>R20__coassemble_171_pt1 | contig 52368 bp, 46 predicted proteins | sample R20__metabat2_low_PE_030 | metagenome-assembled genome bin R20 | reverse complement strand
TCGGGATGATGTCGCGCTTGCCGTAGTTCTTCCAGTTGCCGCTTGCCACATTGTTTGCTGCGCGTGAAGCTCCATCGTAGTAGCGAATGGCGTATGCGCTGCCGTCCTCTGTTGCAATGCGCGAGAGGTCGCAGTCGAAGGGCAGCGAAAGGAAGTTCCAGGTCATGCCTTGGGTGTAGATGCGCTCAGAAAGGTCGCCGGAGATTGTTACCATATTTGTGGCAGACATAACCTGAGAATATGAATCAGAAGAAGGAATCACTTCCAAATTTATATTGTTCAGGGTGATTGTTTCAACAATATCACTACCGGCAGAAAGCGTAACACCAGGGGAAATGTTTATATAAGAAAACAAACCAATGTTGTCTTCATCCGCAAGAATGTAGTCTTCCGATATTCTCAAAGAATCAATTCTCACAGAATCAGCAATGCCAATCCAACGAAGCATCACAGGAGAATCAGAATATGTAGCAAGTACAACCTCTTCTGTTGCATCTGTAGCTGGTTTAACAAGTTCCGCAGACAACACTGCTATGGTTTGGTAATAGTAGCCAGATTTCAAGGCTACGGGGAATTCTGTCTCACCAAGAGGAATATAGAATATTTCACCTCTAATATTATGGGCGGTCTCGCTACCCATTGGCATCTCTATGTCCATGTCCCCTGATACCAATACCGAAACTTTCACTTGAACATCCGTTGCCGTTAGGCTATTCTCTATAAGATTATCGGCTGTATAGTTAATCGTTAACATGAAGTCTGAAGGTTGTATATTAGGCTCTGCCTGTGTACCGTCCTCAACATTAAACGTAGGGGTGTTCAATACAATTTCTGGAATATCAATCGCCACTTCTCCCAGATAGCGTACTTGTAGGTTTCTTATCTCGAAAGCGCCACCACCAGAGGTTACGCCTGGCCAGTAAACACCAGCTTCGAAAGTGCCGTCTTCAGCCACGTCACCAATGACATAGAACTGCTGGTAGGCTTCTCCATAGAGCGGGTCAAGTGTGATGGTGTTACCGCCAACCCACATGGTGGAGTTTTCTGTAGTGAGTGTGAATACCAATGGGTCGCAAGGCCAAGAGGCAGAGGTGCGTGCATTGCGCATTTCGGCAGAGAAGAAGTATTTGCCAGCAGGGAAGTCGCTGTTCGCAATTTTCAAAGTAGCTTCGTTGGCATAGTTCCTCTGGATGGCAGAACGGAGTGCATCCGAACCGCTGATATGTCCCCAGTTTCCACCTTCGAGTGTGAAGCAACCAACATTGGATAAGCGACCACGGTTGTATGCACCAATGCTGGTAATGTCAATGCCGTCAAGCTGACTGTTCATGTTTTGTGAGGTTACAGAAAGGAAGTTTTCAATGCTTTCGTCGAGGCTGGAGATGATGTCAGCAGCAGCGTCTTCGATGTCGAATGCTTCATCATTGCCATTCATCATTTCTTGTATGCCTTCGATTGTGGTCTCCAGTTCTGCCTTGGCATAGGCAGCTTCTGCTGTGTTAAAATTTTCATCTTCCATCAGTAGCTTCGCGAAGTCAATCTTTTTCTGTGCAATGCGTGTGTCATAAACTTGCTCCACCTTGATAATCTTGAGGTTCGTGGCGATGATATTCTCTGTGTTGATGCGACTAAAAAGGATGTTGAGATAGCCACCTTCGGCTTCGGAATTGGCTGCCAAAGTATCGATGAATGTCCAGGATACATCCACCCATTCATTGGCTTTGATGGCGAAAGTGGATGCTACCTGCATATAATCAATGTTGAGTGTACCAGCACGTGTGCCCTGGTCGTCCTGCGTTGAGGCCCATGCGTCAATCTGGTTCTGACCGCCGGTTGTGATGGAAGAGGTTCCGTCGGCTGTTCCCATGAAGCTAAATGTGACGACATACTGTGCACCGTATTCAATGGGGAAGGCGTAGCTGATGAAAGCACCTTCTTCGCTGCTGACACTTTGGAGACCATCCAGATCGTCGTCGGTCTGTGCCATGTAGGGCGAGAAGTACTCGCTGCTGTAGTTGTTCCAGCTTTCGCCTGGCTGCTCTGCATCCAGAATGTCTGTCACCTTGTAGCGGCCAGTATTGGTGAAGATGTATTCACCAATTTCGTAAGCATTTGCACAGAGCGTTACGAGTGCTGCTGTGAGTGTGAGTAATACCTTTTTCATAATATTTAGGATTTAAGATTATAGATTTCGTGGAGATTCAGAGAAAAAAAAACGTGGACTAAATACTTCGTCTACGTATTCTGAGGTATCGCCAAACACCATTGCCACTTAAACGAGTAAAAGCCCACGCCATCGGCGCGAGCGTTTATACTTTTACTCTTGTGGCTTTCTTCGATTGGCGATTGTCAGAATACAAGAATACAAAGCTAACGCTTCTTTCCTACTATGTAATGTCTATTTTAGTTCATTGGAGTAATGAGATTACAAAGTTAAACAATACTTTTATGCTTGGTACTCCTGCTGTTCCCACTGCTGCCAGTCAGTCTCGGCAAGATAATGTTCAATCTGCAGACGGAGTTCGGAAAGGTTCGTTGCGACCACACTCCAAACCACGGTATCATCAATCTGAAAATATTCGTGAACTATATAGTTACGCATACCTTTCACCATCTTCCATGGTGTTTCTGGATGGGCTGCAATAAATGATGCAGTTAACATATTAGCCGCTTCGCCTATTATTTCAATATTCTTTACTACAGCATAATACATCATATCATCAGCTATGAAGTATTCGTAACTTTTTCCTGCCGTGTAACGCATAATTCGGTCAATGGCTTCCAGAATATGTTGCAACCGTTCACGGTCTCTAATAGGCTCTCTCATAAACTAACTTTTTGTCTTGTTCCACACTTTTCCGAGCAAAGGAAGCCACAGCCCTGTCTGTTACCAAATCCACATTGCGTCCCAATAGTCCTTTCAAATCTTCATACATGCCGAAAAACTCCATACCTACAGGCTTACTGCGGTCAAGCGACACCAGTATGTCCACATCGCTGTCGGGCCGTTGCTCTCCGCGTGCATACGAGCCGAAGAGCCATGCCTTGGTGACGGGCTGGGTTTTGAAGTAGTCAGCCAGGAGTTGTGTCATTGCTTGGGTAGTCATGGGGGATTTGAGAATTGAAAATTGAAAATGGAGAATTGAAAATTGAGAATTGAAACTTTTTACGGCGCAAAAATAAGGAAAAGAAATGAATGCAACAAGAAATGTCTGAGAAAAAGAGGGGGTTAGCTTCAAAATCGGTATGATTGGTGCTGCCCAGTTACTCAGCCAGACACAAGTCCAGTTCGTGGCAGATGGCTTCACGGTCCATGTTCTGGCCAATGAAGACCAGCTTCTGCATACGGTCGCCATAGTGCTCGTCCCAGTCGCGACGCAGGGTGGGCTCAGCCTGGAGCAGACGTTCCAGTTCATCCTTCGGCATGGTGGCATACCACTGGCCGGCGTTGCGGATGGATACTTGCTTGCCAGCCTGTTCAAAGACGTAGCAGATGTGCTGCTCGTCGGCAAAGTAACAGATGCCTTTGGCACGAATGACGTTCTTCGGCCAACGGCGGGCAACAAAATCGTCAAAGGCAGAAAGGTCCATGGGCTGGCGGCGGTAATAAACAAAGGTGCTGATGCCGTATTCTTCGGCTTCACCTTCATCATCGTGATGGTGGTGGTGATGATGGTGGTGGGAGTGATGAGATTCGTCACCATCTTCATCATGGTGGTGATGGTCATCTTCGTCATGGTGATGATGGTGTTCGTGTTCATCTTCTTCGTCATCATCGTCATCGTCGTGGTGGGGAGACTCCATTTCAGATATCCAGGCTGCGGAGGTGGCCACCTTGTCGAAATCGAACATGCGCGTGTTCACAATGCGGTCAAGGTCTATGTCGCAGTAGTTACATTCGATGATTTCGGCCTTGGGCTGAATGGCACGAATGATTTCCTTGATACGTCCCAGTTCCTGGGGTGTAACTTCGGCTGCCTTGTTTAGCAGGATGATGTTGCAGAACTCTATCTGCTGAATGACCAGGTTCTCGATGTCTTCCTCGGCCAGCTTGTGGTTCATCAGTCCTTCGCCACAGGCAAATTCATCCTGCATCCGCAATGCATCGACCACGGTCACAATGCTATCGACCACAGGTATGCCCTCCTGGATGTACTTGCCGCCCATCGACGGGATGGAGCAGATGGTCTGGGCAATGGGGGCTGGCTCGCAGATGCCGCTGGCCTCAATGACGATGTAGTCGAAACGATGCTGGGCAATGATGTCGGTCAGCTGCTCCACCAGGTCCATCTTCAGCGTACAGCAGATGCAACCGTTCTGCAGGGCCACCAGCGATTCGTCTTTCTGATCCACCACCCCACCTTTCTGGATGAGGTCTGCATCAATGTTCACCTCGCCAATGTCGTTCACGATGACGGCAAAGCGGATGCCTTTCTTGTTCGACAAGATGCGGTTGAGCAAAGTTGTTTTACCACTGCCCAAATAGCCCGTGAGCAGCAGAACAGGAGTTGTTTGAATGTTCATTTCGGTTGTATTGTTTTTTAGTGATTGTCTGTTGGTTCGGCGGTCTCGGAAGGTTCGGCTGGTTCGGCGCTCTCCTGTTCTGCGGAAGGCTCCGCGGACTCCGACTGTTCTTCAGACAGGGTTTCATCAGCAAACGTATCGGCCTGCAGCGTGTCGGGACGAATGATTTCCACAGGGATGTCCCTGTCGGCCACGACAAACTCCTCTTCCTGCACGGTATCCACAGCAGCACCCTCGAAGGCGTGCATCTTGGGGCGTGCATTCTTGTCGAAGAGAACCACGCAGACCAATGTGAGGAACATGAGCAGGAGGTAGGCCGTAGTGGCGCGACGGACGACAAGACTGTCAGACTTCCTTAAGGCGGAGAGCACCAGATAAGCCACGGTAAAGGCCAGACAGGCTATGGAAGCCCACGAGAGGCCAAAAATAAAACAGCGAATAAGGGTGACGATGAGGGCTGCTATGGCCACCACCAGTCCGAGGTCGGCGTATGGATTGCGTTTCATTGGGTTAGTCATGATTTCACACAAAAAGCGGCATGAGACTCTACTCTCATGCCGCAAAGTTAGGGATTATTTTTATATGTTGGGACAAAACCGCCGCACTTTTTGCTAAAATCGGAGCTTTGAGCCCACGGAAAGGGACGTTTCAGGGCGATTTTACAGGATGCTCTTCACAGCTTCGAGCATACCCTTCTGCTGAATCAGGTCGAGATACTCCTTCACCAGAGCCGTGAGGCCAGGCACTGTCTGGTTCAGGTTCTCCTTCCAGATGTTCTCAGCAGCCAGCACACCTTCGGCCACACGCTGCGTGTCGCCCGTAGCCCAGAGGTCGGTGAGCATCTGCATGATTTCGGGCGCATCGTTAGGCACGATTTCAGCACCGTCGGCCCGCTGGCCACCCTTGTAGTAGGTGATGATGGCTGCCAAGCCCATGACAAGGCCCTTGGGCAGTTCGCCCTTGCGCTGCAGATAGACCTTCACGCCGGGCAGGTCGCGTGTCTCGAACTTGGGGAAGGAGTTGAGCATGATGCTCGTCACCTGGTGATCCACGTAGGGATTGTCGAATCGCTCCAGCACATCGGCTGCAAACTTCTGCAGTTCGGCCATTGGCAGGTTGAGCGTCTGCATCAGTTCGTCGTATTGCACCTTCTTGATGTACTTGCCCACCACGGGATGGTGCAGTGCGTCGCGCACGATGTTAATGCCACTGAGGTATGCCACGGGCGAGAGCACCGTGTGGGGGCCGTTGAGCAGCGTGACCTTACGCTCGTGATAGGGCTTTTCGCTCTCGGCGATAAGCACGTGCAGACCGGCCTTCTCGGCAGGGAATTCCTTGCGGAGCTGTGCGATGGACATGTTCTCAGGCTTTTCGATGACCCAGAGATGGAATATTTCGGCCTGTACAACGAGGTTGTCAGCGTAGCAGATCTTCTTCTGAATCTGGGCAATCTCCTTGCGCGGGAAGCCCGGCACGATGCGGTCAACCAGCGTAGCACATACGTAGCAGTACTTGGTAAACCAGTTCTTGAAGCGCTCGTAGTCCTTGCCAAAGTCGTCCTTCCACAGCTCGATGTACTGGAAGATGCACTCCTTCAGGTGGTGACCATTGAGGAAGATAAGCTCGCAAGGCATGATGATAAGTCCCTTCTTGGGGTCGCCGTTGAAGGTCTTGAAGCGACGGTAGAGCAGCTGCGTGAGCTTGCCCGGATAGCTGCTTGCTGGTGCATCAGCAAACTTGCAAGCCGGGTCGAAGGCAATGCCGGCCTCGGTAGTATTGGAAATGACGAAACGAATTTCAGGCTGGTCGGCCAGAGCCATGAAGGCTGCATTCTGGCTGTAGGGATTCAGTGCGCGGCTGATGACATCGATGCGTGTCAGTTCGTTCACAGGCTTACCATTCTGGCGACCTTGCAGGTTGACGTGGTAGAGGCAGTCCTGTCCGTTAAGCCACTCGGCCATACCACGCTCGATGGGCTGCACAACAACCACGCTGCTGTTGAAGTCGGTGCGCTGGTTCATGTTATACACAATCCAATCGACAAAGGCGCGCAGGAAGTTTCCTTCCCCAAACTGGATGATTCTCTCGGGTGCATTGCTCTTTGGAGCAGTGCGTGCATTTAAATCTTTCATTGTTAATAGTTTTTAGGTTAGAAATGATTGTTATTTAATAGGCTTGTACTATCGTGAAGGCATGGGCACGTACTTCTTGCCGTTCCACTGCATTTCGGCAGGTTGGGCAACGTGCTCCCGGGACGCTTCGCCCTGGAAGGTGACATCGAGCGGATAACGCCATGCGAGCCGCAGACTATTGTCAGCAGCAGAGAGCGTCGCTTGCATAAAGTCTTGCGGAGCCTTTTTCAAGTTGAAGAACTTGGAGGGCGGAAGCGGTTTCCATGCGGTGGTGTAGAACTGTATCTGGCTGTCGCCAATGCTGTCGTTGACCGTATAGGTGCGTACAAGGCAGATGATTTTCTTCTTGCCCTGTGGCAGCAGCTTCAGCTGCAAGGTCGATGACTTGCTTAGTTGAATGGCTGTATAGTCGTCGGTCAGTTGCAGCATTTCGCTTGTGCCCATCAGTCGGTTGGTCAGTTCCGCTTTCATCTGGCTGTCGATGTAGTCAGGAAAATCGAGCAGATTGTTCCGCGTGAGCAGGGGTACTATCGTGTCGGGCATTTGCTTCACCACCTCGCGCATGGTTTGTGCCTGTGCGCCAAGGCCAGCGACGAATAGCAAAAGAAGAAGTAGCGTTTTCTTATACATTATATATAATATAGGACCTGGTATGTTTCGTTAATAGCAAAGTCGGTTGTCAGGCCTCCAGCGCACCAATGATTTCCTGCACAGAGCGGCAACCGTGGCTGTCGAGCCAGTCGTTGATGCCCTGAGCCACCTTCACCGTCACGGCAGGGTCGATGAAGTTGGCCGTGCCTATCTGGATGGCACTGGCTCCTGCCAAGAGGAACTCTATGGCGTCGGTCGCCGTAGAAATGCCTCCCAGACCGATGACAGGGATGCTGACGGCACGTGCCACCTGCCATACGCAACGCAGGGCTACGGGTTTCACGCAGGGACCTGACATGCCTCCCGTCGCTATGGAAAGGATGGGACGGCGACGCTCCACATCGATGGCCATGCCCATCAAGGTGTTGATGCACGACACGGCATCAGCACCAGCGTCCTGCACAGCCAGAGCAATGTCGGCAATGCTGGTGACGTTGGGCGAGAGCTTCACAATCATGGGCTTGTGGTAAACCTCACGGACGGCTCTGACCACACTCTGTGCGCCTTCCACCGTCACGCCGAAAGCCATTCCGCCCTGCTTCACGTTGGGGCAGCTGATGTTCAGTTCGATGGCAGGAATACCCTCCAGTTCGTCGATGCGCGCTGCACAAGCGGCATAGTCCTCGGGCGTGGAGCCGCTCACATTGACCAGCATATTGGTCTGAATATCTTTAATCTGTGGATAGATATGGGTGCAAAAATAGTCCACGCCCTTATTCTGAAGACCTACGCAGTTAAGCATTCCGCTGGCGGTCTCCACCATGCGTGGATAATCATTGCCCTGGCGCGGCAGCAGCGTTGTGCCCTTCACAATGATGGCCCCAATGTCGGCCAGATTGACAAAGTCTGCAAATTCCAGCCCGTACCCAAAGGTGCCCGAGGCCGTCATCACGGGATTCTTCAGCTGAAGGCTTGCTATGTTCACTTGGAGTTCTGCCATAATGTTAAATGTCCCAAGTCAGGTCGTTAATGTTAAACACTGGGCCTTCGGTGCACACACACACGTTGCCCTTCACCGTCTTTTCCACACAGCATAGACACGCGCCCAGGCCGCAGGCCATCATATTCTCCAAGCTCACTTCACACGGGATGCCAGCCTGCTTGGCATAGCGAGCCACGCTCACCATCATGGGCTTGGGCCCACAGCAGGAAATGCGGTCGAACCGGGCGGTCTTCAAGATGCTGTGCTGGGTGACGAAGCCTTGTTCGCCCGCAGAGCCGTCTTCCGTCGTGACAAACACCTCGCCCAGGGCGCGGAAGCAGTCCAGCTCCAGCAAATCCTTCGCGGTGCGGGCACCCAGCAGGAACAGAGGAACAGCACCAGCAGCCCTCAGTTGCTGTCCATACTCAAGGAGCGGAGCCACGCCCACCCCACCGCCAACCAGCAACACACGTTCAGCTGGCGTTTGCGACTGGGTGAATCCGTTGCCCAAGGGGAAGACCACATCGAGCACATCGCCGGCGCGAAGCCGACCGAGTGCCTTCGTGCCCTCGCCAACCATGGCCACAAGCAGCCATAGTTCATTGCGTGCACGATCTACGAAATTGATGGAAATGGGACGACGCAGAAAAGTGCTGGGGCTACCCTCCACTTTCACTTCAACAAACTGCCCTGCTCTGACGGGTGGCAACAGCTCAGGCTGCGTGAGCTTCAGCAGGACATAACGCTCATGGGGCTGTAATACCTCGGCAACTGTCAAGTTCTTTTGGTATTTCTGCATTGTTTTGGTGGGTTACGACTACAAATCTGATGCAAAATTAAAAAAGATTCGCCAATTTGTTGCAACCAATCGGAAAAAATATTACCTTTGCACCCGAATTTTGAAAAAACGGGCAAAGTTGTCGCCGAATTGGCTCAGTTGGTAGAGCAACGCATTCGTAATGCGTGGGTCGGGGGTTCGAGTCCCCCATTCGGCTCAACTTTTGTTTTTTATAGACAGACCGAAATGAGTGTAGCGATAGTCAAATACAACGCTGGCAACATCTTTTCAGTCATCAACGCGGTAAAAAGGTTGGGAATTGACCCCATTTTGACAGATGACGCAGACAAGCTACGCAGAGCCGACAAGGTGATTTTCCCCGGACAGGGAGAGGCCAACACCACGATGAGCTATCTGCGTGAACGCGGTCTTGACAGCCTTATCCGCTCGCTCACACAGCCTGTCCTGGGCATTTGCATCGGTATGCAACTGATGTGTCGCCACTCCGAAGAATACAACACAGACTGCCTTGGCATCTTCGACATTGACGTGAAACGCTTCACGCCAACCAGTCGTGCCGACAAGGTTCCCCAGATGGGCTGGAACACCATCGAGCAGTGCAAGTCGCCGCTCTTCAGCGGTTTCACCGCGCCGGAATTTGTGTATTTCATCCACAGCTACTACGTACCGCTCTCGCCAGCCTACACCATCGCCACCACAAACTATATCCAGCCCTACTCCGCCGCCCTCTGCAAGGACAATTTCTTTGCCACCCAGTTCCACCCGGAAAAGAGCGGCAGCGTGGGTGAACGTATCCTAACGAACTTTTTCAACTTATAGATGATAGAGATAATACCCGCCATTGACATCATTGAAGGCAAGTGCGTCAGACTGACCAAAGGTGACTACGAAACGAAAAAGGTTTACGACGAAGATCCCGTCGAGCTGGCCAAGCGTTTCGAGGGGCACGGCATCCGCAGGCTGCACGTGGTTGACCTCGACGGCGCCCGCTCGCAGCACGTGGTCAACTTCCGCACCGTGGAGCGCATAGCCGACCACACCTCGCTGGTGATTGATTTCGGCGGCGGCATCAAGACCGACAGCGACCTTGACATCGCCTTTGCCAGCGGAGCCTCGCTTGTGACCATCGGCAGTGTGGCCGCAAAGCAGCCCGAGCTGTTCTACAGCTGGGTGGAGCGGTTCAGCCCACAGAAAGTCATCCTCGGTGCAGACGTGAAGAACGGGCGCATCAGCATCAACGGCTGGAAAGAGGAGGCTGCCGACGAACTGATGCCTTTCCTGAAGCGATACACCGACTGCGGCATTGAGAACGTGCTGTGCACCGACATCTCGCGTGACGGTATGCTGGAGGGGCCAGCCACCGAGCTCTACCAGCAAATCATGGCCGCCTTCCCCGACGTGCACCTGATTGCCAGCGGGGGGGTAAGTTGTCTGGAGGACATCGAATCCCTCGATGCCGCCGGCATACCAGCAGTCGTCTTCGGCAAAGCCATCTACGAAGGCAAAATCAAGCTGGAGGAGCTGGAAAGATTCATCGGCTGACGCACACGCTCACAGCAAAACGACAGAACAGAAAAAAGCAAATGGTAAAATAGAAAAACAAGGACGGTGTTAGCAAAACGAATCATACCATGCCTCGACATCAAGGACGGCCAGACGGTGAAAGGCACAAACTTCGTGAACCTGCGCCAGGCTGGCGACCCCATCGCACTGGGCAAAGCCTACAGCGAGCAAGGGGCCGACGAACTGGTCTATCTTGACATCACAGCCAGTCACGAGGGGCGCAAGACCTTCACCGAACTGGTGCGCCGCATCGCACTCGAAATCAACATCCCCTTCACTGTGGGGGGCGGCATCAACGAGCTTAGCGACGTGGAGCGGCTGCTCCAGGCCGGAGCCGACAAGGTGAGCATCAATTCCGCCGCCATCCGCCGACCGGAACTCATCGACGAAATAGCCCGCCACTTCGGTTCGCAGGTCTGCGTCGTGGCCATCGATGCGAAGCAGACCGAGCGCGGCTGGCACTGCTACCTGAACGGCGGACGCGTGGAAACGGAGCGCAACCTGTTCGACTGGGCCAGAGAGGCTAACGAGCGCGGCGCAGGGGAAATACTTTTCACCTCCATGAACCACGACGGCGTGAAGAACGGCTTTGCCGACGAGGCCCTGCGCCAGTTGGCCGACACGCTCTCCATCCCCGTCATTGCCAGCGGCGGCGCGGGGCGGAAGGAGCACTTCCGCGACACCTTCCTGAACGGACACGCCGACGCAGCCCTGGCCGCCAGTGTCTTCCACTTTGGCGAGATACCCATTCCAGAACTGAAACACTATCTCCGCGAACAAGGGATAAGTGTGAGAATATAATATAAAAGGTATAAGAACACAACAGAATATGACTATCGACTTCGACAAGCTGAACGGCCTTGTGCCTGCCATCATACAGGATGCCAAGACCCTCAAGGTGCTCATGCTGGGCTTCATGAACAAAGAGGCATACCAGAAAACGGTGGAGACGGGGTGCGTCACCTTCTACAGCCGCACGCGACAGACGCTCTGGACCAAGGGAGAGACCAGCGGCAACTTCCTCCACGTGGTGTCCATCGCGGGCGACTGCGACAACGACACGCTGCTCATCAAGGTAAACCCCGACGGCCCTGTGTGCCACACGGGAGCAGACACCTGCTGGAACGAGCGGAACGAGAACCCCATCATGTTCCTCTGCGAGCTGCAGCGCTTCATTGAAAAGCGTCACGAGGAAATGCCCGAGGGCAGCTACACCACCAGCCTCTTCCGCGACGGTTGCCACCGCATGGCACAGAAAGTGGGCGAAGAGGCACTTGAGGCCGTCATCGAGGCCGTGGCCGGCAACGACGAGCGGCTCGTCTATGAAGCCAGCGACATGCTCTACCACCTCATCGTACTGCTCACCAGCAAGGGACTCACCATTGAGGACCTGGCACGCGAGCTGGCTGAACGTCACGACCCCACATGGCACAAGCACTGATAACATACCGAAACATCAACGTCTATCAGGACGACGCGCTCATCCTCAGGGATGTCAACATGGACATTGCCGAGGGCGAGTTTGTTTATCTCACGGGCAAAGTCGGTTCGGGCAAAAGCTCGCTGCTGAAGACACTCTACGGCGAACTGCCTGCCGGCGGAAACAAGCAGCAGCGCAAGGCTGCCGAACCCAAGCAGAGAGAGGCCCGCGTGCTGGACTACGACCTGCTGCAGCTGCGGCGTCGCCACCTGCCCGACCTGCGGCGGGGGCTGGGCATCATCTTCCAGGACTTCCAGCTGCTGACCGACCGCACCGTGCAGGAAAACCTGCGCTTCGTGCTCCGCGCCACAGGCTGGAAGCGCGAGGCCGACATCCAGCGGCGCATCGACGACGTGCTCAGCCTCGTGGAAATGAAACACAAGGCCACGGCCCGCCCCAACGAACTGTCGGGCGGCGAGCAGCAGCGCATCGCCATCGCCCGGGCCATCCTGAACAAACCACGGCTGATACTGGCCGACGAGCCTACCGGCAACCTCGATGCCGACACCAGCCGCCGCATCACCGAGCTGCTGCACAACATCAGCCAGGCCGGCTCCGCTGTGCTGATGATTACCCACAACGTCGCCCTGCTGGAGGAATACCCCGGGCGCGTGTTCCAGTGCAAAGACCAGCAACTGGTGGAAATCACCGGCGACGCGGCAGCCATCGAAGAAGAAATAATTACTGAACAATAGATACAAACATGAAAGTACTGAAATTTGGAGGAACCTCTGTGGGCTCAGCCCAGAGAATGAAAAACGTCGTGGGGCTCATCACCGACGGCGAACCCAAGATTGTTGTGCTGTCGGCCATGTCGGGCACAACAAACTCACTGTTAGAAATATGTGACTACCTGTACAAGAAGAACCCCGAGGGCGCCTTCGAGCTCATCAACACCCTGGAGAAGAAGTACAGGCAGCACGTGGACGAACTCTACACCACCGCCGAGGCCCGGGAGGCCACAGCCGAGTTCCTCAAGCAGCAGTTCGACTTCCTCCGCTCTTTCACGGCGAAGAGCCTGTTCACCATGTTTGAAGAAAAGATCATCGTGGGCCAGGGAGAAGTCCTCTCCACCAACATGGTGACGAACTACCTGCTGGAGCAAGGCTACAACGCCAGCCTGATTCCGGCTCTCGACTTCATGCGCACCGACAAGAACGGCGAGCCCGACCTGGAGTACATCAGCAGCAAGCTGAAGCAGAAGCTGGCGGAAGACCCCGGCCACGAAATCTACATCACGCAGGGCTTCATCTGCCGCAATGCCTACGGCGAGGTGGATAACCTGCAGCGCGGCGGCTCGGACTACACGGCCTCGCTCATCGGCGCAGCCGTGGGAGCCAGCGAAATACAGATCTGGACCGACATCGACGGTATGCACAACAACGACCCCCGCTTCGTGGAGAAGACCTCCCCGGTGGGACACCTCCACTTTGAGGAAGCTGCCGAGCTGGCCTACTTCGGCGCCAAGATTCTGCACCCGACGTGCGTGCAGCCAGCCAAGTTTGCCGGCATCCCCGTGAAGCTGCTCAACACCATGGAGCCCACAGCCCCAGGCACCGTCATCAGCAACGAGACCGAGCAGAAGAAGATTAAGGCCGTGGCCGCCAAAGACAACATCACGGCCATCCGCATCACGTCGAGCCGGATGCTGCTGGCATACGGCTTCCTGCGGAAGGTGTTCGACATCTTCGAGCAGTACAAGACCAGCATCGACATGGTCTGCACCGCCGAGGTGGGCGTGAGCGTCAGCATCGACAACACCACGCACCTGGACGCCATCGTCGATGAGCTGAAGAAGTTCGGACGCGTCGAGGTGGACCGCGACATGTGCATCATCTGCGTCGTGGGCGACCTCCAGTCGCAGAACGTGGGCTTCGAGTCGAAGGCCACGGCGGCCCTGGCCGACATCCCCGTCCGCATGATCAGCTACGGCGGCAGCAACCACAACATCTCGTTCCTCATCCACGAGGCAGACAAGAAGCGTGCGCTGCAGTCGCTGAGCGACCACCTGTTCAAGCAATAACACTTTAGCGTATAGCTTTTACCACACATGACACACACAATGCCCGTAGAGCGGTTCCAGAAGCTGCGAACCCCCTTCTACTTCTACGACACGACACTGCTGCAAGAGACCCTTGCGGCCATCAACCGGGAAACGGCCCGCTACCCCGGCTACCACGTGCACTACGCCGTGAAGGCCAATGCCAACCCCAAGCTGCTCCACTTCATCCGCCAGGCCGGACTGGGCATCGACTGCGTGAGCGGCGGCGAGCTGGAGCGCGTGCTCCAGGCCGGATTCCCTGCCAGTCAGATTGTCTTCGCCGGCGTGGGCAAGAGCGACTGGGAGATTGAGCTGGGCCTGCAGCACGGCATCTTCTGCTTCAACGTGGAGAGCATCCCCGAGCTGGAGGTCATCAACGAGCTGGCCGCCGCCAGGGGGTGTGTGGCCAATGTCTGTCTGCGCATCAATCCCGACGTGGGTGCCCACACCCATGCCAACATCACCACGGGGCTGGCCGAAAACAAGTTCGGCATCGCCATGGCCGACATGGTCAGCGTCATCCGCCTGGCCCAGTCCCTGCCGGCCATCCGCTACAAGGGACTCCACTTCCACATCGGTTCACAGATTCTGCAGATGGACGACTTTGCAGCCCTCTGCCAGCGCGTGAACCAGCTGCAAGACCAGCTGGAGGCCGAGGGCATCCAGACGGAAGTCATCAACGTGGGGGGCGGACTGGGCATCGACTACGAGCAGCCTGAGGCCAACCCCATCCCCAACTTCCGCGACTACTTTGCCACCTACCACCGGCTGCTGCGTCTGCGTCCGGGACAGAGCCTGCACTTCGAGCTGGGCCGTGCGGTCGTGGCCCAGTGCGGCGCGCTCATCACGCGGGTGAACTACGTGAAGCAAGGCGCACAGAAGCAGTTTGCCATCGTCGATGCCGGCATGACGGAACTCATCCGCCCCGCCCTCTACGATGCACACCACAAGATATGCAACCTGACGAGCCAGCTGCCAGCCGAGACCTACGACGTGGTAGGCCCCATCTGCGAGTCGTCCGACGTCTTCGACAAGGCCGTGCCCCTCAACCAGGTGCGCCGTGGCGACCTGCTGGCCATCCTCTCCGCTGGTGCCTACGGCGAAATCATGGCCTCGCAGTACAACTGCCGCCCCCTGCCAGCCGCCTACACCAGCGACGAGCTGTAGCCCCGCGCCGCCCGTCCCGTCTGTTGTTGTACCACAGCAGCACCCCGTTGCCACTCGCGCAACACCACGTTGTCACTCGCGCAGCACCACGTTGTCACTCGCGCAGCACCATGGTGTCAAAACAGCAACACCCCGTTGCCAAACAGGCAACAACGGGGTGTTGCTGCATTTTTTTCCCATTCCGCTTGGATGGGAACAGAATTTTCCGTACTTTTGCACCACTAAAAGCCAAGCGCCGCACAAAGGCACTGGCCAAGCGCAAAAATACACTAAAAAAATCAACATAACAGATGAAAGCATTTGTATTCCCAGGTCAGGGAGCCCAGTTCACAGGCATGGGCAAAGACCTCTACCAGACCAACCCAGTAGCGAAAGAACTCTTCGACAAGGCCAACACCATCCTCGGCTTCGACATCACGAAGGTGATGTTCGAGGGCACCCCGGAGGAACTGAAGCAGACCAAGGTGACCCAGCCGGCCGTCTTCCTGCACAGCGTCATCAGCGCCATCTGCATGGGCGACGCCTTCCAGCCCGACATGGTGGGCGGACACTCGCTGGGCGAATTTTCCGCCCTGGTGGCAGCCGGCGCACTCTCCTTTGAAGACGGGCTCCGCCTCGTGTCGAAGCGTGCCCAGGCCATGCAGAAAGCCTGTGAGGCAGCCCCTTCCACCATGGCCGCCATCATCGGTCTGCCCGACGAGCAGATAGAGGAAATCTGCCAGGGCATCAGCCGTGAAGGCCACATCGTGGTGCCAGCCAACTACAACAACCCGGGCCAGCTGGTCATCTCGGGTAACGTGGAAGCCGTAGGCGAAGCCTGCGAAGCCCTGAAGGCCGCAGGCGCCAAGCGTGCCCTGCCCCTGCCCGTCGGCGGCGCATTCCACTCCCCCCTCATGCAGCCCGCAAAGGACGAACTGCAGCAGGCCATCGAGCAGACCCAGTTCTCGGCCCCCAAGTGCCCCGTCTATCAGAACGTCGATGCACAGGCTCACACCGACCCGGAGGAAATCAAGCAGAACCTCATCGCGCAGCTCACGGCCCCTGTGCGCTGGACCTACGAAGTGCAGGCCATGATAGCCGCCGGCGCAACCGACTTCACCGAGTGCGGCCCGGGCAAAGCCCTGCAGGGCATGATTGCCAAGATTAGCCGCGACGTGACAGCCCACGGCATTGCATAGGTTATCACCAGACAGAAAAGTCTCCCAACGCTAAACGCTAAACACTTAACGCAACAATATACCATGGAAAAAATCATTATCTACCAAGTCCTGCCACGCCTCTTCGGCGCCAACTCCCTGAAGTGCGTGCCCAACGGCACCAAGCGCGAAAACGGCTGCGGCAGGCTGGCCGACTTCACCGGGGCCGCCCTGGCCGAAATCAAGAGCCTGGGCGCCACCCACGTGTGGTACACGGGCATCATCGAGCACGCCACCAAGACGGACTACTCCGAGCAGGGCATCCGTCGCGACCACCCCGCCATCGTGAAGGGGAACGCGGGCTCGCCCTACGCCATCAAGGACTACTACGACATCGACCCCGACCTTGCCACCAAGGTGCCCGACCGCTTCCATGAGTTCGAGAACCTGCTGGGCCGCACCCACAAGGCCGGCCTGAAGGCCATCATCGACTTCGTGCCCAACCACGTGGCCCGTCAGTACCACTCCGACGCAAAGCCCGAACTGGTGCACGACCTTGGCGAAGACGACGAACCCACGTGGGGCTTCTCCAAGCAGAACAACTTCTACTACCTGCCCGGCACGAAGTTCTCGCCCAGCTTCAGCCTCTACGACCCGCAGATGGGCGAATACCAGGAGCAGCCCTGCCGGGCCACCGGCAACGACTGCTTCAGCCCCTGGGTGGGCCCAGGCGACTGGTACGAGACCGTGAAGCTGAACTACGGCGTTGACTACCAGGGCAACCACGAGATGCCCTTCTCTCCCAGCACGCCCGACACGTGGCTCAAGATGCGCGACATCCTGCTCTTCTGGGCCAGCACCGGCGTCGATGGCTTCCGTTGTGACATGGCCGAGATGGTGCCCGTCGATTTCTGGGGCTGGGTCATCCCGAAGGTGAAGAAGCAGTACCCCAACGTCATCTTCATCGCAGAGATTTACAATCCCAAGGAATACCGCAACTACCTGATGCGCGGCAAGTTCGACTACCTCTACGACAAGGTGGGCCTCTACGACACGCTCCGCTCCGTCATGGGCGGACAGTCGGCCTCGCTCATCACCGGCTGCTGGCAAGCCGTGGAGGACATACAGCCCCGGATGCTCAACTTCCTGGAGAACCACGACGAGCAGCGCATTGCCAGCCAGTTCTTTGCCGGCAACGCCGAAAAGGGCAAGCCGGCCCTGCTGGTGTCGGCCCTGATGAACACCAACCCGATGATGGTCTATTTCGGCCAGGAATTCGGCGAGCCAGGCATGGACGCCGAGGGCTTCTCGGGACAGGACGGGCGCACCACCATCTTCGACTACTGGACCATCGACAAGATCCGCCGCTGGCGCAACGGCGGCAAGTTCGACGGTGCCCTGCTCACACCCGAAGAGAAGGCTCTGCGCCACTACTACGACAAGGTGCTTGGCATGTGCAACAAGGACAAGGCCATTCGCGAGGGCGCGTTCTTCGACATTATGTACGCCAACTACGACAATGAGCTGATGGACACCAACAAGCTTTACGGCTTCCTGCGCAAGGCCGGCAAGGAGCTTATCCTCGTGGTGGCAAACTTCAGCGACGAGATGCAGCGCACCTGGGTGAAGATTCCCGCACACGCCTTCGACGTGCTCGACATTCCGCCCATCACGGAGAAGACCGTCTGCAAAGAACTGCTCACCCACTCCACCGAGAAGCACATCCTCGTGCCCGACGGTACAACCTACCTGGAAGTACCCGCCAACGGCGGAAAGGTGCTCAAGTTCAAACTGTAAAAACACCACGGCATCCTGCCCTCCGCACCCCACACATCGGCCAGCCAGTCTGTTAAATAAATATAAAACAACAGCATTGCTGGCCGATTTTCTGTGCCTCACGCCCATTTCTCCACCAAAAAGCCGTACCTTTGCATCCGCTTTCACGTGCTGGAAGCACAAGTCAACGCCGTCACGAGCTGGCGGCACATTCATTAACCCCAACGAAGGGCCAGGCGGACACCTCCCCACCCTTCACTAAACAACAAAACTCATGAGAAAGAGTTCCACAAGAATCAGACTGCAGCGTCATGGCCGCAAGGGCTACGCATTCTACAGCATCGTCATTGCCAACGCCGATGCCAAGCGCGACGGTCGCTTCATCGAGAAGCTGGGTACTTACAACCCCAACACCAACCCCTCCACAATCGACCTGAACTTTGAGCGTGCCCTCTACTGGGTGAAGGTAGGTGCTACACCAACCGAAACCGTGCACAGCATCCTCTCGAAGGAAGGCATCTACCTGAAGAAGCACCTCGAAGGCGGCGTGAAGAAGGGCGCATTCGACGAAGCTACAGCAGAAGCCAAGTTCGCCGCATGGAAGGCCGAGAAGGCACAGAAGCTGGCCAAGCTGAACGACGCCAAGGCCCAGGCCAAGAAGGCAGATGCCAAGGCACGCCTCGAAGCCGAGAAGAAAATGAATGAGACCATTGCTGCAAAGATTGCCGAGAAGCGCAATGCTGCCGCAGCAGCCAAGGCCGAGGCAGAAGCCGCAGAGGCTCCAGCCGCTGAAGCAGAAGCACCAGCAGCCGAGGCTTAACGATTTGCCACAAACGAAAAAGAGACCGCACGCTGTTGCGGTCTTTTCTTATTTACAATGAAACACCACCGTCACGTCTGTTGCTGTACGGCAGCAACCCTGTTTCTAACGCTGTCCGCCCTGCCGGGCCCAACAGCCAGCGCCCAGACACCCGACTCGCTCCTCCAGCAGGAAAAGGTGCAGCTCGTCGCCGAGTCGCTCATCAAGCACTACGAAGCCCTCCGCCTGAAGGAGGAACGCCAGCTCTCGACAGAGGGCATCCAGCCCCTGCTGCGCGGCATTATCATGTCCGTCACGGAAAAGGGCTATCGCGACATACCTGCCACCTTTACGGCAAAGGACGACAAGGTTGACCTCATCGACTACGTGCCCGCCGCCGCACCCCTGGCCACCACGTGGATTCTGCGGGCAGCAGGTGTCGAGTCGCGCAGCAGCCTGAGGCGCATGGCCATAGCCAACGGACTGTCGCTGGCCCTGGCAGGTGGCATCACGCTGGGACTGAACCACTTCCTCGATGAAATGTCGCCAGACCTGTCCTCGGCACACGCCCTGCCCTCTGGCCACGCGGCACTGGCCTTCGCCTCGGCCACCATCCTGAGCCGCGAGTACGGCCACCATTCGCCCTGGGTCACCGTGGGCAGCTACGCCTGTGCCACGGCGTCGCAGGTGCTCCGTCTGCATCACAACCGCCACTGGATAAACGACCTCTTCACGGGGGCCGGCGTGGGCACAGTCTCCACCAACCTTGCCTATTTCATCACAGACCAAATCCTCGGAGCAGAGGATGTCAACCGCATCCAGTTGCGCAAGCGCGACCTGCTGCGCACCATCCGTTTCATCGACAACCCCACGGGTCTGCGACTCATCTCCGGCACCGAGGTGGGCAACCGCCGCGCCAGCCTCTTCAGCAATTCAAGTACTGCTGAAGGCAATTCGACAGAACAGTCTGAGGCTCAAATCATCACGTCAGCCACGTTTATGGCAGGTGTTGACCTCAACTGCTACCTGAACCCCAACTTCTCCATCGATGCCATTCTGCGTGCCGGCACCTCCACCGCCAAGGTGCAGACCCTCGACGGTCAGCCCATCGCAGCCGCCACCCAGCCAGGCATGGCCTACTCGGGCGAAAGGTTAGACATCTATCATGCCGACCTGGCAGCCCACTTTTCCGTGCCCGCCAGCCCCGCCGTGCGCTTCGGCGTGCGTGCCCTCTGCGGTGTGCGCCACACCACCAGCTGCACATTCAGCCCCACACGGCTCGACCAGGAGCCTGTGGCACCCGTCGCGGAAAGTGCGCTCCCCGCGTTCAGCCTTCCCGCCCAGACCCGCTTCGAACTGGGCTGCGGCCTCGACGTCGAACTGCTCTCCAGCCGCAACTACCAGGTCGGCTTCACGGGCGACTACTACCACACCTGCAACGCCCTGTTCCAGAACCGCTACAGCATCTGCAGTTTCTGGAAACTGCTGTTCTGATTGTAATGCCGCACCGTGCCGCTACTGAACTGTCACCTCGGTGACAAGCGAGCAGCACCTCGGTGACGCGCCGACAACACCTCGGTGGTGCGCCGACAGCACCTCGGTGACAGGCGAGCAACGCCTCGGTGACGCGAAAGCAGCACCGAGGCGTCATTTTATCACCCCTACTTTGCGGTGTTCTCCGAAAAATTGCCTATCTTTGCGGCCAAAACTTACATTTGAACAGAAGAACCCAATGAAAAATATCCGCAACTTCTGCATCATCGCACACATAGACCACGGGAAATCCACCCTGGCCGACCGTCTGCTGGAACGCACCAACACCATCAAGATAACACAGGGCCAGATGCTCGACGACATGGACCTGGAGCAGGAACGTGGCATCACCATCAAGAGCCACGCCATACAGATGGAGTACGACTACGACGGCCAGCCCTCGGCCAAGGCCAAAGAGCAGCTGCCAGCCGGCAAGTACGTGCTCAACCTGATCGACACGCCGGGACACGTGGATTTCTCCTACGAGGTGAGCCGCTCCATAGCCGCCTGCGAGGGCGCGCTGCTGGTGGTTGACGCCACGCAGGGCGTTCAGGCGCAGACCATCAGCAACCTCTACATGGCCATCGACCACGACCTGGAAATCATCCCGGTGATTAACAAAATCGACATGCCCAATGCCATGCCCGAGGAGGTGGCCGACGAAATCGTCGATTTGCTGGGCTGCGACATCGACGACATCATCTATGCGTCGGGCAAGACCGGGGAGGGCGTTGACGACGTGCTCCGCGCCGTCGTGGAGCGCATACCCCACCCCGTGGGCAACGAAGAGGCGCCGCTGCAGGCGCTCATCTTCGACTCCGTCTTCAACTCCTATCGCGGCATCATCGCCTACTTCAAAATCTGCAACGGCGTCATGCGCCCGGGCGAGAAAGTGCGCTTCATCAACACCCGGAAGGAATACCTGGCGGAGGAAATCGGCACGCTCCGCATGGACATGGTGCCCAGGCGCGAACTGCGCACGGGCGACGTGGGCTACATCGTGACGGGCATCAAGAACGCCGTCGAGGTGAAGGTGGGCGACACCATCACCACCGTGAGCAACCCCACGGACCAGGCCATCCAGGGATTCCAGGAGGTGAAGCCGATGGTCTTCGCCGGCATCTACCCCATCGAGGCGGAGGACTACGAGAACCTGCGCACGAGCCTGGAGAAGCTGCAGCTGAACGATGCCTCGCTCACGTTCCAGCACGAATCGTCTGCCGCCCTGGGCTTCGGCTTCCGCTGCGGGTTCCTGGGACTGCTCCACATGGAGATTGTGCAGGAACGGCTCGACCGCGAGTTCAACATGGACGTGATTACGACCGTGCCCAACGTGTCGTACATGGTCTATGACAAGCATGGCCAGGCGGAGGAAGTGCACAACCCGTCGGGTATGCCCGACCCCACCCTCATCGAGCACGTGGAGGAGCCCTACATCCGGGCCACCGTCATCACGACGGCCACCTACATTGGCCCCATCATGACCCTCTGCTTAGGCAAGCGCGCCGAGCTCATCAAGCAGGACTTCATCGCCGGTAACCGCGTGGAGATTGAGTATCTGATGCCGCTGGGCGAGATTGTCATCGACTTCTACGACAAGCTGAAGAGCGTGAGCCGTGGCTATGCCAGCTTCGACTACCATCCGGCAGGCTTCCGCCCCTCGAAGCTGGTGAAGCTGGACATCCTGCTGAACGGCGAATCGGTGGATGCCCTCTCCACGCTGACCCATGTCGATAACGCCGTCACCCTGGGACGCCGCATGTGCGAAAGGCTCAAGGACCTGCTGCCGCGCCAGCAGTTCGACATCGCCATCCAGGCGGCCATCGGCGGAAAAATCGTTGCCCGCGAAACAGTGAAGCAGGTGCGCAAGGACGTGCTCGCGAAGTGCTACGGCGGCGACGTCAGCCGCAAGCGCAAACTGCTGGAGAAGCAGAAGCGCGGCAAAAAGCGCATGAAGCAGATTGGCAACGTGTCCGTGCCGCAGAAAGCCTTCCTCGCCGTGCTGAAGCTGGACGACGATTGAAACCGGAAAAGCCCGCCAATCCCGTTTTTCCAGACAATCCAGAAGAAATCACTAATACCTTATCCTTTTTATGAAGAAGCTTCTAACTATTCTTTCCTTGGCAGTGGCCACCCTGACGGCCAGTGCCGACCCCGTGGATGCCGTGCGCGCCAGGCAGATTGCCGCCGACTTCCTGGGACAAGACAATGCCCTCACACTGGTGAAAAAGGCACAGCGCACCCCGGCAAAGGCGCGCCGCCTCAGCCAGGCCACAGCCCAGACCTCGCCCTACTACATCTACAGCCGGGGCACAGGCCGGGGCTTCATCATTGTCAGCGGCGACGACTGTATGCCAAGCATCCTTGGCTACACGGAGCAAGGCGACTTCGACGAGAGCAACGTGCCGGAGGCACTGCAGGACATGCTCACCGTGTGGGCCCAGACCGTGGAAGACGCGCAGCTCAGCGGTACGAACACGCCGAAGCAGGAAGCCAAGCAGCGCCGCGCCGCTGCCGACCGCAGCAACATCAGCCCACTGATGACCAGCCACTGGCACCAGAGCAGCCCCTACAACGACCGCTGCCCCTACCTGACCGGCACCACAAACCGCGCCGCCACGGGCTGTGTGGCCACTGCAGCCAGCCAGATTCTCTACTACTGGCGCAAAGACCTACCATCGACGCTGCAAGCCACCACGCCTACCTACGACTACGGTGACGCGCCCGTGACGGAGAGCATCCCCAAGGGCACCGAACTGCGCTGGGACCTGATGAAGGACAGCTACAGCGGCAGCGAATCGGCCACAGTGAAGAACGCCGTTGCGGAGTTCGTCTTCGCCACAGGTGCCGCCACCTGGCTGACCTACGGCAGCAGCACGGCGGGCAACATTGAGAATATCCCCTACACCTTCAGCACCTACTACGGCATGAACGGCGGCACGGTGCACTACCGCAACAGCAACAGCCAGGAGGGCTGGGTGCAACTGCTCTACAATGAACTGCTGGCGGGCCGGCCCGTCATGTACACGGGCGTTCACCCCAGCAATGGCGGCCACGCCGTGGTGGTGCATGGCTACCAGAAGACCAATGACCTGTTCTACTTCAACTTCGGCTGGGGAGCCGGAAACGGCTACGACGGCTACTACACCGTCGATACCGAGACCGGCATGAACGGCTTCTACGACTACCAGTCGGCCCTCATCGGCGCCCTGCCGAAGGCGTGGAACATGAACGTCAGCCTGAAGGCGCCTGCCACCGTCTATTCTCAGCGCACCAACAGCTTCGAGGTGACCATCGACAACAACTCGACGCTGAGCCAGAGCGGCTTCTATCTGTTTGCAGCCACAAGCAGCACCAAGCCGTCGGCCCTGAAGAACGCCAAGGACCAGAACACCGAAGTGGTCATCCCGTCAGGCTCTTCGGCCACCTTCACGCTGAGCTGCAAACCCACCAGCACCAAGACCTGGTACATCACGCTGACCGATGCCAACCTGAACGTGCTGAAGCAAATAGAAGTCACGCCGCAGGTGGTGGCCGCCGAACTGTCGCTGGTTGACCTCGTGGCCAACGGCTCTGCCGACGTGGAGACCATTGACGGACAGGCGTACTGCAAGTTCTACAGCGACAAGGCCGTGGTCAGTGCCGAAATGCGCAACGATGGCGACATCGACTACGAAGGCACAGGCAAGCTGGCCATCTACGCCTATGACGAGGAGAACAGCCAGTGGGCAGAAATCGGCACCAAGAGCGCGTCGAACATCGTCATCCCCGCCGGCGGAAACAGCGTGCTGACGTTCAACGTGACCAACACATCGTCGTGCCCGATAGAGGCCGGCAAGCGCTACTACGCCGAGGTGAGCAGCCCGTGGGGCACCGTGGGCGCAAAGGACAGCATCAACACCGAGGGCGCACGCACGGCGAGGGTCTATTTCGTGGTAACCGGCGAAAGCGACTTCGACGTAGCGTCCTTCGAGGACGGCGTGCTCAGCTTCAGCGGACACTGGGACCGCTACCAGTTCGACACGAAAGTGAAGACCAAAACCTACGCAACGGCTACGGCCTACGACCTGACGCAGGTGGAGGCATTCGCGGGCACTGTGAACAACGACCTCTTCCCCTGCCCCAACGCCCTGGTCTATCTGCCGGCCTCGGTCAGCAGCCCATCGCCCAACACCGTCAGCGCGGAGGGCATCTGCCAGAACCTGCAGCTGACAGCCGGACAAAGCTTCACGCCGAAGGCCGACTTCCAGGCGTGGAACGCCGAACTGACGCTGGGCACGGACATCGCGTGCTGGTATCTCGTCACCACACCCTTTACGGCAGCCGTGCCCGACGGCATTTATGCACGCCGCATCGAGAAGCACACCTCTTCGGGCTTCAGCAACAAGAACGTAACTGACGTTGACACGCTGGAGGCGGGCCATACCTACCTGGTCATGGCCTCGGCGTACCGCAACCTGGTGTTCCGCTCCATCGACGGAGCCAAGAGCTTCCATGTGGCCGGCGCACCAGCAGTGAATGCCGACACGGCCATCGTGGGAACCTACACGACCGCTGCCGTGCCGACGGGTGCCATGCTGATGGACATGGAGGCAACGCAGTATTTCAATCCAGCCACTGACGGCGCCGAGGCGGAAGGCCTGCGCGGCTACTTCTACGACACGGCCATCAGCAAGAAAATCCGAATCAACGCCAACGCGACCACCGACCCGGCCTACGCCACCCTTGCACAGGACATCCAGCTGGCCTACGACATCCTGGAGGCATACCAGGACAGCACCACCGCCGAGGCATACGCGGCCTATGCCGACAGCATCCATGCGGCAGAGCACGCCTTCACTCACCGTGCAGAAACAGGGTGGACCACAGCCTCGCCCATCAAGAAGTACGCCGCCAACCTGCTCGCCCTGGGCGAAACCTACAAGCAGTCGCGCCCGAGCGACGGCCCGGCCTTCGATGCAGACGGCAATGGCGTGTTCGACCTGGCAGACATCCGTCTGCTCATCAGCCTCTACCTCTCGGGCAACACCGAAAGCATTCCTGCCGGCTGCGATGTGGATGGCGACGGGCGCATCACCCTGAGCGACATCACGGCCATCCTCGGTGAATACCTGAAGTGAAAGTTGTGAAAACCCAACATAACAGCTGTGGTGAACTGACATAGCAGCTGCTTCAGAATAGCGGCACGGCTGCATGGGCAATTCCATGCAGCCGTGCTGTTGTTTGCAGAACAAAAGGCTGCCGCCCTGACGCAGAGGCAGCGGGGCGGCAGCAGTAAAGGGCTTACTTGTTGGGGTTGTAGTACTTCTTGTACAGCTTCGCCTTGTCCATCTGGCCAGAGTTGTTGTAGAGGATGTAGAGAGACTCTCCCCAGTCGGCTGGATCATCGGGGTTGGCAGCCTCCACCTGCTTGAACAGGTCGATGGTGTGGTTTGCTGCGGCCTTGTCTTCAGTGTGACGGTTGGCATACATCCAGGAGGAGCGGGCGGCCATCAGCAGACAGGATGGGTTCTCGGGGAACTGCTCCTTGGCCTCCAGGAAGGCGGCCTCTGCCTCTTTGAACTTTTCTGTCTCGAAAAGTATCTGCCCCTTCAGCAGCCACGCAAAGTCGTCGTCGGGATAAAGCTGGCGCACCTTGTCGGCAGTCTGCAATGCGGCCTCATACTCCTTGTTGTCGTGCTGGGCGGCCAGCAGCCACTTGCCGAACTGAGGCAGTTCGGAGAACTGCGCAAAGCCCATCTCGATGTACTTACGGGCATTGTCCTTGTCCTTCTTCTGCTGGTAGTAGGACGCCAGCTCGCCACAGGCATACTTGCCGTACTGCCTGGAGGCAATGGCCTTCTCCAGGATGGGCAGCGCGGCAACGGTGTCGCCCTTGGCCTTGTAGGCCGTGGCCTGATAGTAGTAGATGTCGGCCAGCGTGGTGTCGTTGGCGAGCTTCACTTCGTCCAGCCCCTGGAAGATGGTGAAGTCGGCAGACTTCAGGTAGTAGTCGATGTAGAAGATGGACTTCTCCGGGTTGCTCGTGGCCAGCATACCGCCAGCGTTGCGCAGGTTGTTGCGGCAGTTCTTGGCGACGGGCTGAATCAGCGGGCGGTACTCCTCCTTGGGCAGCTTGCCCTTGGCGTCGGGCGTGTGCTCCAGGCGGTCGCACTCGGCCATATAGTTCACAATCTTATACTGGTTCTCGAAGAACTTCTCGAAGTCCATCTTGCCGTCGTTGGCCTGGCGCTCAGCCAGCAGCTTGTTCATGTAGAGCGACTGGATGTTGCCGGCGATGAACCACGTCTTCGGCATGTCCTTGGCCACGCCCTCCGTCAGGCATGGAGCAATGAGCTGCTCGGCCTCGGCCACCTTGTCGTAGTTGATGGCCTTGGGGTCTTTCTTCGCGTCGTTCAGTGCGGTCTCGGCCTTGGTCACTGCGCTCTTGTTGTTGACAGGCTTCTGTGCGCTGGCGGTCAGCGTGGTCAGCAGCGCACATGCAAATAGAATTTTTTTCATGACTGTGTGTTGTTATTAAAAGGTTGATACATTTATTCGTTGTTGGTCTCGGGGCTGTCCGTGGCCGGCGCCGTGGTCTCGCCCGTGGAATTGCTGCCAGCTTCGGTGGGCAGGATGGGCTGTCCGTCGGCATCGAGCTCCACCTCAGGCTCGTCTTCGTGCTCCACCACGCAGATGCTGCTGATGACGTCGTTGCGCTTCTGCAGTTCGATGATCTTCACGCCCTGCGTCAGTCGGCCACTCTGCTTGATGTCCTGCACGGCCACGCGGATGGTGATGCCCGACTTGTTGATAATCATGATGTCCTTGTCGGTAGTCACCTTCTTGATGGCCACCAGCTTGCCGGTCTTCTCGGTGACGGCAATGGTCTTCACGCCCTTGCCGTTTCGGTTGGTGATGCGGTAGGTGTTCAGGGCTGAACGCTTGCCCACGCCCTTCTCGGAAAGCACCAGGATGGTGGGCATTTCGGGCCATTCGGCCATCTTGGCCTCAAGGGCAGCCTGGCGCTCGTCCTCGTCGGCAATGGCCTCGATGGTCTCCATAGCCTCCTCGAAGCCTTCGGGCTTGCGGATGGAAATCATGCCTACTACCTCGTCTTCACCGTCGTCGTCCAGGCGGATAGCACGCACGCCGGCTGCATTGCGACCCATGTTGCGCACGTTCTGCTCGTTGAAGCGGATGGCGCGCCCGTTGCGGTTGGCTATGATGATTTCGTCGCTGCCGTTGGTCAGCAGTACCTCCACGACGCGGTCACCCTCGTTGATGTTGATGGCATTGAGGCCGTTGGAGCGCGGACGTGAGTAGTCTTGCAGGCTGGTCTTCTTCACAAGTCCCTGCTTCGTACAGAAGACGATGTTGCGCGACTGCACGTAGTCGGCGTCGTTGAACTTGGCCACGCAGAGGATGGCGGTCACCTTGTCGTCCGACTCGATGTTCAGCAGGTTCTGTATGGCGCGTCCCTTGAAGGTCTTCCCGCCCTCGGGCACTTCGTAGCCCTTCATCCAGAAGCAGCGGCCCTTCTGTGTGAAGAACAGCAGCGTGTTGTGGGTGTCGGCAGGATAGATATTCTCGATGAAGTCGCCGTCGCGGGTAGAGCCGCCACGCACGCCGATGCCGCCACGGCCCTGTGCACGGAACTCGCTCAGGTCTGTGCGTTTGATGTAGCCCAGGTGGCTGACGGTGATGACGACAGGCACGTTGGGATAGAAGTCCTCGGGATTGAAGTTTTCGCTGGCCGTGTAGTCGATGTAGGTGCGGCGCTCGTCGTTGAACTTCTCCTTCACCTCCAGCAGTTCGTCCTTCATCACCTTGCGGCAGAGTGCGGGGTCGTCCAGTATCTGCTGCAGGTAGCTGATGAGCTTCAGCAGGTCTTCATACTCGGCGTGCAGTTCATCCACGCGCAGCCCCGTGAGCTGGCTCAGGCGCATGTCCACGATGGCTTTCGACTGCAGCTCGTCCAGCTGGAACCGTTCCTCCAGTCCGCGCTGGGCGTCGCTGGGCGTGCGCGAGGCGCGGATGATGTGCACCACTTCGTCGATGTTGTCGCAGGCGATGATGAGTCCCTCCAGGATGTGGGCGCGGGCCTCGGCCTTGCGCTTGTCGAACTGGGTGCGGCGGATGGTCACGTCGTGGCGGTGGTCGATGAAGCACTTGATGCAGTCGCGCAGGGAGAGCTGCTTGGGCCGCTTGTTGACAATGGCGATGCAGTTCACCGAGAAGCTCGACTGCAGCTCGGTCAGCTTGTAGAGCTTGTTCAGGATGACGTTGGCGTTGGCGTCGCGCTTCACGTCGATGACGATGCGCATACCCTCGCGGTCCGATTCGTCGTTGACGTTGCTGATGCCGTCAAGCTTCTTCTCGTTCACCAGGTCGGCTATCTTCTTGATCAGCTCCGACTTGTTGACGTTGTACGGTATCTCGTTCACGATGATCTTGTCGTGCTGTCCGTCGTTTTCAATCTCGGTCCTGGAGCGCACGACAATGCGTCCGCGACCGGTTTCGTAGGCTTCGCGCACGCCGTCGATGCCGCAGATGATGCCGCCCGTAGGGAAGTCGGGGGCCTTCACCCACTGCATCAGTTCCAGGCTGGTCAGCTCCGGGTTGTCGATGAAGGCCACGCAGCCGTCGATGACCTCGCCCAGGTTGTGCGTCGGGATGTTGGTGGCCATGCCGACGGCAATGCCCGTGTCACCGTTCACCAGCAGGTTGGGGATGCGCGTCGGCAGCACGGTGGGTTCCTTCTGCGTGTTGTCGAAGTTGTCGTCCATGTCCACCGTCTCCTTGTCGATGTCCTGCAGCATGGCCTCGCCGATTTTCGAGAGGCGCGCCTCGGTGTAACGCATGGCGGCAGCGCCGTCGCCATCCACCGAGCCGAAGTTGCCCTGGCCGTCAACCAGCGTGTAGCGCATGGCCCAGGGCTGGGCCAGACGCACGAGCGCGCCATAGACGGAGGAGTCGCCGTGGGGGTGGAGGTGTCCGAGCACGTCACCCACGATGCGGGCGCACTTGCGGGTGGGTTTGTCGGAGGTAATGCCGTTCTCGTCCATGCTGAACAGGATGCGGCGGTGCACCGGCTTGAAGCCGTCGCGGACATCGGGCAGCGCACGGGCCACGATGACCGACATGGAGTAGTCGATATAGGACTGCTTCATCGTCTCGTTAATATCGACTTTAATGATTCTGTCTTGATCTTCCATTCGTTGTTGTGAGAAAATACTATGGTTCTTTAGTGAGGCCGTCGGCGGTGCCCGTCTTTTCCGGACCAGCGCCTCGCGCCCCTGTTATTTATAATAATGTGGCAAAGGTACGACTTTTCTGTGAATTTCCGGCTATGATTCCTGCGGAAAATGCCGTCTCTTCCTGCTAAAAAATGCGAAAATGGCCCGGAAAGGGGTCAAATTTGCATTGGCGGAGCATTTTCGAGGGGGTATCGCCCCCTACCCTTGCCACTGGCAGAACGGCAATATCATGTTCCCACTCGGTTTTCACCGGGGAGCTGGCGGAGCGGCAACGGGGTGATTTCCTCGCGTCACCGTGGTGACGGCGGAGCGACAACGGGGTGATTTCCTTGCGGCAACGTGGTGATGGCGGGGCGGCGACGGGGTGATTTCCTTGCGGCAACGTGGTGGCGGCGGGGCGGCAGCCCGATGATAAAGCCTTCATTCCTCGCGCCCCACACTTTTTTTCTCAGATAATACCGCTTTTTGTTTGGTGTTTCGGAACATTATGACTACTTTTGCAACGAAATACAACCCATCAGATGTTATGACAGCAATACAGATGAATGCGCTGAGCGCACAGATGTGGCGCGACATGGGCCTCATTGCCGAAGACGAAGGCATGATGAAGCGGGCGGCAAAATACCTGCATAAGCTGGTCAAGGAACTGACCAACGACCCTGCCCACATGGCAAAGGATGAGTACTTTGCCATGCTTGACGAGGCGGAGCAGCAGATAGCGCGCGGCGAAGGCCATGAGATGCTCCCCAACGAGGACTTGACCACCTACTTGAGACGACGGGGATATGCTATATAGAGTGATTCTTTCGCCAAAGGCTGAAGAGCATTTGGCACGGCTGGCCCTTAGCGAACCAAAGGCGTTTGCCAAGGCAAACATTTTTCTGGAAGAGCTGAAAGTGCACCCGAAGACCGGCACCGGCCACCCCGAACCCCTGAAGGGCAAACCTGCAGGGCGCTGGAGCCGCAGCATCACCAAGAAGCACCGCATGGTCTATCGCATCGTCGAGGCAGAAGTACACGTCTATGTCCTCGCCGCCTATGGCCACTACGACGACAAATGAGCGGCAGTGGATGCTGTGACCTTTCGGTGACAACCTAAAGCCACCCCTTTCCTACCTGTTTTTCAGGAACTCCTCGGCACGCTGCAGGTCCTGCGGCGTGTCGATGCCGATGGTCTCCACGTCGGTGAGGCCCACCTTGATTTTGTAGCCGTTCTCCAGCCAGCGGAGCTGTTCCAGGCTTTCGGCCAGCTCCAGCGTGCCTTGCGGCAAGGCGGTGATGGCCTTCAGCACCTGGGTGCGGTAGGCATAGAGGCCGATGTGCTTGTAGTAGGTGTGATGCTGAAGCCACGCTTCGGGCTCCCTGCCACGCAGGTAGGGAATGACGGAGCGCGAGAAGTAAAGCGCTTCCATCCTGTTGTTCACCACAACTTTAGGGCTGTTTGGATTCAGTAAAGCTTCAACACCGTCGGCTGGCGTAAAAGGCTTCACCAGCGTGGCAATATCCACGGTAGGGTCGGAGAAGCAGGCACAGACGGTCTGGAGCTGCGAGGGCTGGATGAAAGGCTCGTCGCCCTGGATGTTGACCACCACGTCGAAGCGGTCGAAGCCCACCTTCGTCAGGGCTTCGTAGCAACGGTCGGTGCCGCTGCGGTGCATGGTGCTGGTCATGACACACTGGCCGCCAAACGACAGGACAGCCTGCCGGATGCGCTCGTCGTCGGTGGCCACGACCACGTCGTCGAGCACACCTTCCACCTGACGATAGACGCGCTCCACCACCATCTGCCCGCCCAGCATGGCCAGAGGCTTGGCCGGGAAGCGCGTGGAGGCATAGCGTGCGGGGATGATTCCAAGGATTTTCAGACCCACCCCCGCACTCCCTGAAGGGAGGGAGTTGTTAGTATCGGATATTTGTTCAAGTTTTTTGGTCATTTTCTCTGTTATTTTATTCCCTCCCATTAGGGAGGATTAGGGTGGGTCTGTCGGGTTAGTGGACTGTCGGGGCACTATCGGAAGTTGGCGTCGAGCTTGCTCTGCTCAGCCGCACTCACGTGGCCGGCCTCATCGGCGGTGCCCAGGCCGTCCAGCTCGCTGGAGCACATCTGGAAGCCCACGGGGATGTCAAACGTGTCCTTCTGGGTGATGCCCAGCTTGGGGTTGGCATAGACCTTGTTGATGAACTTGCCGTAGATGGGCAGGGCCGCACGTGCACCCTGTCCGTAGGCCATGCTGCGGAAATGGATGTCGCGGTCTTCGCCGCCCACCCAGCAGCCCACGACGAGGTTGGGCGTAACGCCCATGAACCAGCCGTCGGCATTGGAGTTGGTGGTGCCCGTCTTGCCAATCATGTCGGCTGTGATGTTGTACCTGGAGCCGCGAAGCGACATGCCCGTACCGCTGTTGATGACGGCGCGCAGCATATCAATCATCTTGTAGCACGACTCCTGCGACATCACTTCGTTCATGCGGGGCGTGAACGTGTCGATCACGTTGCCGTCGGCATCCTCGATGCGCGTGACGAGCAGAGGGGCAAAGCGCACGCCGTTGTTGGCAAAGGCTGTGTAGGCCGAGACCATTTCGCCCACGCTCACGTCGCAGGGGCCGAGGCAGAGCGGCAGGGAGGGATAGATGTCCTGGTTGGTGATGCCGAAGAGGTGGAGCAGGTCTATCAGGGCGTGCGGACTGAGCTGCGCCATGACGTAGGCCGCAATCCAGTTGTTCGACTGCGACAGTCCCCACTTCAGCGTGACCATGTCGCCGTAGCGCGACTTCGAGGCGTTGCGCGGTGTCCAGGCCGTGGGGCCCGAGCCGTAGGTGCGCTGCACGTTGGGTGCCACGTCGCAGGGCGTGAAGCCGTTCTCCATGGCCAGCGTGTAGAGGAAGGGCTTCATGGTGGAGCCAATCTGGCGCCGACCGCCGCCCAGCACGTTGTCATACTGGAAATACTTGTAGTTCAGTCCGCCGACGTAGGCTTTCACCTGGCCCGTGTGGGGGTCCATGGCCATCATGGCCGTGCGCAGGAAGTGCTTGTAGTAGCGGATGGAGTCGAGCGGCGTCATCTCCACCTCCTCGCCTTCCCGTCCGTAGAGCGTCATCGGCACCTTGGTGTTGAAGGCACGCTCGATTTCCTCGTCCGTCGCACCACCCTTCTTCATCATCACGTAACGCTCGCTCTGGCGCATGGCGCGATGCAGTATCTTATCGACCTCCTTCTGGGGAAGGTCCCAGTACGGGGCGGTGGGGTTGCCCTTCTGCTCTGCGTCGAAAGCGCCTTGCAGGTAGCCGGCCACGTGCTCGGCGGTGGCCTGTTCGGCGTACTGCTGCATGTAGCTGTCGAGCGTGGTGTATATCTTCAGTCCGTCTGTGTAGATGTTGTAGTGCGAGCCGTCTTTCTTCACGTTCTTGTTGCACCAGCCGAAGAGCGGGTCCGTCTCCCAGAGCAGGCTGTCGTCGTAGAACTGCTGGTACTGCCACGAGGCGTAGTTGTCGCGCACGGGCTTCTTGGCCATGAGGATGCGGCGCAGGTACTCGCGGAAGTAGGGTGCGCTGCCCTCCTTGTGGTCTTGCACGTGGAAGCGGCTGATGTCGAGCGGCTCGGCCTGAGCCTTGCGCATGTCTTCTTCCGAGAGGTAGCCGCACTTGTGCATCTGGGCCAGCACCACGTTGCGACGCTCGCGGCTGCGCTCGTTGAAGCGGCGCGGATTGTAGAGCGAGGGGTTCTTGCACATGCCCACCAGCGTGGCACACTCCACGAGCGTGAGGTCCTGCACGCGGTCGTGCCCGAAGTAGGTCTTGGCCGCGTTCTTGATGCCGACGGCATTGTTCAGGAAGTCGAAGTAGTTGAGGTACATCGTCAGGATTTCCTCCTTGGTGTAGAACCGCTCCAGCTGCACGGCCACAAACCACTCGATGGGCTTCTGCAGCAGTCGCTTGCTTTCCTCCCGCGCCACGTCGCTGTAGAGCTGCTTGGCCAGCTGCTGGGTGATGGTGGAGCCGCCGCCCGCAGATTTCTGGTGCATGATGCCGCGCTTGACGACAGCACGCAGGAAGGCGCGCAGGTCGATGCCCGAGTGCTGGAAGAAACGCTCGTCTTCCGTGGCGACAAGTGCATTGACCAGGTTGGGCGGCAGGCTGTCGTAGCTGACCATGACACGGTTCTCCGAGGCATAGCTCCACGTGCCGAGTATCTGGCCGTCGGCTGTGTAGATGCGGGAAGCGTACTTGTTGATGGGATTCTCCAGTTCGGAAACGGGCGGCAACGGGCCCAGCCAGCCCTGCGAGATGCCATAGACGGCCACGGCGCCGAGGCCCAGCAGCAGGAAGACAAAGAGCCAGAGGGCGACGAGTATGCCCCTCATGTGACCGCGCCGGGGCGCCTGTGATATGTCGGTGCTGTTACCAGCTGATGGGTTCTTTTCCATGCTTTATCAGATAATCATTGGTGAGCGAAAAATGATGGTTGCCAAAGAAGCCGCGATAGGCAGACAGGGGCGAGGGATGGGCAGAGCGCAGGATGCAGTGGCGCGAGGCGTCGATGAGCTGCGCCTTGCTCTGGGCATAGCTGCCCCAGAGGATGAACACCAGGCCCGACTTCTGCTGGCTGAGCGTCTGGATGACGGCGTCGGTGAAGCGTTCCCAGCCCCGGCCCTGATGACTGCCGGCCTGATGCTCGCGCACGGTGAGGGTGGCGTTCAGCAGGAGCACGCCCTGCCGGGCCCAGCGTGTCAGGTTGCCGGTGGCGGGAAGGGGCACGCCCAGGTCTGCGTTGAGCTCCTTGAAAATGTTGAGCAGCGAGGGAGGAAAGGCCACGCCGTCGTTCACCGAGAAGCAGAGGCCGTGAGCCTGGCCCGGCTCGTGGTAGGGGTCCTGGCCGATGAGCACGACCTTGACGGCGCTGAACGGGCACTGGTTGAACGCATTGAAGATGAGCCGTCCGGGCGGATAGCACGTGGCCTGAAGGTACTCGCTGCGCACGAAGGCCGTGAGCTCGGCGAAGTAGGGCTTGTCAAATTCCGGCTGGAGCACCTGCTGCCAGCTCTGTTCTATCTTTACGTCCATAGGGTCAGATAAGTCCGGCATCCTGCCAGGAGGCAATCAGCTGGTTGGTGTCACGCTGGGCGGTCTCCACGTCCACGTCGTATTCGGCGGTGAGGGCGCGGACAATGTCCTGCTCGGTGAAGTCCTTTCCAGCGACGGCGTTCCAGGCCGCAGCAGCCGATTCGTTCAGCGTGATGACCTTGGAGAAGTCTATGTTCTGCACGCCGTGTGCGATGATGATGTTTTCGCCGCAAATGTTGCGGAGTTCAAAGCCGGGTTTTATTCTCATTGTGTATGGGGTTTTGTTCGATAATCAGTCAAGTTTCACGTTGCGGGCCAGCAGGGGCATCCCGTGCGTCACCCTGTAGAGGGCCAGCAGCACACGCCGCAGGAAGGGCGTCTCGGGCCACAGCGCGGAGTAGATGCGCCAGAGGATGGAGCGCTGCAACCGGTAGGTGGTTTTGCCACGGACGACGCCGACGAGCTTGGCGCGCACATCGTCCACCTTGCAATGCTCGTAGCCACGGACATTGCCGTCGCCCTGCAACAGCACGTCCCTTAAGCCCAGAACGACGACGCGATGGCACACGAAGAGGCCGGGCTTGACCTCGGCCAGCACCACGTCGCCCTCGCGCCAGTCGTCGGGCTTCGCCAGCACCAGCTGGTCGCGGTTGTGGCGGATGAAAGGCATCATGCTCTGCCCGCGTGCCGTCAGCGTGACGGTGTGGCCCTCGCTGACGAGCTGGGCCACCTGCGGCAGCAAGACGCTGTTCTGTAAATGCTTCACTTGGTTCATACGGTACGGATGGTTTTGTAGCTCAGCTGGGCGGCAGCCTCGTCGGGCAGGCACTCCAGCAGGTAGCACGGCACGTGCTGCATGATGGCCGACACGGTGTCGCACGTAGCGGTGTAGTTCTTTGCGTCCCATTTCATCACGCTGCACGAGGGCAAGAGCGAGGCAAACGTCTCGACCACCGTCTGGCGGCGGATCTCGTTGTACGGGGCCTGCTTCAGCTGGAGGAATGCCCCCACAGGGGCGGAGACCTGGCGGTAGCACGGTGTCTTGCCGCTCCAGGGCGAGCCATAGACGCGTGTCACGCCGTCGGGACAGTGGCGCACCACGGGGTTGTCGTCGTTCATCAGGTCGGTGCCCTCGATGTGGCGCAGCCAGAGGCCCGTGTGTGTGCTCTTGCCCGTGCCGCTCACGCCGAGGCAGAGGTAGCCGTAGCCGTCCTTGCGCACCACGCTGGCGTGCATGAGCAGGGTCTGCTGGAGGGAGCCGGCAAAGGCGTACATCATCATCAGGGCGTTGTTCAGGCCGAAGGTGCGCATCGGGTAGTCGCCGCCCAGGCAGCACTGGCCCTGGCGGAAGTCGGGCGTGAACTGCAGGAGGCAGCACTGGCGGCCCTGCACGTCGGAGACGTGAATCTGGTAGGTGCCGTCGGGGAGGCGATAGACGCCGTGGTTGTTGCCGCCGCAGTCGAACTGGCCGATTTCCTCGCCACGGGTGGCAGGCCGCCACCGGTCGTCAACGGTCAGCGTGAAGAGCAGGTCGCCCCGGGCTGGCGCCTCGGTGCGGAAGGGCTGGCTGCTGGGCAGCAGGTCGGTGGTGTTGGTGTCGTCGCGGAAGCAGACCTCGTAGGTATGTCCGCCCACATGGTAATATGCTGTCTGGTTCATTCTGTCGGAGTTTCGTTCCACACGGCTTTGGCCCAGTCCGTCTCGTAGTAGGCCGGGGCGAACCACTTGTTGCGAGCCGCGTATTTATATAGAGGTACGTGCATGGAGATGCCGCTGTACTGCGCATCTATCACAGCGTTGTCGGCCCGGTTGTTGAAGGCCGAATACCAGTGTGCGGTGTGTGCCTGGGCGGCAAACAGCTGCTGGTACTGGGGTTGCCACTGCTGGCATTCCTCCTCGCTGAGGACGGCACGGAGCAGCCCCTGCATGTCGTAGTAGTCGGAGTAGCCATAAAGGTGGTAGCTGTCCCAGTTGTAGTAGTCGAGCACGCCGGCGTAGTCCATCTCGAGCAGGGTCTGCTTGTATTGCTGCACGAAGGGGCGCGTCAGCTGTGCCACGGCCTCCAGCCGGGAGCAATCGACGGCGGAGAGCAGCACGCCGTAGAGGGGGTCGCCCAGGTAGGCTTCGTAGTAGGTCTGCACCATGCCGGGGATATAGTCGGTGTCCTGGAACATTGGTTTGAGCATGGTGTCGTAGGGTGCGCCCAACGCGGGGATTTCGGCTGGCGAGCCGATGATGTAGCGTGCGCAGCTGCGCAGCTGGTAGGCCACCTCGATGTTCTGCATGAAGCAGGCATCGAAGAGGATGAAGTCGAAGGTGCCGTGCTGCAGGAGCACGTCGCGTATCTGGTTGATGGTAAGCTGGTTTCCGCCGTTGACTTCTTTGTTCTGCTGGTTGTCGAAGCCAAAGGCGCGACGCCTGGCTCCCCAAGCCTGGCTGTAGTCACCGGCGGTAACGAGCTGTGGCGGAAGCCAGCCGGAACCGTGCGACCAGAACACCACGCCGTAGCTGGGTGCGGCGTAGTTCTGCTGCACGAAGTCGAGCACGCCGGAGAAGGTCTCGGGCGTGCAGGAGTCGAGGTTGGTGTCGTATTCCAGTACGGGCGTGAGCTCGCTCAGCTTCTTGCCTTTCTGCCAGAAGGTGATGTCGTAGATGCAGGGCTTGCCGGTATTGTCGAGATAGACCAGCACATGGTCTTTCGCGCCCATGTATTCAGCCCCTTGCAGGATTTCGTTCACGTCAGCGCTGGCGTAGGTGGCCAGACTGTTCTCGGCTGCCATATAGACCAGCACGGTGCGCCCCTCGGCGGTGCCGGCGGTGGGCTGCTCCTGTGGTGGTTCTTCGTCCATTTCATCCTTGTCCTTGCTGCAGGCACCAAGCAGCAGGGCCACGGCCAGCAGGGGCAGCAGCAACCGCAAGGCATGGCGGCAAAGGTGGGCTGAGAGGACAGTGGGCTTCTGGTTCATCGTTACTGTTCAGCCGCGCCCAGCTGCATCTGGTCTAAGGGGTGAATAAAGCGGAACTGGTCGGTGGTGATGAAGGTGAGGGTGCTGCCCTCCTTGGACAGGGTGCGACGCTTCAGCTTGTCGAGCTGCTTCTGCAGCTTCTTCCTGTTGGTGGAGAACAAGACGCTGCACGTCTGGTTGGTATGCCCCAGCGTGCCCTCGGTGTATTGCTGCAGCTGCAGGCTGAAGGAGGTGCGGAAGGGCAGGAAGTTGGTCTTCTTCTGCAGAGCCAGGCTGTCTATCTGGCTGATGTCGGTAATGCACACCTGGGATTCGCCCAGCGTCTGCGACACGCCGAAAACATAGACCGTGCCGGGCGTCTTGTAGGTGAGGAAGTCCTGGCGGGCCTTCTGTGCCTTGCGCACGAGCTTAGCCTCTTCAGCCTTGGCCTTGACTTTCTGCTTTTCGGCCTTGGCCTTCTGCTTCTCCACGGCGGCTCGCTGCTTTTCCACTCTGGCTTTCTGCTTCAGGGCGGCTCGCTGCTGCTGCTGTTCCTGGGCGGTGGGGTTCACCTGCGCCACCACGGTGGGGGCAACGAGGGTGAGGGCGGCCAGGAGGGTGAGCCTTTGCATGATTTTCTGCATAGTGTGTTTCTTGCTGTGTAGGAGTGTGTTATGATTGGCTTCGAAGTGAATCCATGAAAAAAGTAAACGGGGGATTCAGGGTCCCCCGAGTAAGTGCCTGGCCGGGCATCAGCCCAGATAGGATTTCAGCAGCTTGCTGCGCGAGTTGGTGCGCAGGCGGCGGATGGCTTTCTCCTTAATCTGGCGTACACGCTCACGGGTGAGGTTGAAGCGGTCGCCAATCTCTTCGAGGGTCTTCTCCTGCTCGCCGATGCCGAAGAACATGCGGATGATTTCCTTCTCGCGGGGCGTGAGCGTGTCGAGCGTGCGGTCTATCTCCTTTGCCAGGGAGTCGCCCATCAGCTGGCGGTCGGCCATGGGCGAGTCGTCGTTGACCAGCACGTCGAGCAGGCTGTTGTCCTCGCCCTCCACGAAGGGGGCGTCCACGCTGATGTGGCGTCCGCTCACCTTCATCGTGTCGGCCACCTTGTCAACGGGCAGTTCCAGCTGCTCGGCCAGCTCCTCGGCGGAAGGACGGCGCTCGTTCTCCTGCTCGAACTTGCTGAATGCCTTGGTGATTTTGTTGAGCGAGCCCACCTGGTTGAGGGGCAGACGCACAATGCGGCTCTGCTCGGCCAGTGCCTGGAGGATGCTCTGGCGTATCCACCAGACGGCGTAGCTGATGAACTTGAATCCACGCGTCTCGTCGAACTTCTCGGCTGCCTTGATGAGGCCCAGGTTTCCCTCGTTGATGAGGTCGGGCAGACTGAGGCCCTGGTTCTGGTACTGTTTTGCCACAGACACGACGAAGCGCAGATTGGCTCGGGTCAGCTTCTCCAGCGCACGGCGGTCGCCCTTGCGGATGCGTCCGGCAAGCTCAACCTCCTCTTCCACAGTGATGAGCTCTTCACGGCCGATTTCCTGCAAGTACTTGTCCAGCGATGCGCTCTCTCGGTTCGTGATGCTCTTCGTAATCTTTAATTGTCTCATACAAAAAGATTGAATGGTTATGGGCAAACGTGCTCGCGACAGAACACAATACACGTTTGCCGTGCAAAGATACGGTTTTTCCGCCATATCCATACACTCAAACGTGCATTTTTAAGATTTATTGTACAAAAAGGCTGTTTCTTGCAGCCCCACGGGGGCATTTCCACGCCAACGGGGCGGCAAGCGGGCAGCACCACGGTGACAGCCGAGCAACACCACGGTGATGAACGGGCGGCACCACGGTGATAAGCGGGCGCCAACGGGGCGCTGCTGAAGCGCCACCGAGGCGTTCCGTGCGGCGGCACTCTGTGCCGTCGTCATCCCGCCCTGCTGCCTACTTCTTCTCCTTCAGCAGGTCGCGGATTTCGGCCAGCAGCACTTCCTCCTTCGTGGGTGCCGGTTCTGGCTCGGGAGCGGCTGGCTGCTCGGCCTCCTTCTTCTTCTTCATCTCCGTCAGGCGGGTGATGCCCTTGATCATGAAGAAGATGGCGAGGGCGATGATGAGGAAGTCGATGACGTTCTGAATGAACATGCCGTAGTTCAGCGTCACGGCCTCGGCAGCAGCCTGCACCTCGTTGCCGGCCTCGTCCACGACGGCGGGCACGGCCTCCTTGATGACCCACTTCAGGTCCTTGAAGTCAACGCCGCCCGTCATCACGCCGATGGGGGGCATAATCACGTCGTTCACCAGCGAACTGACAATCTTTCCGAAGGCACCGCCGATGATGACACCGACTGCCATGTCAACCACATTGCCTTTGAGGGCAAATGCCTTGAAATCATCAATGAATTTTCCCATAGTCTTGAATGTTTTGTTAATGAATTATTGAAAAGAGGTTACTGTCTCACTGTCGTCTTCGGGGCTAAATGACAAGTGCGCGTTGCGTTTTCACAACTACAGCCCCGAAAAAGCCTTAAAATTACCGTAACAGGGCAGGTTTTCGCTAAAAATTTGTCAAATCACTTGCAAAGTTAAAATAATTCTTCGTAACTTTGTCGAAGAAATAAGGAAAAAAATCATGCAACAGCGCATTTTCTTTTATTTAATAATGGTTATGGCGGCAGTTTTGATGGTTGCGTGCCAGACGGCGCACCACTGCAACTGCGGATGACCACCCCGTGGAAAGAGACTTCATAGTGATAAGTAACATATTTTTTAACCCTAAAACATTTTTACTCCAATGGCAACAAAAGTTGGTATTAACGGTTTTGGCCGCATCGGCCGTTTTGTATTCCGCGCAGCTCAGACTCGCAACGACATCGAAATTGTAGGTATTAACGACCTCTGCCCTGTTGACTACCTGGCTTACATGCTCAAGTACGACACGATGCACGGCCAGTTTGAAGGCACCATCGAGGCTGACGTGGAGAACTCTCTCCTCATCGTCAACGGCAAGAAGGTTCGCGTAACTGCAGAGCGCAACCCTGCAGACCTGAAGTGGAACGAGGTTGAAGCTGAATACGTGGTTGAGTCAACTGGTCTCTTCCTCACACAGGAGAAGGCTCAGGCTCACATCGAGGCCGGCGCAAAGTACGTTGTTATGTCAGCACCTTCAAAGGACGCCACTCCCATGTTCGTATGCGGCGTGAACTTCGACAAGTACGTAAAGGGCACTCAGTTCGTCAGCAACGCATCTTGCACCACTAACTGCTTGGCTCCTATCGCCAAGGTGCTGCACGACAACTTCGGCATCACTGAAGGCCTTATGACTACTGTTCACTCTACAACCGCTACTCAGAAGACTGTTGACGGTCCATCGATGAAGGACTGGCGTGGTGGTCGTGCCGCTTCTGGCAACATCATCCCATCCAGCACAGGCGCTGCAAAGGCTGTAGGCAAGGTTATTCCTGAACTGAACGGCAAGCTCACAGGTATGTCAATGCGCGTTCCTACTCTGGACGTTTCGGTTGTTGACCTCACAGTGAACCTCGCCAAGCCAGCTACATACGACGAAATCAACGCCGCCATGAAGAAGGCTTCCGAGACTCCAATCGAGCAGGGCGGTCTGAAGGGCGTACTCGGCTACACTGAAGACGCTGTCGTTTCTTCCGACTTCCTCGGCTGCACGCTGACTTCTATCTACGACGCAAAGGCTGGTATCGCTCTGACTCCAACCTTCGTTAAGGTTGTCAGCTGGTACGACAACGAGATCGGCTACTCCAACAAGGTGCTCGAGCTCATCGCCCACATGAAGAAGGTGAACGGCTAATCCCATTCCGTTAATCCCATTAACCCAAGAAGAGGGCGCATCCGCTACGGATGCGCCCTCCTTTCTTTATGTCGCCGCCAGGGGTTCTGCCCGGCTTTGCCTGTGCCTTGCCTCGGCGTGTCCTGTGCTTTGGCGCTTTGCGCCAAAGCCTCCCCTCCCCCGTCAGTGCTTCATCGCACGGTCCATCTCGCGGCGGTCCTCCTTGGCCTTCAGCGTCTGTCGCTTGTCGTACTGCTTCTTGCCCTTGGCCAGGGCGATGTCGAGCTTGGCCCGTCCGTTCTCGTCGATGTAGAGCTGCACGGGCACGATGGTGAAGCCCGGAGCCGACGCATCGCTCTGCAGGTTGCGCAGCTCCTTGCGGTTGAGCAGCAGCTTGCGCTCGCGGCGCTCCACGTGGTTGTTGTAGGAGCCCGCCATGTACCCGGCCACGTACATGTTCTTCACCCACAGCTCGCCACCCGTGAAGTAGCAGTACGTCTCCACCAGGCCCGCCTTGCCCGCACGGATGCTCTTGATTTCCGTGCCGGTGAGGACGATGCCTGCCGTGTAGGTGTCGATAAATTCGTAGTCAAATGCCGCACGCTTGTTCTTGATGACCAGCGTGCCCGGCTTCAGTTCTTTCTTCTTGTTTGCCATATTCAGCCTTATTCCAGTACAAACTTGTCAGCATGTTCCGCCACGTACTGTGCCACCCGTGGCGTGGCCTCTTCCTGGTGGTCGTCGAGGAAGTCGTCGCCCAGGTCGTTCAGCGTCTCCAGCTGTTCGTACAGGGCCATGAACTCCTCGTCGGTCAGGTCCTGACGGAACGCCTCCTCGTGGTGGTGATACTCGGTCTTCACGCTGTAGATGAGCTTGCTCAGCTCGCGCAGGCCCCACTCCTTCTTCAGCACGTAGGGGAACGGGCCTTCCAGCACGTAGCCGGCCAGTCCGTTCTGGATGAGCTGGATGAAGCCGCCCTCCATCACCTCGTCGAGCAGGTAGCGGTAGCACAGCAGCGTGTGCTGGTCGGTCGTCAGGCGGTCCATGTTCTCCGCCGTCAGCTGTCCGCCCACATGGGCCAGGTACTCGTCGGTGATGCTGCAGATGAAGGCGGCGGCAGACTGTTCGCCGTACCGCCGCCCGATGTCAGTCTTGGTCAGAGCCATTGAATAACAGGTGTTAACTTTACTTCTTCAGGATGTTGTAGAGCAGCGAGGCCAGCGACACCAGGATGCTGGTGGAGGTGAACCACAGCGACGTCTCGGAACCTACGCCTGAGTTCTTGGCCTTGGTCTTGTTCGGCGTGACATACACAATGTCGTTCTGCTGCAACTGATAGTAGGGCGAATTGATGATGTTCGCGTCGTTCAGGTTCAGCTCCACAATCTGCTTCTCGCCCTGCGCGCTCTCGCGGATGACCTTCACACAGTCGCGCTTGCCCCAGATGGTCATGTCGCGTGCCATGGCAAGGGCCTCGAAGATGTTCACCTTACCATTCGAGATGGTATATTGCCCGGAGCTGTTCACCTCGCCCACCACGGAGATCTTGAAGTTGGTGTAGTTCACCACGACCAGCGGACGCTCCTTGGTGTACTGCGGATAGATCTGGCTGGCAATGTAGTCCTCCAACTGGAACTTGGTCATGCCGGCGGCCTTGATCTTGCCCAGAATCGGGAAGTTGATGTAGCCGTCGTTGTCCACCGTATAGACAATGAGCGACGACTGGGTGGACAGGTAAGTGCTGTTGGCGCTCTGCGACGTGGCGTTCTCGCGGCTGCCCTGCACAATCAGGTTGAACATACGCACGGCGTCGGCGTCGAGCGGGTCGTTCACGGTGATGGTAAACTGGTCCTTCGGCATGATTTTAGCATCATACAGGCCCGTGGCCGCACTGAGGTCGGTGTCCTTGCTGTTCTGAATGTACGGCACGTTCTTGTAGGACATGCAGCCCGTCAGCATGAGGGCAGCAGTCAGTGCCAAAGCGGATAAAACTTTTTTCATAAGAAATAAATAATGTATTATAATGTTAATGTATAATCTTCTGTTCGGTGCCGGTCTGGTGGCAACGGGGTGTTGATGGAGCAGCAACGGGGCGTTGAACAAGCACCAACGGGGCGTTGAACAAGCACCAACGGGGCGTTGAACGAGCAGCAACGGGGTGTCCCGTGTGTCGGCACTCTGTGCCGCCAATCCCCCCAACGGCCTCTCACCGCCCTGCCCTACTCCCACTCGATGGTTGCTGGCGGCTTCGACGACACATCGTAGCACACGCGGTTCACGCCGCGCACACCACGGATGATGCTGTTCGACACCTCGGCCAGGAAGTCGTAGGGCAGTCTGGCCCAGTCGGCAGTCATGGCGTCGGCACTGGTCACGGCGCGCAGGGCCACAGGGTTCTCGTAGGTGCGCTCGTCGCCCATCACGCCCACCGACTTCACGTCGGACAGCAGGATGGCGCCAGCCTGCCAGATCTGGTCGTAGAGCGACACCTCTATCTCGCCGTCCTTCATGTCGGCTGGCACGCCGGCGGCAAGCACGCGCCGCGCCTCCTCGCCCGAAAGGCGGACCTTCCAGTTGCGCAGCCCGCGGATGAAGATGTCGTCAGCCTCCTGCAACACACGCACTTTCTCTGGTGTGATATCGCCCAGAATGCGCACAGCCAGACCGGGACCGGGGAACGGATGGCGCGTGATGAGGTGCTCGGGCATCTGCAACTGGCGACCCACACGGCGCACTTCGTCCTTGAACAGCCACTTCAGCGGTTCACACAGCTTGAGGCCCATCTTCTCGGGCAGGCCGCCCACGTTGTGGTGGCTCTTGATGACCTTGCCGGTGATGTTGAGCGACTCGATGCGGTCCGGGTAGATGGTGCCCTGAGCCAGCCATCGTGCGCCGTCAATCTTTCGGGCTTCAGCCTCGAAGACATCGATGAAGCCCGCGCCGATAATCTTCCGCTTGCGCTCAGGCTCGCACACGCCGGCCAGTTCGCTATAGAACTTCTGCGACGCATCCACGCCCCGCACGTTCAGGCCAAGGCACTCGTAGTCGCGCAGCACATCGCTGAACTCGTTCTTGCGCAGCAGTCCGTTGTTCACGAAGATGCAGGTCAGGTTCCGCCCGATGGCGCGGTTGAGCAGCACGGCGGCCACCGACGAATCGACACCGCCCGAAAGGCCCAGAATCACCTTGTCGTCGCCCAACTGCTCACGCAGCTGGCTGACGGTCTGCTCCACGAAGGAGGCGGGGCTCCAGTCTTGCTTTCCGCCGCAGATGTCCACGACGAAATTCTTCAGGAGCAGCGTGCCCTGCACAGAATGGAATACCTCGGGATGGAACTGCACGCCCCAGATGCTGCGCCCGTCAGCCTGAAACGCTGCATTGCGGACGCTGTCGGTCGAGGCAATGACGCGGTAGCCCTCGGGCAGCTGCGTGATGGTGTCGCCGTGCGACATCCACACCTGGCTGTCGGCCTCGAAGCCACGGAAGAGCGGATTCCCCTGCTCGAAAGATTTCAGGTTGGCACGCCCGTATTCACGAGTGCCAGCCGGCTCCACCTTGCCACCAAACGTGGCAGCCGTCAGCTGGGCGCCATAGCAGATGCCAAGCACAGGCAGACGGTCGAGAAACTGGCTGTAATCCACCCGGAACGCTTCCTTGTCATAGACGCTGTAGGGCGAGCCCGAAAGGATAACGCCTATCACGTCGGGATCGTCCGCAGGAAACTTGTTGTAGGGCACTATCTCGCAGAACATGTTAAGCTCTCTCACCCGTCGGCCTATGAGCTGCGTGGTCTGCGATCCAAAGTCTAAGATGATGATTTTCTGCTGCATTATCTCATTTACTATTTACCATTTACTATCTACTATTTCAGGACTGGTGCAGGAAGTGCCCGGCATTTACCATTTTCTGTTTCAGAGCTGCTGCAAGAAGCGCTCGGCCTCGCGGATGCTGTCGAGCTTTCCCACATCGAGCAGACGGAGGTCTGGCTGCACGCGGAGGCGGATGTCCACCTTGTGGCACACGCTCAGGTAGAAGTCGATGATGGAGAATTTGCCCTCCCAGGCCGCCATCAGGGGAAGCAGCTGCGGGCTGAACACCTGGATGCCGCTGAAGGCCACCCGGCGGCAGGCCTGCACGTCAAGCCCCGGGTATGGGGTTCTGACCTCGCCCGTGGCGATGTTGGTCCAGCCCACAAGCCTGTCCTGCGCGTCGGCCAGCAGATAGCGTTGCGTCTGCCGCTCCGACACCAGCAACGTGGCGGGCTGCCCCTGGGTCTCCACGGCGGAGCGATAGAAGGCTGCCAGGTCCATATTGCTCAGGATGTCAACATTGTGCACCAGGATGGGGGCTTCGCTCGTGAAAAGCCGGGCGGCCTTCTTCAGTCCGCCACCCGTTTCCAGGAGCTGGTCCGTCTCGTCGGAGAAGCGGACATCAAGGCCAAAGCCTGCGTTCTGCTCCACGAAGTCGATGATTTGCCGCGCAAAGTGGTGGACGTTGATGACCACCTGCGTCGCACCAGCCGCCCCCAGCCGCTCCAGGAGCAGCTGCACAAGGGGCTTCCCGCAGACAGGCACCATCGCCTTCGGCATGGTGTCGGTCAGCGGCTTCAGGCGTGTGCCCAGCCCGGCGGCAAATATCAGTGCGTTCATGCGTCTTCAGCTTTCGTGCGGGATGCGGTCCCCGGTGTGGTCATTTGTATTCTTCGCGGGTAACGGTGTACTTGGCCACCAGCTTGCCGCTGGCAGCGTCGCGATAGACATAGACGAAGTTGAGCCCGGCCTCCTTCATGGCCTTCACCTCGATGCTGTTGCGGAGGCCCTTCGCGACACCGTCCTTGATGTCGTCAAGCTTAGCCTTGAAGGTCTCGCGCTGCTCGTCGGTCAGCGTCACCGTATAATAATAGATGTAGTTGAGCGAGCCGTCGTTGTGGAACACCATGCTGTCGAGCATGGTGATGGCATCCACATGTTTCGGGCAGTTGCGCTCCGTGTATTCGCGGGTTTCGCGCTCAAAACGGTCGAGCTTCTTCTCCTGGCAGGCCGCCAGCAGAAGAAGGCTCAGAAGGATTGGTAGGTGCTTCATTGTCATAGTGAGGATGGGGTTGCAATGGCCGTTCTTGGGAGTTGCGATGGCCGTACATGGGGGTTGCGATGGTATCGCAACAAACGGGACAGGGGTTTTTAGCCGGCGGGAGTGGCGGCTGTGGCCTGACGGAGCGCACGCGCCAGCTGGTCGGGACAAGAGGTGGGCTTCGTGCCGCAGGTGATGCCCTCCAGCTGACGGACTACGTCGGCAGCCTTCCGCCCCCTGACGAGCGTGGCCACGCCCAGCGTGTTGCCGGGGCAGCCGCCCACAAACTGCACGTCGTTGATGATGCCGGTGGCGTCGTCCACGTCGAGCAGAATGGCCTTCGAGCAGGTGCCCTTCGTTTCGTAAACTGTCTTCATGCCGTGTCGCGCTGCAGGTTACTTCATGTTGGTATAGACGTTCTGCACGTCGTCGAACTCCTCCAGACGCTCCACCATCTTGTCGATGGTCTCGCGCTGCTCGTCGGCCACCTCTTTCAGGTCGTTGGCCACGTAGGTGAACTCGGCGGCAGTAATCTCGTACTTGTTGTCCTCCAGGTACTTCTGGATCTGTGCGAACTGCTTCGGGTCGCCGTAGATGGTGATGGTGGTCTCGTCCTTTTCCTCGTCGTACTCCTCGTCGAACTCGTCGTTCACGCCGTATTCAATGGCCTCCAGGATGAACTCATCCATGTCGATGTCGGCTGGCTTCTTGAAGGTGAACATGCTGTAGTGGTCGAACAGGAAGGAGAGAGAGCCTGTGGTGCCCATGTTGCCGCTGAACTTGTTGAACACCGAGCGCACGTCGGCCACGGTGCGAGTGGTGTTGTCGGTCAGCGTGTCCACGAGGATGGCCACGCCGTGTGGGCCGTAGCCTTCGTAGGTGACGCTCTTCCAGGCCGACTTGTCCTTGCCGATGGCGTTCTTGATGGCGCGGTCGATGTTGTCCTTAGGCATGTTCTCGTGGCGGCAGGTGGCTATCACAGCACGCAGGTGTGCATTGTTGTCGGGGTCCGGGCCGCCTTCTGCCACAGCGATGGCAAGTTGCTTGCCCAGTCGAGTAAAGGTCTTGGCCATGTTGCCCCAGCGCTTCAGCTTGCGGGCCTTTCTGAATTCAAACGCTCTTCCCATTGTCTTATTTTCTATTTAATGTTTTACGGTTTTATGGTTCATGTTGTCTCGTTGCTTATTTGCCACGCACGGTGGCGCCTGTGGCCTTCACGACAGCCTGCTCTATCTTCTGCATCACAGCTTCGATGGCCTTGTCGTTCAGGGTCTTGTCCTCGCTCTGGAGGATGAAGTTGACGGCATACGACTTCTTGCCTTCGGGCAGGTTCTTGCCTTCGTACACGTCGAAGAGGCTCACTTCCTTCAGGAGTTTGCGCTCGGCCTGGTAGGCAGCCTGTTCCACCGCTGCGAAGGGCACCTGCTTGTCGAGCAGCAAGGCCAGGTCGCGACTGACAGCCGGGAACTTCGGGATGTCGTAGTAGCTGACGCTCGACTTCTTCACCACTCGCATGAGAGCGGTCCAGTTGATGTCGGCGAAATATACCGGCGCGTCGATGTCGAACTTGCAGGTCTGCTTGCGGCTCACCACGCCAAACTGCGCAAGGCGCTTTCCGCCGCGCTGCTCAACGGTGGTGCTGACGGCAAACAGGTCGTTCTGCTCCTGGCCGAACACCAGTGCGCCGAAAGGCACACCGAGGCGGCGCAGGATGTTGAGCACGTGGGCCTTCACCTCGAAGACGGTGCTGTCCTCGTCGCCATGGGCCCAGTTGCCGCTGACGCGACGGCCCGTCTGGAAGAGGGCCAGGTGGTAGTCCTCGCTGTAGGCTGCCAGAATCTGCTTCGAGCTGGCTGCGCTGGCCGTCAGCGGCTGGCCCTCGGCATCCACCTTGGGCTGGTTGCGCTCGGGCGCAAAGTAGTAGCAGTTGCCGAACTCGAAGAAGCGCAGGTCGGGCATACGGCGGTTCACGTTGTGGGCAATGCACTCCAGTCCGCCGAAGAGCAGGGTCTGGCGCATCACGCCAAGGTCTTGGCTCAGCGGATTGATGAGGCGGACGAGATTCTCCGCCTTAAACGTTTCAAAGCCATCGTAGTATGACGTTTTGGTGAGGCTGTTGTTCAGGATTTCGTTGAAGCCTGCGCCCACGAGCTGTTCGGCCACCAGGTTCTGCAGCTTGTTGCTGCGGTCCAGGTCGCCCTTCGTGGTGAGCGAGGAGCGGAGCTGCAGCGGAATCTCCACGTTGTTGTAGCCGTAGATGCGCAGAATCTCTTCCACCACGTCGCAGGGCTTCTTCACATCGACACGGAAGGCCGGCGCCTCCAGCGTCATCTGCCCGGCGTCGCTCTGCAGCACCTTGAAGCCCAGGTCGCGCAGGATGCTCTGCTGCGTCTCGACAGGCAGCTGCTTGCCCACGAGGTCGGCCACGTACTGGTAGCTCACCTCGATGGTGGGATTCTGCGGCAGCGTGTCGTTCTTCACATCAACGATTTCCATACTGATTTCGCCCCCGGCCAGTTCCTTGGCCATGAGGGCCGCCAGCTTCAGGGCGTAGAGCTGTCCGTCGGGATCCACGCCGCGCTCGAAGCGGAAACTGGCATCGGTCTGCAGACCATGACGGCGTGCCGACTTGCGAATCCATGTGGGATGGAAGTAGGCCGACTCGAACACCACGTTGCGCGTGGTCTCATACGTGCCACTACCCTTTCCGCCGAAGACACCGGCGATGCACATGGGCTCCTCGGCATTGCAGATGGCCAGGTCGCGGTCGCTCAGCTTGTGCTCCACGCCGTCCAGGGTGACGAAGGGTGTGCCCTCGGGCAAGGTCTTCACGACGATGCGCTGACCCTTCACCATGTCTGCGTCAAAGCAGTGCAGGGGCTGGCCAAAGGCCATCATAATGTAGTTTGTGATATCGACAATATTGTTGATGGGACGCTGGCCGATGGCGGTGAGGGCATCCTGCAACCATTTTGGCGACTCCTTCACCTCACAGCCACGCACACTCACGGCGCAGTAGCGCGGACAGGCCTCCCGGGCCTCCACCTCCACGGCGACGGGCAGGGCGTTGCTATCGACACGGAAGTAATCTACCGACGGACGGTGCAATGCCGTCTCGTAGCCATGCTGGCGCAGGTAGGCATAGAGGTCGCGAGCCACACCCCAGTGGGAGCAGGCGTCGCTATGGTTCGGGGTGATGTCCACCTCGATGATGTAGTCGCTCTCCAGCCCATAGTACTGGGCGGCAGGTGTGCCCACCACTGCGTCCTGGGGCAGCACGATGATGCCGTCGTGGCTGGTGCCGATGCCGATTTCGTCCTCGGCACAGATCATGCCGTTGCTCTCCACGCCGCGCAGCTTCGATTTCTTGATGACGAACTCCTTGTCGCCGTCGTAGAGCTTGCAGCCCAGCTGGGCCACGATGACCTTCTGGCCCTGGGCCACGTTGGGTGCGCCGCAGACAATCTGCTCCACCACGCCCTGGCCTTCATCGACGGTCGTCACGTGCATGTGGTCGCTGTTGGGATGCGGTTCGCAGGTGAGCACCTGACCCACCACAAGGCCCTGCAGCCCGCCACGGATGGACTGCACTTCTTCTACTCCTTCGGTCTCAAGGCCGATGCTGGTCAGCGCGGCTGCCACCTCGTCGGGCGACAGGCTGAAATCCACATACTGCTTGAGCCATTTATACGAAATGTTCATGTCGTTATATCTTTAGTTCTGATTAGTTTCCACATTTTCGCTGCAAAGATAGCACTTTTTCGGCAAAGAATTGTCAGCGAACACAGGATATTTTACAAAGAAAGGGCTATTTCCCGCGAAATAGCCCCAAAACTGCCTGTCTGCCCTTAGTTCATAATGGCGAAGTAGTCAACAATGCCGACGAGGCGCTTGTTGCCATCGACCACGAGCAGGGAGTGAATCTTGTAGCGGTTAAACATCTCCTGAATCTTGGTGAGCTTCGCCTCGGGATTGATGGTTTTCGGCGTATGGGTCATGGCCTCGGCAACGGTCAGGTTGATGAAGTTGGCCTGTGCGCCCTGCACGGCGCGGCGGATGTCGCCGTCGGTGATGATGCCCACGATGCGCTCGCCCTTCATCACCACACCCAGGCCCAGCTTGCCGCTCGATATGGTCATGATGGCCTCGCTGAGCTTCAGTTCGGGCGAGATGATGGGGAAGTTGTCGGTGTACATCACGTCCTTCACCCTGACGAGGAGCTTGCGGCCCAGCGTGCCGCCCGGGTGGAACATGGCGAAGTCGCCCTCCTTGAAGCGGCGCATCTCCATCAGGGCGATGGCCAGCGCGTCGCCCATGGCGATGGCGGCTGTGGTGCTGCTGGTGGGGGCCAGGTTCAGGGGGCAGGCCTCACGCTCCACGCGCACGCTGATGTGGTAGTCGCTGTGGCGGGCAATGAGCGATGTGACATCGCCCGTCATGGACACGATGGGGATGCGGCGCTCCTCCACGGCGGCGATGATGCGCAGCAGTTCGTCGGTGTTGCCCGAGTTGGAGAGCAGGAGCAGGACGTCGTCGGAGGTGATCATGCCCAGGTCGCCGTGCAGCGCGTCGAGGGGGTTGATGAAGATGGCGGGCGTGCCGGTGGAGGCCAGCGTGGCGGCCATCTTCGCGCCCACGTGGCCCGACTTGCCCACGCCTGTGACGACGACGTGGCCACGGTTCTTGTAGATGAGGTCCACCACCTGGTCGAACTGTTCGTCCAGCTGGGGTATGAGCTGGAGCAGTGCGTCGGCCTCTTCGCGCAGGCACCGCTCGGCGGATTGTCTTGGTCTTATCATGGGAAGGGATGGTAATGAATGGGAACGGATGGGAGGTGGATGAAGCAGGGATTAGTTTAGCAGCGAGGCCACCACGTCGGCCAACTCGTCCAGCGGCAGCATGTTGGGGCCGTCGCTCAGGGCCTGGTCGGGCTGGGGATGCACCTCGAAGAAGTAGCCGTCGGCACCGAAGGCACGGGCGGCCAGGGCCATGGCGGGCACAAACTCGCGGTTGCCGCCCGTCTGTCCGCCGGCGGCTCCCGGGCGCTGCACGCTGTGGGTGCAGTCCATGATGACCGTGTCGGTGAAGCGGTGCATATCGGCGATGTTGCGGAAATCGACGGCCAGGTTGTTGTAGCCGTACATGTTGCCGCGCTCGGTCAGCCACACGCGGTCGTTGCCGCTCTCGCGCACCTTCTGCACGGGGTACTCCATGTCGAGCCCGCTGAGGAACTGCGCCTTCTTGATGTTCACGGTGCGGCCCGTGCGGGCAGCGGCCACCAGCAGGTCGGTCTGGCGGCAGAGGAAGGCGGGAATCTGCAGCACGTCGGCCACCTCGCCGGCCACAGGGGCCTGATGGCTCTCGTGGATGTCGGTGAGGATGCGCAGGCCGTACTTCTCCTTGATGTCGGCCAGCATCTGGATGCCTTTCTCCAGGCCGGGGCCACGGTAGGAGCGGATGCTGGTGCGGTTGGCCTTGTCGAAGGACGACTTGAAGATGAAGTCCACGCCGAACTGCTCGCGCAGCAGCACCAGCCGCTCGGCCACGGCCTCCAGCACCTCCATGCTCTCGATGACGCAGGGGCCGGCAATGAATATAGGTTTCTGGTTGTTCATGTCTGTTTGGGGTTCTGTCTGTTTTTCAATGGGGGTCGCTGTGGTACAGCGACAAACGGGACGGGCATCAGAAAGGGTACTGCCCATCCACGGGGGGCGGGGCGGCAGGGGCCG
>R20__coassemble_165_pt1 | contig 53252 bp, 52 predicted proteins | sample R20__metabat2_low_PE_030 | metagenome-assembled genome bin R20 | reverse complement strand
CAATTCATGAAAGTTTCATATCCAATAGATGTAACTCCATCAGGTATCTCCACGGCAGTTAGGTCACTGCATGCGTAGAATGCAAGGTCGCTAATCGCAATGACAGAGTAACTTTTCCCTTCATAGCTAATTGCTCCTGGAATTTTTATTTGGCCTGAATATTTTTTCGTGCCACTTGTAACAATTGCAGTGTTACTTTTCAACTGATAGTAAATGCCGTCTATTTCAATAACGTCAGCATCTACGACTAATGGACTTATCGCCATTAACAAAATAAAGAATGCCTTTTTCATACGTTTTCTTATTAATAGTTCAATGATATTTTATGCATCACTACTATTCTGCGACTAATGCTCTTATCTTCGACAGAGTTGGATATTTGGTCTGAGAAATCTCCAGATCTTCTTTTTACTGAGTAGCATTGTCTTCCACTATATTCAGTAGAAGTCCAATATGGAGTATAATATTCTCTATAATTATAGTATGTGCCAGGTACAATGGAGCCATAATATATTTCGTTGCAAGCAGGTATATACCATCCAGATTCTCCACCAACATTTAATTCGTTACACTTGGCAAACACAGGATATAATTTTTCCCATTCCGGAATCCTCTTGATATTTTCCATATTAGCCATTCCATCATTCTTATTATTTGCATATGTTAATTCATTTTCTGTTGACCAAACAGCCTCCACACCTAAGTCCTTGGATATTTTTCCTTCCCCTCTACCCAAATAGCAGATGATACCCGATAAACCATTTTCGTTATAAGTATCTCCAAGGGTAAATTTACATTGCTTGACAACTATACTTTCTTTATAGCCATTAAATCTTATTGTTGTAAATCGATTAATTGAAGAATTGTCTACCCTTATCACAAGACTACCATATCTACTACTTGAAGCATTATAAACGACTGAGCACCATGAGTCATCAGATGATATTGTGACATTGGGTAAAGTAGTATTAATAGATATGGTTTTGTTAACTGCATTCTTATCAAAATATAGTTCATTGTCACTATCACTGCTACCTATTGCAATCCGATTTGCAGTCTGTGTAACTCTAATATTTTTAGAAAGCAATCCTTTCTTTGCCTTTATAGTAACCGTTGTACTCCTATCTTCTTCCGTCGGATTTGAAATAGCTGTGAAATTAATTGTTCCTCTTGAAATGGTTGGCGTACACCATGATGCTTTACTCGATACTTCAAGATTTGCATCAACGACATTGGAGGTAAACGTCAGAGTGCCAGTATTTGTTTCCTCTGTTCCTGTTAAAGTAATAGTTCCTTCTTGCAGTTTTATGAAACCAACTTCTTGTTTGACCACAAGGATATCTTTTCTATTTCCGCTTAAATCTGAAATGGTCACATTTGCCGTTCTTGCTTTTTCTGTTGGGTTTTCATCACAAGCCAATGAAACAGCTTGAGCACTTGTCAAGGATGGAACACACCATTCAGCATTACTACGAATTGTCATCTCATCTTTAGAGAAATCAGAAGTAACAGAGACCGTTTTATTAGATGTTGTAGCAGGGACGGTGATTTCATCATCTGCAAATTTAATTCCTCCCGAAGTCTGAGTCACTTTTATTTCAGTTGAAGCTGTGCTCTTATTGGAATAGAGAGTGACAATAGCATTTCTCTCCAAACCAGTGGCATTATTCTCTACAGATATTTTGATAGCGTTTTGGTTTAATGTGGCCTTACACCATGTCTCGCTTGATCTTACATTTAGTTCTTCTGTTTTGATTGACGATGTGAAAGTACATTGTCCATTTGAGGCTGCTTTATTAAAATTCACCTCGCCCCTGTCTGTTCTAATATAAGCACCATCTTGTTTGACGGATAATGTTTGTGTTTTTTGACTTCCCTTGACAGAAATACTTATTTTTCCTGTCCTTTGGCTTTCGTTGTAGTTAGTTGTTGCTGTCAACCGAATATAATATGAGCTTGCATCGCCAGAATTTGATCCTGCACGAGTAGTATTCTGTTCTTTGTCACCAATGAAGCGAATACTTGCGGCTCTTGCTTGCATACCTCTGGTGCCATTCACAATTTCCGCCTTCAGCCAGTCATTATTATTGCTTATTTCCAAATCATCAAGAGTATAATTTGTTGTTATTCCAACGTTGAATGTCTGCTCCGCTCCTGAAATATTTGATTCCTTTTCCGCGAGTTCTAATACAGGTTCGGGACCTAGTCGGGTAACCTTGATTTCAACTTTCTTGTCGTATGCGGTTGTCAAAGTCACTACTGCATTATCCGTGTCAGGAGTTGACTTTGCATCCACATTAATTGTTATAGCATTGTATAGGAAATATTTGTCGTAAGTACTGCTTTTCTGTACTCTGCACCAGCTTTGGTTAGAAGTTGCAGAGAATACGAAAATGTTTTTGTTGTTGAATACAATGGACTGACTACCACCGTTGGATGTAAATGTAAGAGCATTCTCATCTATTGAAATAGCTTCATTAACACCATAGAAAGGCTTTTGATATTTGATATCCGAACCAATTATCCCACCAGTTGTGCCCACAATGTCACTAACGACATAGATACGATAAAATTGGTTGTTGCAGTAAGCAACGTAACCATTTCCTTCAATAACGGATAACTGATTAGCCCAGCCGCTTGTTGGTATTGTTGTAACGCTTCCAAGTCCTTTTACTGCCCCCAAAGACGTAAACGAAGCACCGACAAAGTTCTCGTTCTTGATATATATGTCATCAAGATACGTTTTCCCATTATCGGCATTTCGCATAGACAAGGAGATAGTACCCTCTGGGTCATTTACAGTAACACTTGGATTGACGGGCTGCTCGTTGTTTGGCTTCTCGGGGCTGTCATCACCATCGTCACCACCACATGAAGCGAAGCCGACGGTTAGCATTCCGACCATCATCATGGTCAACAAGCTCATTAGATTGCTCTTTCTGCTCATAATCGTAATATTTTATAAGTTAATAAATGCCTGTCCTCTGATATGGAAGGAAGCACTAACTTATGAGCATAGAGAAAGCGCAGACCCTAACCATATTCATCTCAGGCTCTGCACTGCCTTCTATACCCTATGGGGAGTCTACGCTTATGCGTACACTCCAACGGGTACAGAGTCGCTCTTTGTTGTTTTAGAGGTGCAGATTCGAGATGAAGTTGAGCAATATTTCTTGCACTCTTTTCAGAATTCAGTTTCAAAAGTATTCATTTTACTATAATTTGCAGCCGTTTTTACTGAAAAACTGCTAAAAATTATAAGATTTTTGCAGAAAAAGTGTTTTGATGGCTGCAAATAGAAAACTTTTGTGTAATTTTGCGATTGGAAATTCGCGGAAACGACGCGGGACGGCTCCAATGAAAAATGAAAACGGGTGAAATGAACCATTTTAAGCCCAACGAAAAATAAAAACGGCAAAAATAAACGATTTCGGGCATTTTCAAAATCAAATGGGGCTGATACGGATGGTTTCTGACGCTCGAAATAATTTCGACCTGTACGGTTGAACTTCAGTATGACCCCAAGGGGTCGCCTCTCAATAACCGAGGGTTCGCAGTACCCTCGGACTGCTGCTGACAGGGTAAATCGACTCCAACGGGGTCGCCCATCTGTGGGTGTTGGGGCACTCTTTCAGAGTGCTTGCCGTTTGCTTTAGCTGTCCGCAGGTCCTTCGGACGCTGCGGTTACTGAGCGGAGACGCTTTCAGCGTCATTCCAACCGTACAGATCGAAAAATGCCCTTCACCCCTTCCGATACTCCTTCGGACTCATGCCTTTTAGGCGCGAGAAGAATTTGCTGAAGGAGGGGGTGTCGGCAAAATGCAGGCGGTCGGCTATCTGCGTGATGCTCATCGTGGAGGTCTGCAGCAGGAAGGAGGCCTCCATCAGGAGCATCTGATTGATGTAGTCGACGACGGTGCGGCCGGTGACCTGGCGGACGACGCGGGAGAGATAGACGGGGGTGATGTGGAGCGCGGAGGCGTAGAACGGGATGTCGTGGTGCTCTGCAAAGTGGCGGGGCAGCAGGCGGATGAAGCCGATGAAGATTTCCTCGACGCGCTGGGGCGTCTGGCGGTGCCGGATGGCGCGCTGCTGGGCGTTCTGCAGGTCGAGCAGGAAGATGGAGTAGAGCATCCGCAGGACCTCGCCCTTGTAGATGTGGTCGGAGTGCAGGTAGCCGATGATTTCGCGCATCTTCGTGAGCAGGTGCCGGGCGGCGTCCGGGGCGAGCGTCTGCTTGGGCTCGTGCAGCTGCACGATGGGCATGTAGGCCAGGTGCACGAGGTCGTGTACGGACGGCGCCTCGATGGTAACGTGCTCGTCGGCCATCAGGCAGAGGCCGTGGAAGTCGCGCGAGGTGGCGACGACGGTGACGGGGAGCCCCGGCGAATAGGTGTACAGGTCGTTGGGGCGAAACGTCAGTTCGCGGCCGTTATAATGAATCGTCATCCACCCCCTGTCCACCAGCATGAAGGCGAAGCAGGCCACGAACCCGTGCGTCAGGTTGGTGCGCAGGATGCTCTTCGCGTCCGCCTCCAGGCAGTACATCCCTGTGTCCCAGCCCTTCTCCGGCAGTCCGTCGCCCACAAATATCGGCAAGTATTCGTTCAGCGTGTACACCTCGGTAATTTACAGTTTAACGATTTACAATTTCTTGGAGTCTGTCGGTGGCGAATCCAATGTTGTTCGCTCCTACTCCGACTGCACAGGTTCCACCGTATATCCCGCTTTGCCCAGCAGGTTTAGAACACCATTTTCTCCGAGTAGATGTCCTGCGCCAACGGCGAAGAGAGTCGGTTTCTCGTTCATAATGCCAGGCATCTTTGTCAGCCAGTCGGCATTGCGGTTGTCGAGCATCGCGGCAGTCTCTTCTGGCGAACTACAGATAGCCATTTTCCTATCCAATATTTCTTTCAGCCTGTTGAGGTCGCGTGACAAGTAGGCTTGCGCTATGTCCTCCTCCATCTTCTCTATGATTTCACCATTGTCCACCATGCACATCAACGCTTCCTTCTGTTCTTCCATTGTGTAGCCATAAAGTAAATTCAACTGAAAGGCCATCGTTTCAAGTCCACCTACGCTCTTTCCTTGTTTCATTGCTTCCTTCGGGAAAAAATCATCAATCATCGTGCCGCTTTTCATTAGACCTCCGTATTTCTTGGCAAAAATGGTAACAGAAAGAGATAGGTATAAAGTCGTTGGGGTCAAATGGCATAGGGATGCCAGTTGCGGATTGCTCAGGTCTGTGCCAATTATTCTCTTGACAAAAGCGTTCAGTCGGTCCATCTCTTCGGACGAAAGCAGTTTGTCGATAGTCATACCTTCGGGCAGTAGCTGTGCTTTCTTGAAGGCAAGACTGTCTTTGCTTGTCAAATCGCCTTTTAGCACTTCGGTATAGACTTGTTGGCAGTCGGCCAAGGCCTGACGTATGCCAGCAATGGAATCCACAAACGAATCATCGACGATGTGGTAGGTTCCAACGATATACGAGGGTTTTTCTAAGCCGTTGCTGCTAATTCGGAAGAGTAGTTGGGCGTTTGCGGTGAGAGTGACGAGGGCGAACAGCGCGGTGACAATGGTTTTCTTCATGTTCTTTATTGTTAAATTCGTCTGCAAAGGTACAACAGATTACTTCAACTTGTCGATTTTGTCGCAGACTCTTCTCACGTGGTCGAGGCCATAGAGGAGCGACTGGCTGTAGATGCCCATCCACGAGAAAAGGGCCTGGATTTTCTGGTACTCGTTGAGGATGAATCCAGTGTCGATGACGGGCTGCTGCAGAAGGAAGCAGATGGGCTCGTGGTGGGCGATGCGGTTGCGGAGGGTGTTGATTTTGTCAAGCTCGTTGAAGATATACGAGTGGTTGTACTGCACCTGCGGCGTGGAGCGGGCTTTGTTGGGGAAGATGCTGAGCAGGGTGCGGCCTGTCACGCGGTACTGCACGGGCGAGAACATGTATTTCCAGATGCCAAACTCGAGGCTGGCAAGGAGTTTTGAGTGGGAATAGAGATTGTCGGTGAGCAGCTTGTGATAGGCGCGGTCTATGATGTCGTGCGTCTTGTGCAGGATGGGACTGGCAAACGCGCCGCCGGGCATGATGGAATCCTTCAGCCACTCGGCGCCCATGCTCGGAGTCAGCTTCTCGTCGATGGCATTGCGCAGGGCAACCTCGAAGCAGCTGATGATGGTGAACGTCTCTTGCGACAGCTGCAGGTTGTAACGGTAGAGGGTCATCGCCTTGCGCGAGTCGCCGCCACAGGCTGCAAGGTATCTGCTCATCCGCTTTTGCGACATAATCCGCTCAAATTTGCCGTATTTCATAAATTTCTTCCAGAAAAATTTGGTCGTTACTGATTTTATGCTTATCTTTGCACCGCTGAATCCCATTAGTCCCTGACGCAAGTCAAACTAGTGGGTTTGGTTTTTTATAGCGGCAAGCGCTGCAAAGATACAACTTTTTTCGCAATCCCGTATCGTTTCGGACGTTAAAAGTGCGAAATAATCTCACAGCTGTATCGTTTCAGACAATTTTTGTATTGTTTCAGATTTGGATATGTGCAAAAACCCGCGTAACTTTGCGGTCGAAATAGTAATCAAATAACAAAATCGTTTAACAACTAAAAACAAAAGTATTATGGACAAGAAGAAATCAATTGAGTCATTACAGTTTTTCGTAACTCATCTGGCAGAAGGTGCCATCGTTCACAAGCAGCAGGGCATGATCTTCAAGGCTCAGGGCATTACCAAACTCGGCGAGAAGTACATCGGCCACTTCAATGAGGAGATGGGCTGGGTAGAGAAGTTCACAGAGCGCATCCTCGACCTCGGAGGTGACGTGAAGTTCGAGGGCATGAAGAGCCGCGACCTCATCTGCGACCCCGTGGAGTATGTCAAGGCCGACCTCGCCATCCAAGAGCCCGGTGTTGAACTGCTGATGAAGTGCATGGAGGGCGTGAAGGACGATCCCACCACCTACGACCTGCTGAAGGACTACCTGAAGGACGAGGAGGAAGACCTCTACTGGAGCCAGGGCGCAGTGGAACTCATCGAGAAGATTGGCACGCAGAACTGGCTGTTGTTGCAACTGTAAAAGCCCCCTCCAAACCTCCCCGAAGGGAGGCTTTTCTAATTAATCAAAGACCCACGCCCCTGTAACGGTCTTCCCCCCTCGGGGGATAAGAGGGGGGCTTCATTTCATGAAAGAAAAGGTATTACAGGCCATGCGTGAGTTCGGTGCACCCGTCAACGCTGGCAAGATTGCAGAAATCACAGGTATCGACCGCAAGGAGGTCGATAAGGCTTTCGCCGAACTGAAGAAGGAGGGTGCCATCGTGTCGCCCGTCCGCTGCAAGTGGAAACCGGCTAAATAATTGGGAACGACTATGGCAAAGATGAAATGCCCCTGTAAGTACACTTACGACCCAGAGAAGGGCGACCCCAAACAGGGAATACCTCCCGGCACCCAGTTTGAAGACCTGCCCGATACGTGGCGTTGCCCCCGCTGCAAGCGCAAGAAGGAGAAATTCGTGCCCGTAGAGGAATAAACAGCCGCCGACACACCCCACCACGGGAGCCTGTCGGCGGCTATTCCATTGCCATTCGTTATTCCTGCGTTGAGATTTTCATCCGTCTTTCTCTCTGTGCCGTTCACCGTCCTTTCCTGTTTGAGGGTTGACTTCGTCTTCGTTTTCTCGCCATGCCATAGTCAAAGCAAGCTTTACTATGGTCATTTGGCTTAACGAAAAACGTTAAACTTCCTGATACTTATTCGCTGCTTCTAAGAAAACCTCCCCGCCGCCCGTCGCGACAGGGCGAGCGGGAAGGACACATCATAGAAACAACGTATTTTCATTTCTTCTTCGGCTGTTTGTTCAGCCGATATACCACGTGCAGGAGGGCGTAGCGGGGTGTGACGTTGTTCCACGTCTCGGTGCGGCCTTGGGCGTTGATGGTACGGCGGATGTTGGAGAGATTGCCGAAGAGGTCGAAGCCGTCGAGCATACAGATAAGGTTGCCGTGGAGGAAGCGCTTGGAGAGGCGGGCGTTCCAAACAAGCTCGTCGGTGTTCATGGCATGGTCGGCGTAGCCCCGACGGGAGTACATGGTGAGGTCGGTGGCGAGTTGCAGGCTCCACGGCAGTTCGACTTGGGCGGTGAGGCCGTAGTCGAAGTCGAGGACGTTGATGGTCTTAAAGTCCGTACGGTCACTGGCGGAGTGTTGGTAGTGGACGTTGCCGATGCCCTTGATTTGCAGTTTGGCGTTTGGCCGGTAGGTCAGGCTGAGTGCCTCGTTGGCGTAATATGAGCCGACGATGCTGCGTGAGGGGATAGCGGGCGTGGTGCTGATGAGGTCAATGCTGCGATAGTAGTCAAACGTGGTCTTTGTGGAGAGCGACAGATGTCGGCTGTGGTCGAGCGGGGTGTTATATCCGCCGCCGAGGTGGGCGTCCCAGTTGCCGTTGACGTTTTGCGGTGTGACGGTGCGGATGCCCGTCTGCTTGTCGTAGAGTGTGGCCATGGCGATGCTCTGCGGCGCAAGGTTGACGGAGCCAGAGACGTTCCACATACGCTCGCCAGAAAGGACGCGGCGATAGGAGGTGCCGAGATGGTATCGCTGCGGGTTCTTCAATTGTGGATTACTCAGCACGATGCGCAAGGGGTCGCTGTCGTCGCGGATGTTGAGCAGATAGGTCATGCCGGGGGCGGAGATGCGGGTGTTGAAATTAACCTCGAAGACCTTCTTCTGGTCGCGGGTGAAGAGCCTCCAGTCGCCGTCAGTCTGAACAAATGCAGTATTGCGGTGAAAGAGCGTATCAAGATGTCCGCGCTGATAGTCCAATTGATTGCGCTCGAAGCGGACTTCGACATTGCCGCGAAACTGACGAATCAGATTCCACGAGTGGCGGCGGGAACTGTTGTAGTCGTAACCGAAGCGGAGGCGGTGGATGTCGTCGGTGTGCTCTGCCTGGTTGCTATTGCCTGTGTCGAGTGTTTTGTAAAGTTCGTTGGCAGACGGGAGCGTACCCAGTTCGCCGTCGAAGTCCTCCAGAAGATGCAGCAGATAGAGCGAACGATTGGTTTCTCTGTTGATGTGGGAAAAGATGTAGTCGGTGGAGAGTTGCAGGCATCCGATTTCTGTTCTTCGTGCGCCGATGCTGCCGCCGTAGTTCAGGCTGCGATTCGTGTTCAGGTCGTAGCGATTGCGGCGGTCGGTGGGAGCGTTACTGTTTGTATAGTCCAGTTGATAGTGGTCATAGGCATAGCGTTTCTCGTCGCTATAGCCGATGCTGCCAGAAGCGTTGAAGACGAAGCGATTGTTGTGGGGAATGCAGAAGACGGCATTGGCACCAACGCCCGTGTTCAGACTATGACCGTTGCCCTTGGCTTGTGAGATTGTCCTGTTCAGGGCATGGCGCAGTAGCAGAGAGCCAGCGTTGGGAGCCATAATGCTGTCAATCCACGCCTTGCCCCATTGCTCGGACATGTTCTCGTCGAAGACAGCCGAGGCCGATTCGCCGCGGCTGTGCTGACGGCTGTAGCTGATGTCGGGTCGCAGGCCGAGATAGCTGAGCACCTTGTCCCTGCGATAGAGGTTGAACTCGTGGTTGGTGCTCACCTTGAAGTTATCGGCGTGTCGCTTGCTGTAGGCTCGTCCGTAGGTGTTGCCGCCTGTAAGGAAGTTCTCGCTGGTCGTATGCTGCTCGGCGTCATCCTCGGTGTAGCTGGTGCGCACGTTGCCGCTCGTAGTCCAGCGCCCTTCTTTCTCGTTGATGTTGTAATCGAAGCCCGCATCATAGACGGAGCGGATGCCCGTTGCCTGACGCAGGGGAGTCCAGTCGCCGTTCTGACCGGGCTTGCGGTCGTCGCTCACGTTGTTGGCATTGGCAAAGAACGACAGACGCGAGTTTGGCGTGAAGCGCAGGGCGAACAGTCGGCCAAGGAACCGGTCGTCGGTTCCCGCGTCCGCTTCGGCGTTGGCAATCCATCCGATGCTGTATTCCTTCTTCAGCTGCACGTCCATCACGAACTCCTTGTTGCCGTCGTCGGGCAGTCCGGCCATGCACAGTTGCTCGTTGCTTCGGTCGTAGGCTTTCACCTTCTTCACCATGTACGACGGCAGATTGTCGAGCATCAGCCGACGGTCTTTGTTGAAGAAATCCTTGCCGTTCAGCAGCAGGGCATCGACGTGCTTGCCGTTCACTTCGATGTCGCCGCCGCTTTTCAGTTCCACGCCTGGCAACTGTTGGATGAGAGCATCAAGCATGGAACCTTCGGCCAACTCGAAAGCGTCGGCATTATAAACGAGCGTATCACCGTTGACATAGAACTTTACCTTCGTGGCCTTCACCACCACCTCGCCCAGCGTCACGTTGCGCTCCTTCTGCATGTAGAAGGGCTTGTTCATCAAGTCCACAGTTTCCTCGTCTTTGTAGAAGCGTTTCACCTCGAACATCTGTTCTGTAGTCTCGTAGCCGTCCCTCCGCATACGCAAGATGTAACGGCCCGGACGTTTGATGTGGAACATGACAAACGAGGCGGGCTTGTTGTTGCTGTCGCCTGTGACCGTGCGAAGCGTATCAACGAGCGTGCTGTCGGCTGCCCACATCAGTTCACATTCGACGTCGAACACGGGCTGACTCGTAAGCATATCAGCAACTTTTCCGATGACCCTCACGGAGTCGCGTGGCTGATTCTTCTCTTGCGCTTCTGCCGTCAATGCGGTGAGGGCGAGGATGAGGGTTATGATGTTCTTTTTTTTCATTATTTTGCTTGTTTTACGGATTCGCGACTGCAAAGTAACAAAATAAGGCGTAAAAAACAACTCGGCGAAGCCCGAAAACAGGTCGCCGAGGATGCAACTCTAAAACTAGTTAAAGAAATTTCTGGGAAATTTGGCTCAGACTGGTATGTTTTGAGCCAAAATTGATAGACGGGAGCTTATTCTTGCCCGAAAGTAATCTCCTTACGCAGTGTGCTGAGATAGCTTGGTGTGATATTGAGGAACGAGGCGATGTCCTTCAGCGAGAGCATCTGCACCACCTGCGGGCAGCGTTCGAGCAACCGACGGTAGCGGCCACGGGCAGTGTAGCGGTAGTGGTCGAGGTCGCGCTGGTAGACCATCTTGAACAGGTTCTTCAGTAGCTTTACGTCCATCCTGGCCATCGCCGGGTCGGTGTCGAAGAGGCGCTGCAACTCCGCGCCGCTGATGACGCGCACCTCGCAGGGCATGTCCGCCTCGATGGTCACCTCCGACGCGTCGCCGTCGAGGCAGTAGGGGAAGTCGGCCACGAACTCGCCATCGAAGGCGAATCCCGTGCAGTAGTCCTTGCCCTCCTCGTCGTTGTGCACCATGTACTTGAAGCATCCGCGCTCCACGAACGCCACCCACTGCGCCGGCTCGCCCACATCCTCCAGCGTCTCGCCGCGCTCCATCACGCGCCTCTCCCCATGCTCCACGCAGTACCGCCGCAGGACCTCCAAGTCGAGTCCCTCCTTGTAGGTGTTGAAGTGCTTTTGGTTTGTCATATCGGTAGGTGGTTTATCATTCAACTTCTATTTCCACAGCGGCTCGTTCTCCCATCCGCGGGGGAAGCCCATCATGGAGGGTTGCACGGTGGGATATTTGGAAAGAAGCGACTTGAAGTCCTGAACGAAGGTGTTCTGGGGATTGATGCTGTTGAGCCAGTAGGCAATGCTGCAGAGTTGTGGATAAAGGCGGTCGATAGGGAATTTGAAATTGGTTATCCACCGCTGGCGCATCCGTGAAGTTATCTTTGGACGCACGGCAAAGTGTGCATTCCAAAGTCGGGCATGGTGGGCACAATAGTTGCGGACGATGGTGAGACTTTCCAACCAACTACGCAGATACTCATGCTGGGGCATGTCGAAATCACGGGCCACACGCTTCATCAGGTTGAAGTCGTTCATGTTGTTGTAGAGCTTGGAAAGGGTGCCGAAGGATGCCACTTCAAGTGTCTTCCATGATGGAGGATACTTGGGCGTATCGTATTTCCTGAAATGTTCCAGAATGAACTCGTCACGGTAGCGGCTCAACTCTGTGTGCAGAGATTCCAGATTCTTATTGTAGTGGTATTCGTTGGCGGCAAGCGTGGAGTCCATAAACCAGAAGGGGCCGTAGGTCATGGCAAAGTGCTGGTTGATCTTGGTTCTCGATGCAATCTCAATATGCTGCAGGGCGTTGAACACCAGCGAGCGCAGTTCGGAGTCGAAGTCGTATAGTTTTAGGACAGAGGAGAACTTACTGCCACTGCGGAAACGATGTGGGTGGCTGTTCTCTTCCATGATACGCCAGTAGCTGGCCAGTCGGAAGTAACTGATGTGATTGAGGATGCCCAGTGCTTCATCCTCATTCTCAAAAATAAGCCCCCGCTGTTTCAGTATGTTTATCTGTTCAGCGAGGGTGATGGGCTGTTTTGTATATTCCATATTAAAAGAAACGTCCCACCCTGGTCCGCTGGTCTTGCGACGAGAAGCGTGGTGGGATTTGTTGCTGCAAAGGTACTGCTTTTATTCGAAACGGCCAAACATTTTGATGGGAAATTCTATTATCGGGGGGAAAAGCGGGCAAAGACGCGAATTATCCTCATGCCCGTGTCGTTTCAGACAAATTTTGTATTGTCTCAGATTTGGATTTGCGGGAAAAACTATGTACCTTTGCCGTCGAATTGCGACAATAAATGAAAATGACTTTCCATCCTTTGACGTTGTACGACCGCGAGGCGATGCAGGCGGTGACGCTGCACGCGGGACGGCGTAACTGCAATTATAATTTTGCCAATCTTGTGGGATGGAAGTTTCTGTTCGGCACTGAGGTGTGCGTGCTTGATAGCGCGGTGGTGCTGCGCTATACCTTCGATGGCCAGCGAGCGTATATGGTTTGTACTTCAGAAGCGTTGTCGTTGGAACTTATTGAAGCTTTATTGGATGATAGCAATGGAGATTTGACATTGATTGGGCTTGAAGACTCGCAAGTGACACAACTTTCAACTTTCAACTTTCAATTTTCAATTTCCACTGAGCCAGTACGCAACCAATACGATTACATTTATCGTCGCACTAATCTCGCAACGCTTCATGGCAGACATCTTAACGCCAAGCGTAATCACATCCATCGTTTCCGTGCGGAGCATCCTGACTTTGAATTTCGTCCTCTTACGCCGGAATTGTTTGACGAATGTCGCAGACTGACGGCAATTTGGCAGGAAGAGAAGGGCGGCAGTAAGACCATCAATGCTGAAAAACAGGTGATGGAGACCATCTTTTCCAATTGGGACGCGCTCGGCATGATAGGCGGAAGCATCTTTGTGGACGGTCACATGGTGGCTTTCACATACGGTACCGCTGTCACCACCGATACCTTTGACGTTTGTGTGGAGAAAGCCGACCGCCATGTGGAGGGTGCCTTCGCCATCATCAACCAGCAGTTCGCCGAGCATCTGCCTGAGCAATACGTCTATCTGAACCGTGAAGAAGATATGGGAATCCCTGGTCTTCGCCAAGCGAAATTGTCGTATCACCCTGAAATACTATTGACCTACAATGTCGTGCATATTACAAAGAATGACTGAAGATGACGCGCCGTTGACCATTGACTGGATGGTGCGACAATACGGCTTTGACCGCGCTGAGGTGGAGTCGTGGGTGCAGGACCTGCATTTCAACTGGCCGTTGAGTGTCAAGGCTTTAGATGAAACCGACCATGTAATAGGACAGCTCAATATGAGTGACTATCGGATTGAGGAGGAAACGCCGCAGATTCTGAAAGACGAGCCGGAGTTGATAACGAGTCTCAACGCCCAGCGTTATATCGCTGTCTTTTCGTTCATCGTGGCTGAAGAATATCGTGGCACCCGACTGAACTACGACATGCTGATGTCAATCATGCTCGAGTTGAAAGCCCACTACGATTTCATCTTCATTCCTGTGCTGCATCGCCTCAAGACTCATCAATACTGGCAACGCTGGGGTGCAAAAGAGTTTTACCGCGATGCGGATTGTGTGTGTTACAAATTGGATTTTTAGTGTCTTTACACCCTAAATATAGTAAGAGATGACAACATTGGTAATAGGATTATTGATTCCCCTTTTGGGAACTATGCTTGGAGCGGCATTCGTCTTTTTCATGAAGAAAGACATGTCGCCGAGGCTGCAGAAGTCGCTGCTCGGCTTTGCATCGGGTGTGATGGTAGCGGCATCGGTATGGTCGTTGCTGATTCCGTCGATGGAGATGGTAGAAGACAGTGGGCGGTGGTCTGTTTTGCCCGCTGCCGTAGGATTCCTGTTGGGTATGGGTTTCCTGCTGATGATCGACGAACTGACACCTCACCTGCATATAGGAACAGACAAGCCCGAGGGTATGCGGTCGCATCTTTCCAAGACAGCCATGCTTGCCCTCGCTGTTACCATCCACAACCTGCCTGAAGGAATGGCCGTGGGTGTAGTCTTTGCCGGAGCCGAGAGCGGCATGTCGAATATTTCGCTGACCAGTGCCGTTGCCGTCGCATTAGGTATCGCCATTCAGAACGTGCCCGAGGGAGCCATTATCTCCATGCCTATGCGGGCGGCGGGCAATTCCAAGTGGAAGTCATTCCTCATCGGCTCATTGAGCGGAGCGGTAGAGCCTGTTGGAGCCGTGGCAGTCTTGCTGTTAGCCTCTATGCTGATGCCTATCCTTCCGTATATGTTGGCCTTTGCCGCCGGAGCCATGTTCTATGTCGTTGTCGAGGAACTCATCCCAGAAGCCAGCGAGGGCGAACATTCCAACCTCAGCACCATCGGTTTCGCCATTGGTTTTGTCTTGATGATGATACTTGATGTAGTCTTAGGATAAATAGAATAACGTACAGATGCAGGATGCTCAGCAGACATACATAGCCATAGACCTGAAGTCGTTCTACGCTTCAGTGGAGTGTGTGGACAGGGGGCTTGACCCGCTGACCACAAATCTTGTGGTGGCTGATGAATCGAGGACTGACAAGACCATCTGTCTGGCTGTGACGCCGTCGCTGAAGGCATACGGCATTGGAGGACGTGCTCGACTGTTCGAGGTACGTCAGAAGGCGCGCGGTATCGACTTCATCATTGCCAAGCCTCGTATGGCCCACTATATAGAGGTCAGCAGTAAGATCTATAGCATTTATCTGAAATACATCGCACCTGAAGATATCCACGTCTATTCCATCGACGAGGTGTTTATGGATGTCACCAACTATCTCGCCACTTACAAAATGTCTGCCCACCAGCTGACCATGACCATGATACGCGATGTGCTCTCACAGACGGGCATCACGGCAACAGCAGGCATCGGCACAAATTTGTATCTGGCAAAGGTGGCGATGGATATTGTGGCCAAAAAGATACCTGCCGACAAGGACGGCGTGCGCATTGCCGAACTCGACGAGATGACCTACCGCCGCGAGCTTTGGGACTACACACCCCTCACTAAGTTCTGGCGAGTGGGGCGAGGCATTGCCAACAAGCTGGCGCTGTACGGTATCGACACCATGGGCAAGATAGCCCGTCTTTCTGAGCAGAACGAGGAACTCCTCTACAAGCTGTTTGGCGTCAATGCCGAACTGCTCATCGACCACGCCTGGGGCTGGGAACCCTGCACCATCGAAGCCATCAAGGCTTATCGTCCTGAGACCAACAGCTTCAGCAGCGGCCAGGTGCTTCAGGAACCCTATACGTTCAAGAAAGCCCGTGTTGTCATCATGGAGATGGCCGAGGGAATGGCCCTCGATTTGGTGTCGAAGCGTATGGTCACCGACCAACTCGTGCTCACCGTGGGCTATGATGCTGAGTGCCTGACAAGACCGGAGATACGAGAAAAGTATCATGGTGAGATTACCACCAACCACTATGGCAAACCCGTGCCCAAGCATGCACATGGCACATCGAATTTCGACAAGCCAACTTCATCTTCTCGCATGATCATGGATGCTGCAGCAGCCCTGTTTGACCGGTTGGTCAACTCAGATTTGCTCATCCGACGCCTGAACCTCTGCGTCAATCACGTCGTGCCAGAGTCCACCATCGCCGCACAACCAGAAAAGCCCCAGCAACTCGACCTGTTCACCGACTACGAAGCACTGGAAAAGCAGCGTCAGAAAGAGCAGGCCCGCATCGACAAGGAACGTCGCCTGCAGGAGGCACAGTTGAAAATCAAGCACCGTTTTGGCAAGAACGCTATCCTCCGTGGTCTGAACTACGAGGAAGGAGCCACCGCAAAGGAGCGCAATGCACAGATAGGAGGACACAAGGCTTAAGTGAAAAGTGAAAAATGAAGAGTGAAGAATTTGCTACCGCCCAACTATATGCGGATATTATAGATCTGCCACATCACGTGTCGAAGCGCCATCCTCAGATGTCGATGTGGAACCGTGCAGCCCAGTTCGCACCATTTGCTGCCCTCACCGGCTATGAAGATGCTATTCAGGAGTCGGCAAGGGAGAACGAAATCATGTATGAAGGAGAATCATAAGTAGGTATTACGTCTTCTCGTAAAGAATGTCGCGGCACGACAGTCAGCTGCAAAAAAAGCGAGCAGGACAAGTGCCAACAGAAGTCGGAGAAACGGCGCAGGAAGATGCTGGAACAAGAAGGTTTACATGTAGAGGCTCGATGGGACCTGTTCACATGGGACATCCCAACAAGAAGGACCTCGACGATTTCCGTCAGTTTATTCTTACAACTATTCAATAAACAATAATTATTCACTAAAAACAACAAAATTATGGCAAACTACGATTTTGATGTTATCAGCGTGGGCTGTGGTCATGGTTGCGACTTGGCAGCACGCATACTGGCCCGTGCCGGCAAAAAGGTTGCCGCTGTTGAGCGCGATCTGTGGATGGGCACCTGCACCAACTATGGATGCAACGCCAAGATTATGCTCGACGGTCCCTTTGAACTCACCACGGCTATGGAGAACTATCGCGAGATAGGCGTGTTCGACAAGGTGCCGGAGGTCAACTGGGAGAAATTAATGCAATACAAACTGCCCTATTTCGAGGCTTTCAAGTCATTCACAAAGGCTACGATGGAACAGAGCGGCTGCGTCTGCATTCACGGCGAGGGTAAACTGAAAGATGCCCACACCGTGGTAGTCGATGGCAAGGAGTACACAGCCGAATACATCATCCTCGGCCCCGGCCAGCGCGATGACAAGCTCGATATCCCTGGCAAGGAGTTCATCCGTGGCAGCCGCGACATGCTCAGCATTGAGCAGATGCCCCAGCGCATCGTGTTCATCGGTGGCGGCATCATCTCGATGGAGTTCGCCTCGATGGCCGTTGATATGGGCCGCGAGGTGACGGTCATCGACCACGGCGACCACTGCCTGAAGGCATACCCCAAAGCGTATGTCGATGAAGTGGTAGCCCGCATGGAGAAGAAGGGTGCCCAGTTCAAGTATTGCGAGGACGTGTGCGCCATCGAGAAGACCGCAACGGGTCTGCTCGTTAAAACCGAAAAGGGCTTTGAGGTAGAGTGCGACTACGTTCTGCAGGCTACAGGACGCCCCGTGAACTACGAAGGTCTGGGACTAGAGGCACTTGGTATAGAGGCCGGACCACGAGGCATCAAGGTGGATGAATATCTGCGCACATCGGTGAAGAACATTTTTGCCGCTGGCGACGCCATCGACAAGCGCATCCCTAAGCTGACGCCTACCGCCTTTTTCGAAAGCCAGTATATTGCCGATTTGATCTTAGGCAATACCACGGAGCCCATCTGCTATCCTGTCGTGCCCAATCTCGTATTCACCTTCCCGCGCATCGCTCAGGTCGGTGTCAGCCTCGACCAGGCACGCAACGACAGCAAGTATCGCGTAGTTGATATCCCTTACGGTCAGGCGTTCCTCTTCAACACCCACAACGAGGCAACCGCCAAGCTGGCGTTCATCTTCGACGTCGAGAGCAACCTCCTGGTAGGTGCCGCCGCCATGGGTTCGGATGCAGGTCCGTGGATAGACATCCTCTCGCTCGTCATCTTCAACAAGATGACACGTGAGCAGCTTGCCTACTACGTCTATGCCTTCCCGACAACCACTTGCGGCCCGCTGATGATGTTGGGAATGTTCTGGTAATATTAACCCAAAACAATAAAACAATGAAAGAACAGGTATTACAGGCCATGCGTGAGTTCGGTGCACCCGTCAACGCTGGCAAAATTGCAGAAATAACAGGTATCGACCGCAAGGAAGTCGATAAGGCTTTTGCCGAACTGAAGAAGGAGGGTGCCATCGTCTCGCCAGTACGCTGCAAGTGGCAGCCGGCCTAATAAGGACTCATAGCATCGTATCGGTGCCAATGCGCTCTATGAACTAAAAACCCATTTTTTGCCGAGGGGTGACAGGTATGAGTGACGAAGCGACACAGCTGAAGACACCAGACCTTGTCACCTCTTTTTCTTGTTTATGTTGACAATTGCAATCTGTCAGCTCATCCCCCTGCTAGGCACTATACTCGAATATCTCGCTTGCCAGTGCCATTGCCGTGTCTTTGGGTATTGCTATCCAGAACGTGCCTGAGGGTGCCATCATCTCCATGCCCATGCGGGCAGCAGGCAACTCCAAGTGGAAGTCATTCGTCATCGGCTCATTGAGCGGTGCCGTCGAACCCGTTGGAGCCGTCGCCGTTCTGCTGTTGGCTTCGCTGCTGATGCCTGCCCTACCCTATTTGCTGGCCTTTGCCGCTGGTGCGATGTTCTATGTTGTCGTCGAGGAACTGATTCCGGAGGCCAGCGAGGGCGAGCACTCCAACCTCAGCACCATCGGCTTTGCCATTGGCTTCGTCCTGATGATGGTGCTCGATGTGGTGATGGGATAAAAGGATTGTAAGGAAGGAGATGATTCTCCTAAATTATCACAAAAGATTCCTCCGTATCGCAATGATATGGAGTTTTTTTCGTATATTCGCAGCAGAAACAGCAAAAATGGTAATTCTTTCCAAAATCTGTATAACGTGTATATAAAATAATGTCCGTACCTTTGCACCCAGATTCAAACAATTGAAAATGACAGACGGTATGAGACAGATGATGATGCTACTGGCAGCGATGCTGTTCGTCAGTTGCTCAAGCGAAGAAAACGAAGCTATGGCACAGACAAGACAAGAGAAACTCTACATAACCATCGATGGCATGACTAAGACTGCAACGATGGTTGACAATGCGGCTACGCAGGAATTAGTGGCAAGACTGCAGCAGGCACCCGTCACGGTAACGTTGAACTCCAGCGGAGGTTTCGAGATTTGGGGGGCATTGGGCTTTTCGCTAACGACAAGTAACGAGCAGGTCAATGCACAGCCAGGCGACATCGTGCTTTACAACGGCAGCAACATCTGCATGTTCTATGGCACAAACTCATGGAGCTACACCCGTCTGGGTCATATTGACGGGCTGTCGGAGAATGAATTGCGCTCATTCCTTAAAGCAGGTGAGAACAACATCAGCGTCACTTTGTCGATAAGTAATACTACTGGTATTAGTCAGGTTAGAACTGGTGAAAGTCAGTCAAAAGCCTACACCCTGCAGGGGACCGTTGCTCAGGCAGGACATAAAGGGATTGTAATTCAAAACGGTAAAAAAATAGTCAGATAGAATATGAAAAAGCTCATTGTTATTTCGACCAGTCTTCGTCGTGGTTCAAACAGCGATATGCTCGCTGACAAGTTCGTGGAAGGAGCTGTGAGTGCTGGAAACGATGTAGAGAAGATTTCTCTCGTAGGCAAGGACATCCGGTTCTGTACGGGTTGCTTTGGCTGTCAAAAGCTGGGCAAGTGTGTCATCAAGGATGATGTGAACGACATCATGGCCAAGGTATTGGAGGCCGATGTCGTGGCGTGGGCTACACCCATCTATTATTATGAGATGAGCGGACAGATGAAAACGCTCATAGACCGCATGAATGCCATGTATCCGCTTGACTACAAGTTCCGCGAAGTTTATCTGCTGACCACTGCTGCCGAGGACGAGGAAGAGACTCCGAAGCGAGCCGAGACGGGACTGACGGGATGGATTGACTGCTATCCCAAGAGCCGCTTAGCAGGTACGCTCTTCTGTGGAGGTGTGAACGACCCACGAGAAATTGAAGGAAACTGCAAGTTACAGGAAGCATTCGAGTTGGGCAGAAGTATATGAGCATTCAGGAATTCAGGGATTACATGGCATCTGGGAAACCTGTTATAGGTGGCTCCGATGTACACATAATGTTTCATCAATTGTCTCAGGAGGCATTGAAGATTACGGCAGGAATCAATGGGAAGTATCATACGCCCGACGAACTGCATACACTCTTGGAGCAGTTGTTTGGCAGGGAGATACCCAAAACCGTGGGGATGTTCCCTCCGTTCCATACCGACTGCGGTAAGAACACTGTACTGGGTGAACGTGTGTTCATCAATATGGGCTGTAAGTTCCAGGATCAGGGCGGCATTACTATTGATGAGGGAGCGTTAATCGGCCACAATGTCGTTCTTGCGACAATCAATCACAATTTAGACCCAAAGAAACGGCAGAGTATGACTTACGCCCCAATCCATATCGGCAGAAACGTATGGATAGGAGCCAATGCTACTGTGCTGGCCGGTGTAACCATCGGCGACGGTGCTGTTGTGGCAGCGGGTGCCGTAGTGACAAAGGATGTCGAGCCGAACTCCGTTGTAGGTGGTGTCCCTGCGAAGTTGATTAAGAGAATTGAAACAAATGGATAAAGTTATGAAAAAGGTATTATTAACAATGCTTGCAGCGGTAGTGCTGACAGCATGTAACAGTAACAAACAAACTACAGACAAGGATATGAAACAGACATTAGAATTGACGCAGGAGTGGGACAAGGTATTCCCGCTGAGCGAGAAAGTGAACCACAAGAAGGTGACGTTTGAGACGCAGTACGGTCTGACGCTGGCGGCAGACCTCTATACGCCCAAAGACGCAGAGGGGAAGTTATCTGCCATCGCTGTCAGCGGCCCGTTTGGAGCCACCAAGGAGCAGTCGAGTGGACTCTATGCCATGCGGATGGCAGAGCGTGGCTTTGTGACGCTGGCCTTCGACCCGTCATATACCGGCGAGAGCAGCGGTGAGCCCCGTCGCACGGCATCGCCCGACATCAATACCGAGGACTTCATGGCTGCCGTCGATTACCTGTCAAAGTTGGAGAATGTCGATGCAGAGAAGATTGGTGTCATTGGCATCTGCGGCTGGGGAGGCATCGCCCTGAACGCTGCCGCTGCCGACCCACGCATCAAGGCTACGGTGGCCAGCACGATGTACGACATGACCCGCGTCGGCGGCAACGGCTACTACGACAGCGAGGACAAGGAGGAGTCGCGCCATGCTGCCCGTGAGGCTCTTGCCAAGCAGCGTCTGGCAGACCCCAAAGCAATGGCCGGCGGTGTCATCGACCCGCTGCCCGACGACGCGCCCCAATTCGTGAAGGATTACTACGACTATTACAAGACCCCTCGCGGCTATCATGTCCGCTCAGGCAATAGCAACGACGGCTGGCGCGTCATCGGCACTCAGGCCTACGCCAACGCCCGCTTCCTCTACTACATCAACGAGATTCGTTCTGCTGTGATGATCATGCACGGCGAGAAAGCCCATTCGCGCTACTTTGGCGAGGCAGCTTATAAGTATATGGTGGAAGGCAAAGCAGAAGGCTACAATTTCATCGGCAAGCCTAATCCCGTGCCAGAGAACAAACAACTGCTCATCATTCCCAATGCCTCGCATTGTGATCTCTACGATGGCGGCTATGAGAAAAAAGAAGATAAGGCACAGCCTAAGAATATGATTCCTTGGGACAAACTAGAAGAGTTTTTCAAGACTAATCTTTAATTATATGGCAGATAAGATTATACAAATCGATAGCGTCGATGCGTACAACAAACTGTACGGATGGGAGACGTTGCACCCGCTGGTGACGGTGGTGAACCACCCTGAGCCGTTGGTTGACATGAACCACACGCGGCTGAACTACGGCCTCTATGCTTTGTTTCTGAAGCAGGGCGAGGGCTGCTCGATACGCTACGGACGTGAGAAGTACGACTACCAGGAGGGAACCGTCGTGAGTTTCAAGCCCGGGCAGGTGGTGGAGGTGGAATGGGACGAATCGAAGCCCATGCCACCATCGTGCGGACTACTGTTCCATCCCGACCTGATTTACGGCACACCGCTGGCCAAGCGCATCCACGACTACACGTTCTTTGACTACGACCAGCGCGAGGCCCTGCACCTCTCGGAGCGTGAGCAGCGCATCGTCAGCGACCTGCTCGACAGCATCGAGGAGGAGTTGCAGCACCCCGTCGATAAGCACTCGCAGCGGCTCATCACCGATGCCATCGGCCTGCTCCTTGACTATTGCATGCGCTACTACGACCGCCAGTTCATCACGCGCCACAAGGTGAACAGCGACATCATGACCCGCTTCCAGCACGACCTGGAGGCGTACTTCCGCAGTGGCGAGGCCGAGCGCAAGGGTCTGCCCAGCGTCGCCTACTTCGCCGAGAAGGTGTTCCTCTCGCCCGGCTACTTCGGCGACCTCATCAAGAAAGAGACGGGCCTCACGGCGCAGCGCTACATCCAGAACAAGGTCATCGACCTCTCGAAGCAGTACGTGCTGGACAAGGAACTCACTCTCAATCAGGTGGCCTACAAACTCGGCTTCCAATACCCCCAGCACTTCACGCGCCTGTTCAAGAAGGAGGTCGGGGTGACACCGAGTGAGTATAAGAATTAACAAGAAACAATCATGAAGATAACAACTATCATTTGCACAGCGTTGATGGCATTCAGCCTCACGGCTTGTGCACAGAAACAGGAGAACAAGGAAATGAAAAAAGCTTTAGTAGCTTATTTCTCGGCATCAGGCGTGACGAAGGGTGCCGCAGAGCAACTGGCAGCAGTGACAGGTGCCGACCTGCACGAAATCAAACCCGCACAGCCCTACACGGATGCCGACCTTGACTGGAGAGACAAGCAGAGCCGTTCAACCATCGAGATGAAAGATAGAAACTCGCGTCCCGCCATCACGGACAAACTAGCAAACATGCAGGACTACGATGTGGTATATGTGGGATTCCCCATTTGGTGGTATACGGCTCCGACCATCATTAACACCTTCATGGAGTCCTACGACTTCAAGGGCAAGACCGTCATCCCCTTCGCCACCTCCGGCGGCAGCAGCATCAAGAAAGCCTGTGAAGATTTGAAAGCCGCCTATCCAGATGTGAACTGGAGGGAAGGCAAACTGTTGAATCGCGTCAGCAAACAGGAATTAGAGACCTGGGTGAAAGGATTGTAGGGAAGAAGACGATTCTCCTAATAAAACACAAAAGAATCCTCCGTATCGCAGTGATATGGAGATTTTTTCGTATATTCGCGCCCAATATGACCAAGAATAACGTTTACCTCGCTTCAAAGCCACGCTATGAAATCCTCGACGGACTGCGCGGCGTGGCTGCCATGCTGGTGGTGGCCTATCATCTGTTTGAAACCTATTATGGCGGAAAACCTGACCAGCCCATCAATCACGGCTATCTCGCTGTGGATTTCTTCTTCGTGCTCTCGGGCTTCGTCATTGGCTATGCATACGATGACCGCTGGGACAATATGAGTACTTGGAGTTTTTTTAAGCGCCGACTCATCCGCCTGCACCCGATGGTGATCTTCGGCACGCTGTTTGGCGCATTGATGTTCTACTTCGGCAGTTGTGGTGAGTTTCCGCTGATTAACCAAACACCTTGGTGGATGGTGTTGTTGGTGATGTTCTGGTGTTTTACGATGATACCCTTACCAAACACAATGGATATCCGAGGCTGGGCAGAGACTAATCCGCTCAACGGCCCTACATGGTCGTTGCAATGGGAGTATATCGCCAACATCCTCTATGCACTCGTTATCCGCAGGCTATCGAAGGTGGCATTGGGCATCTGTGTGGCTCTCTTTGCCGTCCTGACCATCATACTCTGCCTGAACATCGACGTAACAGGATTCCTCGAGGAGCGCAACTGGGCATCCTATACCGTTGTGGGCGGCTGGAGTACTACGCCCGACCAACTTCAGGTGGGCCTTACCCGTCTGCTCTATCCCTTCTTCTGCGGACTGCTTATCTCGCGCGTGGGTAAATTAATAAAGGTGAAGGCTGGCTTCTGGTGGTGCTCGCTGATGATTATCATTCTGTTCTGCATGCCTTGGATGGGTCTTGGCACCGAGGGTGACAGCCGCTGGACGAACGGACTCTATGAGGCTTTCTGCATCCTTATTTGCTTCCCACTGATCGTAGCGATGGGGGCAGGTAGCAGCGTTACTGGCTCGAAGTCATCTGCTATTAATAAGTTCCTGGGGGAAATCTCCTATCCCATCTATATCACCCACTATCCACTTATATACATGCAGATGTCGTGGGCTGACAGTCATAAGGACGCACCTCTTGGCACTCACATCTTCGTGGCCGTCTGCATCTTTGTACTCGCCATCCTCGTGGCCTACGGAGCCTATAAACTCTACGACCTGCCCGTCCGTGAGTGGCTGAAGAAGAAGTGTTTTAACATTCAGAAGTAATCAGTTAATCAAAACGACTAAAAATGAGAAACAGTCTTTTCTTTATTATCGGTCTCTGCTTGCTCACTGCTTGCGGAAACCAACCTCAAAAGGAAACAGAAATGGATTTCAGAGACAACGTAAAAGAGGCTCTTGCCGATAGCGGGCACATTGATTTAAGCAGCCTCCAGTGGACAAGAGAACCTGGTGGATTCGAGGTTAAGGATGACACCATCCTTATCACCACTGCACCGCATACCGACCTCTGGCAGCGCACGTACTATCACTTCCAGAATGACAATGCTCCCGTGTTGCAGATGAAGACGCGTGAAAAATTCTTCAGTTTTGTAGTGAGGACCGATTTCACGCAGAGCCACCAGCGCTTTGACCAGTGTGGCATCGTGATGTATCTGGACAGTGAGAACTGGCTGAAGGGTTCAGTAGAATACGAGAACGACGAGTTTCAGCACCTCGGCAGCGTCGTGACGAACAAAGGCTATTCCGACTGGGCCACGACGGCTATCCCCGCTGATGTCAAGACCATGTGGTACCGATTTTCTCGCCGTGACGATGACTACTGCATAGAGTGTTCCACCAATGGTTTGGACTTCAGCCAGATGCGCATCTGTCACATGTATGCCGGTGCCAATGAAATCAGCTTTGGCATTTATGCCTGTTCGCCAGAGGAATCTTCCTTTACGGCAGTCTTTTCTGACATGAAGATTACAGAATGTATGTGGAAGGCCCACGACGGCCAGCAACCCGACAAACAGCAATAATTATGAGAATAGACCATGCCGCACTGTTTTGTAAGGACTTGGAGCAGATGCGCCAGTTCTTCATCGACTATTTCGATGCCCGCAGCAACGAGCAGTACCACAATCCCCGTACTGGTCTGCGCACCTACATCCTTTCGTTCACAGAAGGCAGTACCCGTCTTGAACTGATGCAGCGTCCCGATGTGCAGGATGCCGATCCGTCGCAGCCCGCTATCGGCTACGTTCACTTGTCATTTGCCGTCGGCAGCAAGAAAGGAGTTGACCTGCTTACCCGCCGCCTCGCAACCGATGGCTACACCATAACCAGTGGTCCACGTACCACTGGCGACGGTTATTACGAAAGTTGCATCCTCGGCCCCGAAGGGATTCAGATAGAGGTGACGGAGTAACGGGCAGTTGAGTTTTTTATCACTTTACATGGATTACCAACTGCAACGGAATTGGAGGGGATATCTCGAGTGACCACCGATCCTGCTCCGATGGTGACATTATCGCCGATGGTGAATCCTGACAGGATGGTCACGCTTCCGCCTATCCATACGTTATGGCCAATAGTGACAGGCTTTGCCCACTCCTGACGGGAGTTGCGCTCTACAGGGTCAGTGCTATGGCAGGCTGTATAAATACTGACGTTGGGGCCGATGAAGCAGTCATCACCAATGGTAACAGGGGCTTCATCAAGGACAGTGAAGTTGAAGTTGGCAAAGAACCGCTTACCAATACTGATCTGCTTGCCGTAGTCACAGCGGAACGGCTGATTGATGAGGAAATTATTGTCGCCAGTATGCCCCAGCAGACCTTTCAGAATCTCCTTCATCCGCTGAGTCTCAGATGGACGGAGCATGTTGAACTCATGCATGCCCTCCCATGTGGCTTGCAATTCTGCTCTCAGTTCTCGCGTAATGGCATCATATACCAGTCCCGCCAACATCTTTTCTTTCTCTGTCATACGCTGTTAATCCGTAACTACTTCATTGAAATGCTCCCTGCCCCAGTCAATGAGGGTGATGATAGCCGGCATCAATGACTTGCCTGTGTCGGTCAGTGAATACTCCACACGTGGAGGTACTTCTGGATAAACCTTACGATGCACAAGATGGCTTTGTTCTAGATTCTTCAAAGTCTGTGAAAGCATCTTCTGAGAGCAGTCCGTCATCAGACGGCGTATCTCATTGAAACGAAGGATGCCCGTCTCACTCCTGTGGAGCATAAACAGTACCAACATCGACCACTTATCGCCAAAGCGGCTGATTACATTCCTGATGGGACAGGCTAAATATTCTGCTTTAATATCTGCCATAACTATAGATTTTTCGGCAAAAGTAGCAAATAGTTACCAAGTAGCATCATTATACTAAGTTAATCTAAGTTAAAGTCGTTTTCTGCAAAGCCCGATAACATCACAATTCCTACTTTTTGGTAACTATGGCACCCAAAAGTGCCTTCTTGTGGGAACGAATAATTCGCCGTACCTTTGCACCGTCAAAACAAAATAGTAACAATTAAAACAAATAAGAATTATGAAACAGATTGAGACAATTGCAACAGGTAAGAATTTCAGCGCTATTAGTGTAGGTAAGATGAACGAGATTATCGAGCACGAGTTGCCGATGGGGCCGAACGTGACCATTCAGGGTAAGGTGTTCGCAGGACAGGCCGTAGGTGCTACAGGCAGCGAACTGTCATTCCAGACACTCGTTCCTGGTCAGGACAGCGGTTTCCTTCACACCCACAAGACCCATGAGGAGCTTTACATCATCCTGAAGGGCGATGGTCAGTATCAAGTGGATGGTGAGATTTTCCCCGTTAGCGAGGGCACCATCATCCGTGTGGCTCCCGATGGCAAGCGTGCGCTTAAGAATACGGGCAGCGAGAACCTGACGATGCTCTGCATCCAGTACAAGGCCAATGCCTTCACCGAGGCCGACAGTCCCATGACCGACGGCAACATCCTTCAGGAACCACTTAATTGGTAATCAATCATGATGCAGAAAGCACTTGATTTCCTGCGCTACCACAACGAGGTGGCTTTCGCTACGAGCGACGGCCACCTTCCTAAAATCCGCATCTTTCAGATTATGAAGCAGGATGGCAATGTCCTCTATTTCTCCACATCTACGGAGAAAGCTGTCTGGAAGGAACTGATAAAGAACCCCAATGTAGAGGTGCTTGCCTACGCTGATAACATCTCCGTCCGCTGCTCTGGCATGGTGAACTTCGACGTAGAGGACAACGTGAAGCGATGGATATACGACCACAACCCCGTCCTGCCACGTCTCTACAGCAGCTACGACCAACTTGTCTATTTTCGTCTGCCCATTGCCGAGATGGATTATTTCGACCTCACGCCTACACCCCCTATCTTCAAGCATTTCGACCTGATGGTAGGAGATATTGGCGACGGATTTGTAGGTGAGAGATTCAAGACTCATAAATAATCACAAAAGATTCCCTATACACATCAGGGTATTGGGATTTTTTTGTATCTTTGTCATCGAATTATGAATCTACAGATTTTCTTCACATCGCTTTTGAACGTGGTATGCGAGATGGCTCCCTATTTGCTTTTGGGATTCCTGATCGCAGGGGTGTTGCATGTGTTCGTGCCGCAGAAGTTTTATGCAAACTATCTGTCACGCAAAAACAGGCTATCCGTGCTATGGGCGGCGCTGCTGGGCGTTCCCCTTCCATTGTGTTCATGCGGTGTGATTCCCACGGCTATCGGACTCAGAAACGAGAAGGCATCGAAGGGAGCAATCGCCTCGTTTCTCATTGCTACACCGCAGACGGGCATCGACTCCATCCTGGCCACATTCTCGCTGATGGGACTGGGCTTTGCCATTATCCGACCCGTGGCGGCACTCATTACGGGTGTCTGCGGCGGACTGCTGGTAAACCGGCTGGTTCGTGAGGATGACACGGCGGAAGAATCCGATGCCTCATGTCAGGTGGAACATGATAACAGGTTGTGGCGGGTCGTGAAGTATGCCTACTATGACATGATTCGCGACATAGGTCTGCGGCTGCTCTTCGGACTTGTCGTGGCGGCATTGATTCAGGTCGCGGTGCCCGACGAGTTCTTCCTCTCCTTCGGCAGTCAGCCGTTGTTGCAGATGCTGGTCATCCTGGCCATTGCCGTACCGATGTACGTCTGTTCTACGGGTAGCATCCCTGTGGCAGCAGCCCTGATGATGAAGGGACTCTCGCCAGGAGCGGCACTGGTGATGCTGATGGCGGGGCCTGCAGTCAACCTGGCCTCCATCCTCGTGGTTCATAAATCTATGGGACGCCGTTTCACCTCCATCTATCTAATGACCATCGTGTGCTTTGCCGTCTTCTTCGGTCTGCTACTGAATGCCACTGGTCTGGATTTCTCCGTCGCCAGTCACGGTGCGTGCTGCATGAGTGCATCCGCTCTGCCCAACACCTTCAAAATCGTGTGCGCCACAGTATTAACCCTATTAATATTTTTTGCTCTTATGATGAAACTGTTTAGCAAGTTTACCACCAAGAAACCGTTAGACCCTGACGTTACAGTTTACAGGGTCGAGGACATGCATTGCAGCCATTGCGAGGCAGCCGTAGTCCGTGCCGTAGAGGATTTGCCAGGCGTAGAGAAGGCCAAGGCCAGTGCCTCTGCCAACACCCTCACCATCAAAGGCCCTGCAACGGAAGAAGCCATCCGTAAAGCTGTCGAAGGAATTGGCTATACGTTTAAGGGACGGAGCAGCGAGAACCATTGATATTATTCTGATTAATTATGAGAAAAGCAAGCAGAGCAATGGATGCCACCTTCGCCTTGTAGGTATTGGATAAGGCGCCGTATGTCACCGTCAGTTTCACACGGCCAGATGGCACGCCTTATGGTGTGCCCCTGTCGCTGGCTCGCACAGACGATAAGACCTTCTACTTCCATTGTGCCTTGGATGGTGATAAGTTGGATTGTATAGCCGCCAATCCGACAGTGGCTTTGTCGGCAGTAACCAAGTGCGCCCCGACAGTTGGCCCCAAGGATGGCAGTTTCACGCTCCAGTATAAATCGGCAATGGCTGTCGGACGGGCTGAGATGGTGACTGATAGAGTCGAAAAGATAGAGGCTCTGAGGGCTATCTGTCTGCGATTCCTGCCCAAGCACATGGATGCCTTTGACGATGCCATCGCTCGCAGTCTTGAACGTACCGCTGTCGTGAGGATTACTCTGTCAGAACCTCCTACCGGCAAGCGGAAGCAGTATGACAAGGAGGGTGAAGAAATGACGTATGGACGGATGGAATGAATTTACTTCGGCTGAAGGCTTTGGCGGTACTCGCTGGGTGACTGGCCGAGGTGCTTGGTGCAGTAACGGCTGAAATACGAAAGCGAGGCGAAATTCATACGCTCGGCAATCTGGGTGAGCGACAGGCGCTCGTCGTTCAGATAGTCTTTCAGCAGGGGCACGGTGTGGCGGTCGATGTAAGAGGTGACGCTGTGACCCGTCACACGCTTGACGGTGGCAGAGAGATACTTGGGCGATACGTTCAGACGCTCGGCATAATAACTCACGTCGCGCTCCGTGCGGCTGATGCCGGTAGCGAGCAGTGCCATAAGCTGTTTCACGATATAGGCCGTGCGGTCGCTATGAGTGTCGGTAGCATCACGCTGGGCATGGGCCTCGAAGATGTCGTACATCATCGTCAGGCAGAGGCTCCCCATCAGTTCGCGGTAGAACTGCAGATGGCGGTCGCCCATGCGGTCACGAAGTCTGTGGAAGTCGGCAAGTAGATGCAGAGCCTGTTCGTCTGTGAGTTTGATGACTGGGTCTTGGTTCAATGAGATACTTCCGCCGATGCTGTAGTTGTTGGATGGCAGCAGGTTCTGCAGAAACTTATAGTCGGCGGCAAACCACTCCACTTGCATATCAGCGTGAGCCGCGAGGTTGCTGACACGGGCAGGCATGGGTATTACCACCAGATTGTTCTTCACGATGTGGAAGCACCGTTCATTGAACACAAAGCTGCCCTCACCAGCCGTACAGAGCAGATGCAGACAAGTGTCACTCAACTCAGTCGCATTCATCGCGTAGAAGTCGGTGGAATACAGAAAATCAACCTTCATGGCTGCGAAGGTACACATTTTTTATATATAAACGTACGATTTAGGCAAAAAGTGAAAATCTTGACGCTTTTTGTGAAATAGCAGTATGGAAAAATCATCGTAACTTTGCAGTCGAAATAATAAATAAACTACAAAGCAATATGGAATTCATTAAATTAAGTAATGGCATCGAGATGCCCCTGTTGGGCTACGGCGTGTTTCAGGTGAGTCCTGAAGAGTGTGAACGATGCGTGACGGACGCTCTGAGCGTGGGTTACAGGTTGATTGATACGGCGCAAGCCTATCAGAATGAGGAAGGTGTGGGCAATGCCTGGCGCAAGAGCGGCATCAAACGCGAAGACCTCTTCCTCGTGACGAAGGTGTGGATTTCGAATGCTGGAGAGGAGAAAGCCACCAAGAGCATCGACGAGAGCCTGCGCAAGTTGCAGACGGAGTACATCGACCTGCTGCTCATCCATCAGGCCTACGGCGACGTGTTCGGCACGTGGCGGGCCATGGAGAAGGCCTATCGCGCCGGCAAGGTTCGCGCCATCGGTGTGAGCAACTTCCAAGCAGGCCGTTTCTTCGACTTCGCCCACTATGTGGAGGTGAAGCCGATGGTGAACCAGTTGCAGTGCAATGCGATGATTCAGCAGACAGGCATCGAGCCGATACATGCCGAGTTCGGCACGAAGATGATGGCATGGGGACCACTCGGCGGACAGGGTGTCGATGGCATCGTGAAGAGCGATGTGCTGGCAGCCATCGGTGCTAAATATAATAAAAGCGCTGCACAAGTAGCCCTCCGTTGGCTCACGCAGCGCGGCATCGTAGCTATCCCCAAGAGCACCCACAAGGAACGTATGGCACAGAATCTTGACATCTTCGACTTCACGCTAGCAGACGAAGATATGGCGCAGATTGCCACCATGAACCAACACGACACGGGCACCGTCAACTTCGGCGACCCGCAGTTTGTGAAATATTTGATTGAAACATACGGTTAAGCAAGAGCAGAATCATGCTCGCATGAATTCTGCCGAGCGAGAGTATGTTCGACGAAGTCAAACTTACGGATAAATGTAAATGTCATGAAACTGAAATCAATGCTTATCGCAGCCGTGGGGCTTCTGCTGACCACGGGCTGCAACAGTCAGAACAAACAAGTAAAACAAACTAATATGGGTAAATCAATCGTTATTTTCTTCTCGCACGCTGGCGATAACTACAGCGTGGGGAACATTGAGGTGGGCAACACGAAGATTGTGGCCGACTATATCACGGAAATCGTCGGTGCCGACCAGTTCGAAATCGTGACACACAAGTACGACGGCATGGCTTATAATCCGCTGATTAAACTGGCCAAGGAAGAGGCGAACAAGGGCGAACTGCCCCCATACGAGGGCGAGGTTCCCGACCTCTCGCAATATAATACCGTATTCATCGGCGGTCCCGTGTGGTGGGGCACCTATCCGCAAGTGATGTTCACGCTGTTCCGCGATATCAACCTCGATGGCAAGACGGTTATCCCCTTCACTACCCACGAGGGCAGCGGGCTCGCTAATTGCGTGGAGGACGTGAAAGCGGCATTCCCCAAAGCCAACGTTACTAAAGGCTTCTCCATCTACGGGCATGAGGTGCGTACAGAAAAGGCAAAGGTGAAGAAATGGTTGAAAGGCTTGTAATCAAATATTTGATGTAAATATATTAATTCTGCCGAAAAAAGTGTATCTTTGCAGACAGTTTTCACTAAATATCTATCTCAAATGATGAAAAAGAGATTTGTTCTATGCGTTATATCGCTATTGGCGATGGCATCATGCACCAGCAAGCCGGTGACGGCAGAAGAAGGCAAGGGATACCCGGAGGCGTTGTTCACGCTCGGGGAGATTGCCACCGTGGAACTGGAGATGCCGGAAGCGACGTGGCAAAGAATCATCACGAAAGCCTCGGACAAGGACTACTACGAGTGCGCCGTCACCATCAACGGGGAGCGCTTCGACCACGTGGCTATCCGCACGAAGGGGGCCAGCAGCCTGGACGATGTGGCGCTGATGAAGTCCGACCGATACAGCTTCACGCTGAAGCTGAACAAATACGAGAAGGGGCAGGAATATCACGGGCTGACGAAGCTACTGCTGAACAACAACATCTGGGATGCCACGCAGATGAAGGATGCCGTGGTCTATGACATGTGCCGATACATCGGATTGCCCGCTCCGCTGACGAACTATGCAAGGATTTCTGTGAACGGGAAGCCGTTCGGGTGCTACCTGTTGGTGGAGCCCGTGGATAAGCATTTCGCCCGGCGCAACTGGCCCGACGAGGTCAGCAACATCTACAAGCCTTATCATAACCTGGCGTACACGGGCGAAGGGATGGAGAACTATGCCGAGATTGCCAACTACGCGAAGGTGAAGGGCGGCGAGGCTTCGATGCAGCGCGTGGTGGAAGCGCTCAAGAGCGTGGAGGAGGGAAAGGACATCGACGCGCATGTGGACATTGAGAGCGTGATGAAATACATGGCGCTGCAGACCATCGTCGTCAACTTCGACTGCATGATGGGCCTCAACGAGCAGAACTACTATCTGCGCGAAGCCGACGGCAAGATCAGCCTCATTCCCTGGGACTACAACCTGGCGTGGGGCGGCTATCCCGAGGATGACGGCAACATGGAGGGCGAAGAAATGCTGGGGCAGTCGCAGGCAATGGCGCTGCCCATAGATGCCGGCAAGCGCAGCAAGGAGGAAACAAGCAAGGTCGTGAACTTCCCCATCGACACGCCTTTCTTGGCCGACGTTTCCAAGCGTACCTTCTTCATGAAGCTGCTGACCAACGAGACGTACAAGGCGCGGTACTACCATTACCTCAGCGTCCTGTGCAATGAATATATCAACGGCGGCGAGCTTGCCAAAACCATTGCCACCATCGCGAGCGAGATAGGCGACATCGCCGGGACCGAAGCCAATGCCTTCTACACCAACGGGCAGTTCCACAAGGCCACGCAGACGTTGCGCCTCGTGCTGGAGAGACGCGCCGCATCCGTTCTGGGACAGATGAACGGCACGATACCCGCCACATGGGAGGCGCAGAAAGCCCAGCCCCAGAAGCTCATCCCCAGCGACGACATCAACCTGCAGGAACTCGGCGGAATCTGAACACAGCATTATGAACAAGAACGAAGTAACTTTACAACCCCTGGAATTTGACGACCGCGAGCAGTTCATCACGGACAATCAACGGGCGTTCAAGTACGGCGCGATGCAAGAGTTCGGTATGCGCGACGACCACTTCGAGGAGGACGGCGAAATCATATCACGCCAGACCATTGCCGACTCCATCGACGCCGAGAACGCAGAATCCTACTGTATTATATGCAACGGGGCGAAAGTCGGCGGTGTCGTCATCAGCATAGCATCCCATACAGGCCATCTGGATTTGCACTTTGTCTCTCCCCACGCGCACAGCCGCGGCATCGGCTTCGCAGCATGGCAGGCCATCGAGCGCTTGCACCCTGAAATCAAGGTGTGGGAAACCGTCACCCCCTACTTCGAGAAGCGCAACATACATTTTTACGTCAACCGCTGCGGTTTCCACATCGTCGAGTTCTACAACAGCCGTCATCCCGACCCCAACGACCCTGACGGCGGTGAGGAAGACCACGACAGCATGTTCCGTTTTCAGAAAAAGTTATAAAACTATACTATTATGCAAGGAAACTTTTCTTATCACAATCCCACCAAGTTGTATTTTGGTGATGAGTCTTTGAACTATCTCAAGGACGAATTGAAAAACTTTGGCCCCGTCGTGCTCCTGAACTACGGCAGCGGCAGTGTGAAACGCAACGGCATATACGACCAGGTGGTGGCCATCCTGAAGGAGGCTGGCAAGACCATCGTGGAGAACCCGGGCGTGATGTCGAACCCCACATTAGAGAAACTGCACGAGGGCGTGAAGATTGCCCGTGAGAACAATGTCGATTGGATTCTCGCCCTTGGCGGCGGCAGCGTCTGCGACTATTCGAAGGGTGTGGCCGCATCGGTGTTCTATGACGGTGACTACTGGAATCAGTTCTGGCTGAAGCAGCAGAATCCGCCTGTGGGTCAGAAGATTCTGCCTGTGGGTTGTATCCTGACGATGGCAGGCACTGGCTCTGAGATGAACGCTGGCACGGTGATTACTGATGCCGAGCACACGTTCAAGGTGGGCCACGTGTTCGATGACCGCCTGATGCCGAAGTTTTCGATCCTTAATCCGAAGTTCACGATGACCGTGCCCGACAACCAGATGAAGGCGGGCATCTACGACATCATGAACCACATCATGGAGCAGTATTTCAGCGACTTCGACGACAATACCAGCGACTATCTTTCTGAGGGTCTGATGCGCAGTCTCATCACGGCCTCTCGTATCGCCGTGAAGAATCCGCAGGACTACGAGGCCCGCTCGAACATCATGTGGACGGCGACGTGGGCACTCAATACGCTCATCGGCCTCGGCAAGCACGAGGACTGGATGGTACACATGATTGGTCACTCGTTAGGTGCTTGGACGCACGCCCCTCACGGCTACTGTCTGGCATCGGTATCGATGGCCTACTATCGCCGCGCCATGAAACCAGGTCTGGCGAAATTCGTGCGCTTTGCCAAGAACGTTTGGAATATCCAAGGCGACGGCATGACCAATGAGCAGATAGCCGAAGCAGGACTCGAAGCCCTGAAGAACTGGATGCTGGAGATTGGTCTCCCGCTGACCATCAGCGAAATCGGTGCCACCCCCGACATGATTCCCGGTATCACTGAGGGTACCATCTGCTATCCCGCTGGCTATATGGATTTGAAGCCAGAGGACATCACGGAGATTCTGAAAGAGAGTCTGTAGTAAGTATCGTCATTTAATATGAGAATGATGAAATTGAAAAGATTGCATGAATGGAAGAAAGTTTTTAGCAGTGGTTGTCGCTTTGTTGGTGTCCATACCGTCCAACACGCTGAAAGGGGCAGGATTGGGCGATGCTCAGTGGATTGGCAGCGACAACTACATGCTGTATGCTGACTATCTGCCACAGTTCAGAATCAGTTGGACGGTACAGCTGGACAGGAAATCGGACAGGTTGGCTGTTCTTTTTGGCGGCAACGACCCTCGGCTGATGGACCGCAACAAGAATATCCTCGGCGTGGAGAATAAAATAGATGAGTCGTACATCAAACTGGAGTTGGATGCAGCGAAAGCACATCTGAATGTATGGCGCACAGGCTACACGACAAGAGGAGAAGAACTGCTGAAGTCACTTGATACAGGAACTCTCAATGCCGATCATCGCCACGTGATTGAAGCCCATTGCTGCTTAGGGAGAACGGATGTGCTGCTCGACGGACAGAAGTTAGGCTCTGTGCAACTGAATCCGATTGGGAAAGGTGGCGGCGACTATATTGCCTTTCCGCAACTGGCCAGCATCGGCTATGAGATGGAAGCCGGACAGCGGGCATACATCCATCACGTAGAAGTACGCAACTATCGTTCTCCATTCGGAGTGCTATATGAAAATCATACGGTACAGAAGATTGGTCACAAGAATAATAAGGCTGTGCGGATGCTGCAAAATCCAAGCCACGGGACGATGCCGCTGCTGCGATGCCTGTTCTCATTGAAACAGAAAGCCGTCAAGGAAGCCACGCTCACGGCTACGGCACGCGGCATCTATCAGGCAGAACTGAACGGCAGGCAGGTGGGCAGCGAATACTATGCGCCGGGCATCTCGCAGTACAACAAGACTCACTACTATCAGCAGTATGATGTCACCCGGATGTTGCAGGGCGACAATACGCTGCTTGTCCAGCTGGCCGAAGGATGGTGGGCAGGCGGCATGACCTACACTGGCGGCAACTGGAACTACTTTGGCGACCAACTGGCTTTCCGGGCAAAACTGACGGTGAGATATGAAGACGGCGATTCTGCGGTGATTACCACACAGCCCGATGGCCGCTGGGAGGTGTGCGATGAATCGAAGGTGACCTATGCCAGTATGTTTCAGGGGGAGGTCTATGACAATACGGTGACTGCCAACCAATGGAGAAAGGCCAGCGAGATTACGCTCGAAGGTCATCTGCCAACAGAGGGCGGAGGTACACAGCCTAAGGTTGACGACTACAGCTGTTTCCGTCTGGAGCCTGCCACGACGCACGTCGGTCTTCATACCACGCTCAAGGCCGTAAGCGTCAGCGAAGTGCGACCGGGCGTCTTTGTGTACGACATGGGGCAGAACATGGCGGGCTTCCCCAAGATTACCCTCCACCATTTGAAAAAAGGTCAGCAACTGACCTTCCGCTATGCTGAAGTACTCTATCCTGATCTGCCGGAGTACAAAGAAAATAAAGGTACGCTGATGCTCGAAAACATCCGTGCGGCGATGGCGCAGGACATCTTCATCGCTAACGGTGACTCCTGCGAGGTGTTCACACCCGTTATGACCCTACACGGCTTTCGTTACATCGAAATCACAGGCATCGACCGTCCGTTGCCTGTCAGCGATGTTGAGGGAATGGTAGTCAGCAGCATTGACCGTTTCACTGCCGATTTTGAATGTAGCAACCCGTTGGTGAACCGTCTTTGGAAGAATATCCAGTGGTCGATGCTGGCCAATTTCATCAGTATGCCTACCGACTGTCCGCAGCGCAACGAGCGTATGGGATGGAGCGGCGACATCAGCGTCTTTTCGCGAACAGCCGTCAATATGGCCGATGTCGATGCGTTCCTCCGTAAACATATACAGGCCATGCGCGACGTTCAGACTTCAGACGGACGCTTCCCCGACATTGCGCCTGTCGGTGGCGGTTTTGGCGGACTGCTGTGGGGTAGCGCAGGCATCACCGTGCCGTGGGAGTGCTGGCTGCAATATGCCGACCGCGACATCCTTGCCGAGCACTACGAGGCCATGAAGGCCTATATCGACTATGTGGACAGCCACTATTTCGACGCTGCCACGGGGCTGCTCGTGCAGGAGAGGCAATGGGGCGACCTAGGCGACTGGTTAGGACTGGAGGACGGAAAGAACGACAAGACGCTGCTCTTCGAGGCCTATTACATCTACGACCTCGACATCATGCGGCAGACCGCCCTGCTGCTCGGAAAGGAAGCCGATGTTGAGCGTTATCAGCGGCGATTGAAGGAACGCAAGCAGTTTTTCATTGACACCTATATAGATAGGGAAACAGGCATGACCGTATTCTCGGCCTTCGACCCCAACCGCAAGGGGCTGGCCATCGACATCCAAGGCTCCTACGTCCTGCCTCTTGCTTTTAACATCGTAGGGGATACGCTGCGCCAGAAGCTCGTGGAGCGGCTGGTGGCCAGCATCGAGCGCGAGAATACCACCGACAAGGGCGTGAAGTGTCCGCCCTACTCGCTGATGACGGGCTTTATCACCACAGCCTGGATCAGTCGGGTGCTTAGTGACAACGGTCGTAGCGACGTGGCTTATCGCCTGTTGCAACAGGAGGACTATCCCTCATGGCTCTATCCCGTGACACAGGGTGCGACAACTATCTGGGAGCGCCTGAACTCCTACACCCACACTGCCGGATTTGGAGGCAACAACTCCATGAACTCTTTCAACCACTATTCCTTTGGAGCCGTAGGGCAGTGGCTCATCAACCGCTGTTTAGGCATCGAGCGCGACGAGCAGCAGCCGGGATTCCAGCACTTCATCTTCCGTCCCGAGCCCGACCCGACAGGCAAGATGACCTACGCACGCGGACATCTCGACACCCGCTACGGACGCATCGAGAGCAGTTGGCAGCGCCATCCTGACGGCACCGTCAGCTACCACTTCGTTGTCCCGGAGGGCACCTCTGCAACCCTCTTCCTGCCAGGAGAGGCTTCTAAGGAACTAAACGCAGGCAGTTATTCAATCAACGGTATTGTTGTGCCATGAACCTCGATGTTTTCTCTGCCTTTTTAAAGAATAGTTATATTGCCTAACCATGCCCAGAACACGATTTATCATTAAACAAACTTAAAGATTCCGATAAACTACTTGTGAAACAAATTATTCTCCTTACCTTTGCAAAAGTGAATATACAACACACAGGAAGACGAGAGTTATGAAACATCGACTGAATCTTTTTTTGCTTTCCCTGCTGGTGGCCACGGGCTGCTGGGCACAAAGCCCTTTTCAGGGAACTTTTTTCAACAAGGAACTGAACATCCATGCCAAACTGCACCTGGAGGCAAAAGACATCCCTGTGCCGGGACTGGAACTGGACAGCTGCTATGGTTATCTGCAGGGAAACCTGAACGGTTCATGGGTCATCCTGCGCGTGAAATCCATAGATGAGGAGAAGGCTGTGGTGCGGGCCGTGAGTGAGCGCGGTGCCGATGCACAGGACCTGGAAATCCGATCTACGGAGGAGGGTATCAGCCTGAAGCAGGTGGGGGGCTCGTACATCAAGGGCATAGAGAAGCGTAAGTACGTGAAACTGCCAAAGCCTTTTGTGCTGAAACGTATTTAGCATGGACACCAAGGATTTTCTGGGAACATTCAATCCCCAGCAACGGGCTGCGGTGGAATACTGCGATGGGCCTTCGCTGGTGATTGCCGGTGCTGGTTCGGGCAAGACGCGGGTGTTGACCTACAAGATGGCCTACCTGATGGAGCATGGCTATGAGCCGTGGCAGTTGCTGGCTCTGACGTTCACCAACAAGGCTGCCGGGGAAATGAAGCAGCGCGTGGCCACCATCGTGGGGGCAGAGCGTGCCAGCCAGCTTTGGATGGGCACATTCCACAGTGTCTTGCTGCGGATTTTGCACTATGAGCATGAGGCCATCGGCTTCTCGGGCAATTTCACCATTTACGATGCGGCGGACAGCAAGAGTCTCGTGAAGGCTATCCTGCGGGAGATGCAACTGGACGATAAGATGTATAAGCCTGGCACTGTGCTTTCACGTATTTCCAATGCCAAGAATCAGCTGGTAACGGCTGAAGAGTATGCTGCCAACCCCAGTAATGCTCAGGTGGATGCACAGCAGAGGATGCCTCGACTGGGGGAAATTTATGTGCGTTATGCTGCCCGTCTGAGGCAGGCCGACGCGATGGATTTCGACGATATCCTGCTCTACACCTACCTGCTGTTTTCCAGCCACGAGGACATTCGGCTGCGATATGCTCAGCGTTTCCGATATGTGCTGGTGGATGAGTATCAGGACACGAACTTCGCCCAGCACCGCATCGTGTGGCAGCTGGCCCGCGAGCACCAGCACGTCTGCGTGGTGGGCGATGACGCACAGAGCATCTACAGCTTCCGTGGAGCAAATATTGATAACATCCTCACGTTTCAGGATATATACAAAGGTAGTCGCCTCTTTAAGCTGGAGCAGAACTACCGTTCCACGCAGACCATTGTGCGTGCTGCCAATAGCCTTATCGGCAAGAACGTCAGACAGATTCCGAAGGACATTTTCAGCGAGAACGCACAGGGTGAACCGCTCACCGTGAGCGAGGCATACAGCGATGTGGAGGAGGGTCAGATTGTGGTACGCCAACTGCGTGCCTTGCGTCAACGCGAGCAGGCTGAGTACAGCGACTTTGCCATCCTCTACCGCACGAATGCCCAAAGCCGCATCTTCGAGGAGGAACTCAGGAAGAATGCCATGCCTTACCGCATCTATGGCGGGCTGTCATTCTACCAGCGCAAGGAGGTGAAGGATGTGATTGCCTACTTGCGTATTGCCGTGAATCCCAACGACGAGGAGGCCATGAAGCGCATCATCAACTACCCTGCACGAGGCATCGGGCAGACGACTGTGCAACGCATCATTGATGCTGCTACACAGCATGGCGTGAGCCTGTGGCGGGTGCTTTCCGCCCCACTCGACTTTGGACTGGCGGCAAATAGTGGCACGATGAAGCGGTTACAGGATTTCCAGACGCTGATAACATCTTTCATTCAGCTTTCGACCAAGGCTGACGTTGCCGTGGCAGGACAGGAAATCATGAAGCAGTCGGGCATCATTGCCGATGTCTATCAGGACACTACAGCCGAGAATCTTTCGAGGCAGGAGAATCTGGAAGAGCTGGTGAACGGCATGACAGACTTTGTGCAGTCTCGCCTGGAAGAGGGCAACCAGGCAGTTTTCATTAGTGATTATTTGAATGAAGTTTCTCTGTTGAGCGATGTTGATAGCGACAAAAATGACGATTCGGCCAAGGTGACGCTAATGACCATCCACTCGGCCAAGGGGCTGGAGTTCCCCACCGTGTTTGTAGTGGGCCTGGAAGAAGGACTTTTTCCCAGCTTGATGGGCACAGGTTCGCCTCGTGAACTGGAGGAGGAACGTCGGCTGTTCTATGTGGCCATTACCCGGGCTGAGCGACACTGCTATCTGTCATACGCCAAGAGCCGCTTCCGCTACGGTAAGATGGAGTTTGGCAGTCCGAGCCGCTTCTTGCGCGACATCGACCCACAGTTTCTCAACAAACCAAGCGGCATGGAGCATGTTCAGCGGCGGAAGGTTTCTGACGAAGTGGAATTGCCTTGGGCAAAGCCTGTTCAGAAGAGCGAGATTGGCAGGATTTATGGGCGTTCCGGGCAAAATGGTCATTCCGCGCAAGTCGGGATTTCTGGCCAAACCCAACCTGTTTTTCCGTCTATGCGGCGACTTACACCGATGGCAAGGAGCACCTCGCAGTCATCAAGTCAGTCCACCGCTCCAGCTGGACTTTCCGTTGGCTGCACCGTAGTCCACCAGCGTTTCGGCAAAGGTACCGTGGAGCGTATCGAGGGTACTGGTGACAACATGAAAGCCACAATCCGTTTCGACAATGCTGGTTCTAAACAACTTCTGCTGAAGTTTGCCAAACTGCAAGTGTTGCCCTCCTAACCGTTAATTATGCATTATGAATTATCCTAATCCTTGTTATATTATAGAGGAAAATTTGCTCAGGCGAAACCTCACGCTGATTCAATCTGTCAGCCAGCGAGCCAATGTGGAAATAATTCTGGCTTTCAAAGCTTTTGCACTTTGGCGGTCGTTCCCTATCTTCAAAGAATACATCCAGCACACCACGGCCAGTTCGCTCTACGAAGCCCGATTGGCAATGGAGGAATTTGGGTCGAAAGCTCATACCTACAGTCCTGCCTATACCGATGAAGAATTTGACGAGATTGCCCGTTGCTCATCACATATTACCTTCAATTCGCTTTCACAATTTAAACGTTTCCACCAGCGGGCAGAAGCACAAGGTGTGAGTTGCGGACTGCGTGTGAATCCGGAATACTCCGAAATTGAGACGGAACTTTACAATCCCTGCGCTCCCGGTAGCCGCTTCGGTGTGTTGGCAGAAGACCTAGAGTCATGGGGCACGAGGCACGAGACATTCCCCATCAAGGGCTTCCACATCCATTGCCTCTGCGAAAACGGTGCCGATACATTTGCCCGTACTTTGGAGCACATCGAAGCGAAGTTTTCGCGTTGGTTCAACCAAATAGAATGGATAAACTTCGGCGGCGGCCACTTGATGACACGTAAGGACTACGACGTGGAGTTACTCATTCAGACGCTGAATGCTTTCCACCAACGCTGGCCACATCTCCGAGTCATCATGGAACCAGGCAGTGCCTTTGCCTGGCAGACGGGGACGTTGCGTAGCCGTGTGGTTGACATCGTGGAAAACCGAGGCATCAGAACTGCCATCCTGAATGTAAGTTTCACTTGCCACATGCCCGATTGTCTGGAAATGCCTTATTGGCCAGCTGTGCGTGGAGCCATAACCGTGGAGGATGGCCAATCGGCACAGGATGATTTGTTAAATTGTAAATCATCAAATTGTAAATATAAATATCGTCTTGGTGGTAATTCCTGCTTGTCGGGCGACTTCATGGGCAGCTGGTTGTTCGACCATGAACTGAGCATTGGCGAGGAAATCATCTTCGAGGACATGATACACTACACCACGGTGAAGACCACCATGTTCAACGGAATCAATCATCCCGCCATCGGGATGCTCCACACGGATGGCACATTCGAGTTGTACCGTCAGTTCCACTACGAGGACTACAGAGACAGAATGTGTTGAAAGGCGATTGCTATAGAGCGTAATTCCTATTTCGATATGTTCACCAATGCACCAGTGGCAGGGTTGAACGTCACTTGTGTGGTAGCATCCTTGCCAAACAGAGTGGCACTGAGCACATCAATGGTACCAAACTGGCCGAAAGGCAAGTCCTGGTCGTAGAGCGTGGCAGAATTAGTGAAGATGCGGACGCTGGCTATGCTGGGCATGTTATAGACGATGCCATTGATTTTACGTTTCTTGGCCTCAGCTTCGGTGGGCAGCGGCACGGTATGCTGGTCACGAATGCTGATGTAGTATGGTTCGCCAGAGAGATCGTCAGCATCGACAAAGCCCAGCTTGGCGGAGAAGCGGAAAAGCACATCCTGCTCCAGGTCGGCCTCTGGTGCAACGCTGTAAGTCTCACTCAGGGTAGTAGTGTCGCGATAGCCCACGAAAAGCTGCATCAGCGCGTTCTCCTGCTGGTCAAGTTCATCAAGCACAATCTTGAGCGACGCACCATCCTTCGGCATGGACTCCACTTGTCCGCGGCGAATGGCATTCTTGCTCTCACGGATGTCAAAAATCTCTTGCGCCGTCAACTCGGCCATCTTTGCCGTGGATGCGGCAGCCAGGATTTCAGCCGTGAAGTACTTCTTGCTGTCCAGGCGATGACTGGTCGTGGTACGGCGCGGCAGCGTGTAGCGCGGCACGCTCACCTGCGTATTGATGGCGGCAATAAGCCCGTTCTCGGTGAGCTGTGCCATCGGGGCGATGCTCTTGTCCTTCAGCTTCACCGTGTAATACTTCAGGGTATCTGGTTCGCCGTACTGATAGACGTTCATGCTGAGCACAGTCCACGTAGTGGAAGGTTCTGTGCTCACGTTCTGCACATGAAGGTAACGCTCGGCATAGCGTGCAAACTCGCCTGGCGTATAGACCACCTTCTGTGCTGCTATGTCTGCACGGATGCCTGTACGCGGCAGAGCATAGTTCACGCCATCGGCCACCACGCCAGGACGAAACTCAGACATTTGGGCAGATGCCAGCAGGAAAATGAAGAAAAAAGAATGAAAAATGAAGAATCTAAGTTTCATGTGTATTTCTTTTATAAATCTAACGTAAAAAGGGAATCCTATTTCTTTAATCGCTTGAAAGCAGCCCCCAGCGATTCCACAATATCGCTGGCAATCAGGCTTTCGTAGCCCATCTGTTCGGCTGCTATGTCACCAGCCAGGCCGTGCAGATAGACGCCAAGCAGAGCGGCAGCTTCAGGTTTGTAATCCTGTGCAAGCAAAGCCAAGATGATGCCTGTGAGCACATCGCCGCTGCCCGCTGTAGCCATGCCTGGATTGCCCGTCGGGTTGAAATAGACCGTTCCCGTTGGGGTGCAGATGGCTGAATAAGCACCTTTTATCACAATGAAGATGTGCTGCCTCATGGCCAGTTCGCGAGTGCGCTCCAGTTCTTCGTAAGAATTACGAGTACTGCTAATCAGTCCGAACAGCTCCTTCTTGTGCGGTGTAAGAATGCAGTCCCGTGGCAGCTGGGTTATCCAGCCACGATGGGAACCTATGATGTTGATGGCATCAGCATCAATAACAACGGGACACTTGGCCTGGTTCACCTGTTCGATGAAGGCCTGTGTGGTATCGGCTTCAGTGCCGATGCCCGGGCCAATGCCCAACGCCTCGAAATCGCTGGTGTCGAAAGTGCGGCTGAAACACACTGGTGAAGGGTCTATATCGACAATCACCTCTGGCACGGTCATCTGCACGATGGGCAGGTTCGACTCTGGCGTGCGCAACGTCAACTTCCCCACCCCAGCTCGCATACAAGCCCGCGAGGCCAACACAGCTGCACCAGCCATTCCACGCTTGCCTGCTACCAGGGCGGCATGACCCATCGAGCCTTTGTGGGCAAAACGGGAGCGGGGCTTGAGCAGGGATTTGATGCTGGATTTTTCGGAAAGCACGTATGGAGTAGCCGAGCGTTCATCCTCGGGGTCGAGGATGCCAATGTCAAGCACTTTCCACTTTCCGCAATACACTTCATTCTCGGGGAACAGGAAAGCCAGCTTTGGGCGTTGGAACGTGAAAGTGTAAGCCGCACGGACGATGTGGTTCATCACGTTGTAGGTATTGTCTTCGCACATTAGTCCCGAGGGCACATCGATGCTGACCACAGTGGCCGGCGAAGCATTGATATACTTCACCACAGAGGCAAAGCCGCCGTTCAGCGGACGTGACAACCCTGTGCCAAACAGGCCGTCAATCACCAGGTCCTGTGCAGTCAGCTGTGGCGGCGCAAACTGGGTGGTGATTTCCTCCAGCTTCACACCTGCACACCTTTGCAGACGCAGCTTGTTTGCCTTGCAGTCGTCGGACATCTTTTCGCCGATATTGAAAAGATAGACGCTCACCTGGCCATAGCCCTGCTCGGCCAGCAGACGTGCCACGGCCAGCGCATCGCCGCCGTTGTTCCCAGCTCCGGCAAACACTTTCACGGGTGTATCTTCAGGCCAGCGTGCCATCACTTCAGCCACAAACGACTTGGAGGCACGCTCCATCAGGTCTATTGACGCGATGGGTTCGTGTTCAATGGTATAAGCATCAAGTTCACGCAACTGTGAGGCAGACAATATTTTCATACGCTGTTATTTTGCCGCAAAATTAGCAATTTTAACTCACAAAACAGATACAAAAGACTAAAATATCAACGAAAAAAACGCTTTTTCACCAAAATATTGCATTTTATGCTCTGCAAATCGAAAGAAAATGTGTAGATTTGCAAGGAAAACCTCATCACCAAGACAAAAAATGATTACAGTAAACGACTTGCAATTCGAGAAATTCATCCCTGCCGAGGAAATCCAGCAGTGTGTGGCAAGTGTAGCGGCAAAGATTAACCATGATTATGCGGGGCGTGTGCCCGTACTGATAGGCATCCTGAACGGTGCCTTTGTTTTTGCTGCTGACCTGGTGCGCCAACTCACCATCGAGCACGAGATACATTTTGCCAAGTTCTCCAGCTATGAAGGTACGGAGACCACAGGAAACGTAAAGGAACTCATCGGACTGAACATGGATCTCAGCGGTCGCGATGTCATCATTGTGGAAGACATCATCGACACGGGCACAACCATGTACGACCTGCTGCCCCGCATCCGTCAGATGGGTGTGAACTCCGTGGAGCTCTGCACCATGCTGCTCAAGCCTGGCAAGCTGCAAGTGCCGCTCGACATCAAGTACTGCGCCAAGGAAATCCCCAATGCCTTCATTCTGGGCTACGGACTCGACTACGACAATTTGGGCCGGGGCTACAAGGACATCTATGTGGTGAAAAGCTGAGAATCGCATCAACTCCCATAACTATTCATTCAATCCCATAATTCCTAATTAAATCCTATGAAAAATATCATTATCTTCGGAGCACCAGGCTCTGGTAAAGGAACTTACAGCGACGAAATCGTTGCACGCTACAACATGGGGCACATCTCCACCGGCGACGTGCTCCGCAATGAAATCAAAGGCAACACCGAACTCGGAAAGATTGCCAAGGGATACATCGACAACGGACAGCTCATCCCCGATGAACTGATGATTGACATCCTGGCAAAGACCTACGACGCGCTGCCAGCCGGACAAGGCGTCATCTTCGACGGCTTCCCACGCACCATTCCGCAGGCTGAAGCACTGAAGAAGATGCTGGCCGAGCGCGGGCACGACATGGGCCTCATGCTGGAACTCATCGTCGATGAAGAAACCCTGATGGCTCGACTGCTCAACCGCGCCAAGGAACAAGGTCGTGCCGACGACAACGAGGAGACCATCAAGAAGCGCTTTGCAGTCTATCACCAGCAGACCGAACCTCTGGCCGAATGGTTCCAGAAGGAAGGCATCCGCAACACCTTCACGTGGAAAGGCTCGAAAGACCTGATGCTCAGCGAAATCTTTGCTTTCCTCGACAAACTCTAAACCAAACTGAATGGCTGAATCAAACTTCATTGACTACGTAAAAATCTATTGTCGCTCAGGACGCGGTGGACGTGGCTCAACCCACATGCACCGCGCCAAATATATTCCGAAGGGAGGTCCTGACGGCGGCAACGGCGGACGCGGCGGACACGTCATCCTGCGTGGCAACCGCAACTACTGGACCCTGCTGCACCTGCGCTACGACCGTCACATACAGGCCGAACATGGCGGCAATGGCTCCAAGAACAAATCCACAGGCCATCAGGGGGCAGACCGCTACATCGATGTGCCCTGCGGCACCGTGGTCTATAACGCCGAGACGGGCGAGTACATCTGCGACGTGACTGAACACGGACAGGAGGTCATCCTGCTGCGAGGCGGCAGGGGCGGACTGGGCAACTTCAACTTCTCCACCCCCACCAACCAGGCACCACGCTATGCACAGCCAGGCGAACCCATGCAGGAACTGACGGTCATCCTCGAACTGAAGCTGCTGGCCGACGTGGGACTGGTGGGATTCCCCAACGCTGGCAAATCCACCCTGGTCAACGCCCTGTCCTCGGCCAAGCCGAAAATAGGCGACTACCCTTTCACCACGCTCGAACCATCGCTCGGTATCGTGGCTTACCGCGACAGCCGCTCCTTTGTCATTGCCGACATTCCCGGCATCATTGAGGGAGCCAGCGAAGGCCGTGGACTGGGTCTGCGTTTCCTGCGCCACATCGAGCGCAACTCCATCCTGCTCTTCATGGTGGCCGCCGACACGGAGGACATCCGGCGGGAGTACGACACGTTGCTGAATGAGCTGAAGCAGTACAATCCAGAACTTCTGGACAAGCGGCGCATTCTGGCCATCACCAAGTGCGACCTCATTGGCCACGACCCCGAACTCATCGACATGCTGCGCGAGGGACTGCCCACCGATGTGCCCACGCTGTTCATCTCTGCCGTTTCCGGCTACAATCTGCAGCAGCTGAAAGACCAGCTCTGGAATGAAATGAACAACGAGTCGAACAAGATTGCCGCCGTTACCTCGACCGAAAACATCCTGCACCAGACCAAGGACATGAGCCGCTTCACATACATTGATGAAGATGACGATGAGGATGCAGGATGGGATGACGACGACATTGAATACATCGATGATGAGGACATCGAGGACTTAGACGAAGACGACTTTGACTATGTGGATACACCCGACACCAAGTAGCATCCTTGCCTTCTCCACAACCATCGACGGACGACTGGAACGACCCGTCACGACCCCACTCCTGCTGCCCAGCCATCAGGTGCACGGCACCGAGACATTCGTCATCGATGACCATTTCCTTTCGCTTACACCGTTGGAACAGGTGCAGCTGCTGCATGGCGTGGATGCACTCTGCACCAACGTGCCTGGCATCTGCATCGGCGTGAAGACTGCCGACTGCATTCCCGTATTATTATATAATAATGAGTGCACCGTCATTTCTGCCGTGCACGCAGGCTGGAAAGGCACCGTGCAGCGCATTGTGGAACACAGTATCGACGTGCTCACTCGTCAATACGACACACAGCCCCGGCAGCTCCATGCCATCATCGGCCCCGGCATCTCGCTCGACAGCTTTGAGGTTGGCGACGAAGTCTATGCCCAGTTCCAGGCAGCAGCTTTTCCCATGGAACGGATAGCAAGAAGATACCCTTCCGCCCAACAGACGGAAAAATGGCACATCGACCTCTGGGAAGCCAACCGCCTGCAACTCATCGGCAAGGGATTGGCACCGGAAAACATCCACATCTGCGGCATCGACACCCTGACCAGCCCTAACTTCTACTCCGCCCGCCGCATGAAGGACTGCCCGGGCCGCATCATCAACGGCATCCTGCTACGCCCATAAAACTCCCATCATTTCCATTTCTCCCGTAAATACCCTTTCCTTCCCCATTATGATAGAAAAGCATCTCATCCTCGAAGACATCGACCTACTCACCTTCTACGGCGTGAACAACGTGCACCTGCAAATGATTAAGGCGCTCTACCCCAAACTCCGCATCGTGGCCCGTGGCAACATCATCAAGGTGATGGGCGACGAGGAGGAAATGTGTGCCTTCGAGGAGAACATCCAGAAGATGCAGCAGCATTGCGCCAAATACAATTCGCTCAACGAGGAGACCATCATCAGCATTATCAAGGGCGACCTGCTGAACGGACACCCCGCCGAGGGCGCGGCCATCTGCTACTCCGTCACAGGCAAGGCCATCGTGCCACGCAGCGACAACCAGCGGCTGCTGGTGGAAGCCTACGAGCGGAACGACATGCTCTTTGCCACGGGACCAGCCGGCTCGGGCAAGACCTACCTGAGTATTGCCCTGGCCGTGCGTGCCCTGAAGAACAAGGAGGTGCGCCGCATCATCCTCTCCCGTCCAGCCGTCGAGGCCGGCGAGAAGCTCGGCTTCCTGCCCGGCGACATGAAGGACAAGATTGACCCCTATCTGCAGCCACTCTACGATGCCCTGCAGGACATGATTCCGGCCCAGAAGCTGAACGAATACATGGAACAGAACATCATACAGATTGCCCCCCTCGCCTTCATGCGCGGACGCACGCTGAACGAGGCCGTGGTCATCCTGGACGAAGCACAGAACACCACCACGCAGCAAATCAAGATGTTCCTCACCCGCATGGGACAGAACACCAAGATGATCATCACGGGCGACATGACCCAGATTGACCTGCCCCACGCCGTGCGCAGCGGACTGCGCGAAGCCCACGAAGTGCTGCGCGGCGTCAAGGGCATCGGCTTCATCGAGATGACCGACAAAGACATCGTGCGCCACAAACTTGTCACGCGCATTGTCAATGCCTACGGCAAATACGAAGCACAAAGAGCGCTACTGCGACAGAAAAGTAGCGCTGGTGTGTCGGCGGAGTAGCACAGGTGCGCTACTCAAGTGGCACAGGTGCGCTGCTCAAGTGGCACAGGTGCGCTGCTCAAGTGACGCTGGTGCGCTGGTGAATCCGGGCATGATAATCATTTTATCCAGCCTTCTGCATCAAACGCAATAGGTCGCAAGAAGAGTTTTGCACGTCCACCCTGTGCTTTCTCGTAAGCATGTGAAAGGAAATAGCATTGCCCGTCCAGTTCATAGACCGCGCAATGCCCCACACCAAAGAAGTCTGCATCCGGGCCGTAGAGCAACGTGCCGCCACCCCGCTCCATCGGTTGTCCTTTCTTGTCGAGATACGGCCCCGTGATTTTCTTTGAACGCCCATACACCGTCTTGTAGGTGGAACGCTCGCCACGGCAACAATAGTCGAAGCTCACCAGCAGGTAGTAATACTTGCCGTGGCGGAAGATGAACGGGGCCTCGATGGCATTCTCGCCGGCCTCCACCGTGTCGTTTCCCTCAATCGTATAGTTCTTTACGTCGTTCAGTTCGGCCAGCGTCAGCTTTCTGCCCATGCGCCGGGCAATGGTGCGCGGCTTCTCCACAGGGGTCTGGAAATCCCGCTTCGACAGCTTCACCAGCTGGATGCCATCCCAAAACGAGCCAAACGTCAGCCACGGCTGCCCCTTCTTGTCAACAATGAGGTTAGGGTCGATGGCGTTGAAATTGTCCACCCGACGATGTGATGCAATGACCATGCCACGGTCTTCCCAGCGGAAATCGGGCGAAGCGGGGTCGAGCGTCTTGTTCACAGCCAGTCCGATGGCGCTGCCATTCTTGCCGAAGGTGGAGCAGGAGTAATACAAGTGCCACAAGTTCCCCTGACGGCTGATGTCGGGTGCCCACGTGTGGCCCCGGTAGCCGCGCACCGTATCGACAGCCCAGGTTGGCGGTTCGCGGAAGACAGAAGGCTCATGCCTCCACTCCTTCAGGTCGGCACTCGACATCACGCTGATGCCCATGCCCGTGGAAAAGATGTAGTAGCGTCCGTCTTCGCCCTTGGCCATCACGGGGTCGTGCACATCGGGGTGCAGCGCGTCTATGGGGAACGGGCGGCACTTGGCCTCCGTCTGTCCCCAGCCGCTACTGGCCGCGCAGAGCAAGAACACAGCCATAATAATACAATGTTTCATCGTCATTCTACAGGTTTTTTAGGTTAGCAAATTCTCACGAAAGTTCATCAATCCGCTGCAAAGGTATGGAATAAATGTTGATTTCCGACACGAATCACCATAATTTGAATAATTTAACCCATAAATATAGATGATTATAAAGAATTATGGTAATTATTCATATTCGTTTCCGACACAAATCACCATAATTTGAATAATATAACCCATAAATATGGATGATTATAAAGAATTATGGTAATTATTCATATTCGTTTCCACCAAAAAACACCGACTTTATTTGTTCGTTCCCCCGAAAAGCACTACCTTTGCAGCGGTTTCGGGGGAGAAATCCCGACACCAGCAAGCATTAGCTATTATTTCGCGCTTAGCCAAGAGCCTCGGAAACTCTGTTGGAATATGCCCGAATAATATCAGAAGGGAGTTGCCTCAATCCATTATTGGCAGCCTCCTGTTCTACAAACTTAGCTATGCACATGCCTTATGGCGTGGCGCATTCTCTATTTGTAGGACAGGGGTTCCAGTTCCGAGGCCGCCCCTCAGCTAAGCGCATAAGAATGGTCACGCCATTTTTGTGTGGTTACGGTTGCTTGATGAATCCACAAATGAAGGAAGCCTGTAATGCCCAGTCGCATTATAGGTGCTTTTGCCATTTTGCAGGAACCAACAGAAACATTATACACTTTTTTAATAACACTAATTATTTAATTCTAAAAACACTAAGCTAATGAAAAATTTTACGCTTAAAACGCTCTTGATGAGCGTGCTGCTCTGTGTCGGTGTGTCGGCATGGGGTGCAGACAAAACAGACACCTACATTTTCAAATCAAAGTCGTGGACAGCCACATTAGATGATGAAGAATCAAATTGGACAAGCGGCAAGGATGGAGCTGGTTTTACAAATGGGCAAGGAGTACAAATTACTTCAAACGGAACAGGTGCAAACGCCACATCCACTGCTTATGACAACATTTCTAAGATTGTGGTTACTTATTGCACAAATTCCAAAAATGGTGTCGGTCAGATAAATGTAACAGTTGGTTCGGGTACAGAGCAATCTTTCTCTGTAACTAAACCATCTTCTGGCGGTACAACACTCAAGACAACAGAATTTGATTATGATACACCTGAATCCGGAAAAGTAAAGATTGAAGTAGAATGTACGACCAATTCCATTTATATCTATTCTGTTGCCATTACATACAATCCAAGCACAAGTGGAAAGACATCACCAGAAATGTCGTTCAGCAGTTCTACTGCCACAGCCACATTAGGTGAAGCATTTACTGCCCCTACTCTGAATTATATAGGCGATGGCACTGTGTCTTATGAATCCAGCGACACCGACGTTGCTGAAGTTGATGAAGACGGTACAGTCACCATTAAGGCTGCTGGTACAACAACGATTACTGCTACTGCACCAGAAACTGAGACTTATGATGGTGACGAAGTTTCATATACGCTTACTGTAAACAAACCTGCTGCAGGTTTGACATTCAGCGAAGAAAACGTAGCTGCTAATTTAGGCCAAGCATTTACAGAACCGACTTTATCAAACCCGAACAGCCTTGTGGTAAGTTATACCAGTAGCGATACCGATGTTGCTACAGTTGACTCAGAGGGTAATGTAACAATAGTTGGTGAGGGAACTACTATTATTTCAGCTTCAAGTGAAGAAACGGACGACTTTGCCGCAGGTTTGGCTTCTTATACATTAACTGTAACAGACCCAACAGCTGTAAAATCTACACTTGAATTTACTACAGCATGTGAGGGATCAGGCACAGCAGATGATGGCATAAGCTGGACTGTAACTTCGGATGGAAAGGAATCCATTTATGAGAGTGATAGAGGTATCCACTATGGTACAAGTTCTGCTGCTGTCAAGTATATCACCCTAAAGACTTCTGATATTGACGGACTTATCACCAAGATTGTAGTAAATGCTTCAACAGCAAGCGGAGTTTCAGCTGTTTTAAATGTTACTGTTGGTGGCGCAGATTTTGGCACACAGGGGCAAGCAGCATCACAAACAGCAACAAATTATACTTTCACAGATTCAGCAAGTGGCGAAATTGTAGTTACACTGACAAAATCAGAATCTGCCTATAAAGCCTTGTATGTAAAATCTATCACCGTGACATACACGCCATCTTACACCCGCAGTGTAACCAACGGCAACTATGGTACACTCTGCCTCCCGTTTGGTGTAAATGCCGATGGCATCAGCGGCGCAACCTTCTACACCATCAGCAGCAAGACGATGGACGGCGATGATGTGAAGTTCATTTCATTGGAAGAGGTTACTTCCCTTACAGCTGGTGTGGGTTATATCTTCCAGGCTTCAGCCGATGAAATCCAGCTGACTCCTAACGGTACAACAGTGGAAGAGCCTGTAACAGGCCGCACACTGGTCGGCACATTCACCGATGTAACTGCCATCCCCAACGGCATGTATATGCTGAGCAGCAACAAGCTTTACAAGACGGTGGAAGACTACGGCAAGATGAACGCTTTCCGTGCCTATATCGACCTGAGCAAGGTGGACGAAGTGAGCGAGGCCAAGGGCCGCATCCTGTTTGCCGACGGCTACGACGAGGCTACAGGCATCAAGGGCATTGCAACCGACGCAGCCGAGAACACTGCCATCTACAATGTGGCTGGCCAGCGCGTCAATGCTGCCTACAAGGGCATCGTCATCAAGAACGGCAAGAAGTATTTAAATAAGTAATAATAAACAGACCCACCCCACC
>R20__coassemble_160_pt1 | contig 53566 bp, 47 predicted proteins | sample R20__metabat2_low_PE_030 | metagenome-assembled genome bin R20 | reverse complement strand
GGAGCTGGAGAAGACCCATTTCTACAGCGTGAAGGCCGACCTGGAGGCCGGGCGAGGCAACGATGTGCTGTGGGCTGGCGGCAGTATGGGCTGCGGCACCCTGCGTGAGTTCAGGAATGGCGGCCCTGTGCTGATTGACGATGTGGTGTTGCGCGGACAGCGCATCGTGGCCTACGGCCCGTTGCGCACCGTGGTGGAAATGAAGGACATGGGCTGGAACGGCAACAACGTGAAGACCCATTACATTCTGTATGCAGGACATCGCGAAGTGGAAGTGCAGGTGCGGAGCGATGCCCCCCTGAGGCGCCTGAATCTGTGTACGGGTGTGCAGAAAGTGGGTGCAGAGCCTGTAGGCTGGACGGAAGGCACGGGACTGGCAGCCTCGTGGGGCAAGGATTATCCCGACTATGGCAAGAAGGAGCTGTATCAGCCAGAGGCCGTCGGGCTGGGCGTTTATGTGCCGGAGGCCTATTTTGCAGGAACGGCAGAAGACTCCCTTCAGTACATGTGCCGGCTGAAAATGGACAAGCGGCACTTCCTGAAATACTATGTCACGTTCTGTGCCGACATGGAGCAGGAGGGCGGCTGGCACACGGCGGAAGACTGGTTTGCCCACGTGCGGTCCTGGCGTGAAGATATGCTCAATGCACCTAAAATAAAATATTTCATCCGATTGAATAATAATTAGGGGCTGCTCTCCGTTGTAGATAGTAGAGACGAATTATTAACCATCAAAAAGATAGCAGCCTATGGTAAACTCTACTCCCCAGCTACAACAAAGGCAGTCGAAAGTGATACAAATGAAACCAAGAGTGGTGGCTCCGAGCCGCGAGGCTGTGCTCTTTGTTCAATTATTTGCTCGTGCTTACCGACACACTTCTTAATTTGTTGGCCTCCAGCCCGGAGGCAAAATCGCTCAGCAAGGCTCTAAGGAGCAAACGAAAAGACAGGTTGCAGGTTGGCGGACTGAAGGGTTCGTCAGCCGCAATGTTTTTTGCGGCCCTGTGCCGGACGGAACGCCTTGATGGGCATGTGCTCCTGTTCATTATGGACGATGCCGATGAGGCTGGCTATTTTTACCATGACCTGGTGCAGATGCTGGGTGAGGACTGCGTGCTGTTTTTCCCCTCTTCGTATAGAAGGGCCATCAGGTTTAACCAGCGGGATGATGCCAACGAGATTTTGCGGACAGAGGTGCTGACCCGCTTGCAGGCAGGACCAGGTTCTGTGCTGTGCTTGGTGACTTATCCCGAAGCAATGGCCGAGAAGGTGGTGTCGAAGCGTGAATTGTCGGATTGCACGGTGCAGATGAAGGTGGGGCAGAGTTTTGATCTGAACCAGTTGGAACAGAGGCTGGTGGAGCTGGGAATGCAGCGGACAGACTACGTCTATGAGCCAGGTCAGTTTGCTGTGCGTGGCAGCATCTTGGATGTGTTCTCTTTTTCCAGCGAAATGCCTTTCCGCGTGGACTTCTTTGGCGACGAGGTGGATAGCATCCGCACGTTTGATGTGCAGACGCAGTTGTCGCAGGAGAAAATAGCTGGCATTTCTGTGGTGCCTGAAATGGCGCAAACGCAGACGGACTATGTGCCGTTCTTCGAGTTCCTGCCAGCCGATACGGTGGTGGTGAGCCACGACGTGGTGTATGTGTGTGAGAAAGTGGGGCAGATTTACGATGCCGGCTTTTCGGCCCAGGCCTTTGCGGAAGGCCAGGTGGCGCAGCAGGATAAGGACTTGCTGCGTGAGCAGGTGATGGTGCAGGGCGATGCGTTTGTGCATGGCCTCTCCGCCTTTCGTATGGTTGAACTGAAAGCGCAGGGCGACATCCAGTTCCACACCTTGCCTCAGCCTTTGCTTCACAAGAATTTCGACCTGGTAAAACAGGAGTTCCACCGTCTGATGGGCGAGGGCTATAAAATCAACATCTTTGCCGATTCGGAGAAGCAGATAGAACGTTTAAAAGACATTTTTGCTTCGGCGGAAACGGCAGAGTATGAGCGGATTGTCTTCGAGCCTGTGAACAAGGCGATACACGAAGGGTTTATTGACGAGGGCCTGAAGCAATGCTTCTTCACGGACCACCAGCTGTTTGACCGCTTCCACAAATATAACCTGAAGTCCGACAAAGCCCGAAAAGGAAAGGTGGCTTTGACGCTGAGGGAAATACAGCAGTTTGAGATTGGTGACTACGTGGTGCACATCGACCACGGCGTAGGCCGGTTCGGAGGGCTTGTGCGTGTGCCGGAGAACGGCGTGATGGTGGAAAAAATCAAGATAACCTATCAGGACGGCGGAACCATCTACGTGAGCATCCATGCCCTGCACAAGGTGTCGAAATATAAGGGGAAGGAAGGCGAGCCGCCACGGGTGAACAAGCTGGGTAGCGGCGCATGGGAGCGCATGAAGGAGCGGGTGAAGACAAAGGTGAAGGACATTGCCCGTGACCTCATCCGCCTGTATGCCAAACGCCGGCAGGAGCGGGGCTTTGCCTATAGCCCGGACGGATATATGCAGCACGAACTGGAGGCCAGTTTTGCCTATGAAGATACGCCCGACCAGCTGAAAGCCACCAATGAAGTGAAGGCAGACATGGAGCGTGAACGCCCCATGGACCGCCTGATTTGTGGCGATGTGGGCTTTGGCAAGACGGAGGTGGCGATACGTGCGGCTTTTAAAGCTGCAACGGACGGGAAGCAGGTGGCTGTGCTGGTGCCCACAACGGTGTTGGCCTATCAGCATTTCCAGACGTTCACAAAGCGTCTGAAGGACTTTCCTGTCAAGATAGAATACTTGAGTCGTGCCCGCACCGCCAAACAGCAGAAGGACATTCTGCAGGGACTGGCCGACGGCAGAGTCGATATTGTGATTGGCACACACAAGCTGATAGGCAAGGCTGTGAAGTTTAAAGACCTGGGGCTGCTGATTATTGATGAAGAGCAGAAGTTTGGCGTGGCTGTGAAAGAGAAGCTGCGCCAGATGAAGGTGAATGTGGATACGCTGACGATGACGGCAACCCCCATTCCGCGTACCTTGCAGTTTTCGCTGATGGGGGCGAGGGACCTCTCGGTTATTCAGACGCCGCCGCCCAACCGTTACCCCATTCAGACCGAGGTGCACACGTTCTCGCCCGAGGTGTTTGCCGAAGCTGTCAATTTTGAGATGAGCCGTAACGGGCAGGTGTTCATTGTGAACAACCGCATCAACAACCTGCAGGACATTGCCGACATGGTGAGGAAGTATGTGCCTGACGCACGCATCTGCATTGGGCATGGGCGCATGAACCCGGAAGAACTGGAGAAAATCGTGCTTGATTTCATGAATTATGACTACGACGTGATGATTTCGACCACGATTGTGGAGAATGGCATTGATGTGCCCAATGCCAACACCATCATTGTCAATGCTGCCAACGCATACGGCCTGAGCGACCTGCACCAGATGAGAGGACGTGTGGGTCGTGGCAACCGCAAGGCGTTCTGCTATTTGATTGCCCCTCCGCTCAGTTCGCTGCCCGATGATGCCCGCCGCCGCTTGCAGGCCATCGAGAATTTTTCGGACCTGGGCAGTGGCATTCATATTGCCATGCAGGACCTTGACATTCGTGGGGCTGGCAATATGCTGGGTGCTGAGCAGTCGGGCTTCATTGCCGACCTGGGCTACGAAACCTACCAGAAGGTGCTCAATGAGGCGGTGGCAGAATTGCGCGAGACGGAGTTTGCTGATTTCTATGCCGAGGAAACGAAGAACGAGCAAGGCAAAGTGTCGGGTGAAACGTTTGTGGATGAAACCAATATAGAAAGCGACATACCGGCCTTCCTGCCCGAAGAGTACGTTCCGAACAGCGGTGAGCGCATGGCGTTGTACCGGGAACTGGATGGGTTTACGGAAGAGCGGCAAATCAAGGATTATCGCGGCCGTCTGCGTGACCGCTTTGGCGAGATACCGCAGGTGGGTGAAGAACTGATTCGAGTGATGCAGCTGAAGTGGGCAGGAAAGCGGCTTGGCATCGAAAAAGTGTCGTTGAAGCAAGGGCGCATGGCCCTGTATTTGCCAAGTAATTTCAGTAGCCTGTATTACCAAAGCGAAGCCTTCAGCAAAATCATTACATACGCTTCGTGGCATCCCCGAGAAACAAAGCTGAGGGATGGCGACAGGCGCTCATTGCTTGTAAAAGATGTTAAAAGCATTGCGGATGCTGTGAAAATATTAGGGGAAATTGAAAAAAAGTGAGCCGAAAAGGACACCGAATGAAAGATTTATGTTATCTTTGCGGCTCAATAGTAAGGATGTATGAATCAAAGTGACAGCATAGTAATTATTCCGACCTACAACGAGAAGGAAAACATAGAGAAGATTATCCGTGCCGTGTTTGCACTGGAGAAATGTTTCCATATCCTTGTCATTGACGACGGTTCGCCCGATGGTACGGCTGCTATTGTGAAGCGACTGATGCAAGTAGAATTCCCCGACCGCTTGTTCCTGCTTGAACGTACAGGCAAGCAGGGCCTGGGCACAGCTTATATCGCAGGTTTCAAGTGGAGCATCGCTCATCAGTATGATTATATTTTCGAGATGGATGCAGACTTCAGTCATGCACCGTCCGATTTGCCACGGCTCTATAGCGCTTGCGCCGACGAGGGCTATGACCTGGCCATCGGTTCGCGCTACATCACGGGTGTGAATGTGGTCAACTGGCCCATCGGTCGTGTGCTGATGTCATACTTTGCCAGTAAATATGTGCGTTTTATTACAGGATTTAAGGTGCACGACACGACCGCTGGCTTTAAGTGCTACAAACGCCGTGTGCTGGAGACCATAGACTTGGATGCCATTCGCTTCAAGGGCTATGCCTTCCAGATTGAGATGAAATACACCACCTACAAGTGTGGGTTCCGCATCAAGGAAGTACCTGTCATCTTCGTGAACAGGGTGGAAGGCGTGAGCAAGATGAATGGCGGCATATTTGGTGAAGCTTTTTTCGGAGTCATGCGGCTTCGTCTGGATGGTTGGTTTAAGAAGTATCCCAAGGCGAAATGAAAACGATAATCAGAAACGCAACAATTGTTACAGAAGGAAAGCAGTTTACAGGCTCTGTAGTCATTGAGGACGAAATGATACAGAGCGTCCTGCCAGACGGCGATGATTCGAGCCAAACTTACGAAAACGAAATAGATGCTTCAGGACTCTATCTTTTCCCTGGTGTCATCGATGACCATGTTCATTTTCGTGAGCCGGGCCTGGACTACAAAGCTGACATTGCCAGCGAGAGCAGAACGGCAGCAGCTGGCGGTGTCACATCCTATATGGAAATGCCAAACACCGTTCCGCAGACCGTGACGCTTGAAGATTTGAACCACAAGTTCAACATTGCCCGCAACAAAAGCCGTGTGAACTACAGCTTCTATTTTGGGGCTACGAATGATAATGTGGATTTGTTGCAGCAGCTTGACCCAGGGCGTGTGCCGGGCGTGAAGGTGTTTATGGGCAGTAGTACAGGCAATATGCTGGTGGACAGGGAGGATGTGCTCTACAGACTGTTCAAGACTTCGCCCCTGCTCGTGATGGCCCATTGCGAGGACACGGGCATCATTGAGCACAACATCAAGATGTTCCGCAAGAAATACAAGGGCCAGAACGATTTCCCTGTGCGCTACCACTCTCGCATTCGCAGCGTGGAGGCTTGCTATAAGTCATCCTCCCTGGCTGTTCAGTTGGCCAAGGAAACTGGGGCAAGGCTTCATGTGGCCCATGTTTCTTCTGCCAAAGAGTTGTCGTTGTTTGAGAACAAACCCATAGGCGAGAAGAAAATCACTTCTGAAGTAGTGATGGCACACCTGATGTTCTCCACCGAAGATTACGACCGCTTGGGTGCCAAGATCAAGTGTAACCCGTCCGTCAAGATGCCTGAAGACAAGCAGGCTCTGCGCAAGGCTTTGACCAGTGGACTGATTGACGTGGTGGCTACCGACCACGCACCGCATCTACTCAAGGAGAAAGAGGGTGGTGCACTGAAAGCTCTGTCGGGAATGCCCATGATTCAGTTCTCGCTGATTTCCATGCTCGAAATGGCTGACGAAGGGGTGCTGCCCATTGAACGCATCCCCGACCTGATGAGCCATCATCCAGCTCAGCTCTTTCATATCGAGAAGCGTGGATTTATACGCCCTGGGTATTATGCCGACCTTGTGCTCGTTGAGCCTAACGCCCATTGGCAAGTGATAGCAGGACGTTATTACACCAAGTGCGGATGGACACCGATGGATGAACGCACCTTCAACTGGCGTGTGCGTCGCACCATCGTCAATGGAAAGACGGCTTACTGCGACGGCATTGTGGTTGATGGCATCCGGGGAAAGGAACTGGTGTTTAGTACATAATTCATAATGCTTCATGCATAATTGGATAATTTTGTGGTTCCAAAGAGAAAACATAGGATGATGCATATAATAGGAATGACGATAGCGCTGTTCCTGCTTTTCCTTGGGCTTTATGGCTATTACTACGGACGGTTCTACTACCAGGTGCACCAGCAGACCATCAGCTTCTACGATTTGCCAGCCAGCTTCGACGGCTACAAGATTGTGCATTTCTCCGACTTTCATGTCGGCTCTTATCGTGGTGGGCATGAGGTGGAAGTGCAGCGAATAGCCGATCTGATCAATGAACAGAACCCTGACATCATTCTCTTTACTGGCGACTTGGTTAACCTGAACTCAGGCGAGCTGGAGGGCTTCCGTTGTATGCTCTCCGCGTTGACAGCCCCCGACGGTGTCTATTCTGTCCTGGGCAATCACGACTACGCCCTCTATTCACGTTCCTACACCGCTCAGGAACGCCAGGCGGACAAGCAAGAGCTTATACGCTTACAGCGCAGCTACGGCTGGAACGTTCTGCTCAACGAAAATGCAAAAGTGACACGCGGGAAAGACTGCATCTACATCGCCGGCGTGGAAAACCAAGGGTACAGCAAGCTGCGCTTCCCACGCCTGGCCAATTTGCCCAAGGCCATGAAAGGCATTCGCAGGGGCGACTTCACCATTCTGCTCAGCCATGACCCAACCCACTGGCGGCACGACATCGTGGGGAAGACTTCTGTCCAACTCACACTCTCTGGCCATACCCATGCAGGGCAATTCAAGGTCTTCGGCTGGTCGCCCGTCAGGTGGGTCTATCGGGAGTGGTCGGGCACATACGTGGAAGGACCGCAGGTCCTGAATGTCAGTGAAGGCATCGGTGCCCTCCTCCCCTTCCGCTTCGGTGCCTGGCCCGAAATCAATGTCATCACCCTAAAAAGAATTCCATGAAGAAAGTCTTTTACAAAATATACTCCTATCTCATACCGCTGCCACTCTTTATCATTGTTACAATCTTGGTGGCGCTTACGGTCATCATCGCCGCCATGCTGGGCGACACACGCTACGTCTCCTGGTACCTGCCTCGCTGGTGGAGCCGCTTCACTTGCCGTATCTGTCTGCACAGAATTAAGATAGAAGGCTTGGAACAGCTCGACCCTGGCCAAAGCTATGTCTTCCTGGCCAATCATCAGGGCTACTTCGACATCTTCCTGCTCTACGGCTATCTGCCCAACCCCTTCAAATGGATGATGAAGGAATACCTGCGCAAAATGCCTTTCGTGGGGCTTGCCTGTGCCCGCAGCAAGCAAATCTTCGTGGGCGACAGCCGCGCCAGCATCACCCATGCTGTCCGTCAGGCTGAAGCCACCCTCCAGGCAGGAACGTCCATGGCCATCTTCCCCGAAGGCACCCGCACCCGCACTGGCCGCATGGGCGACTTCAAGCGCGGTGCCTTCATGTTGGCCGGACAGATTGGCCTCCCCATTGTTCCCATCACCATCAACGGTTCCTTCGACATCTTTTCACGCAACGACTACAGCGTCAGCCAAGGCACCCTCCAGATGATTATCCATGCCCCCATCTATCCTTCGGAGTACAAGCAGATTCCCACCAAGGAATTCATGCAGCAAGTCCACGACACCATCAACAGCGCACTGGTGGAGAAGTACAGAACATAAGCCGCTTGCATATCAGTATTACATCTCATCGTCATCGTTGCAACGCAGTTCTGGGCTGACGTTTAACAATAGGTATAGTTGACTGCGCTCTACGAAAAAAGAACGCCTTGGTTTACGAAATTGTGAACCAAGGCGTTTTATATGAAAACGAGGGTGTAGGGCTACTTCATGGCATAGACCACGTCCATGATTTTCTTTCCGATTTCGTCGGCGGCCTGCATGGTGGCGGCTTCGGAATAGACGCGGATGATGGGTTCGGTGTTCGACTTACGGAGGTGTACCCACTTGTCGGGGAAGTCTATCTTGATGCCGTCGATGTCATTGACTTCGGTGCCAGGTTCGTTCTGGTACATGGCCTTGACCTTCTGCAGGATGGCATCCACGTCGGTGGTTGGGTCGAGGTCGATGCGGTTCTTGGCTATCTGGTAGTCTGGATAGGTGGCACGCAGCTGGCTGACAGTGAGACCTGGCTGTTGCTGGCGCTCGTGTGCCAGATGGCTGAGGAAGAGGGCAATGCCAACCAAAGCATCACGCCCGTAGTGGGCAGCAGGATAGATAACACCGCCGTTGCCTTCACCGCCAATCACGGCGTTGGTGTCCTTCATCTTGGTCACAACGTTCACTTCACCAACAGCTCCTGCGTTGTATTCCTTGCCATATTTGCGGGTGACATCGCGCAGGGCACGGGTGGAAGACAGGTTGCTCACGGTGTTGCCCGGTGTGTGCTTCAGGATGTAGTCGGCCACAGTGACAAGGGTGTATTCTTCGCCGTACATTTTGCCGTCTTCACAGATAAATGCAAGGCGATCCACATCGGGGTCAACCACAAAGGCCACGTCCTTGCCGCCCTTTGCCATGAGCGACATGATGTCGCCAAGGTTCTTCTCCAGTGGCTCAGGATTGTGCTGGAAGTCGCCTGTGGGTTCGGCATAAAGTGGGGTAACGTCCTCTACCCCTAATGCCTTGAAGAGTTTGGGCAGGATGATACCGCCCACGGAGTTAATGGAATCGAAAGCCACCTTGAAGCCTGCAGCCTTGATGGCTGGAACATCCACGAGGTCGAGACCAAGCACGAGGTCGATGTGCTTCTGGTCGTAGCTGTTGTCTTCGATATATTTGCCCAGATGGTCCACGTCGGCAAAGTCGAAGTCTTCGGCTTCAGCAATGCGGAGCACTTCGTTGCCTTCGGCTGCGTTAAGGAATTCGCCGTCCTGGTTGAGCAGTTTCAGCGCGTTCCAGTGACGGGGGTTGTGACTGGCTGTGATGATGATGCCGCCACAGGCACCTTCCATCGTTACAGCCACTTCGGTGGTGGGTGTGGAGGCCAGTCCAATGTTGACCACATCGAAGCCCATGCCCATCAGGGTGCCGCATACGACGTTCTTGACCATCTCGCCAGAAAGGCGTGCGTCGCGGCCCACGACTATTTTGTTGGATGTTACTTTGGTGGTTCTGCGAATGAGTGTTGCGTATGCGCTGGTGAATTTTACGATATCAAGAGGGTTCAGGCCCTCGCCGGCCCTTCCGCCGATAGTACCACGGATGCCGGAAATAGATTTAATGAGTGACATATTATTTTCCTAACAGATAAGATATTTCGTAATAGAAAGGGAGGACGTAGGTGCCGGCATTGGCCGTACCAGAGGAGTGGGGGACGATGAGGCGTACCTTGGCCACTTCGCCAGCAGCCTCGGTTTTGACCAGACGGATGTAGTCCAGAGGCTTGAGCCAACCTTTTGGCACTACGGATGAGGACGAGTAGGTGCTTTTCATCTCGCCTTCTGTGAAGGATGCCGTGTAGCTGCGTCCACGATGGGTGTACGTACAGAGCATTTTATCGACAATACCATTCTTGTATTGGTTGGTGGCAGTAGTATTGGCGTTTTCTATGTCGTATTCCATGAAACGGCACAGCAGGACTTTGCTGATTGTGCTGTCGGGCTGTTCCTTGGCCATTTCCACCATGGTCTTTCCGCTGCCTTTCCTGACGATTTGCATGTAGATGCCGTCTTCTTCAAACAGGACGAACTGGTTGCTGTTCAGGTCGGTGGTCTGTCCTTGTGCGTTGAAAGTGGCTTCGGTGATGACATTGATGGGGCCGACGAAGGTGTTGGAACCTAAAAAACTGTTGATGGCATCTTTCTCTTTTTCTTTCATGTCGGCGTAGGTCTCTCCTTTCTTGCAGGAGGGGAGTGCAAGCGTAATGAAGGCTAATGCCCAGAGCAATGATATACGGGAAAGGAATAGGGGCTTTTTCATTATTATTATTTATAGATTTTTCAGTTGGATGATTTTTTCTTCCGGCTTGTCGCTGCCAAACACATAGCTACCAGCAACCAGAACGTCGGTGCCGGCAGCCACCAGTCGTTTGCCTGTTTCTCCGTTGACGCCGCCATCTACTTCGATGAGTGCTTTCGACCCAGTGCGTTGAATCAGGGCTTTGAGTGCCTGCACCTTTTCGATGGAATGTTCGATGAATTTCTGTCCGCCAAAGCCAGGGTTCACGGTCATCAGCAACACCATATCCACGTCTTGTATAATGTCTTCCAGAACACAGACAGGCGTGTGGGGATTCAGTGTTACGCCAGCCTTCATGCCAGCTTCGTGGATTTGCTGAATGGTGCGGTGCAGGTGTGGACAGGCTTCATAGTGCACGTTCATCATGTAGGCTCCGAGTGCCTTCACTTCCTTGATGAATTTGCCTGGCTCTACAATCATCAGATGCACATCCAATGGCTTTGTGCAGATTTTAGCAACAGCCTCCAGCACAGGGAAACCAAAGCTGATGTTGGGTACAAACACGCCGTCCATCACGTCTAAGTGCAGCCAGTCGGCCTGTGAACGGTTTATCATCTCAATGTCCTTTCTGAGGTCGGCAAAATTTGCGGCTAATAAAGATGGAGATACTATGGTCATGGGGATATTTACAATTTTACAATTTACAATTGTGTATCGGGGGCTATGAATGATATTATTGCAAGCTAAACGTGGTCTGGCCAATCATCTGCTTGTCGCAGAAGATGAACAACTTGTATGTTCCTGCGTCCAGGAATTCTTCTACATCGCTGTACATGGTGATTTTCTGTTCCTCTCCGTTATATTCGATGTATTTCTTTTCAGTATATTCCAGGTTTGTGTTCTCGTAGCTGAACGTTCCCTTTTTTCCCATGGCTGTGTTGTCGGGCTTCAGGATGCGGGCATAGACGACGCGCTCGCCATTGCTGGCTGTCACATTCTTTACAATGGTAAAACCAAAGGCAAACTTTTTCACGTCCTTGGCTTTCTTGGCGTCTTTCCCTTTTTTGTTTTTGGGTGTTACCCAGAAGCCTGTAGCATCCAGCTGGGCAGCAATATTCACTTTATCTTTCAACTGGGTGTTGGCTGTTGACAGGTTGTTTATCTGTGTGTTGGCTTCGCTCACCTGGTTCTTCATCTCAGTGTTTTCTGCCACCAGCGTTTCATTCAGTCTGTTCAGCGAATCTACTTGCATGATGTAGCTTCTCAGCACTTTGCGGAGTGAAGCGATTTCCTTTTTCAAGCGGGTGATTTCAGCCGCGTCTGTAGCCTTGGTGCGCTCCAGCTCTTCCAGGAGTTCCTGAGTGTGGCGGCGTTCCTCTTCTATTTGTGTGATGAGTGAGTCATTGCGCAGTTGCTTTTGCAGTTCGCCGTATTGCATGTCAAACTCACGGTACTGGTCGGCCATTTCCTGCTTGTCCAGTTCAGCCAGTTCCTGCAGTTCTTCGTTGGCATTGATTTGTTCCGCCAGCAGATAGGCAATAAATCCTAATCCTGCAATGAGCAAGACAATGATTGATGCTAAAACAATATTTGATTTCTTCATGTTTTTGCGTTTTTTGCATTTATCGGAATGTCAGGTTCGTCTTGTTTGTTGGACTTATCTGACAACTCCTGTGAGTGAATTTAGGCGCAAAAGTACAGAAAAAACACGGAAATGCCACTTTATTTTTATTAAAAAACGTAATAAACACCCAATGTTACCGAAAACTTAATATCTTTGCCAAAAATATGTCTTTCAAGATGACACTGAAAACCAAAATATCGCCGCAGGAAGCCATGCAAACGAAAAGGCTTCTTGACGGATGTAAAAATGTTGTAATACTGGCCCACCAGTCGCCCGACGGGGATGCCATTGGCTCTACGTTGGCCTTGTGGGAATATCTTACCCGAAAAGGGAAAAACGCCACAGTGATAGTGCCCAATTACTATCCTGATTTCTTGAAGTGGATGAACGGCGCGGACAAGATTATTTTGTTTGAACGCCAAAAGGCGCTCTCTTATAATCTACTGAAGATGGCCGACCTGATTTGTGTGCTTGACCTGAACGACCCTATACGCATGGGGGATGAACTGGGAAAGGTCGTGCCAAGTTTGCGCTGTAAGCGGTTGCTGATTGACCATCATATTGACCCTGTGAAGAAGCCTTTCGATGCTGTCGTTTCCCGTCCGGAATGTAGCAGTACTTGTGAATTGCTGTTCCGCCTGTTTACGGCCATTAGTGCCATTGAGCATTTGTCTCTGCATGGAGCTGAGGACATCTATGCCGGTATGTACACCGACACGGGGGGCTTTTCTTTCAACAGTAACGACCCCGACATCTTCCTCATTATTGCCGAGTTGCTGCGGAAAGGCATTGACAAGGATCGCATTGTGCGGAACATCAATAATTTCTATACAGCAGACCGCTTCCGCCTGATGGGGTATGTGCTCTATGAAAAGCTACAAATCTTTCCTGATTTACATGCCTCCATCTTCAGCATTACGAAGGAAGAACTGAAACGTTTCAACTACCTGAAGGGCGATATGGAGGGTATTGTCAATATGCCGTTGGGCATCCGTGGACACAAGCTGTCCGTATCTTTGCGAGAAGATACTGAAAAGCCCATCATTTGGGTGTCCATCCGTTCTTACGATGAAATCTCAGCTCAAGATATGGCCACCCGCTTTTTCAATGGTGGCGGTCACTTTAATGCTGCAGGCGGACGGCTTTTGGATATGCCGATGGAGCAAGCCATAGAAAAAGCCAAGGAAGCCATCGAGGCATTCCGCGAACAATTAACGAATAATAATTCCTAATCCCACACTCCTAAATCCTCTTTTTCATTATGAAACTTAGATTTTTCACTACCCATTTTTTACTTTTCACTTTCTGTATGCTTGCTTGTGCTCAGCTTGCTACAGTCAGTGGGCCTGATGGCAAACTGAAGGTCGGTTTTGACCTGAAAGGCGGTAAGCCCGTCTATGCAGTTACTTATGATGGTCAGCAAATGCTCGACGAATCGCCACTGGGCTTTGTGGCCAACATCGGCGATTTCTCGCAGGGGCTTACTTTGCAGGACAAGAAGTCAACAACATTCACGTCGGACTATACGCTCAGTCGTAGCAAGGTGAGCAAAGTCCGTGTGGAGGCTAACCAGCTTGTGCTTCAGCTGAAAAACAACCGTGACCAGCTTTTCAGTGTGGAATTCCGTGTCAGCAACAACGACATTGCTTTCCGTTACATCATCCCCAATCAGAAGGATAGAGTGAACGAAAAGAAGTTTTCCATCCGCATCATGAAAGAGGCTACAGGTTTCGACTTCCCCTCGCAGACCACCACCTTCCTCACACCGCAGTCTCATGCTATGATTGGGTGGAAGGGCACAAAGCCCAGCTATGAGGAGGAATACAAATATGATGAGCCGATGGCCACTCGCTCAGGCTACGGCCACGGTTACACTTTCCCCTGTCTGTTCCGCGTTCCGCAGGGTGCACAGAACGGTTGGGTACTGATTTCAGAAACTGGCGTTGACAGCCGCTACTGTGCTTCCCGGCTTTCCGACATGAAGGGTGACGGGCTTTATACGCTGGAGTTCCCTATGCCGGAGGAAAACAATGGCAACGGTACTATTGAACCGGCCTTTGCTTTGCCTGGTGTAACGCCTTGGCGCACCATCACTGTGGGCAATTCTTTGAAACCCATTGTCGAGACCACTGTGCCTTGGGACTATGTGGAGCCACGCTACGAAACGGTTCATCAATATAAATATGGTAAGGGTACCTGGTCGTGGATTGTCTGGCAAGACAACTCCATCTGTTGGAATGACCAAGTGAAGTACATTGAACTGGCCAAACGGATGGGCTACCAATATGTGCTTATTGATAATTGGTGGGACAACAACATCGGCAAGGACAAGATGGCAGAGCTTATCCGCTATGCCCAGTCGCAAGGCGTGGATGTATTCCTCTGGTACAGTTCCAGTGGTTGGTGGAACGACATTGAGCAAGGGCCTATCAACATCATGTGCGACCCCATCATCCGCAAACAATATATGCGTTGGATGCAGCAGTTGGGCGTAAAGGGCATCAAGGTGGATTTCTTCGGTGGCGACAAACAGGAGACCATGAGACTCTATGAGCAGATTCTGACCGATGCAGACGACTGCGGCATCATGGTCATCTTCCACGGCTGCACCATTCCTCGCGGTTGGGAGCGCATGTATCCCAATTACGTAGGCAGTGAGGCTGTGCTGGCCAGTGAGAACATCTACTTTAGCCAGGGTGCTGCTGACAAGGAGGCGAAAGATGCAGCGACGCATCCCTTCATCCGCAACACCATCGGCTGCATGGAGTTTGGCGGCTGCTTCATGAACCGTCACATCAACCGTGGCAATACAGGGGGTAACACACGCCGTACCACTGACTGCCACGAACTGGCCACTTGTGTGCTTTTCCAGAATCCTATCCAGAACTTTGCCATTACCCCTGAAAATTTGCCAGCAGAAGGTGAAAGCCTCCCTGCGAATTATGATTTCAACGCCAAAGGGGCTGTTGCGCCACCGCTCAGCATGGACTTCCTGCGTCAAGTGCCTACGACATGGGACGAAACCGTTTTCATTGATGGCTACCCTGGTAAATATTGCATCTTAGCCCGTCGTTCAGGTTCCAAGTGGTACATTGCCGGCAACAACGCCACGGGTGCACCGCTCACGCTGACTCTCTCTTTGCCCATGCTGCAGAAAGGCCAGACGGCAACGCTTTACAGCGATAACCTCAAAAACCGCGAACCTCAGCAGACCACGCTGAAAGTTTCCAACCCGCAGAAACTCAAGCTCACCATGGCAGACCAGGGTGGCTTTGTCATTGTGGCAACGAATTAGTTGTCCGCCCTTTGGCTTTATCCCTCGCGGTAGAAGTCCAGCATTTCGTAGATTTCGTCCTTGGTGGCAGTCTGGTTGATGCGGATGTCGCCGATGCTGCCAAGCAGGGTGAAGTTGATGGTGCTGGCTGTGTTCTTCTTGTCGTGGGTCATCAGCTGGTAGAGTTCCGGGTAGTCGTCGCAGGTGATGGGCAGCGTGCCGTAGTTCTCCTTGATGAAGCGGACGGTCTGGCGCATGACGGTTGTGGGGAAGTTCGTCTTGGTACATGCGAGATAGAGTTCGCAGATGAGTCCCCATGCCACGGCATAGCCATGCAGGACAGGCTTCCGGCTGAGTGCCCAGCTCTCGAAAGCGTGCCCTGCGGTGTGGCCGAGGTTGAGGGCCTTGCGGATGCCATGCTCCAGGGGGTCTTCCTCCACGATGCGCTTCTTGACGGCTACGCTGATGCCTACCATGTCGGCAAGATGCTTGTAGTCAATATTGTAAAGGTCGAAGTTGAGCAGTTCGGCATAGTTCTCAGGCGTGGAGATAAGTCCGTGCTTCAGCATTTCGGCATAGCCGGAAAGGATGTTTTCGGTGTCGAGCGTGCGGAGAAATTCGGTGTCGATAATAACAGCGTGGGGTTGACTGAAGACACCGATTTCGTTTTTCAGTCCGTTGAAGTTGATGCCCGTCTTCCCGCCTACGCTGGCATCAACCATGGATAGCAGGGTAGTGGGAATGTTTATGTATTGAATTCCTCGTTTGAAGGTGCTGGCTGCAAAGCCGCCGAGGTCGGTGACCATGCCGCCGCCGAGGTTGACCAGGAGGCTGTGGCGTGTGCCGCCGTTGCCCAGTTCGGCCCAGACGTGGGTAAGCGTTTCCAGATTCTTGTGGGTGTCGGTAGAGCTGATGGTGATGTGGATGGCTTCCGAAAGACAGGGAAAGTCCTTCATCAAAGGGAAGCACAGTCTGTATGTGGTTTCGTCGCAGAGCAAGAAAAGCTTGTCGTGTGGCACTTCGCTTATTATTTGTGGCAATGTAGTGCAGATGTCGGTGGAAATTATCACTTTGTCCATAATATTTTTGAATAATTGGTGCAAAGTTAGATATTTTTCTGTAATTTTGCAGCAAAATTTGAGCACGAATCGTTATGATCAATGTAATTGATACGGAAATAGAGGGCGTAAAGATTATTGAGCCACGTCTGTTTGGCGATGCCCGAGGCTATTTCTTCGAGAGTTTCTCTCAGCGCGAGTTTGAGGAAAAAGTATGCAAGACACAGTTTGTGCAGGACAATGAGAGCCAGTCGGTGGCCGGTGTGGTGCGTGGTCTGCATTTCCAGAAGCCGCCCTTTACGCAGTCGAAGCTGGTGCGTGTGGTGAAGGGGGCCGTGCTGGATGTGGCGGTGGATATTCGCAAGGGCAGTCCCACCTTTGGCAAGCATGTAGCCGTGGAATTGACAGCAGAAAATCACCGCCAGTTCTTTGTGCCACGTGGTTTTGCGCATGGTTTTGCCGTGTTGAGCGATGAGGCTGTATTCCAATACAAATGTGATAATTACTATGCTCCGCAGAGCGAAGGGGCCATTGCCTGGGACGACCCGGACTTAGGCATTGACTGGCGTGTACCGACAGAAAACCGCATCCTCAGCGAGAAGGATGCACATCATCCCCGCCTGAAGGAAGCGGAACTGGTGTTCGACATCAATGTGCCGTTATATTAACGACGCCTTAGTTTTGCGTAGATAGGGTAGGTGTAGTGGAACACGACAGCCTGTAGTCGGAAGAGTGGCCAGCATTTGATGGGCATGTAGCCGAAACGGCGTTTGAATCGGCGTTCTATCTTGTCTGTCTCGAAGGTTTTCAATTTTTCTTTCAGACGGTGTTCGATGCTGCGTTTTTCATCCTTCGACATACGGTGACGGTACTCCAGATAGTAGCGCACCATACTCAGATAGTTTATCCAGCGTTGATTCTCGAAGAACGTGAGAATCTGCGCTGGTTGCTGTATGTTGCCCACTTTGATTTCTTCCAGTATCTGTGCTTTCATGCTGGAGTAAGCATCCATGAAGAGAAAGCGCATGGGAGTGTAGCGGTGTGTGAGCGATTCGGCGTGTTGCCGGTAGTAGTAGGTGCCTTCGGTCAGCGCCACCCGACGGGAATGTAGGAAGTGGATGCGTGTGGTGTTGTCATCGCTGTAGAGGCGGCAACTGGTGTCGTATGGGTAGCGCAGGTGGATGCTGCGGCGAATGAGGTAGTAGCCGTGCAGACTCCAGTCGAGTGACAGGCGGAAAGCTTCTTGCCCGTCCATGACCGGCTGGCAGTTCTTGAGCGGATAGGGGCTTTGCTGGCCGTTGGTTTCTTCATGCAGTACGACGTTGAAGACGGCGCAGTCGCATTGCGGCGTTTCGGTGATAGTCTGATAGGCTTTCTCCAGGGCATCGGGTGCCAGCCAGTCATCGGCATCGAGCATGGTGATATATTCTCCCGTGGCCAGTGACAACCCTATGTTGCGGGCAGCGGCTTGTCCTCTGTTCTCCAGGGTTTGGAAGAGAAAAAAACGCGAGTCGCTCTTGTAATATTCCAGAACGATGTCGGCAGAATGGTCGGTGGAGCCATCGTCAATGCACAGGAACTGACATTCGGTCAGCGTTTGTGCCTTTAGTGAATCGAGGCATTGGCGCAGGTATTTCTCTCCGTTATAGATGGCGGTGAGTACGGTCATTTTCATGGGCAAAGCGTTGTTTTTTGTTTATAAATCTGGACCTTATCAGTTCTTTGATGCCGATGCGCTTGTCGAGTTGACAGAAAGAGTAGAGGCAGGTGAATAGGGCGCAAGTGGCCATGATGCCATAACTGATGAGCGGATGGGAAATGTAGGATGCAGCCAAAGCGACGCCGTTGGTGAGGAGCAGGGGTATGAGCGTGTGCAGGAGGGTTGCTGTGTAGTGCAGCTGGTATCTCCACTGGTTGAGCAGGAATGAAGCAATGATGTCGATGACAGAGCTTGTGATGACGGCATAGCCAAGGCCGATAAGTCCGAAGTATTTATAGCCAAGGACAAGCAGCAGCAATGTCTTGACGTTGGACCACACACCTTGTGTCCAGAAGAAAAACTGTTTGTCGCCTTTCGCCATGCACACATAGTCGAGGGGAAAGCAGGTGGCACGGGCTATGAAGCTGATGGCGATAAGGCGAATCAAGGGGATGATGGCATCGAACTTCGGGGTCAGCAGCACACGGACAGCAAGGGGGGCGAACAGGATGAGCAGAACCGTGAGGGGAGCTATGATGAGCAGAACGATTTCACCCTCATGCTCCACCACTTCACGTGTGTGGCCCCGTTGTGCAATGATGGACGAGAGGTGGGGGTAGTAGTCTGTTGCCATAGCGGCAAAAACCATCGTCGTGCATTGGATGGTGATGACGTTGGCTGCCTGAAAGAGGCCCACATCGGCAATAGTGCCGTGGCTGCGGATATAGGTGTTGATAAAGTAGATGGCCAGTGTGCCAATGACGCCTGCCACCATCATGGTCAGCCCCAGTGTGAGCATGTTTCTGCTTCGGCTGAATGTCTGGCTCCAGGTCGGTTGCTGGCAAGCAGAAGTGTTGATGCGTCGGGTGAAGTGGCGGGCAAGGCCATAGGTGGTGGCCGACAGCAGTATCAATGCCGGCACAATGCCTTCGATGCCGAAAAAGTAGTAGAGGGGAACCCCGAACAGCAGGCTGCAACACGTGCCAGTGATGTTACACGTGGCTTGCTCCTTCAACATGCGATAGCCTTGTAGGATGGTCGTTTCGCCCGAAGCCAGAATGAAGAATAGCAGGGCTACGGACATCTCGGCGAACCAGCGCGTGTAGGTGTTGTCGCCGAAGGTTGAGATACTGAACAGCGTGGAACAGACCAGCATGGTGATGGCACCGGCAAAGGCTAAGGTGGTGAGCAGGCGGCGGAAGGTAAGGACAACTTCAGCCTTGCGCTGTGAGTCACTTTCGGCGGCAATATCTTTCACACCAGACGTAGGCAATCCGAAAGAGAACAGCTGTTGCATGGGGGAGAGTGCTGATTGCAGTAGCGATGAGATGCCCATGCCGTAGTCGCCCAGAATCATGGCCACAAATTTCCCCTTGACCATGTTTGCAAGCATGGTCAGCATCTGTGTACCGCCAAAGACGGCTGTACCTTTCATGATGTGGCGGAAATCTGAGCGCTGTTCGGTCTTGGTCATTTAGGGGAATGCTGATGGGGTCAGAACTTGATGGAGTGGAAAGGCCTGTTGTATATCATGGCTGCGGAGAGTGGGTAGCCGCTCTTGTGCATCCATTTGGTTTCAAGCCGATAGATGGCTGACGCGTTGGCTATCATGAAGAAGTCGAGAAAGACTTTCTCGTATAGCCGGTAATTTGTTGTCTGTGGTGCAGTGTCAAGATGGAACACTGGGCCTGGAATGACGTAGGTATATTCCAGTTGTTGAACCTTGTTCAGGAAGGTTACGCTGTCGGAGTTAATCAGGATATGCTGCTCCGGGTGTTGCTGGTGCAACGCTTCGATTTGTTCCATGCAGCGGTTCAGCAACTGCTCTTTCAAGGGTGGTGGCAATGGTTCGCCCTGCATCGTGTCAGTAAAATCCCCCAGGCTGTTGATGAAACGTGCTGACACGCTGATGTACTGACTGCCAAGAATTTCTTTCTGTTGGTCAATGGCTTGTTGCAGACGTGTAGATGGACGGAATAATTCCAGGAAGAGAGCTCCGAAGTCTGCATAGTAACAGAAGTGGGCGTTGGTGCAGACGTGAATTTGGCTTGACTGGGAGTGGGCAATGCGTGCCTGCAGCCATTGTTGCTGCTTTTTGGCCTGATAGTCAGATTCTGCTCCAATCTCCAAAGCCACAATGTCGGCGTATGGCTGTTCATAGATCACATCCTTGGGGGCTATTCGCCATTCGTAGGTATTGGGCAGAAGATAATCCGTCAGACAGAAAGGGCTTGTGAACAGCAGTTTGAAGGGTAGTCCCTCTTCTTTACAGACAAGGTATGTCGAAAGGATGCCTTTCAGCCTGTCTGCCCAGCCCCCGTTCTCCACGAAGCCGTTGCAGAGGAACACGACAGTCTTCTCTGTTTTTTTGCGTGTCGTCTTGTTGCTGTAGTGCATGGCCATCTCTTCTTCCCACTTGTGGCTCAGCTTACGACTGAACACATACCAATTGTAGTAGCGATTGGCATGTAATGTCTGCTTTGTCTGACGTTGGATAAACTTCTGAGTGCGGACAAGAATGTTCTTCATATACAGACGTTAACTTTCTTTTCTATTTATAACGTTTCGTATTAAAAAAAATTGTACTAAATTTGCACCCGTTATGAAAATACTTTTGCTTGGCGACTATTCAAATGTGCACTGCACGTTGGCCGAGGGCTTTAAAGCACTTGGGCATGAGTGCGTTGTGGCCAGTGACGGCGATCATTGGAAGAATTATCCTCGTGACATAGATTTGAGGCGTGGGTTTGGTCTGAAGGAGAATCTCTCTTTTTTGTGGCGACTGACAAAAGCGATGCCGAAGTTCCGGGGTTTCGATGTCGTTCAGCTCATCAACCCTGTCTTCTTTGAGCTCAAGGCCGAGCGCATTGCGCCTTTTTATAAATATATACGCCGCCACAACGGTAAGGTGGTCATGGGTGCATTTGGCATGGACTACTACTGGGCCAAGGTCAACACAGACACGCGCCCCTTGCGTTACAGCGACTTTAACATTGGCGACCAAGTCCGCCACGACGAAGCTGCAGAGGTTTTCCGCCGTGACATGATTGGCACAGCCAAAGAGCCGCTTTGCCATCTGGTGGCTGAAGACTGCGACGCCATCGTGGCTGGCCTCTACGAATACTGGGCCACCTACAATGCCGTACCCTCCCTGAAGGGGAAAACCACTTTCATTCCTTTCCCCATCAAATGCCCCGTGCTTCAGGGTTCGGTACAGAGGGATTCCTCTTCTCCTCTCCGCCTTTTCATTGGCATTACTCCCAACCGCTCCGCCTATAAAGGTACCGACATCCTGCTGGCTGCCGCTCAGGCCCTCCATCAGAAATACCCAGACAAAGTGCAGCTGCAAATTGCCGAAGGTGTTCCCTTTGCTCAATACCAGCACATGATGGACACTTCCGATGCCATTCTCGACCAGATTTACAGCTACACGCCCAGCATGAACTCCCTGCTGGCCATGTCGAAAGGTATCATCGATATTGGTGGTGGCGAGCCTGAAAACTACGACATCCTTGGCGAGCGTACCCTCCGTCCCATCATCAACGTCCAGCCCACCTACGAAAGCTGCTACCACGAAATCGAACAGCTCATCCTTCATCCCGAGCGTATTCCCGACTTGAAACGCCAAAGTATCGAATACGTCAAGAAGCACCACGACCACATCAAAGTGGCTCAGCAGTACCTGGACTTTTATGGTCAGCTGTGAACGAAAGAGTGGTTCACTATCCACAGGGCGATGCGCCACACGCCACGGATGCCCTTGGCGGCTCCCCATTCAAACAGGCGACCCATCTGGTGGCTTTGGCGGCCAGCGCGGAAACGGTCGTGGATAAAGGTGCGCATCTGCGTGGCTGCGTTGGGATGGCCTTCGTGGCGCATTTTTCCGCAGAGGATGTAGCAGCGGTAGAAGAGGGCGGCAAAGGCTTGCTCGTCTTGGGGAGCAAGGTCGTAGATGTCGTTGAAGGCGATGTCGAGAGTCTGCAGGATGCGGTCGATGCGTGAGGAGAAATCTGCACCTGTCAGACTGTCGGGGTGCACAAGGATAACGTGGTATGTTTCCTTTGTAATCCACTGAACCTTGGGCGTATGGAGCAGAGCACGCAGTCCCAGTTCCCAGTCGTCCCAGATGAGACATTGCGGATTCCATCCGCCGATGCCACGAAGAAAGGAGGTGCGGAATATCATGCCCTGCGTGTTGAGCATGGAGTTGAGAATGTGGGTATGGGGCATTGCTACAGGCGAAAAGCTGCGCTCCTTGATTTTCTGCCCAAGCTGTTGGTGGGTGGGGAAGCAAACGAGGTCGCTGTCTTCGTTCCATGTCGTTGGCAGACCTGTGAAAAGGTCGTCGGAGTCGAAAAAATAGACCCATTTGCTGGTGCAGAGACTGAGTCCCTTGTTTCTTGCTGCGGCTGCACCAGGAATTTGTTCTGTGGTCACTTGAGTATTTGCTCGTTCCTTTGCTAAGGCGGTACAGAGTTCCCGGCTCCCGTCAGTACTGCCGTTGTCAACGAGGATGACTGGATATGCTTCGGGAATACTGGTCAGCGTTTTCTGTATGTATTCCTTGCGGTTATAGACGGGTATGACTATTGTAATATCCATATTCCTCGTAACATATTATATAAAATAGGGAAGGGATTGGCTCCTTTGTGCACAAACCACCAGCCAGCTTCTTTCACGCTGCGCCAGATGGCCTCGCTTTTGCCAAAGACATAGCGAAAGGTCGCCCCCTTTGTTCGTTGGAGTCTGGGGTGGCCAATGAATCGGCTGCCTGTTGTCTCGTATTCAGAACGAACAATGACCGTTGGGACGAATAATGCGGTGTGCCCGCTGCTGACGGCGTCTTTCATGAAGACCTCTTCTTCGCCCGCACAGAGTTTTTCGCTGCCCAGTCCGAAACGCTCGTCGAACCACAGGTTCAGATTGGCCCGCATGGTCATCTCCATCGAGGTGGGGAAGTACCCTTCCTTGTATGCCGTCTGGTAGGTTTTGACGGCTGTCGGGTATTTCTTCATGGGACGTCCATCATAACTTTCTGCGGCAAAGCAGATGATGTCGGCCTGGGGCTTCTCTTCGTATGTCTTGATGATGGTACGCAGCCCTTCGGCGGTATATCTGCAGTCGTCGTCGGCTATCAAGAGAATGTCGCCCGAAGCGTGCCGGATGGCATTGTTGCGGTTTCGGCATAACCCTTTCCCCGGAAGGAACGTGAGGAGCACGTCGGGGCGTTCAGCAAGGGACTGTGGCATCTGGTCCAGGAAGCGTTTGTCAGTATATTGCATGGACACGACCCAGCGGATGCCTTCCTGTGGAGGCAGGATGACCTGCGGAACACCCGGAATGCCTTGGTCGATGGTGCAGATGAGTACGTCGAGCGTCATGGGGCTGCCGTTTTTGTTGGCTCTTTTTTCCTGTTCAGCTGCAAAGTTATGAAAAAAAGGGCAAATGCGAGGCTATAGGACACAAAAAAGGTGTTGAATTTAATCCAACACCTATGTTTTGCGGTCATTTTAGACCTAAACCTTGGATGGCAAATCATTTGCCAACCAGTACATCCTTGAATACGTCAGCAGGCTTGAAGTAAGGAATCTTGTGCTCAGGAACAACTACAGACTTGTTTTCCTTGATAAGACGGCCAATCTTCTCCTTGCGAGTCTTTGTAGTGAATGTGCCGAACCCACGGAGGAAAATATCTTCGTCTTTTGCAATTGTGTCTTTAATTGTAACCATGAGAGCCTCCACAACTGCAAGAACCTTCTTGCTCTCAATGCCTGTTTCCTTGCTAATGTTAGCAACGATTTCTGCCTTTGTCATAGTTTTTTGATGTTAAATTAGTTATTTGCGGTTGCAAAGGTACATAATTTATTTGAATTAAAAAGTCTTTCGGTGAAAATCTTTTTTAAAAAATGTTCAAAAAAGAGGATTTTCTTGCCCGTAGGCCTGTTATCGCTATAAAATTGTTCTTTAGTACACAATTGCTACAGCAAACAGAAGCCCAAAGATGAAGATGTTGCGTGCTGTAGCCCCTAAGGCTTTGTTGAGTTCCTTTCCTTCAAGTGTGCATATTTTCTTGTAGGTTTGTACATGGAGTATCAAGTAAATGAGCGGTGCCAGGACTAAATGGGAATCGACCTTCAGCAGGACAAATGTTTCGATGGCGGCAGCGGTTATGCCTAAGCCCAGATAGAGCCAGCGGGAAATCTTTGCACCCCATTCGCTTCCGCACCAGTCAATGATACGAACAATTATGGTTTGTTTCCCCGAGATTCTGTCTTGGTTTCGGTCGCGGTAATTGTTCACCATGAGCAGGTTGTCGGTTGCCAGTCCCATGGCAAGGCTTGCCAGCGTCAGATTGGGCGACCACTTTCCTTCCGTGATGAGATAGTAGGTAAACCCAACGGGGATAATGCCAAAGAAAATGAGAACCAAAAGGTCGCCCAGTCCCATGTAGCTGAGGTGGGTAGTGTAGAGAAAGCTGAAAACGACACACAACAGTCCGACCGCTATCAGCTCCCAGGGGAAGCGCCCCAGGGCGATGTAACCCCAGCCCAGGATGAGACATCCCATGAGGCATCCTAATGTGGTGGTGATGGCAATGCCTTTGCGCATGGCTCCAGGCGTAATCCAACCTTGGGCGCAGGCTCGTTCTGGTCCTAAACGGTCTTCACGGTCAGAGCCTTTCTTGTAATCAAAATAGTCGTTGATGAAGTTGGCATCGATCTGCATGATAAAAGCAAAAAGCAGACAAAGCAGGGCTGGTATGCCTATCATCATCCAGTGTATCCACAGCAGGAAAGCCCTGTCGGATTCTTCTGGTGGCATTTCCAAACAAGCATAAAAACTGTTGGCTAAATCTTCACGCCAAGCCAATGCTGTTCCGAGCAATACTGGGGCTGCTGCACCAGTGAGTGTTTTGGGGCGTGCGGCCAAGAACCATGCTTTTGCGGAGTTAATATGCGTTTCCATTTCATAAATTTTGTTGCAAAATTACACATAATGGCGGATTTTTCGTTACAGAAATTAAACCAATGCCTAACTTTGCAGTCAAAAAGCACAAAACACATAGTAAAAAGCGCAAAATTGTATATGAAAAGAACATTACTCTCATGCTTGCTTTGTGTATTAGCCACTATTGTGTCAGCACAAAGCAAATTTAATGTTTCGGGCATTGTGATGGAAAAGGGAACGAATGAGGCCATTCCATCAGCCACGGTTCGCATCTTGTCTTTGCCGGATAGCGCATTGGTGGCAGGTGCAGTAACCGACGTCAAAGGTGCATTCACAGTAAAGAACGTGAAGAAAGGGAACTATGCCCTGAAAGTGACTTTTATTGGTTATAGCGACCATGTCTTGCCGCTTGACCTCAACAAGGCCAAGGGCAAGGACTACAATATTGGCTACATTACGCTGGTTGATGATGCAAAGATGCTGAAAGAGGCTGTGGTCACAGCAAATGTTGCACAGGTGCAGGTGAGCGGCGACTCGTTGGTCTATAATGCTTCGGCTTTCCGTACTTCGGAGGGTTCTGCCCTGGAGGAACTGGTGAAGAAGTTGCCAGGCGCTGAAATAGACGATGACGGCAATATCACCATCAACGGTAAGACTGTATCGAAGATTCTGGTGGATGGCAAAGAGTTCTTCCTGAATGACAAGAATATAGCGCTGAAGAATATCCCGACCAAAATCATAGACCAGATTAAGGCGTATGACCGTAAGAGCGATTTGGCTCGCGTTACAGGCATTGACGATGGCGAAGAGGAAACTGTGCTCGACCTCTCCATCAAGAAGGGCATGAACCAAGGTTGGTTCGGTAATCTGGACCTTGCTTTGGGTACAGAACGCCGTTATACGGAGAAGCTCATGCTTAACCGCTTTACAGATACAAAGCAGTTCACGCTGCTTGGTTCTGCCAACAATACTGGTGACCGTGGGTTTGGCGGCGGCGGTGGCCGTGGCTGGGGCCGTGGCGGCAATGGCTTGCAGGCTTACAAGGACCTTGGCTTCAACTTTGCCACGGCTAACGATGTGCTTGAAACGGGTGGTAATGTGCGTATGCGCTATTCTGGTGCAGATTCACAGAACAAGTCCAGCACTCAGAACTTCGTTACCCAGACGGGTGCTTTCACACGCTCGCAGGGTATCAGCAAGTCCAGCAATATCTCTGCAAACATGGACTTCCGCATTGAGTGGAAACCCGACTCAATGACCAACATCATTTTCCGTCCCAGTGCAAACTATTCGCGTAACCGTGGGTCGAACAGCAGCAACCGTGCCACTTTCAATGACAACCCCGATTTTTATGCTGATGCACAGCAGGATCCTCTGGGCTATGCTGAGAAGTATGTGCTGAATACAGATTCTATATTTGATTTGATTGTCAATACCAATACAAGCACCTCGCAGAGCTACAGCACCAATAAAGGACTGAATGGTGAGTTTCAGTTCAACCGTAAGCTTAACAATGAGGGACGCAACGTGACATTCCGTGCCACGGGTGGATACTCTGATTCGGAAAGCAAGCAATTGTCTGCCGCCAATATCGCTTATCACAAGACTGGTACTTCCACCAGCAACAACCGCTACTACCTCACGCCAGCCAAGTCTTACAACTATTCAGTGCAAGTAACTTATTCTGAGCCAATAGCCTATAAGACTTATCTGCAATTCAGCTACCGTTTCAACCATAGCTATTCCAAGAATGATCGCTCGGCCAATGTCTGGGCAAACGATGTGAATCAGTATTATGCACTTAGCGAGGCCTTGCGCAATAACCGTTATGATGTGGCAGGAGCGCTTGACCAGATGCTGCAACTCTATGCAGCCAATGCCGACGCATATACTGACTCGGTGGCCAACAGGCTTTCGCAGTATTCTGAGTACCGCAATTATAACCACACGGCCAGTGTGAGCTTCCGAAAGGTGGGCGACAGGTACAACTTGAGTTTTGGTGTGGATTTCCTGCCGCAACATTCAACGCTGGACTATAAATATATGGGTAAGGAGTATCCCGAAGTGAAACGCACGGTGTATAACATCGCTCCCAATCTTGACTATAAGTTTGATTTCAACAAGCAGACCCAGCTCCGCATCAACTATCGTGGACGCACGCAGCAGCCATCGATGACGAACCTGCTTGACATCACTGATGACTCCGACCCGCTCAACATCTCAAAGGGTAATCCTGGTCTGAAGCCCTCTTTCAATCATAACCTGCGACTGAACTACAATACTTATAATGCCGACCTGCAGCAAGGTATCTTTGCTTTCGCTGGTGCAGGCCTGACACAGAACAGTATTTCCAGCCGAACCAGCTATGATGCTGCAACAGGTGTGAGAACCACGATGCCCGAAAACATCAATGGTAACTGGAATGGTTGGATTGGCTTTGGCTTTAACCGTGGACTGGGTGAGAAGAAGTACTTCACGGTGAATACTTTCACCTCGACAAACTACAACCACCAAGTTAGCTACCTCGACCCCAAGCAGTATGACGATGACATTTCCACCACGAACCAGATTGGTGTCAATCAGCGTCTTTCGTTTGGCTTCCGCAAGGATTGGTTTGAAATCAGTGCCAATGGAAACCTGAACTACAACCATTCACGCAACAATGTGGTGACAACCAGCAATCTGGATACTTGGAACTTCTCGTATGGTGCAGAAATGAACCTTAACTTCAATTTCGGATTGAGCTTCACCACAGATGTGAGCGAAAGCAGCCGCCGTGGTTACTCCACAGCCAGCATGAATACGAATGAGTTCCTTTGGAATGCTAAGATTAGCCAGTCATTCTTGAAGGGCAATGCGCTGACGATTTCATTTGAGTGGAACGACATCCTGCAGAACCGCTCCAACATCAGCCGTGCACTCTCAGCCATGTCTTCTAGCGATACCGAGTATAATGCCATCTACAGCTACGCCATGTTCCATGTCATCTACAAGCTGAACATCTTTGGTGGAAAGAACGCTCATGGCACAGAACATGCAGCTGGAAACTCTGGCCGATTCGGTCCACAGCGTGGCTTCGGTTCTGGCGGTGGCGGCAGAAGACGCTAATTTGCTTAAATCTCAATTTCGATACCTGTTGAATCCAGCCATGTGTCTTGGCTGGATTCTTCTTGTTCATAGCTGATGGCTGGTAGGCTGTTTAGGTATAACGTCAGCGTGTCGGTTGCCAGCGTGTAAGCAGACAGAATCCCGTTATAGGTTAACGAAGGGGTAACGTTCAGCAGGTCGTACAAATTGGCTTGATGACTAAAAATCTTTGTCTCCTTGTCATCGTGTGTATAGACCTTTAGTCCAAGCAGACCAGGGCCTATAGCCGATTGCGATGTAGAAGGGCAGACCAGTCCCAGAATATCGAGACTGATTCTGTACGTTGATTTCTGCCCGTCAAAGGCGATGCGTTGTGGACGAACTTGAGCACTTGTGGTTGTTTCAATGGCTACCGTCTTTGTGCTGACATCCATTTGCTTACACAATCCTGTCAGTTTTCCCTGTATAGAATCTATAATAATGTGTTCATTGTGGGTTTCCAAATCAAACTCGATGGTCAGGTGCTGGGAGATGCAGCTGAGCGGAATCGTAACTGTTTGGGCATTTTCCTGCTGCTCCTCAATGAGAACGATAGATTCTCCGTAATACAGAGGCTGGGTTGGCATGATGCCTGTGTGTGCCGTGATGCGGTATCGGCCTTCAGCAATCTGTTGGCCCGAAAGTCTGGTTGCAGGTGCAAGGTAGTCGATGCTGAAGTTGTCGTAAGGTCGATAAATGTTGAGGTATAGGCTGTCTGGCTGCGGACGCTTATCTGTGGGCCATTGGAACTCAAAGTTGACAGCAACTTGCTTGTCCGATGGTGAATCTTGTTTTTCGCAAGCAGGGAACAGAACAGCCGTTGCCAGAATAAGGAGTGGTTGTGCTGTTCTGCTTAGCATAACAGGTTGTCCTTTTTAAGCAGGCGTTGTGCACAGAATTTATATAAAGGAAGACAGATGAGAGTACCCAGCGCAGCTCCAAAGATGTCTGCCAGAAAGTCTATCCAATCACCGCTTCGGTAGGAAGTCTGGTTTTGGATCAATTCCATGAGGCCGCCTATTGCTGTTGCATACAGAAAGGCACTTACAGCCCAAGCAGCAATGTTGCATGGCGAGTGGTAAAGCAGTTTGTCAAACCAGATGGCACCAACAATGCCGCCATACATGACAAAGTGCACCCATTTGTCAATAAACGGGACGCCCTCAAGTGGCGGGTCGTCTGGGATTGGAATAAGTGAAAGTGTAACGATGCAGATCGTCGCAATCCCTGTCAGTGTCCATGGCTTAAGATAGTTCATTTATTTGAAAAAGCTAAAGTTTACGCTGCCGTAGTTGCGATGTGATATGAAGCGGGGGTGCTGGCTGAAGTCATAATTCTTGCCATGTTCAAGAATGAAAAGCCCACCTTGTTTCAGCAGCGAGTCCTCTGGATGCTCCTCTGTGCCGAGCACAACACCGGGAATATCTTTCAGGTTGGGCAGGTCGTATGGCGGGTCGGCAAAAATCAGGTCATAATGCTCCCTTGTCTGTTTACAGAACTTGAACACATCGGCATGTACAGGCTTCCATTCGTTGGCGTTCAGTTCTTTGCACACGCGTTGCAGGTACTGCCAATGCTTGAAATCCCGTTCCACACTCACCACGTGGCTGCATCCCCGGCTGGCCAGTTCCAGTCCAATGCTGCCCGTGCCGGCAAAGAGGTCCAGTGCGGTGGGTGTGTCGGCTTCAAAGTCAAAGTAGTTATTCTCCAGAATGTTGAACAGCCCCTCCTTGGCAAAGTCCGTTGTGGGTCTTGCCTTGAACTGAGTGGGGGTAGGGATGTGCCTGCCCTTGTATTTTCCTCGGATAATGCGCATGATTCTAAAAGCCACAGATAAGCAAGGTCTGCAAGTCGTATGGGATAACGGCATTTCCCTGTGTGATGCTACTGCGGAAATCCTCCCTTCGGTCAATCACGGCGACATTCTTCAGGAAATTTTGCAGTTTGCCTGCCAGTTCTTGTTCCTTGCTCGTGTCGCCCACGATGTGCAGGGTGTCCTCCGTCTGACAGAATCCCAGTTGCTGTCCCAGGCTGAGAATGTAGTACATGCCATCTTCTATGGTCATTACATTGTACGTGTTTGCACACAGCATCCGTCCCATGCGGAAGGCGTAAATCGTCATCTCCTTCTCATGCAGGTAGGCAAACAACTGGTTCTTCTCGCCCGTCAGACTTTTATTTCCCAGAAACTCAATGAGTGTGCTGGATGAAGCATAAAAGCGTGCACGCGGGAAGTCATCCATCAGCAACTGATAGATGTTCTTGTTGATGCCAAAGATGATGGCTACCCCCGAGCGGCGCAACACGTTGTAGCTGACGTGCAAGCCTGTGTCTTTCGGGAAGTTGTAGGCATAAATGTCTTCCGCTGCGTCGGCATTGAAATCTACCACAGGCACATAGGTGGTGTGAGGCGACGTAATCAGCACATTCACGCGCTGATACGTTTCTTTCAGCATGGGTTCGTTCTTCAGGGCATTCTTCAGGTTGGCGGCCATCGAGATGGTGGGCTGCACATCGTATTCCTTGTAAACGAAGGGTGAGGTGGCCAGTGGCGTATAGGAACAAAAAGAAAGTCCATTCGTGGCTATGCGAATGGACAAGCTTTTATTGAGAGTTTGTTGTTCTTTCATGAAATGTTCATTATTCCCAGTTACCTGCCATCTTGTTGTTCGCGTCGTTCAGGTCACCAATGCGTAGGCCATACCATTCGCCTTCGGTGTCGTCTTCATTGTCGAACATCAGTTCAGCATGGTTCTTGTGCAACTTTTTCAGCTCAGCCTTGAGGTTCTTCACCTTCTTGGCATTCATGCCATCAAGATAGTCGTCCAGGCGTGCACGGAACTCAACCAGATTCTCCCATTCGTTGGACTTCATGTTGAAGTTGTCCTTCTTGCGCAGCTGGATGATGCCATGATAGACCGTGTCAATCGGGTGCTCATCGTCATACTGTGCATTCACGGTGAAGAAAGAACCATCAGCCTGACGGCCTATTGGCACATACTTCAGGGAGTCGGGGTTGGGGATGTTCAGCTTTTCGGCGGCAGTAATCCACACGGTGTCACGCTTGATGAGTCCCAGGCGTACAGCCTCACGCTCGGTCATGCCAGCTTCCAGCTGGTCGTCTGTCAGGTCTCCATCCTTGATGACCTTGTCAACCGTCTTGCCGTTCTTGACGAAGTCAATCAACGAGTCAATGGTGCCACAATAGTAGCCAAACGTCATTTTGTACTGCTCCTCCGCATCGCGAATCTGCATGAGACGCTCAATAACAACTTTCTCACGGGCGGCCTTTTCCTCATCGAAGGCAATATTGCTATAGATGCTGATGTAACATGCATAGCAAAGCCCGATAACAAGAATAGCAAGGATGCTATTAATTGCAATTTTGTTCATGATATTATGTTTTTATTTTTATATTTTGCTACTTTTTTATTACTTTTGCGGCACAAAAATACTGAATAAAAACGAAACGAGGCAACGAATTAGCATTTTTTTTGAAAAAAAGATGATAAAAGACTATCTAAAGGAGCTTATTTTGGAGAAATTTGGCTTTTCGCCTACAATTCAACAGCAAGAAGTGGTCGAAATGCTTTCCCGGTTTCTTCTTTCCACCGATGCCGATTCGGTCTTTCTCTTGCGTGGGTTTGCCGGCACAGGAAAGACCTCTCTGGTGAGTGCGCTTGTCGGGGCAATGGAAGCGCTGAAGCGCGAATGTGTGCTCATTGCCCCCACGGGGCGGGCGGCCAAAGTGTTCGCTGGCTATGCCGACCACCCTGCCTATACTGTCCATAAGCGCATCTACCGCCAGAAGTCTATTGACCAGGACTCCCTTTTCACCCTTAATTATAATATGAAGGCCAACCTGCTGTTTATTTGCGATGAGGCCTCCATGATCAGCAACGAAGGTCTCTCGGCTTCCATGTACGGAACGGGACGGCTGCTCGACGACCTTGTCCACTTTGTCTATAACGGCAAGGGCTGTCGGCTCATTCTGATGGGCGACACTGCCCAGTTGCCGCCCGTGGGTGAGGGCGAAAGTCCGGCTCTGCAGGACGACGTGCTTGCTGGCTATGGCCTGACGGTCACCAGCTATACCATGACGCAGGTGGTGCGTCAGGCCGATGCTTCGGGCATCTTGTGGAATGCCACCCGCTTGCGCCAGCTGATGAGCACCGACGACATCTTCCGCCTTCCGCAGATTCGTTTTACGGGCTTCCCCGACATTCAGCCTATACAGGGTGACGAACTGATAGAGGCGCTGGAGCAATGCTACCAGCGCGACGGCTACGATGAAACCATCGTCGTCACGCGCAGCAACAAGCGTGCCAATATATATAATAATGGAATACGCAACCAGATTCTGTGGCGCGAATCTGAACTGGAGTCGGGCGACATGCTGATGGTGGCCAGGAATAACTACTATTACCGTCCCACGGGCGGCGAGTCGGACTTCATTGCCAATGGCGACATTGTGCGCATCCAGCGGGTGCATGGCGAGCGGCAGCTCTATGGTTTCAGGTTTGTCGATGCCGAACTGTTTTTCCCCGATTACGGGGGGAGCGAACAGACGTGCACCCTCTTGCTTGATGCCCTGCATACCGAAGCCCCGGCACTGACTCGTGAGCAACAAGAGCAGCTTTTCAACCAGGTTCTGGCCGACTACGAAGAAATCAACGTGGCCCCTCCAGGTGAGCGTCCCCAATGGAAACGTGCCACCAAGCCCGAAAAGCTGAAAGCCCTGAAGCAAGACCCCCACTACAATGCCCTGCAGGTGAAGTATGCCTACGCCGTCACCTGCCACAAGGCCCAGGGCGGCCAGTGGGCCAACGTCTTCATTGACCAGGGCTACATGACGGAAGACATGCTCGGCCCCGACTATTTCCGTTGGCTTTATACCGCCATCACCCGTGCCACCCGGCACGTTTTCCTTGTCAACTGGCCAGCGGCCCAGTCGCAAGGGTGAAGTGGATTTGCTGTCCCCTATTTTTATATTTTATATAATGAGTACTGTACAAATCTTGGTGCGGAAATCTTTGTGTTTTTTCTTAATTGTTCTGTGTCAACTTTTAGGCAAAGGCTTATTGGGGTGGAATCTTTTATGGCACAGGAGGTGTCTCCACTTGGTGTTTTTTTGAAAAAACGAAAATTACTTTCACTTTCATAAAATAGGGGTTAATGCACAGGCAATCAGTGTGTAAACACTATGAAAGTGAATTTTTCACTTTCATTCACTTTCATAGTATCTGTTGTCATGGTTCTAAGGAACTGCGGAACTAAGGACGGCACTTTGTGTTTTACTATGGCTGGCGTTGCAACGATGCTTCGCCGCTACAGTTCTAAGTGCTTGGAAGTTTGTAGCGATGGTGTGTTGCTTCGGCAGTACTGTGGTGTGGCTTCTGTGACGAAGCATGGCCAGAGCCGTGACGATGTTTGGCCAGAGCCGTGACGATGTTTGGCCAGAGCTGTGACGATGTTTGGTGACGGCTGTGACGATGTTTGGTGACGGTTGCGACGAAGCATCGCTACTGCCGCAGCGCACCTGTGCTACTTGAGTAGCACCCCATCGCTACTACTGCAACACCCCGTCGCTACTGCCGCAACGCCGGGGTGTTGTCTGTTCACCGATGTCCATTGTCTGTGTAACCGCCCCCGATGAAAGGCAGTGTGAAAGTGACATGAAAGTGAAAAATTCACTTTCATATTCCTTATGGTTTGATATACAGCTGAATAAGTGGTGTTTTATGAAAGTGAAAGTGATTTGCTGTTTTTTTGTGATTAGAATGGGAACCAGACAAAGGCGGCGGCATCCCAGAGGGCATGGCTCAGGATGATGGCTGGCAGACGGTGGGGCATGAGGCGGTAGAGGCCGCCCCAGGCCAGGCCACAGGTCATGGCGGCCATGATGAGCATGAAATTGCCGGAGGGGAGGTGGACCAGGGTGTAGATGGCGGTGGTCGTCAGGAATGCGGCAGTGGGATTGCCGTTTTGGCTGAGCGTCCGCTGGATATACCCGCGCCAGAAGATTTCTTCTGCAGGGCCGATGACGCACAGCAGGAGCAGTGCGATGACATGGGGCGAAAGCCCTGTCTTCATGTCGTAGATGAGGTTGACTTGCGGACGTGCAAAGCTGAAGAGCAGTCCCGAAACTTTGTCGCCAATATAGAACACGACCCACAGCGCAACGGCTATGAGTACGGCCAGTACCAGGTTAACGGGAAGTTCCCGCCAGTTCTTCACATCCATGCCAGGCAGACGTCTTGTGCAGAAAAAGGCCATAGCCGTGAGAATCAGGGCCGATGCCGTCATGGCCCACCAGAAATTGAACCATGATGCCGTCCAGGGAGAGAACATCAGGAACCACAAAACAGCTGCAATCAGGATGGGAACCAAGAGCTTGGCTTTCATGGAAGGGGAGTTAAAGGGACGTTAAAAGGGAGTTAAAGGGACGATACTAAATCCAGAGGCTTAGAGCCAGCCCCACCATGAGCAGCAGGCTGAAGGCAAGCTGGAGTTGTGCTGTCCGCTCGTCCAGGCGCGCAATGGCGGTAATGCCTTTGGTCTTGCAGGTCAGCATGGTGCGGGCATTGCCAATGGCCAGCGGCGATGAAACCAGCGTGAGCAGTGCCGTCCAGGGCACGAAGCCGACGGTGCAGAGGCACAGCAGCCAGACGTAAGGCATGATAACCTCAAACACATAGATGCCTATGGCGGCGCGGCGGCCCGTCAGCATGGCAAAGGTGCGGATGCCGGCGCGCTGGTCTGTCTCGATGTCGCGTGTGTTGTTCACGTGAAGGATGGCTACTGTGATGCTGCCTACAGGCACAGCCAGCCAGAGGACTTGAGGCATGAAGGTGCCTGTGACAATGAATGTCGTGCCCAGCATGGGCAGCAGTGCATAGCAGAGCATGATGACCATATCGCCCAAAGCCGAATATTTCAGTGGCGGATAGGAAAGCGAGAGTGCAATGCCGCAGATGCCTACATACAGCAAGGGCAGTCCTGTCAGCAAGACCAGACCGATGCCGGCCACGACGGCTACCACCTGCAAACACATGGAAAGCCTCAATAACTGACGAGGCGTAAACACGCCGTCGGTGAGGATGCGCACGCCGTAGGTGTCGGGGGCATCCACCCCCTTGCGATAGTCGAAGATGTCGCTCCACACATTGCCCGCCGCATGGACGACAATAATGTTGAGCAGGGCCCACAGGCCCAGCAGCCAATTGGTTGCCGGGAGTGGCGTGTCCAAAGTGTCTTGTTGGCACAGAATCCAGCACAATGTGACTCCCACCGGCATGGCCGATGCAGGGAACGACCAGGGGCGTGTGGCCAGCACCCAGTCGCTGAATGAATGTTTAGAGGTATTCATGATGTTTTGGGGTATTATTGGCTATTCAGGCAATCAAGGAGCAGCGGCCAGTGGTCGCAGAGCGACTGCATGGAGGGGAAGAGCAGGTTGGCTCCCTGCGAAAGCAGGGCTTCGTCGGGCAGGGGGCCTGTGTTGACGGCGATGGTGAACACGCCGGCTGCCACGGCGGCCTGAACGCCAAGCGGGGCATTCTCGACGACGATGAAGTTGGCGGGCGACCCGTCGGACTGGCCAGACTGGTAGCTGGCGTATTTCTGCATCCCCATGAGGTAAGGCTCGGGGTTGGGCTTGCCCAATTTCACGTCGAAAGCCGTGACCATGAGCTCGGGGCGGAAGATGTCGGGGAAGTGCTTGTTGAGCCGCCCCAGCAGGGTCTTCTGGCCTGAGCCTGTGACAATCATGGGGGTGATGCCCGATGCCTTGACTTTCAGCAGCAGTTCGTAGGCGCCAGGCATGGGCTGGGCCGGTGGGCACTGGTTGAAGTGCTCGGCCTTGTAGGCGTAGATTTCGGCAATCTCTTCGGGGGTGGCATCGCGGTGGCGTTCACGCCGGGACACGATGTTGATGGTGCCAGCGCCGGTGCGGCCTTCGTGCATGTAGGCTTCCTCAACGGGGAAATGCTGAAAGCCGAAGTGGAGCATGGTCTCGTGCCAGCTGCGGGCGTGGTTCTTCATGGAGTCGTAGAGCACGCCGTCCATGTCGAACATGACGGCACGGAGCTGGATGGGGCCATAGGCTTGGATGGCTTGTCGGATTTGGGTCGGGGCCATAGATTTGGCTATTTGCTGTGGTACAGCAAAATACGGGACGGGATGGGGCGTTATTCGTTGAGGAAATCTTCGATGAGGGACTCGGCTTCTATCTGCGCAACTTCCAGGTTGTCGTTGATGACGATTTCGTCGAACTGGCTGGCGAAGGACAGTTCGTATTCGGCTTTGGCCAGACGCTGCTCGATGACTTCGGGCGTGTCGGTGCCTCGGCCTTCCAGACGGCGGCGCAGTTCTGCGATGGATGGTGGCTGGATGAAGATGGCGAGGGCGCGCTGGCCGTAGAGCTTCTTGATGTTGAGCGCCCCCTTCACATCCACGTCGAAGATGATGTTGTCGCCCTCGGCCAGTTGCTTCTCGACCTGCGACTTGAGGGTGCCGTAGAACTTGTCGGTATAGACCTCCTCGTATTCCACAAATTCGTCGTTGGCAATCTTCTGCCGAAATTCCTCGGGGGTGATGAAGAAGTACTCCTTCCCGTTCTGCTCGTTGCCGCGTGGAGCACGCGAGGTGGCCGAGACGGAAAAGTGCAGGTTGAGGTCGGGGTTCTGAAGGAGGTAGCCCACGATGGTCGATTTCCCGCTGCCGGAGGGGGCTGCGCAGATGATGAGTTTTCCTTGCATAGTTTTTGTGGGTATGGGCCTTATTGGGCCTATGTTGTTTACATGACGTTGAGCACTTGCTCTTTGATTTGTTCGAGTTCGTCCTTCATCTGGACAACGATGTTCTGCATTTCGGCCTGGTTTGCCTTGCTGCCTGTGGTGTTGATTTCGCGTCCCATTTCCTGGGCGATGAAGCCAAGCTTCTTGCCCTGTCCGTGACCGGTCGTCATGGTCTCGATGAAGTAGTGGAGGTGGTTGGTGAGGCGTTGCTTCTCTTCCGAAATGTCAAGCTTCTCGATGTAGTAGATGAGTTCCTGCTCGAGGCGGTTCTTGTCGTAGTCGGTGCCGATTTGCTGCTCCAGCGTGTCGATGATGCGCTGGCGGATTTTCTCGGTGCGGCCCTGTTCGTATGGCTCGATGCTGGCGAGCAGGGCTGTGATGTTGTCGATTTTCTCCTGGAACTTCTTGGCCAGAGCCTGTCCTTCCTGTTTGCGGAAATCGACAAGGTGCTGCACGGCTTCCTCCACGACACGGCGGGCAACGAGCCATTCTTCGTCACTCAGCACTTCCACCTCGGTGCGCATGGTCACGTCGGGCATCCGGGTGAGGATGCGCATCCAGTCGCTGGCCGAGTTTCTTCCGTCCATGGTGCCGCTGAGGGTGTCAAGTCCCAAGTCTTGTGAAATGGCTATCATCTGCTGATAGTATTCCTTCACCAAGGCCGCGTTGATGGGGGCGGCATCGGCTGTTTCGCCTTTCTCGACCCAAAGGGAGAACTCCACCTTGCCGCGCTCCAGTTCGGTCTGGATGAACTGGCGGATTTCCATTTCCTTTTCACGATAGAGTGGGGCTATGCGGCTGGTGATGTCGAGTGTTTTGGAGTTGAGCGACTTGATTTCGGCATGAATCTTTTTCCCTTGAAATTCGGCTACGCTCTTTCCGTAGCCAGTCATTGATTGTATCATAATGTGCGGTTTTGCGGTTTTGCGTTAGTTGCAAAACGGCGGCAAAGGTACGACAAAAAAACGAAAATAGCGCAAACTCTGCTGGATTTTAGTTTTTTTGGGGAAGAAAACTTGGTGAATCTTTGGAGTTGTACTACCTTTGCACTTTATTTAGACAATAATGGCTTGTATTTTACATATTGAAACGGCTGCGGAGGACTGCAGTGTGGCTGTCAGCCAAGAGGGGGCAGTCATCTATGCGGCTGACAGCCGGCAGCAGGACGGTGAGGCGGCGGCGCACAAAGGCAAAAAGTCGCTGAGTGGCCATGCCGGCGTGTTGGGCACGCTGGTGGATGAAGCCTTGTCGTTCACCGACAATCATGCCATTCCCTTCGATGCAGTAGCCATCAGTGCGGGGCCTGGCAGTTATACGGGGCTGCGCATCGGGCTGAGCATGGCAAAGGGCATTTGCTACGGTCGTGACCTGAAACTGATTGCCTTGCCTACGCTGGAGGTGCAATGTGTGCCTTTTCTGCTGAAGCATGATGACATACCAGAGGACTCGCTGATTTGCCCGATGCTCGATGCACGGCGCATGGAGGTCTATACGGCTGTCTATACCCGTGGCCTGAAGCCCGTGGTGGATATTTGCGCAAAGGTGGTTGATGCGGAATCCTTCAAGGAGTTGCTGGAGGCTCACCCTGTGTATTTCATGGGGAATGGAGCCGAGAAGTGCAAGCCTGTCATTCAGCATCCCAATGCGCATTTCATGGATGACGTGCCTTTGGCTGCAAAATATATGTCGCCCTTAGCAGAACGGAAGTTCTTGAGGGGCGAATTTGAAGATGTGGCTTATTTTGAACCCAATTATCTGAAAGAATGGACTACAACACACAAAGACCTAAACTCATAATGCCAGAATATGGACGCTATGTCCAGGAAATGGTGGAGTATTGCAAAACAATTGCTGACATGGCGGAACGGCAGCGTTGTGCCAGCAGCATTATTGCCGTGATGACTAACATGTCGGAAAAGTCGGGCGACGATGTGGATTTCCGCACGAAGTTGTGGAATCATCTGGCAGCCATTGCCAATTATGAGCTTGACATTGAATATCCTGTACCGATAGAACGCGAAGAGGCGTTGGGCGCGAATCGCGAAAGGGTGCCTTATCCGCAACAGAAGATTGGACGGCGGCATTATGGCGCGATTGTGGAGAAGTTTACCCAAGCCCTTTCTGCGGAGGAAGATGAAGGAAAGCGCTATGAAATGGCAAAACTGATTGCTAATCACATGAAGCGTGACTTGTCGAACTGGAACCTGGATGCCATGAGCGATGCCAAGGTGGCAGACGATTTGCAGCAATACACTGAAGGAAAGGTGTGGCTGAATCCTGAGGAGTTTCATTTCGTGTCGGATGGTGAATTGCTTAGCAGCCTGATTTCGACATCCGTAACGAAGAAGAAAAAGAAGAAGTAATGGCACAGTTTGTAATAGAAGGTGGCCATAAATTGCATGGCGAGATTGTTCCGCAGGGTGCCAAGAACGAGGCGCTGGAGGTCATCTGCGCTGTGTTGCTGACGGTGGAACCCGTCGTGGTGCGCAATGTGCCGGACATCCTGGATGTGAACAATCTGATACACCTGTTGAGCCGGATGGGTGTGGCCGTAATGCAGTCGGGCAACCATGAATGGACGTTCCAGGCAGCGGAGCTTGACCGGGAATATCTGGGCAGTCAGGAGTTTGTGCAGCGCTGTGCCAGTCTGCGTGGTTCCATCTTGACACTCGGTCCCCTGCTGGGGCGCTTTCACCACGCCTGTGTGGCAAAGCCTGGCGGCGACCAGATTGGACGTAGGCGACTGGACACCCATTTCATAGGCATTCAGGAGCTGGGCGCGAAATTCAGCTACGATACGGAGCGTGGCGTGTACGACATTGATGCCAATGAATTGCACGGAAAATACATGCTGCTGGACGAAGCCAGTGTGACAGGTACGGCCAACATCATTATGACAGCTGTACTGGCTCAAGGTGTCACGACCATATACAACGCAGCTTGTGAGCCCTACATTCAGCAGTTGTGCAAGATGCTGAACCGGATGGGTGCCAGGATTTCTGGCGTGGGCAGCAATTTGCTGACGATTGAGGGAGTCGATGTGTTGCACGGTACGGAACATACGATTCTGCCCGATATGATAGAGGTAGGTTCGTTCATTGGCATGGCTGCCATGACGGGCGGCGGCCTGACTATTAAGAATGTGTCATACGAAAATCTGGGCATCATCCCCACAATGTTTAGTCGGTTGGGCATACAGATGAAGCTGGTGGGGGACGACATTCACATCCCGGAGCAGGAACATTACGAAGTGCAGTCGTTTATGGACGGCAGCATTATGAACATTGCCGATGCACCGTGGCCTGGACTTACTCCCGACTTGCTCAGTGTGATGCTGGTTGTGGCCACCCAGGCCAAGGGCAGTGTGCTGATACACCAGAAGATGTTTGAAAGCCGCCTTTTCTTTGTGGATAAGCTCATAGATATGGGGGCGCAGATTATTCTTTGCGACCCGCACCGCGCTGTAGTGGTGGGGCATGATAACCAGCGGAAATTGAGGGCGGCTCGCATGTCGAGTCCTGATATTCGTGCAGGTATTGCGCTGCTGATTGCCGCTATGGGTGCTCAGGGCACAAGTGTCATCAGCAACATTGAGCAGATAGACCGTGGCTATGAGGACATTGAGGGACGACTGACGGCTCTTGGCGCGAACATCAAGAGAGTGTAGGAAATAGGAAATAAAAAAACGGAGAATGAGGTGATACGACAGGAAGATTGCTACAAGATAGGAAAGATAACGAAGCCGCATGGCCTGAAGGGTGAGGTGAACTTTATGTTTACCGATGATATCTGGGATCGTGTGGAGAGCGAGTATCTCATCTGCGATGTGGATGGTATTCTGGTGCCTTTCTTCCTGGAGGAATACCGTTTTCGGAGCGATTCGACTGCATTGCTGAAATTTGAAGACCTTGATACTGCTGACGATGTGCAGTTCCTCGTCAATAGCGATGTGTATTTTGAAAACAAATATGTGGAGGAAAGCGAGGCGGACGAAGTGGCGCTCAATTTCTTCGTTGGTTTCAAGATGTTGGATGGTGACAATGACACAGAGATTGGAACAATCGTTGAGATAGACGACAAGACAGAGAATTGGCTTTTCATTGTGGAGCGCCCCGATGGCAGCGAAGTGATGATTCCGGCACATGAAGAATTTATAAAGGAAATCAAGCAGGAGACCAAAGAGATGGTGATGGATTTACCGCTTGGATTGCTTGATTTGTAAATCATAAAAGAATAACAGATGAAACGAATTTGCATACTTGGCTCGACGGGCTCCATTGGCACGCAAGCCCTGGAGGTGATAGAAGAGCATAGCGACCTGTATGAAGCCTACGTGCTGACGGCATACAACAACGCGGACCTGGTGATAGAACAGGCTCGCAAGTTTAAGCCTGAGGCTGTAGTCATTGCTAACGAAGCGAATTATGGCAAAGTGCGTGACGCTCTGGCAGATTTGCCCATCAAGGTTTATACCGGAGCCAAAGCTTTGTGTGAGGTGGTGCAGAATGAGCATGTGGATATTGTGTTGGCCAGCATGGTGGGCTTTGCCGGACTGGAACCAACGATTGCGGCCATCAAGGCCAAGAAGACCATAGCTCTGGCTAATAAGGAAACACTGGTGGTGGCTGGCGACTTGATAACCCGGTTGGCCAATGAATACCAGGTGCCCATTTTACCGGTCGATTCGGAACATTCGGCCATTTTCCAGTGCTTGGAGCCTGGCAATAAGGTTGACAAGATTCTGCTGACATGTTCGGGTGGCCCCTTCCGCAAGTTCTCGAAAGAGCAAATCCGGCATGTGACCAAGAGCGATGCACTTGCTCATCCCACATGGAACATGGGGGCAAAGATTACCATTGATTCAGCCACGCTGATGAACAAGGGTTTTGAAGTGATTGAGGCCAAATGGCTTTTTGGCGTAAAACCCGAACAGATTCAAGTGGTTGTTCATCCTCAGAGTGTGATTCATTCAGCCGTGCAGTTTGAAGATGGTGCTGTCAAGGCACAGCTGGGCGTACCTGATATGCGTTTGCCCATTCAATACGCTTTTTCTTATCCCCGTCGCCTAAGTTTGTCTGGCGAGCGGCTGGATTTGTTTGCCACCAGGGACTTGACTTTCGAAGCCCCTGATACGGAGCGTTTCCCATGTCTTCGCCTTGCTTACGAAGCTTTGCATCAGGGCGGAAATATGCCTTGCATCGTCAATGCAGCCAACGAGGTGGTGAACCGTGCTTTCATTGACGACCGGATAGCTTATCCGCGCATTGCGGAAATCATTGAAAAGACAATGGGCAAGATTGCCTTTACAACGGAGTCTTCACTTGAAACCTATTTAAATACAGATAAAGAGGCAAGGGCCTACGCTGTCTCGTTGTTGTAAAAACTTACAAATTCAAAAACTTACAAACTCAAAAACTTAAAATACATTGGAAACAGTTCTCATAAAAGCTTTACAACTAATTGTTGCACTCTCGCTGCTTATCGTATTGCATGAGGGGGGGCATTTTCTCTTCGCCAAACTCTTCAAGACACGTGTTGAGAAGTTCTATTTGTTCTTTGACTATAAATTCTGTCTTTTCAGCACCTATTCCAAGTGGTTCCGCAAGTTGATGGGCAAACAGCCAGTGCCCCATCGCAAGGATAAGGATGGAAAGGAGTTGGATGAATATGAGTATGAAGGAACGGAATATGGCATAGGGTGGATTCCGCTGGGTGGCTACGTCAAGATTAGTGGCATGATTGACGAGTCGATGGACAAGGAGCAAATGGCTCAGCCACCCAAGCCCTGGGAATTCCGCACAAAGCCGGCGTGGCAGCGATTGCTCATTATGCTGGGCGGCATCATCATGAACTTTATTACCGCCTTTGTCATCTATTCGATGGTACTGTTCTGCTGGGGCGAGCAATATGTGAAGAGTGAAGACATGACCTATGGCATGAAGTTCTCGGAAGCTGCCAAGAAGGACGGATTCCGGGATGGCGATATCATCGTGAAGATTGATGAAGCGAGGGTGGAGTCGTGGGCGCCAGGTAAGTTGCAAGATATTAGCAATGCCAAGACTGTCACGGTGTTGCGTGCCGGCAAAGAAGCGGTGATTGACCTGCCGCAGGAAATGAACCTGCTGGATATGCTTCAGCAGGAACCGCGTTATGCTTCCCCGCTGTTGCCAATGGAGGTTGATAGTGTCATGCCTGGCTCTCCAGCCCAGAAGGCAGGACTGAAGAAGGGTGACAAAATCACGGCACTCAACGGCGAGCCGGTGGCAGATTTCAATGACTTCCAGACCAAGTTGTTGACACTGCAGGATGTGCTGACCGAGGAATCTTCACCGGCAGACAGCCTGAAGCAGCGGACTGTCTCGATGGTCATCAATCAGAAGGACACGGTGAGAACGACACTTACGGCTGAATTTACCTTGGGCTTTGCCAATAAGATTCCATATCTTGATAAAGTCACAACCAGGGAATATGGCTTCTTTGAGTCTTTCCCCGCAGGTATCAAGCTGGGCTATGAAACGCTGGCCAGCTATGTGGATCAGATGAAGTACCTGTTCACACCCAAGGGGGCACGTAGTGTGGGTGGCTTTATTGGCATTGGCAATATCTTCCCCGATGTGTGGGATTGGCAACGCTTCTGGATGCTTACCGCATTCCTTTCTGTGGCATTGGGATTTATGAATGTACTGCCCATTCCTGCGCTTGATGGTGGCCATGCCGTGTTTGCCATCTATGAGATTGTCACTCGGCGGAAACCAAGCGACAAGGTGCTCGAAAAGGCACAGTATGTGGGTATGATTCTGCTGATTGGATTGATGATACTGGCTCAGGCCAATGATATTCTTAGACTTTTTGGCCTGTAACCGGAAGCATATCTGACATTCGCAAACACACACAAACAGTTTATGAAGATTCTTGCTGTAGGCATGAACTATGCAGCCCACATTGACGAGCTGCACAATAAAAACGAGCAAAAAGCGTTATTACCAGTAGAGCCAGTGATTTTTTCCAAACCAGACTCTGCCATCATTCAGCCCGGCAAGCCTTTCTTCGTGCCAGACTTTGCCGACCGCTTTGATTATGAAGCAGAGATTGTGGTGCGGATTAACCGGGCTGGCAAGGACATCAGCGAGCGCTTTGCGTACCGCTATTATGATGAACTGACTGTGGGGATTGATTTCACTGCACGTGACCTTCAACAGAAACTCCGCGCCAAAGGTTTGCCATGGGAGCTATGTAAGGGGTTTGACGGCAGTGCGGGTGTAGGTAAATTCATAAAGGTGGAAGACCTGCAGACGGATGTGCGGCACATTGATTTCCATCTGGAAAAGAATGGCGTGACGGTGCAGGCGGGCAACACGAGCGATATGTTGTTTACGATTGACCAGATCATTGCATACGCCAGCCGCTTCTTCATGTTGAAGACAGGCGATTTGCTTTTTACAGGAACGCCCTTGGGCGTAGGACCTGTGCAGGAAGGCGACGTGCTGGACGGATTTATCGGCGACAGGCAGCTGCTCCACTTGAGAATAAAATAGGTATCTTCATTTCAAGGAAGGGAAGACGTGAATGATTAGAAAACTACAAATATTACTGGCTTTGTTTGCGATGGCTATTGCTGCTGTTGCAGGCAATACATACGTGGAACATTCTGTGCTGTCCAGTGGCCGGTGGGTTAAAATCAGAGTGAGCGATGCTGGTGTTTACCAGCTCACGCCCGGACAACTTTCAGAGATGGGATTCTCCAATCCGGCCACCGTCAGGTTGTTTGGCTATAATCTGCCCTTTCTGCCAGAAGAAAGCATCGAAACGATTAGCGATGACCTGACGGAGATACCGCTGTGGCGGCGTGGCGACGGGGTGTTGCTTTTCTATTCATGTGGCACAACGAAATGGACGAGAAGCAGCACGACGACAGCCCGGTTTACACACCAGAACAATCCCTATTCCAATTACATCTACTATTTCCTGACGGAAGGCTCTCCTGCATCCTTTACGGCGGAGAGTCCATCGACTGCACCCACTCATACTGCAACGACGTTTCCCGAACACGCTCTTGTGGATACGGATGAGTATTCCTTTATCAATGCGGGGCGTACTTTTTTTGAAAGCTACGAGTACAAGGCTGGCAGTAGCAGGACTTATACGCTGAACACGCCGGGGTGTGGAACGGGTGCTATTTATCTGAATCTCCAGTTTGCTTCCACGGGTGTTTCAACGCTTCGCGTGGCAGCCAATGGCAATACGCTTACCTCGAAGAGCTACACGGCGCCTGCCAGCTACTATAGTGCCAGGGTAAATAGCATTACGGCCAATGTGTCGAACAACTATTCTGATGTGGCCGACATTACGCTGACCTACACTGCTTCGTCCACAACCGTTGCCGGGCATCTGGATTACATCCGGGCAAGCTATACCCGAAACCTGAACCTCAGCGGATTAAGTCATCTGGCTTTCCGCATGGCCAATAATTACAATTACACCGTGACCATTGCTGGTGCACAGGGAGATACCAGGGTGTGGAAAGTGACGACCCCAGCCACCACGTGTGAACAGGCGGGCTCTCTGTCGGGCACCAATTATGTGGCTCAGCTGGTCAATGAAGGCACGGATGAATACGTGGCAGTCAACATAAACTCCACATTCCCCTCGCCGGAAACTGTCGGTGAAGTGGCCAATCAGGACTTGCATAGCTGCAAGGATTTGGATTTTGTTATTATTGTGCCAGAAAACAACAGCTATACCACACAGGCTCAGCAGTTGGCCGATGCTCACACCGCCAGGGAAGGCATGAAGTGCCTTGTTGTGCGTGCAGACCAGATTTATAACGAATTTTCTTCTGGAACGCCTGATGCTACGGCTTATCGGCGATTTATGAAGATGTTATATGACAGGGCTGAAGCAGACAACAGCATCCGTCCCCCTCGCAACTTGTTGCTCTTTGGTGCCAGTTTTTGGGACAACCGATTGATTACGTCTGGCCTAAACGGAAAAAATCAGGCAGACTATCTGTTGTGCTACGAGTCGGACAACTCTGTGTCGATGACGGAGAGTTACATTTGTGAGGAGTATTTCGGATTGCTTGCCGACGGTAGCGGCAAGAACCCGCTGAAGGAGGCTGCACAGATTGGTATTGGCCGGTTGCCTGTGAAGAATAGCACGACAGCGACCAATGTGGTGAAGAAGCTGATTGGATATATAAATAATGAGCATCCAGGTGCATGGAAAAACACCATCTGCTTCATGGGCGATGACGGAGACAACAATGTGCACATGAATGATGCTGAAACGGTCATTAACTACATTCAGCCTCTCTACTCCAAGTTCCGCTACAAGAAAATATACTGGGACCATTATCCCATCGTGAAGACCTCAACGGGCAGCACCTATCCTGCTGTGTTGGAGGAGGTCAACAAGACCATGCTCGATGGTGCATTGGTAATGAATTACACGGGGCATGGCTCTGCATCGCTTCTTTCGCATGAGCAAGTCTTGAAGACGGAGCATTTCCAGAAGTGGTCGTCGCCCAACCTGCCGCTCTGGTTCACTGCCGCCTGCGACATCGTGCCCTTCGACATGAACCAGGAGTCGCTGGCCACGGAAGCCGTCTTCAACAAGCGCGGTGCGGCTATGGGCTTTGTCGGTACGGCCCGCACGGTGTATTCTACGCCAAACCAGACCATCAACCGCTATTTCATGAAACATCTGCTGGGCAAGAATGAATACGGACGGCGCTATACGATAGGTGAGGCGCTTACCTATGCCAAGGCAGACATTGCAACCACCAAGAGCCTCAGCAACCGCGATGCGCTCAACAAGACACACTATGTCTTGATTGGTGACCCTGCCATTACGTTGGGGGCACCTACCTACAACATCAAGGTGGATCAGATTAACGGCACAACTGTAGATGAGAATAACCAGCCTCTGCTCAGTGCAGGAAATGTGGTGACAGTGGCAGGACACATCGAAGATGAAGACGGAAATGTGGTGAACGACTACAGCGGTACGGTGGAGCCAATCGTTTATGACAACACAGAAACAATAAAATGCCACCGCAACTCTACCTCCGACACCGATACCGCCTTCGTCTATCAAGACCGCACACGTACACTTTTCGTTGGTTCCGAGGTTGTTTCCGGCGGGCGCTTTTCCTTCTCGTTCCCGATTCCGCTCGACATCAACTACAGCAATGATAACGGCCTTATCAACCTCTATGCTACCAACGGGACATACGAGGCGCATGGCAACTGTACCGATTTCCGTGTGGGTGGCACAGGCAACTATGTGCAGAACGGCAACGGCCCCGTCATCACGGCATGGCTGAATCGTGAGGACTTCAGCGACGGCGACGATGTGAACGAGACACCTTATCTCTTTATGACCTTGCATGACGATGACGGCATCAACACCACGGGCAACGGACTGGGGCACGACATCGAAATCATCATTGACAATGACGAGCAAAAGACCTATTCGCTCAATAGCTATTTCAAACCAACAACGGGTGGCTATGCCGACGGCACGGTGGGCTTCAGCATACCCGAACTGGAAGAAGGCTCGCACAGCATGTTGATACGTGCCTTCGATGTGCTCAACAACATGGGCAGCATCACGGTCAACTTCAATGTCGTCCGTGGCCTGAAACCCGAGCTTGCCTGGCTCTATGTGAAAGGCCCCGTGCGTGACAATGCCACCATCCGTGTCTATACCGACCGTAAAGGCTCAATCATCGACGTGAACCTTTGGGTTTACGATATGCACGGCAAGCTGCACTACACCCAAAAGCAGTCGGGTGAGGAAAATATCGATGACTACTACGAATTCGACTGGAACATCACCAATAGTGTCGGCCTTGTCCCGCCAGGCATCTACATTGTCCGTGTGGGTGTTTCCACGGCCAATGGTGAAGAAGCCAAGCTGGCCAAGAAGATACTCGTGGTGGGCAGTCAAAAATAGAAATGTAATTATCTTAGAATAGAAACGCAATATGAAAAGGCTATTAACACTCTTTCTTATTCTTCATGCTTCATGCTTCATCCTTCACACCTCTGCTCAGGACGTGAAGAATCAGCTCAATCCCGTCAACTACGGTGTTACCTCGCTGGCCATTGCCCCCGATGCCCGTTCTGCTGGCTTGGGCGATGTGGGTGCAGCTACAGACCCTGATGTGAACTCGCAATACTGGAACCCGGCCAAATACCCCTTCTGCATCAGCCGTGCAGGCATCTCCCTCAACTATACGCCTTGGTTGCGCCGTCTGGTCAACGACATCGACCTTGCCAACATCACGGGCTACTATCGTCTGGGTGAATACAATGCGCTTTCGGCCTCGCTCCGTTATTTCTCGCTGGGCGAAGTTATTGCCACCGACGACTTGACGATTAAGCCATACGAACTGTCTTTCGATGTTGCTTATTCGCGTATGTTGAGCGAAACATTCTCGGCAGCCGTTGCCCTGCGTTATATCCGTAGCGACTTGGGCTGGAACGACGACGGAACCACCCCTGGCAATGCCTTTGCCGCCGACATCGCCCTTTACCATAATGGCTACCTCAACCTGGGCAGCCGCGAGTGTCAGATGGGGTGGGGCATCAACATCAGCAATATTGGCAGCAAGGTGTCATACGACGAAGGCAATACCAGCGAATTCCTTCCCACCAACCTCCGTCTGGGACTCTCCTTCCTGATTCCGTTTGACGAGTACAACACCCTGACCATTGCCGCCGATGCCAACAAACTGCTGGTGCCCACACGCCCCACCTTTGAACAGTACATTGAGCAGACAGGGGCCGGTGCCGAAGACTATTCCGGCTACCGTGCATGGCTCGAAGGCGAAGGCTACTACAATGTTTCTTCCATTACGGGCATATTCAAGTCCTTCAGCGACGCTCCCGGCGGTTTCAAGGAGGAATTGCAGGAAATCCAGTGGTCGGCAGGTCTTGAGTACTCCTACAACAACCAGTTCTTCATCCGTGGCGGCTACCACTACGAGCACCCCAACAAGGGAAACCGCAAGTACTTCACCGTAGGTGCTGGTTTCAAAATGTCCGTCTTCGCCATCGATGCTGGCTACGTCATCTCTACCGCGCAGTCCAACCCGCTTGACCAGACGCTTCGCCTCTCCCTTTCTTTCGACATGGACGGCATCAGCGATTTGCTGGGCAGACGTCGCCGATAAATGCCCCCTATAGTTTCTATAGCTTCTATCCCCTATCACCTCTATAAATCCCCCCGCCACTATGAAACTCCGTATAGGCTTTGGTTACGATGTCCACCAGTTGGCATCAGGCCGTGAACTCTGGTTAGGCGGCATCCGCATAGACCATGAACTGGGTTTACTGGGTCACAGCGATGCCGACGTGCTCATCCATGCCATCTGCGATGCCATCCTCGGGGCTGCCAATATGCGCGACATTGGCTACCACTTCCCTCCCAAGAAGGGCAATGAGTTTGAGGGCATCGACTCCAAAATTCTTCTCCGCAAGACGCTTGACCTTGTTGCCCAGAAAGGCTACACCATTGGCAACATCGACTGCACGGTCTGTGCCGAGCGTCCCAAGCTCAATCCGCACATACCCCAGATGCAATCCACCCTGGCCGGCGTCATGGACATCCCCCTGGACGATATCTCCATCAAAGCCACCACTACCGAAAAACTCGGTTTCACAGGCCGCGAAGAGGGCATCAGTGCCTATGCCGTTGTGCTCTTGCAGCAAGGATAATTATTGCTTTCAGCAACAGCAACCTAAAAAAAGACCGACAAAAGTTTGTTCGGTCTTTTTCTTTTCCTTACCTTTGCATATCCAAAAGCAGCAATTATAATAATATATTATTATGGAAAGAACCACGGGAGCCTCTATAACATTTGACACATTCATGGTTAGTGTGCCGCGGTCTGATGCCTCTTTTTTCAGAACAATGACTAAGAAGATGGGGTGGACTACAGAGAAAAAAAAAATGAAAGCCAAGCCACGTCTTTATGATCCCGAAACGGGTGACGAACTCAATGATGAGACAATGAAGGTGATAGAGAATGCTCGTCAGGGTAAGGGCATGATAATGGTTGGTGGAATGGATGATTATCTGAAACTCGTCAGTCATTTGTAACGGATATGGCCAAGTACTCGCTTTCTCTTAGCAATCGTTATCTAAAAGATTTGAAGTTAGCCCGCAAACGTGGGCTGGATGAGCATTTGCTGAATGAAATCATTCAAAAGCTGTTGAATGGTGAAGAACTGCCACCAAAGAATCGCAACCACCTTTTGCATGGTGACTATGATGGCTATTGGGAATGTCATATAACCCCTGATTGGTTGCTTATCTATATAAAAGACACAGAAATTAAAATAATCTCTCTTTACCGAACTGGTACTCACTCCGACCTGTTTGGCAAGAAGAACAAGAGATAATAAACGCAATACAAACAACTTAAAAACATTTTATTAACCATGCGGCACTGAGCTGATGACATATTAAGATAACTTGGACTTCGTGTCCTTGTTCTCTCTTTTGTGAATTACCGCCAATTATTCGAGACCAGAGAACAGGCATTGAAAGTTCACGTCCATTGGGCGTGGATTGTTCGTGCTTTTCTTGGTTAAAGGCGTACTTGGCGGTAAGCCCACAAAAGAGGAAAAGCTATCAGAGCAATTCCGCCTTTTTTATTTTCATTTATTATGAAGAAGCTATTCTTTTCCTTGGTTGCAACGATGCTTGCAACCGTGGGCTTTGCCCAAAGCACATTGGTGGCTACATTGAGCCATGAAGGTAACATTTCCATGTATTATGGTGCATACGCTCTGCAGAATGCATTAGAGGTTGCAGAGGATGGAGATGCTATTTGTCTATCTGGAGGTACTTTCCAGGGAACAAATATCACAAAGGCTATAGCCCTTTATGGTACAGGTATTGATGTAAGTGATCCAACATACATTATCAATAATTTTAATATTACAATAGACGGTATTCATCAGTTTTCAATGGAGGGGGTACGGTGTACTGGTGAGATTGTGATAAATGGAAACTTAAGCAATATACAGTTCCTGAAGTGTGAATTTTATTGTGTCTATTATGCTTCATCTTTGCAAACAGACGTATTATTCTCTAATTGTAAGCTGAATGGGCGAATAAACTATATTGGAACTACTTCAACGATATTTTTGAATAGTTTTATTCAATACCCTTATGTATCAGAAACAGGAAAAACAAGAGCACAATTTATTAATTGTGTGGTATCTTACCCATGGGATCCAAGCATAGGCAACTCCAAATATTCGGATTTTATAAATTGTGTTATATCTACAACTAAGAATAACTCCAATTCACTTGTTTCAACCTGTTCTGCTAAGAATTGTGTCTCAATCAATTTTTCAGATGCATGGAAAAATGCTTCGGTAAAAACAAATTGTAAATCAGCAACGTTTGAAGACGTGTTCAAAGATTTCTCAGGAGTTTATGCAGACACTTGTACTTTCGAACTAACCGACTCAGCCAAAACCATCTTCCTCGGTCTTGATGGTACTGAAGTTGGCATATACGGTGGCTCCTTCCCATATGACCCCACACCCACCAATCCGCAAATTACTCGTTGCACCGTGGCCAGCAAGTCCACCGCCGATGGCAAACTGAGTGTGGACATTGAAGTGAACGGCAACAAACAATGAGGACAGACCTATGCAAAAGCGAATCATTCCCCTCATCTTTCTCTGTCTGCATAGCATCGCATACGGGCAGACAGCAGGTAGCAGTTACACCTATCGCTACTGGTTCGACAACGACACCACTACTCTTGTGACGGGAACCAGCCCCTCCAGCTCGTTCCATATCGATGCCGACCTCTCTGGCCTCAGCGACCAGCTGCATGTCTTTCACATCCTGTTGGCCGACACTGCAGGGGTGTGGAGTTCCACCTCGTCCAACTTCTTCAGCAAGGTGCCACCTACAGCCAGTACGCTCACCTGTCAACTTACCGTGGATAACCAGCTCTTCCGCAGCGAGGAAGTGGCAGCCAATGGCGGCATTGTTGCTTGGACATTCCCTGTGGACTCCCTGTCAGTTGGCCTACATTCCTACGCCGTTCAGACTGTCGCTCCCGATGGCATGGTATCCAGCATCCGCAGTGGATTCTTCCTGCGCAATGCAACCACCAAGGAACTGAGTGACATGAAACTCTGCTACTTCCTTGACGAAGACACTACCACTATCCTATATGCTGAAGCTGTGGCTACAGACAGTCTGCAACACTACAAATTGGACGTGGGCACATACCCCACCAAAAGCACCCACACACTGACCTGCTGGCTGGTGGGCAAAAACGGGCTGACAGTCCTGCCTGTGCAGACAGCCTCTTTCGCCATTGGTCGCGTGTTGGTTTATCCTGTGGACGGCATCGCCATCGTGGAGAATCCCGACGGCGAACTGGACGACATCCTGCAGGAGAAGGAGCTGGTGCGTGTGCTCATCCTCACCGACACCGTGCGCGGCGGCGACTTTGCCGCGCTGCACAACGTGCCGAACATGGAGGAACTGACCCTGCCGCTGGTCAACAGCCGGAAGGACAGCATCCGGCTGGGCACGTTTGACAGGCTGCTGGCGGTGACGACAACGGACTCCGCTTCCGTCCTGCAAGACTATGTGTTTGAGGGGGCTACGCCAAACCTGATGATTTACGCCCCGACGGGCGCGACCGTGGAAAGCCCGGGCCGCAACATCATCCTCGGCGGCGTGAGCGAAAGCATCCTGCTGACCGACGGCTACCCCGTGCTCATCCCTGTGACATTCACGGCCAAGGCCATCAGCTACACGCGCAGCTTCAGCAAGCAGACGGTCGTAGGGCAAAGTTCGGGCTGGGAAACCCTGGCCCTGCCATATCAGGTGCAGACCATAGCGACGCAGGATGGGCGCACCCTCGTTCCGTTTGGCGCGGAGCAGACGGGTGACGGCAACTTCTGGCTGGCCGCGATGGGCAGCGACGGCTTCCAGGCTGCAACGGCCATTGCCGCCAACACGCCCTACATCCTTGCCATGCCGAACAACGAGGAATATACCCTGGGCAACGTCACAGGCCCTGTCACCTTCAGCGCCACCGATGCGGAGGTGCGCTCCACGACGGGGCTTTCTCCTGTGGAGGGTGCCTACATCTTCACGCCCACCTACAGGGGGCAGGGCGGCAGCAGCATCTATGCCATCAACGACGAAGCCTACCAGGACTACTTGCCTGGCGGTGTCTTTGTGCGCGGATTGCGTGATGTCCGGCCTTTCGAGGCGTACCTCACCCTGCCAGCTGGCGCAAAGCAGCGGAATGTCATCCCTGTCTTTGAATCGGAAACCACAGGGATGGACGATGTACGATGGAGTATGTACGATGAACGATGGACGATGGACGATGTGCCGGGTGGTGAAAAGTATTATGACTTGAGCGGACGACGCATCGGAAAGCCCACAAAGACAGGCACTTATCTACTGAAGAATGGCAAGCGTGTGCAGAAGGTGTGGGTGAAGTGAGGCTTTTACACGAATTGCCACGAATGCATCCATTTAATTACACTTAATGATTAAGGGTCATTCGTGGGAGTAATTCGTGGCAATTCGTGTTAAGGCGGCACCCTGTTTCACTTTTGCTACCGAGTTTTTTGAAGTGAAGGTTCATTTTAGGTTTAAATGGCTTATAGTCATCGACTTAAGTCTGAAAAAGGTTCATAGAAGCTTCATAAATGGTTCATAAAAGGTTCATATTCGTTTCCCTCTAAAGCCGCCCGGCGGCACATTGA
>R20__coassemble_153_pt1 | contig 54622 bp, 28 predicted proteins | sample R20__metabat2_low_PE_030 | metagenome-assembled genome bin R20 | reverse complement strand
CTCAGGAACTTATAAATAAAGTTAAATTGTAGTGTTGCGGAATTAAGGTTAATTTAAAACTTTTCGCTTATGAAAAATCTAAACCTTTTGATGGGTCTCGGCTTTGCAGCACTCAGCATGTCTGCACAGGCACAGACCATCGTCAGCCTCGGTTTCGAGGAGGGCGACGCTACAGGCAAGAGTTCTCAGTATTCGCTGACACCGGGCCTGAGCAAATACGGCGACTGGGTGAACGTGAAGGACGTTGACCAGTGGAACGAAGCGTATGCCGAGGATGCACGCTCCGGCGAATATGCTTTCCAGGCCGTAAACGGTGAGACAGCAGGACAGAGCTGGGACCGTGGTTTCAAGATTGCAGGCATCGACATCAAGGAGAACACGCCCTACCGCGTGAGCTTCTGGATTAAGGCCGACCCAACGTATGAAGAAGACGGCACAGCCAAGAACACTTGCCTCACTTCATGGCTCTCGCAGGGTATCGAGAACTTCGACAAGAGCATCAACTCTCCCTCAGGTTTCAACTACGGTGTACAGATGACCAGCGGCCTGACAGGCGAATGGCAGTACATCTCTTTCGTGTCTTACTACACAAACTCTGAGACACTGAACAGCATCATCGCCAACCAGAGCTGGGTGGGCAACGCTGTTTTCCCAGAGAATTTCGGAGGTGACGGCACTCAGACCTACGCTGAATACTTCGACCACAAGCTGCCACAGGAGTTCTTCCTTATTATAAATATGTATAGCCCCACAACCTATACGCTGGACGACATCCGCGTGGAAGAAGGCGTTACATTCAACCAGGCACGTTTCTACGGCAATGCCATCCGCTTGGACTTTGGCTATCAAACCAACATCGCCGCCCTAGCCAATGCCAACGATGGCTACCTGAAGCTGAATCCTTCATGCGTTGCTGTGACCGTGAATGGCGAAGCCACTCCTGCCAAGTATGTAGAAGGTATGCCCGATGGTTATCTTTACATCTTCTTTGACGACGATGTAGAGTTTGAAGATGACGACGACATCAAGGTTAGCTTCACACCTGCAGACGACTGCCCCATCGTCTATAACACCGACCGCCGCCCAAGTTCCGACGTGGAGGGTGACATGAAGGTGCTCGGTTTCGAGAACGAAACTGCCATCCTTGCAGACGATGATTTCGATGTATTCTCTTCTGCATGGTCACCAGCCAAGCTGGTTAGCACAGTGCCCGAGAACGAAAGCTTCGAAATTGACGGTGCCACATTCAACAACATCTCTCTGACTTACGACAAGGAGCTGGATTTGACATACGCTTCTGCTACACTGATTAAGAACGGTGTTCAAACAGACTTGACAGAAAATATGTCTCTGAGCGAAGACCTGCAGACTATCAACATCGCAGTCAGCGACCTTGCCGACGGTGAATACACACTGATTGTTCAAGGTGTGACCAACATCATGGGCTTTGAGTGTGAAAGCGATCAAGAGATCACATTTGCACTTGGTGCTGACACCGATGACTCCAAGTCAGAACTTGTTTATAGCACTAATGAAACTTTCTCTCAGACTGCTAACGGTACATTCCCTGTAGGTTGGGTAGCAAACGACAATGGAACTATCCACCAATACGGTCTTACCGATGCAGGTGACGTATGGAACTACAACTGGGGTGGCAATGTAGGCGGTGGCGGCTGCCGTGCCATGACAGGCTACAGCGGCGACCTCAATGGTGCAGCTATCTACTGGCGTAGCATGAATGGTGCAAACGCTCTTGGTACACTGACTTACGGTGAGCAGGTAAAGGACTGGACGCTGGAAGACGGTACACTCGACCCGGAAATGCCAGAAGGTATTTCTCTCTACCTGGATGCTCGCAAGTATCAGATTACTATCCGCATGTGTGCATGGAAGAACCTCAACGGCAACACCGAGGCTGTCAATGCAGACAACGCTCCTAAGTATGACTTCACACTGGAAGACATGGCTGGCAATGTTTATGCACGCTTCAGCGATGTTACTGCCATGCCAAACGTAAACGGTGCACAGGATATAGCCGTTACAGGCGTAACTCGCTCACAGACAGACTTCACAGTTGACAAGGCTGGCTACTACATGCTCAAGTTCTCGACCACTCAGCCCAACGGCGAATACCTCCTTGGCGGTGTTGACCTCATCACCATGCCATCGAAGGCTGCCTACTGGAAGCAGCAGCTGGCAGAAGCTGTAGAAGCAGCAGAAGCCATCATGGAAACAGCCGAGGCTGAAGAATACGACGGTGAAACCAAGACTGCATTCGCAGCTGCCATCAACAGCGGCAAGACTGGCCACTTCACTTCTCCTTCTGCAATCAACGCTCTGATTGACGAACTCAAGACGCTGGGTGAGGCTATGGCTGCCCGCGTGAAGAACTACGATGACTTCTTCGAGGCTGTTCTCAACGCTTCCGTTGCATACGAAGACCTGGAAGGCAAGTACAAAGAGGCTGAACTCGCTGTAAATGCCAAGGCTCTGATTGACCAGTACGAGACTGTTGACCCATCAACCCTTTCTGACGCAGAACTGGCTGAGGCTGCTCCTAAGCTCGTAACTGCTGCCGCTCAACTGGCAAACGTGAAGGATGTTGTTGATATCCTGACATGGCGTGCCTACAAGGCTTCTCAGACTGCAACTACACTGGGTGTTGACGAAGCAACTATCAACACAGTTCAGAGCATCGTAACCGATGACGACGAAGTCATTGCTGCCTGCAACGAAGCTTCCAAGCTGTCTCTCTACAACCTCATTGCCACTAATGGTATCACTGACGAGATGAAGAGCGCAGTGAAGTACGACGCAGGTCAGAAGACTGTTGTTGACGGTGTATATACTGACATGACTGGTGAAGAAATCGCCGCTGAAGGTATCGACTTCACTTGCCTTATCAAGAACCCACACCTCTACAGCTACTCAACAGACTTCGGTGCAGCTCTCAAGGACAACACAGTTGTAGGTTGGAACTGCACGCAGTACGAAGGTGGTTCAGTTCACCTGAACGGTACTTCTGCAACTGCCGAGAAGCCTGTTTCTACAGGTGTCATCAACGCATACGGTGGCGGTGCAGAATACAACTTCTACCAGGTTATCGAGAACGCTCCTGTCGGTGTATATGATGTATATATCGCTTCACGTACAGCCTTGAAGAACAATGTAGATAACGATGGCGTGAAGGGCGTATTCAACGCAATGGACGACGAAACAGGTGTTTGGGACAAGTACATCTATGCTCAGATTGACGACCAAGACCCAATCATGGTTCCATTCTCAGCAGGTTCTTCATGGGCAGGTCACCCCACAGCCATCAGAAACGTTGCTGTAGGCGAAGGTCAGAAGCTGACTATCGGTGTTGTTGAGCACTACGTATCAGGCAAGGCCTCTGGTCACGACTTTGACGCTGAAGCTGGCGCATACAAGGCAACAGACCGTTGGGACACCAACACATTCGCTGGTGACGCTCGCCTCTTCTTCGTTGCTCCACTGGACGGTTACAACTATGCAGAGCAGGTAACTGCTATCGAAAGCAAGTCTGCTGCCGCTGGCGCACAGATTGCCAAGATCTACAACGTAGCCGGCGCACGCCAGAACGCACTGCAGAAGGGTATCAACATCGTGAAATATACCGACGGCAGCGTGAAGAAAGTGCTGGTTAAGTAAAGACGGACGAACTAAAAACCATATAGTTCTATAAAAAAGTGGCGCAAGGTCTTTTGACTTTGCGCCTTTTTTCGTAATTTTGCCGCCAAATTATCATTTCACACCAATGCTAAAACCTAACAAAAGCCTCTTAGGACTACTGCTTTTCGTCCTTTCCCTTACCTGTACGGCACAAAATATTTCTTTTTTCACCTCCAAGCAGGGGCTGGTCAACAGCTGCATTCAAACGCTCTACGAAGACAGCCGCCACAACATCTGGATTGGCACTCGCGACGGCCTGAACCGCTACGACGGCGTCAAGATGAACACCTACCGCCACAGCGAGGCCAACCCCAATTCGCTGCTGAGCAACATTGTGCTCTGCATCTATGAGTACGACACGGAGCACATCCTGATTGGCACAGGCAGCGGCATACAGGCGTACAGCTACGCCACCGACCAGTTCACCCACGTACCCTTCATCACCGTGGATGGCGACACCCTCCCCATCTATATTTCCAGCATCACGCGCCTGAGCAGCGGCAAGGTGGTGGCCTGCATCGCAGGGCACGGCAGCGGATGGATTCTGCACAACGACAAAGGCAACCTTTATGCACAGCAGGAAACGAAGTACGCCACGGGCAACAACCACGTCAGCCCCGGGCTAATCTTTGAAGACAAGGAGCAGAACCTCTGGATCATCAACAACGAGCACGAAGTCTATCTGATGCCGAAGGGAAAGGGGGAAGGGATACCTGTTGACGTGCCCGACAGCCCAAGAAACTTCTGCATGGGAGCATCTGGCAAGATTTATCTGGGCTGCGAGCAAGCAGGGCTTCTGGTCTATGACAAACAGGCGGGGCGGTTCGTCCCTGTCTCGCCGGGCGACGGCAATTACAATCTCTGGAACATACGCCCCTGGACGGACGGGCGCATCTTCATCTGCACCGATGGCCACGGCCTGAAAATCTACGACGAGCAGACAGGGAAGATTACGCAGAGCACCATCCAGACCAACGACTTCAGCCTGGCCACGGCCAACGTGAAGGATGCCGTCAGCGACAAGTACGGCAACGTGTGGATTGGCATCTACTGGCGCGGCGTGATGATGAAGCCCATCAACCAGTCGGCCTTTGAATACATGGGCCGCAACTCCATCACCAAGAACAGCATAGGCACCAACCCCGTCACAGCCATTGCCCCGGGAACTGGCGACAAGCTGTGGGTGGCCACGGACCACGGCGGCCTCTACAAAGTAGCCAACGACGGTGCGACAAGCTACCACTGGGACCCCGAAACCGTAAAGAACATGCCTTCCACCATCAATGCCCTCTATGAAAGCGCGGACGGCACACTCTGGATGGGCGGCTATTTCGACGGACTCTGGTCGATGAACACCCAGACGGGCAACTTCACGCGCTCGCGCCACAACGTGAACCGCATATCGGCCATCAGCCAAGACCCGTCGGGCGACCTCTGGATTGCCACGCTGGGCATGGGCTTCTACCGCTACAATCCCCGCACCGACGTGCTGACGCAATATACCAACAACAACGGCAACATCGAATCGGCTTCGTTCATCGACCCCAACCGCTTCATCTACTGCATACAGGCGCACGCCGGGCAGCTCTATGTGGGCACAGCCAACGGACTGGAAATCTACAAGCTGGGCCGGCAGAAGCTCGTCCCCCTGCGGGTGGTGCAGCTGCGCAGCAACATCCTCTGCATGAAGTTTGACCAGAAGGGCAGCCTATGGTTTGGCAACGAGCTGGGTCTCCACCGCCTCAACATCAAGGCCAATTCCGTGAAGAGCTACACAGAAAACAGCGGACTGCCCAACCTGATGGTCAACAGCATCGAGCTGCAGGGCGACAACCTGTGGGTGGGCACCAACAACGGCCTATCGCGCTTCAACAGCAAGACTGAGACCTTCGAGAACTTCTTCAGCGAGGACGGCCTGCAAGATAACGAATTTGGGCAGCGCGTATCCACAACAGCGGGCGGAAACCTCTATTTCGGCGGCCTTGGCGGCATTACGTTCTTCCACGAGACCAACATCGAGAAGCTCAGGACAACTAACACGTTCAAAATCTTCTTGGTCGATTTCTACGTCAACAACAAAGCAGTGCACAAGGGCGACAAGTCAGGTTCCCACGTCATCATGGACGGTTGCATCGACGAGACGCAAACGGTGAACCTGGCCTACAACGACAACCGCTTCTCCGTGGAGGTGTCGGCCCCCCACGTCAGCGGACGCCACATCGACTACGAATACAGCTTCGACGGCAAAAACTGGCAGACCCAGGAGGGCAACACCCACCACATCATCATCCAGGGCCTTGAGCCAGGCCTGTACAAACTGCGGATTCGGGCACGCTCCAACCAGACCTTGTCGGAAGTGCGCACGCTGACCATCACCGTGCACCATCCCTGGTACACCTCTCCCCTTGCACTCTTCGTCTATCTGGTGCTCGGCGTGTTGGCCCTGTGGGCCATCTTCAGCGTGGTGCGTCGCCAGGTCACGGCACGCCACATCCTGCAACGCCACAAGCAGGAGCGCGAAATCAACGAGGCCCGCATCCAGTTCTTCATGAACATCAGCCACGAGATCCGCACCCCAATGACCCTCATCATGGCACCATTGGAGAAGCTCATGTCGATGGACAAAGACGAGCCGCACCAGCGCAACTACCACCTCATTCACCAGAATGCCAAACGCATCCTGCGCCTCGTCAACCAGCTGATGGACGTGCGCAAGATAGAAAAGGGACAATACCGCCTGGAATATACCACCATCGACCTGATTCCCTTCATCCAGAACATCTGCGACGTCTTTGCTTCAGCCACCCAGCAGCGCAACATCGAGTTCCACTTCCGCCACAACGTAGATGCCGTGCTGGTGCAGACCGACACAGAAAACCTTGACAAGATTCTGATGAACCTGCTCAGCAATGCGTTCAAGTTCACGCCAAACGGCGGTGCCATCTCGGTGAACCTCGATGCCCAGCCCCATCGTCTGCTGCTGCGCGTGATTGACAACGGCAGCGGCATCCGTGAGGAAGACAAGCCCAAAATCTTCGAGCGGTTCTACTCGGCCAGCCATCAAAACGGGTATATCGGCACAGGCATCGGGCTCAACCTGACCTACCTGCTGGTCGGGCTGTTCAAAGGTACCATCACCGTGGCAGACAACCCCATAGGCCAGGGCACCATGTTCGTGATTGACCTGCCGCGAATAGACGGAAAGAAGCAAGTCCTTCCGTCAGACCAGCCAAATACATCCGACACGTCAGATACATCCGACCAGTCCGATCCGTCCGACACCCAGGCACTGCCTGTGGAGAAACGCCGTGGCATCAAGCACCGCAACGTGCTCATCGTGGAAGACGACCCCTCCATCCGCCAGTATCTGCACAGCGAACTCTCCCACGACATGGTCATCAGCGAGATGGGCGACGGCGCAAAAGCCTGGGAATACATCCAGAAGAACCCACAGAAGGTGGACCTTGTCATCAGCGACCGCATGATGCCAGGCCTGGATGGCCTCAGCCTCTGCCAGCGCATCAAGCAGAATCCGCTCACCAACCACCTGCCCGTCATCCTTATCACAGCCCTCGGCAGCGATGCCGACCGCATCGAGGGTCTGCAGGGCGGTGCCGATGCCTACGTCAGCAAACCTTTCAACATCGACGTGCTGCGCACCACAGCCCTCAACCTGCTGCAGAGCCGCCTCATGCTGCAAGGCAAGTTCACTACCGAACAAAAGACCGAAGAGAAAATAGAGAAGGTGGAACTCACCTCGCCCGACGAGCATCTGATGGAGCGCGTGATGCGTGTCATCAATCAGAACATGGACAACGCCGACCTGAGCGTGGAAGCCTTTGCCGACCTCGTGGGCATCAGCCGCGTACACTTCTACCGCAAAATCAAGGAACTTACCGGGCAGTCGCCACGCGACTTCCTCAAGACCATCCGCCTGAAAGAGGCGGCCCGTCTGCTCAAGGAAAAACACCTCGACATCACCAGTGTGAGCGATGCTACGGGATTCAAGACCCTCAGCACATTCTCTACGAGCTTCAAGGCACTCTACGGTATGACCCCCAGCGAATACCAAAATTCTGGCACAAAAGAATCATAACATCGGACTTACTTGCAAGAAACGCAGTAGAAAAGAAGCAAACAAAGGGAAGAATCGCCACACCGCCGTCTTTCCGCCTTCAAAAAACGCACCAAGAAGCTTTTGCTTTTGTTTCTCAGCCTAAAAAATCTCTTGTATGACACATTTAAACAAGTTAATGTAACACGGGGAAAAACGCATAAGAAGAAAACTCCATACCTTTGCACCAGAAAAGAAAAATTGTTATAGGTTAATAAGTTAGGTTAATAGGTTCAAATCGATTTCTTTCAACGAGGGTTAGTCTAAAGGAAAAAGATTGTATCACACAGGGTAACACCCCAAAGAAGGAATAGCATTGGCAGACAACGAAAGCAGTTAGGTTTTTTCTGGTTAAGGTTAATAGGTTAGTTAGTAAATATTGTCTGCCAAAAACAAAAGGGTTTGTCGGAGAGACAAGCCCTTTTGTTGTATTGTTACCGTATGGAATTTTGATTAGAGTGCTTTCACGGTGATGCGCTGGCCAGCCTTCACCGGGAGTTCGTAGTTGGTTACTGCACCGGCGGTGTGGGTAGATACCTGTGAAAGCCCAGCAGCGGTGAGCGGTGTGCGGCTACGTAGGCGCAGTGTGCCGTCAGCCTGTGGGATGATGGTGGCAGAAACAAGTTTTCCGTCCTTCCACTGGATGCTGACTTCATATCCGCCACGTGCACGAAGACCGCTGACAGAACCTGTCTTCCATGCGTCGGGCAGGGCCGGCAACAAGTGAACGGCTCCGTCGTGGCTCTGGAGGAGCATTTCTGCAATGCCAGCAGTCACGCCGAAGTTTCCGTCAATCTGGAATGGCGGATGGGCATCAAAAAGGTTCGGGAAGGTGCGCCCGTCGGGATATTCACGCTCGCGACCTTCGTTGGGCAGCAAGCGGAGCATGTTCTGGATGATTTGATAGGCGTGGTTTCCGTCGAGCATCCGTGCCCAGAAGTTGGTCTTCCAGCCCAAGCTCCAACCCGTGGCCTGGTCACCACGCTGATTGAGTGTAACACCAGCAGCTTGCCACAGTTCAGGTGTGCGGTAGGGAGAAATCTGGTTGGAAGGATGCAGTCCGTAGAGGTGGCTGATGTGACGATGTTCGTCTTTGGGGTCGTCCCAGTCCTCGCGCCACTCCTGCAGTTGACCGTACTGCCCTACCTTCATCGGTGGCAGCTTCGCAATGGCACGTTCCAGTTTCTGCTGGTAGTCGGCATCCATGCCGAGCACCTTGGCGGCTTCGAGAGCCTGGGTGAGTGCATCGCGGGCAATTTGGTTATCCATCGTGCAGCCCGCAGTGACAGGTGTCGGTTTACCCCTTCCGCCATGTTCGGGAGAGACGGAAGGCACCACGAGGAGTTCACCATCGCGCTCCACCATGTAGTCCAAATAGAAGTCGGCAGCCCCTTTCAGGATGGGATAGTATTCGCGCAGGAAGTCCTGGTCAAGAGTGAAGAGGTAGTGCTCCCACAGGTGTGTGGCCAACCAAGCACCACCGTTGGGGAACATTCCCCAGAAGGCACCATCGACAGGACCAGCAATGCGCCAGATATCGGTATTGTGGTGCGCCATCCAGCCACGGCAGCCGTACATCTTGCGTGCGGTCTCTGCACCCGTCACGCTGAGGTCGCGAATCATGGAGAACAGCGGTTCGGCTGTCTCGGAGAGGTTGCACACTTCGGCAGGCCAGTAGTTCATCTCCGCATTGATATTGATGGTGTATTTGCTGTCCCACGGTGCATTTTTCTTGTCATTCCATATGCCCTGCAGGTTGGCAGGCTGTCCGCCGGGCTGCGAACTGGAGATGAGCAGGTAGCGACCGTAGTTGAAGAGCAGGGCCACCATGCCAAGGTCTGCAGAACCACGGAACTTGTCGAGGCGCTGATTGGTGGGCAGCAGCTGATTCGCTGTAGATGGCAGCGACAGGCTCACACGGTTATACTGTGCCTGATACTTCGTCAAGTGACGCTTCAAGAGCTGGGCAAAGTTCATGGTTTCAGCAGCGGAGAGGTATTGCTGATTTTTCTGAGCGGCATCGCCACTGACATCGTGGTAGTTCACGAAGTTGGTGGCAGCGGAAATGTAGAGCGTAGCCTCCGTGGCATTCTCTACAGAGAGCGTTTCGCCCATAGCCGTAACCTTTCCGTCAGCCTTGATGTCGGTGCGGCATTGGGCTGTCAGTGCGGCTTTGATGCCTTCCTGGTCGGCACCATCAATGGTGGCAGTGAGCGAAGAGCCGCCTTCTGTCTTGACCGAGAAAGGCTGCTGGCTCTTGTAGGACAGTTTGAAGCTGAGCGCACTTTTCTTGCTGGCTTTGACATGAACCAGGACAAGTCCGTCGGCCAGGGAGGCAATGACACGGCGTGTGTATTTCACGCCATTATACGTATAGGATGTTGTGTTCGTTGCCGTCTGCAAGTCCAGTTCGCGGCGATAGTCCGTTGGCTGGGTATGACCGAACTGCAGGCAGAGGCTGCCCGCAGAAAGGAACCTCATGCCGTGGGGGCCTTTCACAAATTCGCGGTTTATCAGGTTCTCGGCCTCCTTTTCCTTGCCGTCGAAAATCAGGCTGCGCACCTCCGTGAGGTATTGCAACGAAGTCTGGCTGTTGTTCTGATGCGGGCCGCCGCTCCAGAAAGTTTCCTCGTTCAGTTGGATTTCCTCGGTGTCGGTGCCGCCATAGACCATGGCACCCATGCGTGAATTGCCCAGCGGCAGTGCTTCGAGCCAGCACGAGGCTGGACTGTCGTACCAGAGGCACTGGTCGGGGTCGGACTTCACGGCGGCACTTGCCTGGCTGGCAATGCACAGCCAGACAAGTACAAAAAACATATTCCTTTTCATAATTATTGTTGTCTCTTCCACAAGCGGCTCATGTCCTCCAGCGTCTTACCCTTGGTCTCGGGTACCAGTCGCCAGACGAAGAGGGCAGCCAGGAGGCAGATGAGACCATAGAGTCCGTAGGTGAACCAGTGGCCGAAGTCGTCGCCAGGGGTGAGGTGCATGTTGAACATCGGTACAAAACTGCTGCTGACGATGAAGTTGAATATCCACTGGAAAGCCACGGCAATGGCCACAGCGGCACCACGAATGGTGTTGGGGAAGATTTCGGCAATGAGTACCCAGCAGATAGGGCCCCACGAGAACATGAACGAGGCGGAATAGACCATGATGCTGATGGCGGTAATCATTTCCATGCCTGTGTGACCAAACGTAACAGCCACGCCCAGTGCACCGATGGCCATGCCGATAGAGCCGCTGATGAGCAATGGCTTGCGGCCCCATTTCTCCACGGTGAAGACGGCAACAAGCGTAAAGAGGATGTTGACAACACCCATAAACACGGTGAACACCATTTCGTTCTCCATGCCCATGTCCTTGAAGATGCGCGGTGCATAGTAGAGCACGGCATTGATGCCGACTGCCTGCTGGAATACGCTGAGCATGATACCTACAAAGATGCAGAGGTAGCCATAGGTGAACAGACGTTCCGTCTTCACGGTGATGGTGTCCTTGATGTCCTGCAGAATCTGGGCGGCCTTGGCTGAACCATTGATGCGACCCAGAATGCCCAATGCCTTCTGGTCCTGTCCAATCATCACCAGGTAGCGCGGCGTTTCAGGCACAAAGCAGATGAGGAAGGCAAACAGTCCTGCCGGCACCATTTCGGAACCGAACATATATCGCCAGCCTGTCTCGATGGTCCACTGCGCGTCCACCATGTTGGCGATGCTGCCCGCAGCGTCATACACTGGATTGGCATGGCTGCCCAGAATCACGAAGTTGACGAAATACACCACCAGCTGACCGAAGATGATGGCAAACTGATTCCAGCTCACCAGCATACCACGGATGCCAGAAGGTGCCACCTCGCCAATGTACATCGGACAGATGGCTGAAGCCAAACCTACACCGATACCGCCAATGACACGGTAGATGTTGAACACGACGAGCAGCGAATAAGAAGGCTGTCCGTAGGGAAAAATCAGGAACTCTGGTTCCATGCTGCCAAAAGCAGAGATAAAGAAGAGCACACCAGCCAGGATGAGTGAGCGCTTACGTCCCAGGTTGGATGCCAGCACACCCGACAGTGCCGAGCCGATGATGCAGCCGATAAGTGCCGACGAAGAAGTGAAACCATGCATGTAGTCGGTGTACTGGAAGTCACCAGCCCCCTTGAAGAAGGCTTGCAGGCCCTTTTCCGCACCTGAAATCACAGCTGTGTCATAACCGAAGAGCAAGCCTCCGAGCACAGCAACCATTACGATGGACAGCAGATACATACGGCTGCCCTGTTCTGTAGAATTTGTCATTGTTGTTGTTATTTTATTTAATTGATTAAAAATATTTTCATTGATAACTAATCCGTTGCACCATTTGTCCTGGGTCGCCGACGATGAGCGAAAGCCTGTGCCTGCGCCCCTTGCCCGAAAGCGGGAGCCTCACCACAAAGTCCTTCCTGTTCTCCAGCACCTGCAGCTTCCACGGCCACGACCACTCCTCAATCCGGTTCTCCAGCACCACAGGCCGACAGCCGTCCACGCTCACGCCCAACCGGTTGCTCCGATCCTTGCTCACCGGCCAGAACGGCACACAACTGATGCACAGCGTCACGCTGTCACGACCTGCCTCGCAGTCGAACATCATGTCCAGATGCTGCGACGACAGACTGCCTGCATCCTGCACCGCGTCGTGCGGCTTGCCCAGCTGCAGAGCCACCCAGTCCGTGCCGATGCCTTCCAGCCTGCGGAACGGCGCCCTTGCCTTGACCCTGCGCAAGTCTATCTTGCGGTCAAAGTCCGTCCGCCGTTGATTCTCGGGCAGACGAAACCTGGTCGTCGGCATGGTCACCAGTTCGGGCACCAGCTGATACTTGGCACAAAACCCTGGCGGCACCTCGGAAATCATGCCCTGCCACTTGCCGCCGAGCATCGAGTTATACTCCCCGAGCAGCGTCTGTATGCTGTCCGCTGCCGCCTTCACCTGTCCGGCTGCCTCCAGGCTGCCCGTCTCGTGGTTACGCTGAGCCATGAGAAACTTGCGGTTCATCTGGTAAGCCGACTTCACGCTGTAGCCCAGCAGTTCGAAGAAGGCAGGACGCAACGCCTGGGGCAACTGGCGGGCAATGCGTTCACACTGGTCGCTGATGCGCTGATAGTCAGCCAGCCGCTGCTGAGCCGCACCCGTCGCGAAAGAAAAATCCGTGTCGTGCAGCCGATTGTTCTCCTCGCTGTCCCACTCCATTTCGTAGCCCATGAACTCAGGCTTCCGCTGCCACGCCAGGCGGTAGTACGTGTCGAGCACCTGCTGGAAGTCCGTCCTGTAGCCCTTGTCAAAGACACCCGCCAGCCACGCAGCCTGATAGCGGTTTACAGTTTCCTCGTTGAACGCGCCGAAATCCCACGCCATGTCGAAAAACAGCTGCACACCCAGTTCCATCGGCTTGATGTCGCCCACGTTCAGCAGCCAGTAGCGGTCAGCCCCAGCCTCGTAAGCCTTCAGCAGTTCCTCGTACATCAAGACGGGAGCCGTCGTCTGAATCCACAGATTATCGTGCGGCGTGCCCAGATAACTCAGGTGATAATACACACCGCTGCCACCGCTGCGCCCCAGTTCATCACCACTGCTCACACGCTTCATGTAGCCATAATTGTCATCGGGCCACACCAGCGTCACGTCCTCCGGCACACGCAGTCCCGCATCGTAAATGTCCAAAGTCTCCTTGTAAGGCACGAAAATCTGTGGAATCTCCCCGGCAGGCTTACCCTTCCTGCGCTGCAAAATCTCGCGCTGGTCGGCAAACACCTGTTCCAGCGTGCGTGCCCTCACCTGCGGGTCGGTCGAACCCTTCATCGCTTCGTCGTGAAGGCCACGCATCCCCACCGTGTAGATATTGTCATACTGCGCCGTCTCAGCGAGGCGGTCGTCAAACTTCTGCCAAATCCGCGCCTTGTTCGTCAGGTAGTTCCACTCCCCGTCGCGCTCCTTCTCCCACTCCCATTTCGCTGCATTGTTGAACAGCATCGGCTCGCAATGGCTCGTCGTAATCATGATGCCCCACGCCGCAGCCACGCGCTGACTTTCGGGATGGCTGTAGAAAGCCCCCGTACACGAGTGCATCGCCGGAGCCACCATGTTCCCCTTCAGACGCAAAATCAACTCACACACCTTGTCATACGTCTTCGGGCCAATATCCTGCAAATCCTTCTCGAAGTTCCGTGCAGCCCACGTCTTCAGTCCCCAGTCCTCATCGTTGATGAAGAAACCGCGATACTTCACGCTCGGCGCTTCCGACGTGAAATTCTCCTTATAGTCCAGACGCTTCTGCTTCACCACAGGCACATCAGCCCACCAGTACCACGGATTCACGCCGATGCGTTCACTCACGTGCAGCACACCGTAAGCCAGTCCACGTGCATCGCTGCCCTCAATCAGCAGACGGTCCGCCTCCGTCGTGATGCGGAAACGCTCCCAGCCGTCCAGTCCACCCACACGCAGCACCACCCTGTGGCCCAGCCCAGCATCCCGCGTCACCACCGCAGGGCACACATCCGTCACCCTGCCGATGTCCTCGCTCAGCACCTGAGCCATCTTCCCGACCAAGGCCGGCTGACCCTCGGGCACAACAATCTGGCAGTGCATCAAATCCACCGCCAGGGCATGGACTGCACACAGGCAAATCCACACGAATAGCACAAAACTCCGTTTCATGCTGCAAAGTTACTCCAAAAAGAAACGGCAGCCTTCAACTACCGTTTCTTTTTTTTTTACTAATGTACCAAAAGCCGCAAAAACACCCTGTAACAAGTGTAACAAGTGTAACAACCCCCGCAGTAGGCTTAACAGCGGCTCGCTGAGTGAGGATACGAGCAAAGCGAAAGCTGCGTAAAAGCCGACAAGGGGCTCGACGAAGTCACCCGGCCCCGCAGCACCCATCCTTAACGCTTAAAGTCCAAAAAGTTCGGCGATTTCACCTCTTTTTGTCAGCAAAACGGAAAAAAATTGCCAACAGGATTTAACCTTTTGCCTGTTTATGTATCTTAGCAAATGTATGGCGACAGAAATGACGACAAGCCAGATGCTGGCAATGATGAGCGACCCCAGAGAGCGCGAAGCGGGTTTCCGGCAGCTGATGAGGCAGTACGGACGGACACTCTACTGGCACATCCGCCGCATCGTGGTGAGCCACGACGATGCTGAGGACGCACTACAGGAGACGTGCGTCAAGATACTCGAAGGCATCGGTTCGCTGCGCGAGGAAACCAAATTGACGGCATGGCTCTACCGCATTGCCACCAACGAAGCCCTCCACCAACTGAGACGGCAGACACAACTGTTCCAGAGCATCGACGCACTCAGCGACACGCTGCTTGAACGCCTTGAAGCCGAAACACCAATGGATGCAGAAACCACAGAGGTGCTTTTCCAGAAAGCCCTGCTGACGCTGCCAACACAACAACGCATAGCTTTCAACCTGCGCTATTACGACGAACTAACTTACGACGAAATTGCCGCCGTGACAGGCAAAAACATCGGCACCCTGAAGACAAACTATCACTACGCCACAGAGAAAATCAGGACTTACATCAAAGAGCATATATAATAATGAAAGATTTTGCAGAAATAGGAAAACGAATGCCCTACGCCGAAAGCGAGGAGTATCTGGAGCAGCTGATACAGGCAGCCACGGACAAGGCCATCGCGAGACAGAAGCCCAAAACACGGATACGCAGTCTGCGCATGGGCGCGACAGCCGCTGCGGCAGCCATCGTCCTGTGCTTTTTCATAACAAAGCTTCTGCCAACAAGCACTACTGCCGATGACTTCGCCAGTGTAGAACTGGCTTACAACAATCTCAGCATTGAAGACCAGGAATACTTGCTACAGATATATGAACAAGATTTATTTATTAACGACTTAAACGAAGACGAACCATGAAGAAGTTTTTCAACACAATGCTGTGCGCCATGATGATGGCCGCTTGCAGCACAGCCGTACAGGCACAGGACGCACCCAGCAAGAAACAGCGCAAGAGCCGTGAGCAGGTGGCAGAGGCTCAAGCCAGGCACATTGCCCATAGCCTGGCGCTTGATGATGCCACCGCCCAGCAATTCATCCAGGCCTTTCAGGACTACCAGAAAGAAGTATGGGCATTAGGGGCAAAGGTACACCCCGGCAGCAAGAAGAACCAGACAGATGCGGAAGCCGAAAAGGCAATTAAAAGCAGTTTTGAACACAGCCAAAAGATTCTCGACCTGCGCGAGAAGTACTACCAGCGTTACAGCCAGTTCCTCACGCCGAAGCAGATTCAGCGCGTCTATAAATTAGAGAAAAAGGCCATGAAACGCATTGCGAAACATCGCCAGATGAAAAAGGGCTCCCGTTCACCCCAACATCACCGCCGCCCATGAAAAGAATGTTGTTACTGGGGCTGGCTGTCCTGTTCATGGAAACCATGAAGGGAGCCGCCAATGCCGCCGAAGCGCAGTTCTCCCGCGAATCGTTCACGCTGGGTTCAACCACCCTGCCTTATCGCAAGGCCAATATCTGCCCGGGCGGAACCAGCCCAACCCTCGTCCTCTACCTCCACGGCGGAAGCTCACGCGGCAGCGACAACGAAGCGCAGCTGAAGGAGAACGCCGTCAGCGTCATCAGCCAGTACCTGCTCAGCCACGGCATACCTGCCACGTTCCTCGTGCCGCAATGCCCTTCGGGCGGCGGCTGGACTGGCCAACTCCGCAAAGTGGTCTATGAACTGCTGAAAAGCTACATCCAGAAAGGGCTGGCCAACCCCGACCGCATCTACATCCTCGGCGGCTCCATGGGCGGCACCGGCACATGGGCACAACTCTCCTACTTCCCCGACTTCTACGCCGCCGCCATGCCTGTGGCTGGAAATCCAACGGGCATGAACGCCGCCAATGTCGCCACCACCCCCGTCCTCACCGTCATGGGCACCGACGACTCGATGATGTCCATAGACAACGTGGAATCGTTCATGTCGGAAGTTATCAATGCCGGCGGTTCCGTGCAGTTGGACATTGAACAGGGATGGTCGCATCCCACCACCTGCGAACAGAGCTACACCGACACACGCCTCGACTGGCTCTTCTCCCAGCACAAAAATGCAAATCCGACGAAAGGCGATGTCAACGGCGACGGCACCGTAAACCTTCTGGACGTGACCATGACCATCAGCTGCCTTTTGGGACTGCCCCACCCCGATGTTACAGAAGCTGCTGCAGACATGAACGGCAACGGCAAAGTAGATATTTCGGACGTGACAAGCATCATTGATGTGTACTTAGAAGCAAAGTAACAACTGCAACATAATCACTTTCACCGTCATCAATTAGTAGTTAATAGCCCTACAATCAGATAGTAGCACTATAAAAGTGAAAGTGATTTTTGTTTTGTCCATAAATTTAGCCACAGACTACACGTTGATTCCGTGTAATCTGTGGCTAAGTCGTTATGAAGTGAAAAGTGAAGACTACTTCCACAGCATTTTTTCAGCAAATTCCTTGAGGCTGCGGCGCCAGGTGAGGAATTCGTGGGCGGTGCCTTGGGAGACGTAGCTCTGGGCGTTGTAGCCGGCGGCGGAGAGGCTGGTGGCTGCTTTGGTCACGCCGTCGGGGTTTTCCTTCGAGCCGCAGGTGATGAAGATGCCCTTGGGGGCTTGCTTGCCCTGGAGGTCTTCGGGTGAGTAGGTGCCACCGCTGAAGAGTCCCCAGTAGCCGAAGACTTCGGGACGGGCAAGGGTGGCGTTGCGGGTTTCCATGCCGCCCATGGAGAGGCCTGCCATGGCTCGGCTGTCGCGCCCCTTGATGGTGCGGAAGTTTTTGTCAACGTAGGGGATGAGTTCGTCGATGAGGACGCGCTGGAACTGGGTCCAGTCGAATTCGTTCATGCGGCCCCAGCGCACTTCGTTGGTCATGCCGTAGGTCATGACGATGATGAAGGGCTGGCATTTGCCTTCGGCGATGAGGTTGTCGAGGATGAGGTTGGCGTGGCCCTGGTTGCTCCAGGCTGTCTCGTCCTCACCCCAGCCGTGCTGCAGGTAGAGTACGGGGTACTTCTTCTTGGGGTTGGTGTTGTATTCGGCTGGTGTATAGACGAATGCGCGGCGGTCGGTGTTGGTTGAGGGTGAGGGGAAGAGGATTTGCTGCACGTGGCCGTGGGGTACGCTCTTGAGGGCGTAGAAGTCGCGGTCGTGGGCAGGGATTTCGATGCCGCTTTCCCAGCGTGTGGAGCCGTAGTAGTTGAGTGCTCCTGGGTCGTTGACGGTGGCGCCGTCGATGGTGAGGTGGTAGTAGTGGAAGCCTTCGTCCATGGGGCCGTCGGTGGTGCCTGTCCAGATGCCGTTTTCACCTTTCTTCAGGACGGTGCCGCCTGTGCCGCCCAGTCCGAGGCTGACGATGACGGAGCGTGCCTGCGGGGCGCTGATCTGGAAGCGTGCGTAGCCCTGTGAGTTGACCATGGGGTACTGCTGTCCGGGCTGGTTCATTTCGCTGGGCTTGAAGTCCTCGACGGGGGCTGGGAGGTTGTCGAGTGCGGGGTCGAAGTTCTTGAGGGCGTAATAGACGGACTTCGGACGCAGGTTCTCGTCGAAAGGCAGCGGGTGGTTGTTCACGCCTACCCAGGAGTCGCGGTCGCTGACGTTCCAGAAGGTAACGTTGTCGATGATATCCTTATATTTGCGGAAGACGCGGAAGAGCTTGACGTAGCGGTCGGTCTGCATGGTGACAAGGTGGGCAGGGGCTGCACCGGCGTTGCCGCGAGAGAACTGGAGCTGTCCGCCCATTTCCTCGTTCAGACGGATGTCGAGTTCGGTCACCTGGATGTGCTTCACCAGTTCGGAGTACTTCTTGATGGCTTCCTCCACCTGCTGCTCGTCGGGGCCGTAGGCGTTGTAGTGGCCCTGCATACCGATGCCGGTGATAGGCACACCAGCCTCCTGCATCTTCTTGACCATGTTGTAGATGCGGTCGCGCTTGGCGGGCTGGAAGGCGTTGTAGTCGTTATAGACGAGGATGGCGTTGGGGTCGGCCTCGTGTGCAAACTGGAATGCTTTGGCGATGAATTCGTCGCCGCAGAGTTTCCAGGCTGTGCTTTCGCGGTAGGGGTTGGGTTCCTGTCCACGGAAACCGCGACCGCCGGCATCGCTCATGGCTTCGTTGACGACATCCCAGGCATAGACCACGTCCTTGTAGCGGTTGACGACGGCGTGGATGTGTTCACGCAGACGCTCGTAGAAGACTTCTTTCTTCACGGGATTGCCTTTCTTGTCGGTGAACATCCAGTCGCAGAACTGGCTGTGCCAGCAGAGGCAGTGCCCGCGCAGCTTGATGCCGTTCTGACGGCAGAAGTTGGCGATGCTGTCGGCTCCTTCCCAGTGCCATACACCCTCTTTGGGGTGTACTTCGATGGGCTTCATGTCGTTTTCGGCAGTGATGCTGTTGTAGTTTTTCTTGATGATTTCAATCTGGGCGGGGTCGGCCAGGTTGCGCTTGTTGACAGCCACACCCACGGTGAAGTAGCCCTGGTAGGTGTCTTTGTAACCCTTGTCGGGGTTGGCGTCGGGATTGCGCCCGAACTGTGCTGAGGCACACAGGGGTGCCAGCAGCAGGAGAGAAATGAGTTTTAGTTTCATAATAATACGAAATATGTAATTTATCTGGTTTTACAGTATATTTTCTTTTTATTCAAACAACGAATTTCACGAAATGTCTGTTGCAATGCCGCCGGGCGGCAACGAATGGATACGAATGTGAATGAGGGTAGAAGCAAACACGAATGACCCACATTAGTGTCATTAGATGCCGTCAAGGCATTGAACCGAATTCGTTTCATTCGTTTCATTCGTTGTTCAAAAATCAGTTGCTGATTGTCAGCTGAATCTGGCCGCCAATCTGTTTGGTGGGATAGTAGAAGGCGGCATAGCGTGAACCCATGAAGAGGCGACGGTAGTCGAAGCGCATCTTGTAGTCGGGTGTGCCGATTTGAGTGAAGGTTTTACCGTCGAAACTGTAGTAGAAGTTGGCGGTGTCGCGTCCCGGGTTGAAGTCGCCCGTCATGGCAAGACGGATGGCTTTGAGTTTGGAGGAGGGAATCTCGACACGGGCTACCTCCTTGCGGTCCACACGGGTGATGGTCTTGGTGTCGTTGGAGAGCTGGACGTTCTCTTCAGAGAAGACGAGGTAGGTCTTCTTGCCTTCCTTCTTGACGGTGAGCAGTCCGCTGTCGCCGTTGAGGGCAGCCAGTCCAGCGCAGTCGCCGTCCTTCATTTTGGTGGCGTTGATGGTGATGGTGTCGGCACAGGTGGGTCCCCAGGTGCGCCATGTGAGGGTGTTGCGTGCATCGTAGATGCTGTTTGCCAGCACGGAGGTGCGCAGGGTGATGTTGTGGCCGGGCTTGCTGAAGCTGCCCGTCTCGGTGGTGATGTCGGCTGCGATGTAGTTGTGGTTCCACTGGTAGTCTTTCTCGATGACGGCGTAGTGGGGTTGCTGGTGGCAGGTGCAGTTGCCGTCGAGGGTGAGTGTTTCGGGAATCTTTCCGTCGCTGAGGTTTCCGAGCATGGGCCAGCCGTCAATCCAGTTGCAGGGTTCGATGGTGAGCACACGTCCGCAACCGCCACGGTCTTGAAATATGACACCGTACCACTCGCCGTGCTTGCCTTCAACGATGGTGCCTTGTCCGGCCAGGGGGAATCCGCCGAAGTCGCTCTTCAGGATGACTTTCATGTCGTAGGGCCCTTCGATGTTGCGGCTGCGGTAGGCCACTTCCTGACGGCCTGTGCGTGGCCATGAGATGCAGAGCAGGTAGTACATGCCGTCGTGCTTCACGACACGGCTGCCTTCATGCAGTCCGTCTGGCTTGCCGTTGAGCTGGAGCACCTTGTTCACGCCACCGGGCTTTTCAGCTGTGAGGTCGGCTGTGAGTTCCACCAGACGGATGTTGCCGCTGCCCGAGAAGACATAGACACGCCCGTCGTCGTCGAAGAAGAGGGACGAGTCGTGGTAGGCTGGCAGACGGCTGTGGAGTTTCCAGCCTTTGGCGGGGTCGTCGGTCTTGAAGACCATGGACTTGTGTGGGTCGTCGTTGGCTACGAAGAGTGCCCAGAAGGTGCCGTTGTGGTAGCGGAGGGAGGTAGCCCACTGTCCGCGTCCATAGACGGTTCCTTCTTTTAAATCGTAGCGTGGCGTGTCCTTGATTTCATCGAAGAGGTAACTGATGGTTTCCCAATGCACCAGGTCGGTGCTGCGCATGATGGGTGCGCCAGGGAAGAGGTGCATGGTGGTGGTGACGAGGTAGTAGTACTCGCCCACACGGATGATGTCGGGGTCGGGTGCGTCTGCCCAGATAAAGGGGTTCTTCACCTGAATCTGCTGTGCATGGAGTGTTGGAAATTGGAAATTGAAAATTGAAAATTGAAAATTGGAAATTGGAAATTGAAAATTGAAAATGCACAGAAGGAAGAAAAGTTTTAGTTTCATAGGCGTATGGGGTATTTTATCTTTTTGAGTTCAACAGTTTGCGTGATGGGTTCTCGTAATTGCTGATGCCCAGACGGATGGCTTTCAGTTCGTCCAGGGTGTGGACAGGCGGTTCCACGAAGGAAGGCAGCGGCTGGCGGCTGAATGTCTGGAAGTAGAGCAGACAAGCGTCTTTCCACCACTCGGCATCGCGTACCTGTGTCTGCATACGCTGCTGGATGTCGAGGAAGATGTCTTGCGGGATGTAGCCTTCGAGCGTGTTCCATGTACGGAGCATCTGACGGGTTTCTGTCAAGCCCTGCTGATAGCGGTGGCAGAGTTCCGTCCAGAGGGTGCGCCCCGATTGGCAGCGGTGGTTCCAGCCGGCATGGTGGAACCAGAGCAGGAATTTGTCGGGACAGGTGTGGATGTCTTCCACGAGATTGCCGAAGGCGGCAGGATATTGCGCAGTGGCTCCGCTGCCGGTGGCCTGTGTGCGGTCGAAACCCACGCCTGCCTGGTCGGCACGGTGGTAATAGACGCATTGCCAGTCGGCACGCTGCCCGGGGTTGTTCTGCCAGGGCTGCGGACCGTAGTGGTGGCCTTCGGCAAAGATGTGGTGCAGACCGAGCGGCATCATGTAGTTGACCACGGTTTCGCGGCTTTGGCACATCAGGGCGACAAGGCTTTCCGTCTGTGAGGACAGGCCGAAGGTGGTGGCCACCCATTCACGGGCAATGGTTTCGCTGCTGAGGGCGGAGTTCCATGCCAGACGGCCAAAGGCATACCAGTTGGCTTGCGCCATGACGTTGCCGCAGAAGTTCGGGTCGGTGCCCACGTTGGAAACACCGGCTATAGCACGCAGCTTGCTCCGCTGCATCTGCTCGGTATAATGGGCGTATTGCTTGATGTCGGAAAGAAATTCCGTCCACATCGGAGCCAGGAAGCAGATGTGGTTGGCGTGTCCCAGATATTCCTGTGTGATTTGCAGCTCGGCCATCTGCGGTGTCTTTGGCATGGCACCAAAGAGAGGGCTGAAGGGTTCGCGGGGCTGGAAGTCGATGGGGCCGTTCTTGATCTGAATGATGACGTTGTCGAGGAATTGCCCGTCGAGGGGCTGGAACTCCAGGTAAGCCTGCTTGGCACGGTCGGGGTCGCTGGGCGAATAGACGAAGGCACGCCACATGACGATACCGCCGTATGGACGCAGGGCACGGGCCAGCATGTTGGCTCCGTCGGCATGGGTGCGTCCGAAGTCCATCGGTCCGGGCTGCCCCTCGCTGTTGGCTTTCACAAGGAAGCCGCCGAAGTCGGGAATGAGGCTGTAAATCTCCTTTGCCTTTTTCTGCCACCATTGCTGCACGGCTTTGTCCATGGGGTCGGCTGTCGGCAGCCCGTCGAGCACGGTGGGCAAGGAGAAGTTCACAGACAGATACACACGGATGCCGTAGGGGCGCAAGAGGTCGGCGTAGGTTTTTGCCTGACGGAGCACTTTGGTGGTCAGCATCTGGGGCGAGGCATTGACGTTGTTGAGCACCACACCGTTGATGCCGACAGCGGCATTGCGGCGTGCATAGTCCAGAAGGTGCCGTCTGTCATAGTCTGGCCAGAAGATGCTTTTGCCGGCATAGCCACGTTCCACGGTGCCGTCGAGGTTGTCCCAGTGGTTCAGCAGACGGAGGTCGTGTTCGGGATTTTCGGTCAGCACGGTGTCGGCTGGCAAACCACAGGCTTGCAGTCTCAGCAGGTGGGCAGCCCCGTAAAGCAAGCCTACATCCGTCGATGAGCTGATGGTGGTCTGCAGCGCTTTCCGCTCGATGCGGAATCCGTCGGGCTTCAGGCCTTTCTGTGCCTTGCGTTGCAAGAGGATGGTGCCTGTGGCATCGGTTTCCTGCAACCAATCCGCAGCCAGCTGTGTCGTCGGCGAGGGCTTTGACAGCAACCGTACATCAGCCTTGCCCCACGCTGTTCCGGCAGCGAGGGCAAGGATGAAGAGCAGTTTGTTACAAATGTTACACTTGTTACACATATATTTTTACAGCTTCACGGTGAGCATGATGAAGGAATATGGCGGCAGGTCGAGCGACATCTGCTTCTTCACCGTCACGTCATCTATCTTGGGGACAATGGGGCGTGCGTCGTAGTTGTTCTCGTCTTCTGGCCGACCAGTAAGTACAGTCTTTGTGGCCTGATCCTTGAGGCTCTTGAAGCGGCTGAGGTCGAGCTTGGCTGTCTTGGCATCGCCGCTGGCATTGCAGAGCTTGACAAAGAGCTGGCGGGTCTTGACATTGAGGATGACCGACTGGCCTTGCAGGTCGGTGCCATCGGCTATCTTCACGCAGTCGCCATAGTAGTACTGGCCCGAAGACTGGCCGAACATCTGCTGCACGTAGTAGCTGCAAGTGAGGTACGGACGCTCGTTGTCGAAGTAGATGAGGTCGGGGTTCCAATTGGTGTTGGTGCGACGGGCAAACAGCGGTGCATAACTGGTCATGCTGACTACGTCGCCGTTGCGCTCGACATGGAGCAGGTAGAGACCCTCGGCCAGTGCGTCGATGAGCTTCTTGTCCTTTGCGGCATATTCGCCCAGATAGACTTTGGTCTTGCGTGTGCGTGGATAGTTGTCGTACTGGCGGCTCTTCAGGAAGTAGTCGCGTGGCTCGTAGTAGTGTTCATCGAGGATGGGCAGACCGATTTCCTCGGCGAGCTTCCAGCCGTTGTCGAAGTCGGGATTGCCCGGATGTGAACCAGGACCGGCTGTGCCGACGATGACGATTTCGGGATGAGCCTTCGTGATGCGCTCGTACATATATTTAAACCGCTCGGCAAATTCGGGCGTAATCTTCTCTTCGTTGCCAATGCCGAGGTATTTCAGGTTGAAGGGTTCGGGATGACCGGCATCGGCACGCACCTTACCCCACTTGGTGGTCTTGTCGCCATTGGCCCATTCGATGAGGTCGAGTGCATCCTGCACCCATTCGTCCATTTCCGACATGGGCACAACGTCCTGTGCCTGTGTCTTCATGCCCCAACCACCGTTGGTGCCCTGACAGCTCACACCACAGGGAAGGATGGGCAGCGGTTCCATCTGCAAGTCTTCGCAGAACTGGAAGTATTCGTGGTAGCCCAGTCCCATACTCTGGTGGTAGCCCCATGTGTTCTTCAAAGCACGGCGCTGCTCCTTGGGTCCGACGGTTGTCTTCCAGCGATAGGTGTTCCAGAAGCCGTCGCCACCGCCATGAACTACGCATCCACCAGGGAAGCGCATGAACTTGGGCTGCAAGTCAGCAAGTGCCTGAGCCAGGTCTTTACGCAGGCCGTGACCCTTGTAGGTGTCCTGCGGCATGAGGGAAAGCACGTCGGCATCCACATCGCCAGGAGTGAGCACAAGAACCTGCAGGGCTGCATTCTTGCAGTCGGCATTGGGCGAAAGAGTGGCTGCATATTTCTGCCAGCCATTGCCGTTCACGGTGAGGGTAGCTTCAGCCAGAAGTTTCGGGTCTTTGCCCCACCCCCCAGGCTCTACCAATGCCACGCGCACTTGCTTGGCTGCGCCCTTCACGTTGCGGAAGAAGGCCGAGAAGTCGTACTTGGCACCCTGCTTCACCGAGATGCCGTCGAAGCCGTCGTTCTGCAAGCCGAAGCCTTTCCAGCCGGCATAGTCATAATATTCCTTGACGCGCTCGATATGCAGACGCATATACGTGGGATTGTTGGGGTGAATGCCACCATCCATGCGTGGCTCCACATAGCCAAGGGAGTGGCCGGGACGAATGGATTTCCAGGCGGTGCCTGGTCCCCAACCGTCACGCTCGTTGGGACTGAACTCGAAAGAGCCGTTCTGCAACAGTTCGGCATAGAGTCCGCCGTCGGCTGCACTACTGATGTCTTCGAAGAAGATACCAATGAGTTCGTCACTGATTTGCTTTCCGCCCTGAGGTGCAGTCATGGGCTTCTGAGCCGAAAGGCTGAGAAGGGAAGCGAAAAATGAACAGTAAACAGTGAATAATCTACGTTTCATAAGAATAATATTTTGATGGTTTTAGTTAATCAGGAAGTACTTCTTTTGTCCCTTGTAGGTACAGGTAACGGTGGCACGTCCGCCCACAACCGGACTTACTTCGATGGTCACGTCACGCTGGTCTGCCTTGGCCTCCACCTTGGCATTGGCTTTCATCGGTGCATAGAGCTGGTAGCGGTTGCACTCGGTATAGCCGTTGGCATTGGTAGCCATGATGGGCTTCTCCGGGATGTTGAGCTTCTGGCCATCCACAGTGATGGTGACCTGGGGCACAGACGGCATCCAGCGCATAGTTGTTCCTTTGGCAAAGCCGATGCCGTGGAGGTCGAAGAGACCCTGTGGGCGCTGCGGCTGCTGCTGACGACGTCCCCAACCCTGCTGAGGCTGCTGGGGAGCCTGCACCTCTGGGCCTTCGGCCACAAGGTAGATGGCATGTTTGCCTGTCAGCCCCTCAATGGCTGGCACATCGTTATTAAAGTTTACGGCACGGCGTGGTGCATCGGCTGGAATACTGAACAAGGCTATCTCCTGTCCTTTCCAAGGGTCGTCAAGACGCACATGAATCTTGAAGGCACCATTTCCGCCTGGTGTGAGAACCAGCTGCAAGTTGGGATTGTCACCTTTCTTAATTCCTTCAAAGGCTTTCACACCCTTCGTGTCCTTGTCCAGACCGCCGAAGCCGAAATACTTGAAGCCGACGATACCGCCATTGGTGATGCCAGCCAAGTCCATCGAGTTGTTCCAGACGTCGTGGTTGTCCTGCATCCATTCGTTGCTGTTGGTGCCGCCATACATGAAGCAGGCAATACCGGCAGAATAGTATGCATAGGGAGGCAGACCGAAGATTTGGAAACCTTCGCTGGTGACTTCAGCACCGGTATATGCGTTGCCGTTAGATGCCTTGGCTGTCCATTCATTGCCTTTCACGTAGGGGTCGTAGCCAGTGATACGAACCTGACCGCCTTTAGCCACAGGCTTTTTGTCCCACTCTATCTTCACAGGGGCAACCATGGCTTGACGGGCATTGCCGAAGCCACGTGGTGGACGGTGATAGAACACATACCACTGACCGTTGATTTCCTGCAAGGAGCCGTGCGTGTTATGACCTGCATTGGTTGTGATGAGTTTGGAGCCGTCCTCGTTAAGCACAACACCACGCGAATCGACCAGCACACCACCTGAACGCCAGGGACCCAGCGGCGAGTCGCCGTAAGCATAGCGAAGGGCACTGTTCGTTGCACCCAGGCCGTACTCCTGACCAGAGTAGCCCGAAAATACCATTACATATTTATTGCCCACCTGACGGATGGACGATGCTTCGAAGAAATTGAAGTCCAAAGGATTCTGCCCCTTGTAGAGTGCCTTATATACACTGCCCTCCTTGTCGAGCAGCTTGCCGTCGCGGCTGCTGGCAGGGATGAAGGGGTCAATCAGTTCCGTACCTTCACGCTTCGAGTACATCGTGTTCTGGTCAAGTTCACAAGCCGTGGAATGTTGGAAGCCATAGAACACGTAGGCACGGAAGCCCTTGTCGTAGTCGGGGTCTTTCTTGTCGGTGATATTCTCCACAAACACCGACGGGTCGAAGTCGATGAGCGAACCAGGCAGACACTGCGTACCGTCCTCGGTGAGGTTCACCGGCGTAAAGGGACCATCAGGACGGTCGCCCTTACATACCATCGGCACACGGCGCCAGCCGCGACTGTGGGGATAGAGCCAATAGGTCTTTTTGCCCGTGTTGCGGTCGGTGGTTGCCACAAGGTCGGGGGCAAACATCGTGTCCCACTGTCCACCAACAAACCACGTAAAGAGAGGGCCTTCATCACGCCACTGGCTGAGGTCATCCACAGGAGCCGACCACATGCGGATGTCGGGACCGCAATAGGCCGTGTAAGTCACATCGTGAGAACCGATGATATAGGCACGATACTTGCCTGGCTGGTCAGGGTCTTCAAAAACACGCGGTTCGCCGTCGGGCAGATGCTCCCAAAGGGGCAGATAAGGATTCTGTGCCCATGCGCCCATTGGCAACATAGCCAATAAAAGGGTCGTAATGAATGGTTTCAGTTTCAAGTTCATATTGTTCTGTTTTTGAGAATTTGGCGCAAAGGTAATAGAATCAGAGGATAAAACCTTTAAGTTCCGTAACTTTTTTTTGCCGTAAAGTATCAGAGGGATGATTTCAGCACTGCAAGCAAACAGAAAATACAAACAATCCGACTGCCGACTATGCTTTATCGCCTCAACGCTACTGAAATGATGTTTTTTGGGGCACAGTAGATAGTCAGTGGGGGCAGGCATAAATCAATGAAAACCTATAGATGAAAAATTTTACCGACAAGTTGTCTTGCCAGCCGCCACGCTGGTTCGTGACTGATGCCACGCTGGTTCTTGGCTGCCGTCACGATGGTTCGTGAAAGTTTTCCCGCTTCGTCAGGAAAGTTTTCACGAAGCATCATGAAAGTTTTCCCGCTTCGTCGGGAAAGTTTTCCCGCACCATCGTGACTGCTGGCGGGAAAAAGCGCAAACTCCCCCTTAGCGAGTTTTCCGCATTTTTATTGTCACACTGTCACAGATTTGCATATCAGCCTGGCCATCACCTGGTTAAGGTGTGACAGAAAGTGTGACAGTTGTGACAATTGGTGACAGTAAAACACCAGTTTATTGTCACACGCAAACTATTGGTTTACAACCTGATGGCCCCTGTGTGACAGTTGTGACAGTAAAATCGCAAAAAATCGTTTTTTAGTTTCTATTAACGCAAATCCCCTGTATATTTAGCGCAAAAACAGGGGCTTTTCACCCCTGTTTGCACAAAAAGTTTGTATAAGAAGGCCACAATTCGTCAGAATAACCGCCAAATTGCCTACTTTTCCGGGCATATTATGGAGGCTTTATAATGAGTTTTTGAGGTTGATGCTATGGCAGCAACGCTGTGGCACGCTACTTGCCATACACCAGCTGGGACATCTTTTCGGCTGCCCGTTGCCCGGCAATGTCTTTGTCCTGTGGGTGTATGTCGTTCCATTCGCCAGTGTCGGCAAGGGGAACAAGGGCGGCACGGCTGAGACGCCGGGAGGCTTGGAGCTGTTGCTCACGCAAGCTGGCCCATGATTTTTCGAGCGGCGGATTGTGGCCTTTCTGGAAGCTGGCCAGCTCCACGATGACGGCAGGGAACTCCGTGTGCCACTGCTTACGCCACTCCTCGACCATGCGGACAAGGTAGTCGGCATAGTCCGCTTGGCCGGCATTGCTCTCGCCCTGATACCACAACATGCCGCTGATGGGGAGGTCGCGCAGCGGGGCAATCATGGCGTTGTAGAGACCCGTGGGACAATCGACGAAGTAGGTGGAGCCGGGCTTGGCCGGCATCGAACTGCCCTGGGCCATCTGCCACTGCTGGGTGATGGGGAAGATGTGGTCGTCCACCTCCAGCTGATAGAGTTTACCACTGGTGAAATTGGCTCTGCCACCTTGCGACATGAGGTGCACCATGATTTCGTTCTCACCCGTGCGGAGCACACCCTGTGGCACGGTGTAGATGCGAGGGGGATATTCGTAGGTGGTGTTCCCAACGAACTGGCCGTTGACAAACACCGAGTCGGCATCCTTCATGGCTCCGAGACGCAGCGTGGCCGCTTTTCCTGCACAGTCAGAGGGGAGCATCAGGGTATGGCGGAACCAGTAGGAGCCGTTGCCGGCTCTGCCCCAGTCGGAGAAGATGTCGGTCTGTGCCCAACGGGAAAAGTCGTATCCCGGAGTGCGCCACTTGTTCACAACGGTGTCGGCTGCCATCATCTGGCGTTCCCACTGGCCAGCTGCCCGCATTTCTGCCCTCATCACGGAGTCGGGCCAATTTTGCTGGTTGTATTTCAGCTTGTCAAATTCCTTGGCGTATGCGGGGAATGTGCGCAGGCTCTGCTGTGGCATCCAGGCATCAACCTTTGTGCCGCCAACGGCTGAGTTGATGATGCCGATGGGCACCCCTGTCTGCTCCTGAAGCTGACGGGCCATGAAATAGCAAATGCCACTGACTTCGCCACAGTTCTCAGGCGTGATGTCCTGCCAGGGACGAATGATGACATCGTCGTTAGGACGCACATAGTTATACTGATGCGGCAACTTCAGGTAGCGGATATTGGGATTGCTGTAATTACGCACTTTGCCAGCCACTTTGTCCATGCAGCGGCGAATGGGCAACTCCATATTGCTTTGGCCGGAACAAAGGTAGAGGTCGCCAATGAGGACATTCTGCACCAGCAGGGTTTCTGCTGCGCTGACAACCTTCAGCTGCTGCGGCACAGCGGTGGCTTTCAGCTTTGGCAGGACGGCCCGCCATGTGCCGTCGGCCTGTACTTTGGCCTTGGCCGATTTGCCACAAAGTGTCACCTGAACAGTAGTTCCAGGTTGCCCCCACCCCCATACGGGGATTTTCTGCTCGCGCTGAAGCACCATGCCGTCGGCAAAGAAGCGAGGCAGGCGCAAAGGTTCAGCACGTCCTTCGGAAGCACAGAGTGTACAGAGAAGACAGAGTACACAGAGGAAGAAGAAAGGTTTACGCATTATTTCAGAGGTAAATACCATTTAGATTTATCTGTCAGCAACGTGTAGAGCTGTTCGTCGAAGTTGGACGAACCATTACGGCTTGCCACCTTCCGAGCCAAGAAAGCTGGATCGCCTCGGCGCAGGGCAATTCGCATCAGGTCGTAGAAGCGGAGACCCTCACCAGATGTTTCAAGTGCCATTTCGTCGCAAATCTTGTTCTCCACAAAGAGGATGGAGTCGGCCTTCGTTGGCAGTTCGGGAATGACGTAGGTCTTGTCGCCGTTGGCATCGCCTGAACCACGCGAATGAATGCCCTGCGTGTTGCTGGAAGTAAATGTGTAGCTGCTGAACGAAACGAGGTCGCCAGCTGCGGCACGTTCCTCGGCAGTCCAATACGGCTTCCTGCCCTCTAAATCTGCAATTCGCTGGTCTGTAACGATATTATCATTACAGATTCCATATTTCAGGATGAAGAATGCAGCCTCGGGGAATCCGGCACGGTTCAGAGCCTCGGCATAACGCAAGTAAATGTGCTGGAGGCGATAGGTGACGATGAAGTAAGGATGATCACACTTGGCAAACTCTTGATAAAGCGAAGAATAGTTGGCAGAATTGCTGATGATTGTCGCCATTTGGAATACAGAGTAGAGACGCAAATCACCACGCCAGTTTTCGTTGGGATAAACCATGTCTTCTGGTGGAGAAACAGTGTCGCGCAGCATCGTCACAGGATCGCTGTAGATGAGAGTGAAACGCTGGGCGCGAGAGAGTTCCTTGTAGGCAGGACTGGGCTCAGCCTGATAATAGTATTTGTTGTCCTCTGTGGAATTAAACACATCATCGAGATAGGAAACGGTGCCGTCAAACTCTTCATGTTCCATCGGAATGATGGAGAGAATTTCATCAGTAGTGGGATCCACGAAAACACTCGCATATCCATCCGTCACAGTCTCAAACTTATAGTCATACCAACCTACGCTGTTTTTATACGTGGGGTGAATATTGCCCTGCTTGGTGAGGTAGTCATGGTAGTATTTGGCCGCCTCGGTATAGCGTTCAGCCCATAAGCAAAGGTCGCCAAGGAGCACACGCACAGGAATGTAAAAAGATTGGGAAGGTTGATTTCCCATCTGGCCGTATGCGGGATAGTCGGTATCTACGTATGGAGCAAGATCGCTAATGAAGTACTCAGCAATCTGCTTGATGTCGTACTTTGGGAAAAGCGCAGGATCTGCATCCTTTTCGGTAAGCAGTGGCTCGGTGAAGAACGGAACACTGCCGTAGTTGAGAGCCAGCTGCATGTAGGTCCAGGCACGGTATGCCTTGACCACAGCGTACTCTTTCTCGAACACACGCACACCACGCTTCATCAGCTGCATATCTGCATTGGCCAGGAAGTAGTTGCAATTCTGGATGATTGCATAATAGTCGCTGGGGACATTATAGGGATTTGAAGCATCGGCTGTAAAGTTGGCCAATGCCTGCAGGTTAAGGTTCGCGTGGTCGGTAAGGCTTATCAGGTCGGCACGCACCTCGCCAAGCAGCACGGTGCGGTCGGCTATCTGCTGCATTTTGCCTATGATGCCCATCAGGGAATAAACGGTGTCGTTGGGCGTGGACAGGGTGTTGTCATCGGTAAACTCCACCAGACTGTTCTCTGGCTCCGTGCAGGAAGAGAAGGTGAAAAGTGAAACCATCAAGGCTGCTACGCCCTTCACACATTTTCTTATAAGATTATTTTGCTTATTCATAGTGGTATAAATTGACTTCCGTCGAGCTAAAAGTTCATTACAAGTTAATCTTTGCACCTATTGAGAAACTGCGTCCACTGCCGAGCAAGCCACGGTCGATGCCCATGCCTAACACAGCATTGGAGTGAGCGAACTCAGGATCGCTTCCCAGGTATTTGGTGATGGTGAACAGATTGTTGGCTGCCGCCCAAATAGTGATGCCTTGCAGATAAGTGCTGCGGATAGGCAGGGTGTAGCTGAGCGTCACCGTCTTGAGTTTCAGGTAAGAGCCATCTTCAATCCATCGGTCGCTGAAACGACTGTTGCCCATCGTGTCAAGGAAGTCGGCACGCGGCACACTGGTTACCTGCCCATCGTGCGTCCAGCGATTCAGCATGGCCGTAGTCTGATTGTAGAAGTATGCACCAGACTCAATAATGGAGCGCTGGTAGTTGTAGATATCACCACCCAATGAGTAGGTGAAGTTTGCATTCAGAGTGAAACGCTTCCATGAAAGCTGCGTGTGGATGGCTCCGTAAACGTCGGGGTTGGGGTCGCCTATCACCTGCATGTCGTTCATGTTGTCGATGCGGTGGTCACCGTTGACATCCACAAAGCGCATGTCGCCCGCCGCAAAGTTCTGCTTGATACCAGTCTCGGTGAGCTGATAGAGTGCTGCGGCATCTGCTTCAGCCTGGGTAGCAAATACACCGTCCGTCTTGTAACCATAGAATAACCCTGCGGCCTGACCTTCTGCATTGCGGATGGTGGCGTTGTAGAGGGTCTGGTCAACATATCCGTCTGCACTTGGCAAGGTTTTGATAGTGTTTTTGTAGTGACCCATCGATGCGCCGAGCGACCATTTCCAGTCTTTCAGGTTGAGCACTTTCACGTCAAATGCCACATCAAAGCCTTCGTTGTGAACACGTCCGCCATTCGTCCAGTTGCTTTGCAAACCTGTCAGGTAGCTGAGGCTTGACAAGGAGAGCAGATTGTAGGTATTGGCGTTAAAATAGTTCAGCGAGAAGTTCAGTCGGTTGTCGAAGGCGGAAAGCTGAAGGCCAGCGGTGAAACGAGCCGTGGTTTCCCATTGCAGCTTCGTGTTGCCAATGTTGGAAATAGTCTTTCCTGATATGCTGTTGAACATTCTCTTGGCTGTGAAATAGGTGCGTGAAGCCTGACTGTTTATGTCATCGTTACCCAGCAGGTCAAATCCTGCATTCAGCTTCAAGTAGTTCAAGCCCTTGCCCTTTGGCATCCAGCTCTCGTTGGTCATCACCCATGCAGCCTCAACGCTGGGGAAGAAACCAAATGCATAGTTGCCAATCTTCACGCCTTCTTCTGCGTCAACACCGAAACGGCTGGAGCCATCCATGCTGACAGCCGCTGTCAGATAGTAACGCTCTTTGTAGTTGTAGTCTGCCGACAGGTAGTACGTCAAGTTAATGTCGCGGTCGTCTTGTCCTGCAGTCTGCTTATAAGACAGTTCCTTAGACATATTTGGTGTCTTGTCGTTACCCGTGTTATATCCCACCTGTGTGTTCAGACGGTAAGTGTCACGCAGATAGCGCCAGCCGCCGCGCACACCCAGCAGATGGGCATTCCAGCGATGGTCAAAACGGAAATAAAGGTCGTTCATCACCGTAATCTGTCTGGCTGCAAGGGCGCTGGCTGTATTTTCCACCCGGCCAATGCCTTCAACCTCATAATTAGGCACGCCATTGGTAGGCAGATAGTACTTTTCGTCTGTATTAATCAGCTGGAAAGCAAACTGGTCGGCCACCGTCCAACTCTTGTTAATATTCCACTTTGGTGTTACGGCAAGGGTAATCAAACGATTTGAGAAGTAGTTCTTGTTGTCACCTTCACCATTCTCCAAAATGCTGGTTGGGTTGGGCAAAGACTTGGTATATTTATCTGTAACAGCCACATCGCTCAGATAGTCGTCTGCCTCGGCCATATAGCTGGAAATATTTCCACTGGTGTCAAAAGCAAAAGGCGACAGGAAAGGAGCCTTGATGAGGGAGAGGAATGCCGGACTACTATTGATACCGTCGGTCACATTCTCTTTCACACCGTCATCACGCAGGTTACGGTTGACATCACTGTAAGCAGCATCAAACCGTACACTTACATTCTTGACCAGGTTAATATCCGTGTTAAGGCGCAGATTGAAGCGTGAGTAGCCGTTGTCCTTGAGTGTGGATTTTGCATTAGCATAGCCAACCGAAAGATTGTAGTTTGCTACATCATCACCGCCTTGCACATTGATGCTGTAGTTCTGTACAAAGCTTTCCTTGCGCACCTGTTCCGACCAGTCTGTCTGGTTGTGATACATGTTGTAATAGTAGTAGTTGGGGTCTGACTGCAGAAACTTGAAATTGTTGCTCTTGGTGCCAGTTGTCCCAATCAGCTCTGAAGCAAAAATGCGATACTGCTGTGCATCCATCATCTCTGGCTGGCGTGGAAGCAACTGATAACTGCCACCAACACTGACATCAATGCGTGTGGCCATCGACTTGTTGCGCTTCGTCTCTATCACCAGAACACCATTGGCACCTTTTGCGCCATAGATGGCAGCACCATTCTTCAGTACAGAAATTTTCTCAATGTCTTCCACCATGATGTTGGCCAGAAGATTATTGTAAAAACCATCGTGCTGAGGCACGGCATCGTATTGTAGATTCTGAATGACACCGTCAATGACAACCAGCGGCTGCGCATTGCTATTTAGGGAATTGACACCGTTCATCAGCATCTTAATGCCCATGCCAGGCGTTCCACTGCGCAGAGCTGTCAACATGTCACCAGCAAACTGCTGCTGAACCTGCGCATCAATGCTGATATCATTGTTGTTGTAATCAACCAATGCCGTTTTGCTTGACGTGGCAGAGGTCTGCTTCTGGTAAGTCTCGAAGAACTGCGAAGAGAACATCTTCACATCAACCATATCGGTGCCAGTACCTATCGCTTGCTGAACATAATTGTAACCTTCAGCCTCAAATGCAAGGGACGTCACAAATTTCGGAACACGAATCGTATATTGTCCCTTTTCGTCTGTCATGGCCGCATAGCGATTGTTGTTATATGCCTGTACACGGACACCTGCTGCAGGTTCATTGGTTGCAGCATCAATCACCCGTCCAGTCAGTTGCACCATTTCTTGTGTTTCGGTTACTGCCACTTTCTTTTTCGGCTGCGCCAGAAGAGTACCACAGCACAACAAGCACATTGCTTGCAAGATGAATATTACGCGTTTCATTTGTCACCCTCCTTCCTTGCTCTGGTGGCTGCCGCCTCTTCTGCTTCAGTCACAGGTTTTAAATAGATACAATCCAGAAACATTTCGCGCGAGTACTTTGTCTGAGTCTTTTTGATGGAACATTGAATCTGCAACGTTACCGTCGTCTCGGGCTGAGCATAGTTGCACACCGGGAAGTTGAAGCGTCCTATTACAGTCGTATCAATCTTGGTTCCGCTGTTTTCCAGTTCGTCGTCATAGTTTACAGTCTTTTTCACGCCATCAACATCTGTATATGTCAATTGAGCTTTAAACTTATTGGGCTTCGTATCCTTAGAATTGGGCATATATACCGTCTTGGGCAATGTAACGATGCAAATGTCATACGTTCCACTCAAGGTATTTCTCACCTCGTAAGTCACAGTCCAATCACTCGTGCTCTTCGCTGGTACAATGTCCATATAATATCCCAACGAAACGCCAGGATTCATTGTTTGGCGTAGATTGAAGGAACAATCTTTCTTGTCTGTGACATAAGCCTCAATCTCTCCTTCGGTCTTCAGTGGCCGGAAATACAGACTGTCTATAACGTATGGCCAGTTGGCTATATTGTAAATGACACCATTCGAGCACTTCAAACTATCAATGATTTGGGCACGGTCAAACAATCCGCCTGCTTCGTAAGGTTTATAATATACATGATATGGCCAATCAACATAAGAATAGTAATTCGTAATCAATGAATCTTGGGGAGATTTATTCACAGTCTTACTTTTATTGAAGAAAAGGTCTTTCATGAGAGAAACCGTCTTCCATGTCTCTCCGATAGAGTCGGCTTTCTCAATACTGCCATAATTGAAAAGTGCACTTGCTTCATTATAGACCGTATTCCAAACATTTACATCGGGCATCAGCATCATAAATGTTGAATCCTCATCTGCAATTCTGTCAAAAGCGCCAAAAAGGTCGTTTCGTATAATCATAACAGAGTCAGAATATACCTTTCGGCCATCAACAAGTCCAGACTGGATGCTTCGATCCTCATCCAGTTCTTGCTTTTCCATCCGTTTGAGAAGACGACCCACATGGGCATACTGGTCTAAGCTGGTCAAGGCTTCGTAAAGATTGTAGCTATATGGAGCATCATCATCAACCACATGCAACAAACCATTCGAGGCTGGAATATTATAACTTCCTGCCATCACCTTGCTACTATTCAGCTGCGAGGGGGTCAACTCAATAAACTTGTTATTGAGCATTTTCACAGATTCCGAGGTCGTAGCATTCATATTGTACAGATTTCGCGAAATGTGATTGGCCACGAAATGCTGCGCAACAGAAGAGTCGCCCTGTGCTGTCTGGCACAGGCTGAGCATCGAGTCCACGTTGAACGTCCCGTTAACAGGTGCCCAGACCGTCAAAGACTGGTCAGCATTAAGCAAATCGGCATAAGTCACAGGTGTGGCATGCATATTGTTATACAAATGGGTTACTTGGCATACTTTCAGGAAATCGCTCAATTGAGGATTGTTTTGTATGCATTGAAGCAGGGTTTCTGTTCCTCCTGACTGAGCATCGATGCCGTAGTGATCGTCCCAGCTGTCAGTGCAACTAACTGAAAGACCGCCCACAACCATTCCTGCCAAAGGAAAAGCTAATAAGTTTTTAATATATCGTTTCATAAGTCACTATAATATTAATGTGTATCTTCTGCATTTAGTCCTGCATAGACTGACTTGGGACAGAATTCAAAATAGTTGATAGGCAACTCTGCCTCTGCATTTTCTATGACAAGTTTGATACGCAGGTAATATTCCTTCTCTGGCGACATGGACTGCGTAGTAAGAATCTTGCGGAACTTACCGCTGTTTGCACGCAAATTGTTCGAACCACCCTGATTCCATGAATCCATATCCTTCATGTAACCACGATTGTGCATAGCCTTGTCTATGGCTCGGTTTTCTTCCTCGTCCTCCACGTCGGCAACCCAACCGATACGGGGGTCACCGCCCCAGATACGGAAATCTATAGGTAAGCCCATCGGCTGCATATTGTCTTTCTCTCCAAAATAAATCTGCACAACACCACGGTCGGTACCTGAGCCGTATGCAAAACGTACCTCGTATGTATTTGCAGGTACAGGAGGCAACTTAAACGTGATATCGAACTGGCCTATCAAATCGACAGCGTCCGAATAAGTTGCCATCCATACACCACGCTCACGCAAAGAAAGGCGTGGCTGACGACCATGGAAATCCCAACCTTCAACAGCCTTGAAGCCTGTTACATGAGTTGTCGTTCCACGTGCTCCGGCATTCAGAAATTCTGGTGACATTGTTATCACATTCCAGCGGATTCGGTCATTAAATACCACATCACGCGTTTGCGTATTGTAGGTCAAGATATCATCGATATAATGATAGATACCATTCAAGGCCTGCTGGTTGAGCGTATCAGGAGCATGTCCTGCAGCCATCATATCGGCATCGTGCAAAGACTTCATTTCTGTAGGCGTATAAACCTTGGTTCCTCTCACAGAATATTTTGCAGCCACGCCCTTTCGGTTGATGAACAAGCCTTCGTTAGGAGAAGACATCTTCATAATGGTATATGGCATCAGCGTGGTGTACCAGTCGGTTGCATCAATGAGATTGGGCATTGAACAGGTCGTCTTGTAATTGATACCACTCTCCGAAATCGTAAAGTCATTAATTGCACCATAATATGGCAACAGATGGTATGCAATGAAACGGTTCAAAGGATTCTTTCGGTTTGTCCACAATTCATCGTAAAGACCGGCATCCTCTGGATAAGTCTGGTCGTAAATCTCTTTAGCGTATGCTTTCAAGTCATCCAGATTGTTTATGCCTTTCGAAGCAAACACGCTATTGGGTTCTATCAATGCGGTGAAACGTTGCACACGCACAGCAGGGTATTTACAAAGTTTGTTTTCACCCGTTCGGTGGATAATAACACCCTTGTTGACAGAGTCTGTTCCGATGGTATAGTCTTCGTACTTCTCCTGATATGCCTTAATGGAGTCAATCAGCCCCGTCAAAGCAAGCGCACTATAGAAAAGCGAGATGCAAGGGTCATCGGCCAGAATTTCGGGCAGATAGAGCTTCGATGGCTGAATAACCTGATCCAACGTGTGAACCACGCCATTTTCCACGGAGTCGTCCCGTGCAATAAGGCAGGAAGCCATGTTCAAGTAATACACAACACCAGTTGCACTGCTATCACACGAAAACGTAAGGAAACGTTCATTCATGTTAGCCGTCGGTATGTTTCCATCGGAAAGGTCTGTCGTGAAGTATGCCTGCTGAATAATGTGATTCCACGAAAGTGTATCACATTCAGCTTTTGTCAATTGGTCCACGCTTGAGAGTCCATGCTGAGCAAGGTATGAACTAATGGCACTGTTTGTAGGAGCAAAACAGGTATAACTACCATAAGTAGCCATCATGCCATATAGGCCAGACCGCTGAAGGATCTTCGTAAATTCACTATAGAGTTCAGGACGGGCATCAAGGTAATCACTGACCATCTCGCCTGTAAAGGTATAGTAATTTTCTGCTTCCGGCTCATCAGAACAACTTGTCAGCATCGGAGAAATCAATGCAACTGACAAGAGCCATTCGCCCATAATAATTATATTCTTGAGTCTCATAATAGATTAGATGTTTTGTTCAGTATTATCAGTTTCGTAAGCAGGATTTTGGATGAGATATGGATTCTGCTTCAGTTCATCACGATGATAAGGCCACCAGATGATGGCATTTGAAGACAGCTTCACACGGATAGCTGCTGCATTCTCCTGGAACTTTGGAAGTACCATTTTTATCATGCGGCTATTCTCACCTTCACGGCGACACAGACGAACAAGGTCAAACCAGCGTTTGCCCTCAAACATCAGTTCACGCTGACGCTCACCAAGCACAAAGTCTTCCATTGCGCTACGTGCAATGGCATAGTCCGTAAATACGGGCAATTCTGATGTTGAGGTACGCTTGTTGTTAGCACGTCGCCATACAGCCAGCACGTCATCAAAAGCTTCCTGATAGCAGCGCGTTTGCTCTGCCGTCAACTGCTGGCCAACCTCAACATTGCCAGCCTGTTCAACTTTTGCTTCTGCACGCATCAGTATCACATCGGTCAGACGATAGACAATCCAGTTGGCAAAATCCTTTGAACGCGTAGAAGTACTCACAGTAGGAGCAGCACCCGTTGTCGTACTTGTGCGGAACTGCACACGCTGGCATACATACTTTTGAATATAGCCCTTATTGCTTTGTTCCAAGATGTTTTCCAGGAAACGGCAATCGGTCTTTTTGAAATAATCATTTGTCCCAGCGTATGCATTCTCATAGATAAAGGATGGAACACCTATTTGTCCTGTCCGGGTTTCACTGGAACCATAATAATTCTGAACAAAAGTATTCTTCACAGACTGGTCTTCCACAAAATTCAGTTCAAAGATACTCTCGAAAGAATTTCCTGTACCAAATATTTCTGAATAGGCGTTACCTGCATAATTACTTCCCGACTGTGTTTCAGAAATCAAAGGGTACTTGCCATAAAGCTCCACAGTCAATCCTGTAGGATTCTTTTCCCGCTCTTCTTCATACTGCTGAATCTTGCGCTCTATCACCCTGTCACAATAATCTATACAAGCCTGGTAATTGCCTTTCCACAGATAAAGGTCGGCAAGCAACGCATAGCAAGCATAACGGGTTATGCGACAAGTATTCTCTATCGAGTTTTCGCCATAGCTCCTCACGGCATCATCCTTCACGCGCTCCACGTCTGCAATCAAGTTGTCAAGCACTTGCTCAAAGGGTGTGGCTGCCACCTGATATTCACGGCTATCATCAATCGACGGTTCCACGATATAAGGAACGTCGCGGAATGTACGAATCAGATAGAAGTAACACAGTGCTCGCAATGTTGTTGCCTCGGCAATCGTTGCACGCAGTTCCGCATCCGTAAAGTTGGGGTCTTTCGCATTCACTTCAGGAGCATAATGAATAACAGTATTGCAATTGTTGATGCACTGATAGAAGCTTGCCCAATTCACAAGGGTGTTGGTCTCAAGAATGTTCTCCTTGAATATCTGAATCAAGTCATTGCCCGTAGCCGAGCCAGCCTGCATATTATCAGAACGGGCTTCGCCCCATATAGCCATACGCTGAATACAGTCTGCACTTTCCAGCTGTGAATAGCAAGCATTGAGCACACTCGTAACATCGGCCTTTTCTGTCCAGTAGTTTTCGAGCACAATGTCATTCAGAGGCTCGATACTCAGGAATTTATTGCAACCCGTCAGAACGGCTGCAACTGACACCATTATAATATATATATGTCTTTTCATAAATAGAGCTTTTTTAGAATTGTACTGTTACACCGAATGTGAAACTCCTCGCATTGGGGGTACGGGCATTATCTGTTGTTACGCCATAACCTCCATAGCCAACTTCAGGATCTGCACCACTATACTTGGTCAGGCAGAACAGATTGTTTCCTGACAGATAAAGGCTAAGATTGCTCAAACCAATCTTTTTCAAGAGTCTTGGTTCAAACGAATAGCTAAGTTGAGCATAATTCAAGCGCATGAAAGAGCCATCTTCAATGAAACGATCAGAGCCTAACCAGTTGTAGCCGCTCTTGTGCAATGCACGTGGCAATTCGGCTTCGTCACCTTCACAACGCCAGCGCCAGTTCACAGCTGCACTCTGGTTGTTGTTGGTGTACATGCTCTCTGCATTCATGCGGGCGGCATTGACAATTTTGTTGCCGACGCGGAAGTTGAACTGACAGTTCAGTTGCCAACGGCCATACTGGAACTTCATGCCCCAACCACCTGTTACCTTGGGCAATGAACTGCCTAAGTAAACAATGTCGAGCTCATTAATCTGACCATCGTGGTTGATATCTTCATAGATGGCATCACCGCCCTTAAATTCATAAATATAATTCTGCGTATCGCTGTCATAACAGAACACCATCGGCACCGTAAAACCATTCTTGTCAACAATCACGGTTCCGTTAGCGTCACGAGCAACAGGAGCATTAGGGCCACTCACGCCTTTCACTTCTGTATCGGAGTATTTAGAATATTGGTAAACACCTTTATAGCGGAAACCATACATACTACCAAAAGCATTGTTCAACTGCACACGGGTAAGATAAGAACCATTGTTCTTGTTAAATTCGCTGTTGAGCGCTGCCAATACCGTTTCATCCATTTTGGTGATTTCATTCTTATTGTTTGCAAACGAAACATTAAAGCTCCAAGAGAACTTGCCTTTCTTGATAATCTGATTGCCGTTGATGTTAAATTCCCAACCATTGTTGCGCATATCGCCCACATTCTGATAAGCAAGCGTATTAAAACCAGAAGAAGAAGGAATACGGCGGTTCATCATCAACAGGTCGCTCGTCAACTGCGTGTAGATATTAAAGTCTGCAGTGAGCTTGTTGTCGAAAAGCCCAAGGTCAAAACCGACATTCCAAGTCTCCTTCTCTTCCCATTTCAGAGAACTCAAGCGGATATTGCTTGGACGCATTGAAGAATTTTTATTATAAGCAGCACCTGCAGAATATTTAGAGAAATAAAGATATTCACCATTAGGCTGATTACCTACTTTACCCCAACCTGGACGAATTGAAAGCATTGATAACCATTTCAGGCTTTGCATCCAAGGTTCATCGCTGACATTCCAACGGAAAGAGAGTGCAGGGAAATTACCCCAGCGGCTATCGTCGCCAAACTTTGTGCTACCGTCACGACGAACAGAAAAGTCAGCAATGTAACGTCCCTTAAATGCATAGTGAGCAGAGAACGTGAGATAGACTGAACGCCACTGACCGGCACCCGTAGTAAGCTCTGTGACAACACCATCAGCCGTTGTTGAAGTAATGGAACCAAAAGGCAGGCCATAGATTTTGCTGCCCGTTGACTTGGAAGAGCCATCCGTCAGCTGGAACTGTGCCATTGCCATGAAACTGTGGTCACTATTGTTGAAATGCGGCGTGAAGGTCAGGCGGTGCGTTGTGGTGACAGCCATACTCTTGTGAGCATCTGCCGAAGATCTATTATTGTCGCCACTTGTCCATCCTGATGTGACGAGGCTTGAAGGATAAAATGTGTCGTTATACTTATTAAAGATATTAAACAAAATCTTACCCTCATACTTCAGTCTGTGCTGATTCTCCTCTGTACCCAGCAAGTCGTAATGCAGCTGGAACTCAGGCTGAATCTGATAGGTTGACTCATCATTCTTTGCCTGCTTTGCCAGAGCCACAGGATTCACATATTCATACTGATCCTTGTTGTTCGCGCTCCCCTTCAATTCGGGAGAACAGGTGTTGAGCATGTGATAAAAGTCTGGCAGGTCGTTACCCTGAGCATCCTGCTCATAGATGGAAAGGTTCGGCATTTTCTGATAGGCAATGCCAAGCAACTCGCTATAGTTCTTCTTGTTGTTAGTATAAGTCATGTTGAAGTTTGTCACAATCTTGATGCGGTCGCTGACAAAATAGTCCAAGGCAACACGAGTGGTGAAGCGGTCGAGCTTTTGCTCTATCACCGTACCCGTCTGATGGTCGTAACCACCGGAAATGCGGAAGTTGGCCTTCTCGCCACCACCCGATATGCTGATATAGTGCTTCTGCAACCACCCCGTTTTGGTGATGGCATCGCGCCAGTCGGTGTTGTTGTTGTACATTTCGTACTCATTCCACGACTTGTCGTAATTGAACTCGCGGATATTGGATGAAGCGTCGTTCAAACTTGGGTTGTAGTATGCTTCCTTCATCAACATGGTATATTGGTCACCATCCAGCAGACGAATACCCTTGGGCTGGAAAGTTCCCGTCAAACGATAGGAATACTGCACTTTTGTCTTTCCGCGAGCACCACGCTTCGTCTTGATTTCAATCACACCGTTAGCACCCTGCGAACCCCAGATGGCCGTACCGGCAGCATCCTTCAGCACAGAAATGCTGGCAATATCGTCAGGGTTCACGTTCAGAAGTTCTGCGAACTGGTCTTCCGTGGCATTAGCATAATCAAAATTACTGTTGTGGTCACTCTCAAAGATATTTCCATCGACAACAATCAACGGTTCTGTACTATTGTTGATGGAGCTGACACCACGCAGACGCATACTGGTACCCGAACCCAGGTTACCCGAATTGCTGATAATATCGAGACCCGAGATACGGCCTTGCAGGGCTTCATCGATACTGGTCACTGGCAGGCCCTCAAATTCCTTGGCATCAATCGTCTGATGCGCAATGGAAAGCTCACGCTCAGGAATGGCAAGACCACTGGCCTGGATAACCTTCTTAGCCTTTACCACCACTTCCTGCAACTGGGTGTTGCTCTTCAACACAATGTTGTAAGTCGTACCCTTTATGGGGATAATCTTAGTTTCACAGCCAATGTATGAGAACTTCAGGCGGTGCTTGGGGTCAACAATCTTGAAGGAGAAGTTACCGTTGATGTCCGTCACAGCATGAGCCACAATACGGTTGGCTTTGTCAATCTCAACGACGTTGCACGCCATCAGCGGTTCGAGGTCGTCCGAGACAGTACCTCGAATCATAGTGCCCGCCGTCTGAGCAAATGCACTCAGTGGCGCAAGGGCAAATGTAAGTATGAAAATAATATGTTTTGATTTCATAAGGCTTTACTTGTATTGAAGTGCTCCGTCAATTTGATGAATAACAGCAAAAGAAGAGGTGTAAATCTCCGTGGCATTGGCTGCATCAGGCGTGTTGTACTGATATTCGCGGGCCATGATGTTGTAGAGATTACCCGATGTCTGGACGTTATGGGAAATGCCATTGGCGTCAATTACCTGCAACCCAGTGGCAGACTGCTGCACCTTCAGTTTATAATACTGCAAGTTGCCATCTTCAATCTTGTAGGCAGCCGTTTCATATTCACCATTGTTGGTTTCGCCGCCAATGTAGAAGGCGTTGTCTTGTATGTGGTACTTGATGAAGTTCTCAATTTCGTTCTGCAGACTGTCCTTCTTCTCTTCATCCGTCTCATCCTCTACCTGGTCCCATGTTGGCAACTTGCCCGCGTCTTGCAGAGTCTGAATGGCTTCATTCGTCGGGACATAGATGGTATAGCGGAAGGTATTGAACAGAGATATGTTGGTGGAAGCACAGCCATGCTCGTCTGAACCGATGACATGCTTTGTCTCCAAATACTGCGAACTTCTCAACAGTTCACGGAAAGCGCTGAACTCTTCATGCTCTTCCAGAATGTCGAACACTGACTTGCGGGCTGTCATAATAGGTTCGGGCAGCACGATGCTGGCCTCATCCAGCGTATCCAGGATGTAAGCCTTACCGTTACCAACTTCCGAGAAGTCATGCACAGCCGTGATGCGAATCTTCCGGCCTGTTTCAAGCTGATAGCCACCCTGCACCGTCATACCGTTTTCGCCACTGGCAGCATTCTCAATCTTCACGACCGAACCACCTTTTGAGGTGTAGAAGGTTTTGCCATCCTCCACATTACCTACTATAATATGCGTGTCGAGGATATCTTCCAGACGGTCACAAACTTGAGAGTAAGAAGCTTCTGTCAGCGAGTCGCCAATCAGACCAGTCTCCGTGTCGTATTCATAGATGGCAGCCCACACTTTTTGTTCTTCTGTAGGCGCATCAGCCTTATAGTGGAAGCAGAAAAGCTGTGTAGTGGTCTTGCCGAAGGAGCAAGGGTCAACATAATAAAGAAGTGCGTCATTACGAGGGATGAAGAAGCTGTAGTAGGAGTTCTGCGAGTTGAGATAGACATTGAAGCCCAACTGTTCAATACCCCAGTTCAGCACGTTCATGGTCTCGTTAATCAGTGCGGGGAAGGATACTGAAATGTATGCCACAGGGTTGAACACCTTATTGGTGACGTACACGGCACCGTTGCAACACATCTGCACGCGATCCACATCTTTCGTCTCAATGCCCAGTTCATCGTTGGCATCGTTGAGCACCTGGTCGAATTTGCTTGGCACACTGGCCACAAAGCTGTTCAACATATTCACGTTAATCATCTTCGAGATAACCTTGTCGGGCACATTCTCCCATGAGCCATAACGCTCCTTCAAAGGCTTGCCAGCACCTTCATTCCAGTATTTGTCCAGAGCTGCGTTGGTGGGTACCAGCATCACGCCCATATTTTCCTGTATAGCCACATTGGTTGATGTGCTGGCAGTTGTTTCAGAATAGAACTGATTCCATCCTGGATCAAACTTCAGCATACCATTCACAGGGGCATCCGCCGGTGTCAAATCGAGCGGCATTCCACGATGACTGCGTTCCGAGAAGTATCGCTTTTCAAAGAGCGAGTCAACGGGTGCCGAAGGATTCAGGCGGTTATATTCATCAGTGGCAGTCTTTCCTGCATAATAAGGAGCACAGAAACGGTTCAGCAGTTTTGCAAACTGACTCAATTCCGCTGTCTGTGTTACATACTGAGCCATATTAGGCTGCGGGATGGTGACTTCAGCCATTTCATGCACAAAACCATTCGAACACTTAATGTTCTGGTTGGACATCTTCACACCATTCACATGGGCATCTCCCGGTATGCGTGCATCTGCATAATTGTTCAGAAAATTGCAATCCGCGTTTGTAATCAGCTTGTTCTGGAGAAATTGCTCAATGAAGTGTATCATTGGCGGAGCCGTAAAGTCGTTAGCACAAGCTATCGCCTTGTCATGGTCGCGATAATACTGCCAGTACGGCCCTTCGGGCATATCTGCCGGAGAAATGACAGGAATGCTGTCATACTCGGAAGATGCTGTGAGACGACGCATACAGTCGCCCTCTACAGGACCTTCTGAACTGGAGAGATAAGCCACCTGGCAAGCGTTGTTAATCATGCTGCCAAAAAGCAAAAGTTTCTTCTGGGCCATCGTCAGGTCTTCATAACTCCTCACGCCCCAAGTGTTGTTTTGATAGAAGCGGCCAAAGGCTTCATCATTGGCAACAAACAGCCCGTTTTGGCCAGCACCTCGCCATACCCCAGGTCGTCAATCAGACGCACAGTCTGGGTGAAGTTGCCTTCCGAACTCAGATAGTCGTAGATGCTTGAACCCAGCCATTCGGGATCCTTCTCCGCAAGGTCATACCCATCGGAACAGGAAGCCAGCAAGCCAGACACCACAGCAACACCTGCCATCAGTCGGAACATCGTTTTAGGCTTTTGTTTCATTAGTTTTAGTTTTTGTTTTAGAATTATGCCGCAAAATTATCATTTATTAATAACGTAAATGCAAAAAAGATGTAACATGAACATTCGCACACGTTACATCTTTCTCTAAAATGCTCACCCTTATACGATAAGGGAAAACAAATGTATCATATCTAATCCATCCCCTCTATGGTCTGAATCGTACCGTCAGGGTTGTAATGCAGCTCACAAACCTTCAATGAGCGCAGCCAGGTCTGGCCACCTGAAGGCACACAATCGTGGTGGAACAGATACCACTTGCCCTTGAATTCCACAATACTGTGATGCGTGGTCCAGCCAACAACAGGAGTCAAGATAACACCCTGATAAGTGAACGGGCCGTATGGGTTGTCACCAATGGCATAGCAAAGGAAATGCGTATCACCTGTGCTGTAAGAGAAGTAATACTTGCCATTGTATTTGTGTACCCACGAAGCTTCGAAGAAACGGTGAGGGTTATTGGCCTTCAGCGGCTGACCGTCTTTGTCAACGACAAGCACGGGGCGCGGTTCTTCGGCGAACTCCAGCATATCATCCTGCAGCAGGGCAACGCGTGACGGCAGTGCAGGCTCATCCCCCTCGGGCAGGTGGGCGTTCTCCAGCGCCTTGTTGTCCTTGTAGCGTTGCAGCTGTCCGCCCCAGATGCCACCAAAATAGAAATACTGCTTGCCGTCGTCATCCTTCAGCACAGCCACGTCAATGGAGTAGCTGCCCTTCATTGGTGCAGGCTGTGGAATGAACGGGCCTTCGGGCTTGTCGCTCACAGCCACGCCAAAACGGAAGATGTCGTTTCGGTCTTTCAGAGGGAAGTACATATAGTATTTACCGTCTTTCTCCTGCACATCGCAGTCCCACAACTGACGACCATGCCAAGGAATATCCTCCACGCTGAGCACCACGCCATGATCCACCAGCTGCTTTTCGCCGCGAATCACGGCCTCCAGGTCGTCGGTACTGAACACGTGGTAATCCTTCATGTTGAAGTGGTCACCGTTATCATTCTCAGGGATGCCGCTCTCCCAGTCATGGCTGGGATAGATGTAAAGGCGGCCATTCCATACATGCACTGACGGGTCAGCCATGTAGTCGTTAGGCACTAAATAAGTCTTTTTCATTGTCTGTTTCGCTTTTCTATTTCTTGGTTGATTTTATCTATTACCTCATCTGTCAGTTCGTACTTACTAATAATCCACATGGCCAGCAGGAGCAGGGCGGCAGGAATGACGCAGACAAGCCACAGGATGCCTTCTTCAGCTTCTGGGGACTGGTCAATAGTTTCAGAGTTGTAGGCAACATAGGCAAGGATGGCAGGGCCAACGATACTTCCAAAGGTCATGCCTGCCTTGAAGAACAAGCCTGTCAGAGCATTCACGATGCCGGAAATGCGACGGCCCGTTGTATATTCGCCGTATGAGATGACTTCCGGAACCAGTGCCCACATGTAACCTGTAGCCACTATCACACCGGTGCTCTTGATGAACTGCGCCACATAAATCATCATCATATTGGGATTCTCCATCTTGGAAATGACGTAAAGCATGGCCATACCGGTAATGGCGGCACCGAGGAACAGATAGAACATATTCTTCTTTCCAACCATGCGCTTGAACCACGGAACCAACGGCATGAACAGGAAAGCGGGCACCGACCCCAACGCCATGAATATGGACAGCTCCTGAGCCGAGCCGTGCAGGTTGCTGTTGATGAAATAGGCACCTGCAGCATTGCCTACTGACATCATGGCGAAAGCGGTGATGAAGAAGAATGCCAGCACACGCAAGGGGCGGTTGCGAAGGAACTCCATCCAAAGGTCGCTGACCTTCACGTCCTCGGTGGCTTTGGCATCCATGACCACGCGCTCCTTGCACTGGGAGAAGCAGAACAGCAACAGGCAGAATCCCACAATGGCATAGATTGTCATCGTCGTGAACCATGCAGATGGATCTTTGGGGAGGCTGTCCGACGGCGCGCCAGCAATCAGTGCAATAAACAGTGGCAAACCCGAGTTAACAGCCAGACCGCCAAGATTGGCCATAAACATACGCACCGAGGTGAGGATGGTGATTTCGTCCGTATCACGGGTCAGCGAAGAGTTCAGCGCACCATAGGGTACATTGATAAATGTATAGAGCAACTGCATGGAAACGTAAGTCACATACGCATAAATAAGAGATGGGGCGAATCCGTTCCAGAAGCAGAGGATGGCAAATCCTGAAAGCGGAATACCCACATAAAGCAGGTAGGAGCGGTATTTTCCGAAACGCGGATTACTCTTGTCGATTAACGTACCGACAATGGGATCCCAGATGACGTTGGCCACATTGCCCACAAGGAACATGACAGCTACCGCCGACGGCGTCAGACCGTAGATATCGGTGTAAAAGAACAGTAGGTAGGTGCAAATTACCTGGAAAATCAGATTCTGTGCCAAGTCACCCGAACCGAATCCGATGCGTTGCAGCCAATTCAGCTTGTAAAAGCCATAAGAATTTTCATTAGCCATTTCTTTACTTATTTTATTGATTTAAATTTCGCAGCAAAGTAACGGCTTTTGCACCTCACGGGCTTTTTCTCTTGTTACATTTTGTTTGCAACACGAAACAAGCCCACCCCTCCGCGTTACATCGTTTTTATAAATCCGAAATACAAAAACAAAAAGTGGCCGCAGCCACTTTTTGTTTACTCTTCCGTCTTGTTCGCACGTTTGCGCTCCAAGTGGTCAAGGATGATTTTGCGGATGCGCATAGACTTTGGAGTGACCTCCACATATTCGTCGGCCTTAATGTACTCCAGAGCCTCTTCGAGAGACAGGAGGACAGGCGGAATGATGTGCGCCTTCTCGTCAGTACCTGATGCTCGCACGTTGGTCAACTGCTTGGCCTTGGTCACGTTGATGACAAGGTCGTTTTCGTGAACATGCTCACCCACAACCTGCCCAGCATACACCTGATCCTGTGGCGAAATGAAGAACTTGCCACGGTCTTGCAGGTGGTCGATGGCATAAGCGAAAGCGGTACCGGCTTCGAGGGCAATCATCGAACCATTGGTGCGGCGCGTCATTTCCCCTTTGAAGGGCTGGTAGTTCTTGAAGCGATGTGCCATGATGGCCTCCCCCTGACTGGCCGTGAGCACGTTGGTACGCAGTCCGATGATGCCACGCGACGGGATTTCAAACTCCAGATTGGTGCGGTCTCCCTGCGTCTCCATGCTGAGAAGGTCACCTTTGCGGCGCGTCACCATGTCAATCATCTTGCTGCTGAACTCTTCGGGCACATTGATGGTCAGTTCCTCAATGGGTTCGCAGCGCACACCGTTCACTTCGCGGAAAATCACCTGCGGCTGACCCACCTGCAACTCGTAGCCCTCGCGACGCATGGTCTCGATAAGCACAGAGAGGTGGAGCACACCACGACCGCTGACAATCCACTGGTCAGTAGTACCCTCTTTCATTTCCACACGCAAAGCCAGGTTCTTCTCCAATTCCTTAGCCAGGCGATCGCCGATATGGCGGCTGGTGCAGAACTTGCCTTCTTTACCAAAGAACGGCGAGTTGTTGATGGTGAAGAGCATCGACATGGTAGGCTCGTCAATGCTGATAGTAGGCAGAGCTTCGGGCTCTTCATAGTCACAGATAGTGTCGCCAATCTCGAAGTTCGACAGGCCGATGATGGCACAGATGTCTCCCGACGACACAGCATCGGCGCTCTTGTGCCCCATGCCTTCAAACGTGTGAATCTCTTTTATCTTCGTTTTCTCCGACGAACCGTTACGGTGCACAATCGTAATGTTCTGTCCAGCCCGCAACGTACCACGGTGAACACGCCCCACAGCTATACGCCCAGTGTAAGTAGAATAGTCCAGCGACGTAATCAGCATCTGCGGTGTGCCCTCCAGCTGTTCCGGCGCGGGAATCGTCTTCAGAATCACATCCAGCAAGTAAGTAATGTCTGTGGTCGGCGTTTTCCAGTCCTCGCCCATCCAGCCCTGCTTGGCCGAGCCATACACCACGGGGAAATCCAGCTGATCCTCCGTGGCACCGAGCGAGAACATCAAGTCGAACACCATCTCATACACCTCCTCCGGGCGACAGTTCGGTTTATCGACCTTGTTGACCACCACGACTGGCTTCAAGCCAATCTCCAAGGCCTTTTGCAGTACGAAGCGCGTCTGCGGCATCGGTCCCTCGAAGGCATCCACCAGCAGGATGCAGCCGTCGGCCATGTTCAGCACACGTTCCACTTCACCACCAAAATCGCTATGTCCCGGCGTATCGATGACATTAATCTTTGTGCCTTTGTAATTGATGGAAACATTCTTCGAAAGGATGGTGATGCCACGCTCCCTTTCCAACTCGTTGTTATCCAGAATCAAATCTCCTGTCTGCTGGTTCTCTCTGAACAGATTACCAGCCATCAGCATCTTATCGACCAGCGTCGTCTTGCCGTGGTCAACGTGTGCTATAATTGCGATGTTACGTATATCCTGCATTGTCTTGCATTTTGAAATTGGCTGCAAAGGTACGGAAAATAATTGAATACAGAACCATGAACGATGAAAAATTAAAAGCAGCCCCCACGCATCGCTGCGGAGGGGCTGCAAAACTTGTTTACTAAATTAACTTTTGTGGCACTTGTGTTTCACAACACATCTGTCGTGCCTATTAACTCAATTCACTTGCATAAGCGAAAACTAAAAATGCAAGTTTTCTTTGCTGTCTTATTGCCAGAGGTCACCATACTGCGGCTCGGTTGCCATTTCGTCAGCAGCCACTTCCTGGTCACGCTCGTAGCCAAAGCGGTCTTTCGTCAGAACTTCGCCGTCTTTATCTGCAACCTCACCTTCTACGATTGAGACGCAAACCAGCGACACCATGTTAATCTCGGTAGCCGTTATTTCAGGCTTGATATATTCCTTTTTCATAATGTTTTGCTTGTTTTTGGAGTGGTTTTTACTGAAAGAAATTGGGATAAATTCAGATAAATTATTCTTGCAGGTAAACACCTGTCTTGGGAAGGCATTTATCCCAATTTATCCAAATTTCTTTCAGTCTAACTTCATTTACTTCACGATAACCTTCCGGGTCTGGCCGTTCTTCATCTTCAGGATGTTCACGCCCTTCTGCAGGCTCTGCACCTTGGCACCGCCGATGGTGTAAATGCCTTCCACCTCACCAGCCGTCATGGCTGCGATGGTTGCAATGGCAGTAGCGTCGTCAGCATTGAAGAAGAATGCGCGTGGCTTAGCACCACTTTCAGGGTCTTTCAGATAAGCGCGGTTCGCACCAACTGTTGGCTCTTTGCCTTCTTCAACTACATAGAAGCCAACCTTGTCGTTGTTGTTCTGCAGAACGTAAGAGCCTGCAGGAGCAGGAGTAGCTTCGTAAACACCTGTGAGCCAACCAACGGTGTAGCTATCTTCTTCAGCTGTGCTCTTGCCGTAAACAGTATTTGTGTAAGTTTCTTCTTCCACATCTTCCTTGTACAGAATCACAGGCGTATTAGCAGGGATAGTTGTCTCAACAGTTGACAATGTGAGGACATTCTTTTCAACACCAGTAACCGTAGATGCAGTTACACCTTCTGGAATAGCTACGTCGAATGGAGCACAGAATGTAGCGTATTTGGCAGAAGTGATGGACATAGTGGCCTCGTCCAGCTTGGTGTAATTTACGTCGCGCCAGCTGAGCCAGTGAACGTTTGCACCCAGTTTCACGTTGATGGTGAGGGTCAGGTTGCCATCTTCGCCCACAACACCAGTTGCTGTGTAGCGACCAAGACGCATTTCGGAAGTTGTACCAGAATTCACAAGGTTCGAAGTGTTGTCCATGATGCTCACAGCATCGCCACCGTTCACACTCATCGTAATCATGTTGCCGTCGCTGTTGAAGTCGGCATCTGTTCTGCGCTGTACACGAGCCCAGATTTCTACAGCATAGCCACCGGCTTCCATGCCTGTAAGTGTGGCAGTGAAGGTGTTAGCAGCAAGATTATCGGTATTACCTGTAAAATATTCAAAAAATGGAACGGAGAAGCCTGTGCCATCGTTGTCGCCTTCTACAGACCATGTGTTGATGTAAGGTGCATTCCACCAGTTTTCGCTTGTTTTGCTCCATGCGCTGGCCATGAAAGCACCAGCCTTGCCCTCACTGGCAATGGCGTGCCAACCGGAAACGGCAGAACCAAGAACGGCGATTTCAGCTGTAGCCTGTGCGTCAGTATAAGTCACATCAGTCCAAGCATTAGTGGCGGTATTGATTTCGCTTTCAAGAGTAGTAGTAGCATCGGCAGTCACGAAGTTGTTGGCATCTTTCACGTCTTCAGCCTTGTCAATGGCAGCCTTCAAAGCAGCGTAGTTGGCCACAGAAGCCTCAGCTGCAGCAATGGCAGTCAGCAGGGCGTTGTAGGTTGTCATGTTCGGATTAGCCGTGAAAGCTGCTTCAGCTTCAGTCTGAGCGGCAGACTTATCTGTACCCATCTTGCCTGTGGCAAGCGTGTAGGGCAGTGCGGCATAGCTGGAAGCCAGATATTTCAGCTCGAAGCCATCCATGCACACCCATGTCGTGCTCGTAGAATTGCAGGTTGCGCCAATCTTGATGCTGCCCTTGTCTTCTATTTCCACAACAGCAAAATAATTGGCAGAGGTGGAAACGTCAACAGACTCATCATTTACATAGAATGTGGCATCGCCTGTGCTGGAATACATGTATGCACTGGCCTGGTAGATGCCGGCTGGCAGATACTTGATAGTCTGATTGAGGTCTATAGTACCAGTAGTATGATATTTTTCAGCATAGATATTACCCTGTACGTTGTCAAAAGACTTGTTGCTTTGTGCACTAACAGAGAGTGTTCCGTCACTCGTCCATCCATTAACGTTGCCAAGTTCAAAGCTGGGGTTGGTAATCATGCTGGTCAGGTCAATGTTTGTACCACCGTTAATGAGAGTTGTGGCAGCCTCATAGTTGGTCTTGCCTGTCACAGCGGCTGAAGCAGCAGTATTGGCAGCCACAAGGTTAGCCGTGGCGGTTGTCAGGTCGTCCTCTGTCAGACCAGCGTCGTTGAGGTCAAGCGTGTTTGCAGTGATGGCTGTCTGCAGTGCAGTCCAATCATCGCTGTACATGCTCTCTTCTGTGAATGCCTGTGCCTCAGCAAGAGCAGCATTATAAGCGGAAACGTATGCTGCCAACTTCACTTCGGCTACGGTTACATCACCATAGTATTTAAATGTAAAGTTGTCAAACTGCATGAAGTGCGTAGAATGCAAGCCTACTTCGGCTGTTCCGGCATCGCCGACTGCAAAAATAGAAGATAACGTCTGCCAGTTGTCTGCACCATTCCATGTGGCATTCATTTTCGACTGATCCCATGCTGTAGAATATGTGACATCATCGCCCACCTTTCCATAAGTACAGATGTCATTGGCCGAAGCATCATTGGTACGAGCATCAGCACATATTTCGTAAACACCCTTTGGAAGACCTGTCAGCGACTGGAAAATCTGCAACTCATTGATAGTGGCAGCCCAAGTTTCACGGGCATACATACCGTGTGAAGGAGCAGCGGTCACATTAATACAGTTGTTCCAACCTTCTGTCCCCAACATGAATGTCCAGCCAGTCGGGTAATTCAGACTGCCACTGCTACCTGTACTGCTCGCATCTTTTGTACCAGTATAAGTATCTAACTCAAACGATTGGTTTACCAAAAAGCCAGTCACGTCAGCTGGGTCTGTAGGAGTTGCAGCATCAAGACAGTAAAGTTTTACGTCATCAATAATAACTGCTTCTTGAGCGGTTTTTGCTGCACTTGGGTTGAAATCCATGTACAACTGCAAAGTCACATTGCCAGTTGTGCTAACTGTAAATGGAACAGAGAGACGTGTCCAACCAGCAGTATTGAAATACGTTGTACTTGACGTTACGGCACTGATAGGCGAGGTGACAGAGCCTAATTCAGATTCGCCCTGAATAGCCTTCAGTTTAAGTGTACCATTAGAGGCCGTCTTCGTTGCAATTTTGTAAGCAACTCCCAACGAATAAGTACCTGCAGGTAATGAGGTAGCTGTTTGAGAAAGGGTCATTTGTAATGCACTTTCCCACGAATGCCTTCCAAAGAAATAGTAATTTCCATCAGCAGGGGTAACAGCTGCACCAAACAAACTGCTGGTTTCCGAAGTAGACGAGTTAATTTCAGAGTTCCGGTACGATGTACTTGATTCGGTTAATGTCCAACCATAGGGGGTAAAGTTACCCTTACCTGAAGCAGCAGCCGTTCCATCTGTGCCAAGTTCAAACGATGGGTTGACCAAATACGTACTTGTCACATCCGTTTGTGCCCTCAATCCGACGGCACCGACGACGCAAAGCGTCGCCAAAAGTAGTTTTCGTTTCATAAAAACTAAAATTTGTTGTTAATAATAAAGTTAGTTATATATATAATGTTGTTTTTGTTGTCTTGTTGTACGGACGTTTTTCTTTTTTCTCTTTTATAAGGAATGTGGGATGTCAGGAATTTTTTCCTTGGTTACTTGGAGGCTTTTCTTGTTATAAGGAACCTTTAGAACGTCGA
>R20__coassemble_138_pt1 | contig 56420 bp, 36 predicted proteins | sample R20__metabat2_low_PE_030 | metagenome-assembled genome bin R20 | reverse complement strand
TGCAGTTGGTCTGCAGCTTTGGTCAGTATTTCAGCGTCCCGGGCTGTGATGTGGGCAAAGACGATGTTTGGGATGAGGCTTTCGAGCACTCGCTTGCGGCGCCCCTCTGTTTCGCGCCATTTGTAGCGTTTGGCGACGTATGCATAATAGCCGGCTTCGATGAGGGCGTTGCCAACGATGTCTTCACGTCCGTAGGAGGCACGAAACACGAACCATTGTTTCGTAGTGTCTGGTGCATACTCTACCGACACCCCTGTCTGTGAACTTTTAGCTTCGGGGATGGCAATGGGGGTAGGCCCAGAGCGATGCAAGTTGTTGCTTTTGAGTGTATTCACATTAAGACTAATGCTCATACCAGCTATGCCTTGTCTGAGGACTCAGACGGAGACATAAAAAAGCGTGGAACCATTCCTGCTGTCTGTTCCACCATCTAAGGCTCTCGCATTGCCCATTACTGTAGAACAGACAACGTCAGAGCCCACGCCGATATGAATATAGTACCCCAATGCGAAACGAGTGCATAACACCCGTGTTGTACAAAGGGGATGCGTATAAACACATCCCGAGGACATCTACCGTTGCTATGTTCAAGACAGTAATCTGGGAATTTGCGAGATTCTAGATGGTCTCAAACAAAGCGTCGAGTAAACGCCTTTTTATGTCTGATTGCTCGCTACCCACCCAACCGCTTCCAGGCATTTCTGCCTGTCTGCTCGGCGTAGGCTTTTGTGCTTTCAGATGTACATCTGCCATGCACGAAGCGAGAAATCGGCGGCAAAGGTACGAAAAAAATGGAAATCAAAAAATAAAAAGTTAAAAATTAAGGTGGTGAAAGAGAATTTTTTACATAACAAGCTCTTTCCTGCTGGCAAAAAGAAGATTGGGATTTAAGGGCTTGAGGATGTAACGCATCATGTGTGCCATACAAAAAAAGCGGTCAACCCGTATCGGGAAGACCGCATAAAAACTAAATGTGTAATGAAAAGGGGATGCTTATGCACCTGGAGCAATGGCACCAGCTGGGCAAGCGTCGGCGCATGTGCCGCAGTCAACGCAAGAGTCGGGGTCAATTACATACTTGCCATCACCTTCGGAGATAGCACCTGATGGGCACTCGCCAACGCAAGTTCCACACATTACACAATCGTCACTAATTACGTAAGCCATAATGTTTATGAGTTTTTAAGTTTGTGAGTTTCTACGGTGCAAATGTAGAAAAACTTTGTGATATGTACCAAATTTTAGGTAGAAAAACTTTGGTTTGTGGTGTATTTTAGTACTCAGATTTGGGTATTGGTCGTAAACGTCAGTGTTTGCAATGCAGCTTCCAGCTCTCGGATGAGTGCGCGTTTCTTTGTTTGGGGGGCAAAGACGAAGCCTTCGGTAATGAGTAGGCGTTGGTGGGCTTCATCCTTTTGTACATAGCTGACGAAGGGGCCTCCCATTGCATCGTTGCGCATGTCCCAGAGGCCACGGATGATGAGGAGATCTTGCGTTTGGGCGGTGTAGCTGACGGTGCGGCTGTCGGTCTCCATCCATTGACCCTCGTGGCCGCCGGGGATGTTGATTTTCATCACGGAGTCGCGGGCTTGGATGAAGTCGTTGAGCGTAAGGTCTGTCAGGGGGAGGGTGTACATGCAGACGTTGAGCTTGAAGTCTTGCTGGCCGGCTGATGCCCAGAAGAAGTTCTGGCCCACTTTGATTCCGTCGATGTCGTCGGGTACATGGATGTTGACCCCGAATTGTTTTTGGGCTTGCTTGTCCACGATGGTGCTATGCCGCTTGGCCAGCGCTTGTCGGCCTCGGGCAAATTCGTGCTCGTTCAGCATGTCCAAAATCTGTTCTTTCCTGTTGGTTGCCAGTTCGGTGAAGGCTTTGTCGTTGGGGGCCGTCAGGAAGATGATGAGCTGCGGATGGCAATAGACATCTTTGCTCACGCGGAGTTCGGCTTGGGGGTATTTATTGCCGATGTCGGCCACAACCACATTGCCATACATCTTGAATGTGCCGTCGAAAGCTGCCGGGTTGATTTTGGTGCAACGAAAGCTGGGCTCGTATTGCGGCAGTCCCACCACTTCGCTTTCCACGATGTCCATCAGCGATTTACCTGCGGTGGTTTGCAGCCAGTCTTTATTGGCAACAACCAGCAGTTCGTAGGGGGCACTTTGCACGGAGGCGGTTACGCTTTTCTTCTTCTCGGTGGAGGGGGAGGTGCAGGCGAGGAGAAGGAAGAGGAGGGGGAGGAATTGAAAATTGAAAATTGAAAATTGAAAATTGAAAATTGAAAATTGAAAATAGAGGATTGGATTTCGGAATTTGGTCATGCGGTGGGGTGGGGTTTTCCATGCCACAAAATGGCATGGCACACGGGTTATCGGTTCATCATTTTTACGATTTCGGTGCCGCAGAGCAGGAAGCAGCCCAGGCCGTAGTCATCGAAATCGGGTTGCTTGTCGTAGGTGACGGGCTGTGAATCCTTGGGTTCCTTGCCAGTACCTTGCACATAGCCAAGGAATCCGTTGGGGTGCAGGCAGTCTTTCACCATCTTCTGCCACACATTATATATAATAGGGGCGAATTTCTTGGCTGGCAGGATGCCGTTCCGCACGCCCCAGGCCATGCCGTAGATGAAGAGGGCTGTGCCCGTGAGTTCTTTGCCACCGAAGTCTTGTGGGTCGGCCAATGAGGCATACCAATAGCCGTCGGGCTGCTGGCATTTCAGCAGGGCTTTGGTCATCAGGCAGAAGTCCTTCTTGTAGTCCTTGTAGTGTGGGTCTTCGGGCAGTGATTCCATGGCACGTACCAGTGCGGCATACACCCAGCCGTTGCCACGGCTCCAGTAGCAGTTCTTGCCGCCCGGCGTAGTGAAGGGGGCTACGAAGTCCTTGTCGCGCCACCAGAGTCCTTCCTTTTGGTTGAAGAAACCGCCGGCAATGGAGTCGCGGCTGATGCGATACATCTGCCAGCCCTGTTCGGCGTAGCGAAGCCAGTCGGGGTCACCCTGCAGCCGCTTCATCTGACTGAGCTTGGTCATCACGGGCAGGCCCATCTGGATAGCATCAATCCATGTCCAGTCGCCGAAGGAACCTGTGGAAGAGCCGTTGCCCTGCTTCTGTGGCACATTCCGGCAGGCAATCAGATTGTCCATGCACTGGATGGTCGGCTCGGCATGGCCCATGTCAAGGTAGGTTTGGCAGCAGCAGTAATCATCGGCATCGCGTGTCTTCACGCCGTTGCGGGGCTTCCACTGGTGGGCAGTGCCCCAGTCCATGATGTACTTGAAGTAAGCGTCGGTCCGCTCGCCGCCCAGCTGCCGCTCCAGGTCGGCCAGGGCATATAGCCCTTCAAAATAGACGCCGCGTGTCCAGAGGTTTGACGGGCGTTCACGTTTGACGAAAGTTGGTGCGCCGGCGTCGGGATATTTCTGGATGAAGTAGTCGTTGGCCAGCTCCATCGCGGCCATAATTTCTTTTTGTGTTGGTTGTGCCGTAGTGCACAGGGTTAATAGGCAGAATGTAATAACTGCAAAACAGATTTTTCTCATGATATGTTAGGGTTAAGATTATAGGTCCTTCATGGCTTCCGACAAGATGCTCTCCAGTTCGTTGCCCGCCAGGCGAAGGCGGAATTCGCCACGCATGGCCAGGCTGATGGCCCCGGTTTCTTCGCTCACGATGATGGCAACGGCATCCGACTGCTGGGTGATGCCCAGTGCGGCGCGATGGCGCAGACCGAGGTCTTTGGGTATGTTGAGCGAATGGCTGACGGGCAGGATGCAGCCCGCTGCGGTGATGCGGTCGCGGCTGATGATCATGGCCCCGTCGTGCAGGGGCGAGTTCTTGAAGAATATGTTCTTGATTAGTTCCGTGTTAATGCGTGCATCGATGCTTTCGCCCGACTTGATGATGTCGTTCAGCGACATCTCGCGTTCCAGTATGATGAGTGCGCCAATCTGGTTCTTCGACATGTAGTTGCAGGCCATGACGATGGGAAGGAGGGTGGTGTTTTCCTGTTCCCTGTCGGTGTCGTGCTTGGAGAAGAGTCGGATGATGTAGCCTAAGCGGCGCTGGCTGCCCAGCGTGAGGAAGAATCGGCGTATTTCTTCTTGGAAGATGATGATGAGTGCGAGCACACCCACACTAACCAGCTTGTCGAAGATACTGCCCAGCAGCTTCATCTCGAAGACTTGGGAGACGACAATCCAGACGATGATGAAGACCAAAATGCCATAGAAGATGTTGAGCGAGCCTGATGACTTCATCAGCCTGTAAATCTGATAGAGCAGCACGGCTACACAGAAAATGTCGATGGCGTCTTTTATTCCAAATTCAAGCACGGGACTTTAAATTAACAATTAGTAATTAACAATTGGGTGCGGACAATAGATTGTAGAGTTGGACAGCTTCGGCACAGGCCTTCACGTCGTGGACACGCAGGATGTTGGTACCTTTTGTCAGGGCTATGGTGTTGAGCACGGTGGTGCCGTTGAGGGCTGCTTCGGGCGTGGTGTTGAGCGGACGGTAAATCATGCTTTTGCGGCTGAAGCCGGTCAGTAGGGGGAGTTCGAAGATGCGGAGCTCTTCCTGGTGGTTCAGCAGAACATAATTCTGCTGAACAGTTTTGGCAAAGCCGTAGCCGGGGTCGAGGATGATGTCTTTCTGTCCGAGGTTGCGTAGGCGTTGCACTTTCTCTGCAAAGTACAGCAGCACATCGGCCAGCAGGTCGTCGTATTGAATCTGCTGCTGCATGGTCTGCGGGGTGCCTCTCATGTGCATCAGGATGTAGGGCACGCCCAATTGGCTCACCGTCTGGAACATCTGCGGGTCGAGTTCGCCGCCTGAAATGTCGTTGATGATGTCTGCTCCCAGTTCTTCGATAGCCATCTTGGCGACGTCGGCCCGGAAGGTGTCAATGCTGACGGGGATGTCGGGAGCTACCTGGCGCACGGCTTTCATGCCTAACGCCAGCCGCTGCATTTCTTCTTGGGGCGAGACGTCGTCTGCGCCGGGGCGTGAAGAATAGGCACCGATGTCAATCATCGTGCCCCCTTCGGCAACGATTTCTTCCGCTCGTTGCCTGATGTCGGCCTCCGTCTGCTTGCGCGAGTCGGCATAGAACGAGTCGGGCGTGACGTTGAGGATGCCCATCACCTGCGGCTGGCTGAGGTCGAACAGCTGGCCACGGATGTTGAGGGTGTATGGGAGGGAGCAAAGCATTTACAATTTACTATTTTACAATTTACTATTTGCAATTTATAGTACGGCTTTGAATCGCTGGATGAAGTCGTTGGCTTGTTCCATCGACAGGCAGAGTGGGGGGAGCAGACGGATGACATTGGTGCCCGAACAGCCCGTGAAGCAGTGCTGCTCCTTGATGAGGCGTGTGCGCGGCTCCTTGTAAGGGATGTCCAGTTCAATGCCAATCATAAGGCCCATGCCGCGCACATCGATGACGTGGGGCAGACGGCCAGCCTGCATTTCCGTGGTCAGCGCGTCGATGAGGTACTGGCCCACCTTGGCCGCATTCTCGACAAGCCCCTCCTGCTCGATGATGTCGAGCACGGCCAATGCACCGGCACAGCCCAGATGGTTACCGCCAAACGTCGTGCCTAATTGGCCATAGACGGGCTTGAACTTAGGCGAGATAAGCACAGCCCCCATGGGGAAGCCGTTGCAGATGCCCTTGGCCACGGTGATGATGTCGGGCTGCACGTCGAAGTGCTGATGGGCAAAGAACTTGCCGCTGCGGCCATAGCCACACTGGATTTCATCGCAAATCAGTACCGTACCGTACAGGTCGCATAGCTGGCGCAGTCCTTGCATGAACTCTCGGGTCACCACCCGAATGCCACCAACTCCCTGGATGCACTCCACGATGACAGCGCAGACATCACCTTTCGCCAGTTCCGCTTCCCACGGGGCGAGGTCGTTGATGGGCAGGTAGGTCACATGGCCGTTGCTGTTGATGGGGGCAATAATCTTGGGATTGTTCGTCACTTCCACGGCCAGGCTGGTGCGTCCGTGGAACGCCTTTTCGAGCGAAAGCACCCGTGTGCGTCCGTTGTAGAAACTGGAGAGCTTCAGGGCGTTCTCGTTGGCTTCTGCTCCAGAGTTGATGAGGAACAACTGGTAGTCTTCATACCCACAGGCTTTGCCTAAGCGGTGTGCCAGTTCCTTTTGCAAAGGGTTCTGTACGGAGTTGCTGTAGAAGCCCAGTTTGTTCAGTTGCCGGGTCATGGCTTCTACGTAGTGAGGGTGGCAATGGCCTATGCTGATGACAGCGTGGCCACCATAAAGGTCAAGGTATTCCAGGCCCTTGTCGTCCCAGACGTGGCATCCACGTCCCTTCTCTATTGCTATGTCGAATAGCGGATATACGTCAAATAGTTCCATTAAATAATTGAGAGTTGAGAAAGAATAATGAATAGGGTTAAAAAGCGCTGGCTTTCAGTTTGAGACCAGCTGTTTCATCTATGCCGAACATCAGGTTCATGTTTTGAACGGCCTGACCCACAGCGCCTTTCAGTAGGTTGTCGATGATGCTGGTGATGACCACCTTGCGTCCGAACACATCGGTGTGAACCAATGCCTTGTTGGTGTTTACCACCTGTTTCAGGTCGAGGGCCTTGTCGCTGTAATGAGTGAAGGCAGCCTCACGATAGAAATCTTTGTACAGCTGGGCCACTTCCTCGGCACTCATAGTCTTGTCCAGTCTGACCACTTCCGTGCAGAAGATGCCGCGTGAAAAATCGCCACGGTAAGGGATGAAATCCACTGTAATGCCTTCTCTGTCGAAGCCTTCCGCCAGGGTGTCAACCACGTGGGGGGCACTGTCTGGTCGCAGTTCGTTCAGTGTCTGGCAAATCTCGTGCAAGTGCTGGTGGGCGAACAGTTTATAGACCGAAAAATTGTCGGTGCGCCACGAGAAATGGGTTGTCGCTCCAGGTTTCTGCCCGGCTCCAGTAGAGCCGGTAACGGCATTCACGCTCACGTCTTGGGTGAGCAGCCCAGCCTTGGCCAGGGGCAACAGGCCCAGCTGGATGCACGTGGCAAAGCACCCCGGATTGGCCAGGTGCTGGCACGTCTTGATAAGTTCGCGGTGTGTCTCGGGCAAACCATACACATAGTCGTGCGTGGGCGCAGCAATGCGGAAGTCCTGTGCCATGTCGATAATCTTCACGTGCGCAGGGATATTGTGCTCCTTCAGGAAAGCCTCGCTCTTGCCGTGACCAAAGCAGAAGAACACCACATCCACCTGTTCAAGAGGCATTTCGCCAGTAAACGCCAGTTCCGTGTCGCCCAGCAGTCCCTCGTGCACTTCATGCACCTTGTTGCCCGCATTCGATTCACTGTTGGCAAACACAATCTCCACCTCGGGATGGCACAGCAACAGGCGGAGGAGTTCGCCGCCCGTGTAGCCCGCCGCACCTAAAATACCTACTTTTACCATGTTACGTTTTGGGGTTTTGCGTGATTTGGCTGCAAATTTACGAAAGATTTCTGAAATGCACGTCCTTGTCTAATTTAAAAATGTGTATTGCGTGCAAAAGTTTTTCTGTTTTGCCGTTACTTGGGCTCGACGGCCTTGGCTGCCCATTCGCCTGGCGTGCAACCTTCAAACTTCTTGAAAGCCGCAAAGAAGGTGGTCTTCTTGAATCCGCATTGCTCGGCCAGGGCCAGCATGGTGAGGCGACTAAATTTTTCGTCCTTGCTTCTGCGTTTGAACTCCTCTATGCGGTAGCGGTTGACGAAATCGTAGAAGTTGGTGTTGAGATTCTGGTTGAGCATCAGACTGATCATGGTGGGCGTGGAGCCGACGGCCTTGGCCAGGTCGGAGAGGCGGAATTTCACGCTGCGGTAGGGGCGCTCCAGTTCCATGTGTGTCTTCACGCGGTGTTGCAGTTCGCGGAACTCTTTGCTGGCAGTTCGCTGCTGGCGCATTTCCTCCTGCTCCCGCTCGTATGCCTGACGCTGGTTTTCTTGCTGTTGCAACAGGTCTCTCACGGCATTCTGGGCGGCAATCTCGCGTTCCAACTGATGCTTCAGATGTAGTTTCTGGCGACGCTTGACGATGCGTTTCCGCATTGATAGCAGTGTCCAGACGCTCAATAGCAGCAGGGCGAGGACGATGACTTCGCAGTAGAACTGAAGGGCGGGCCATACGTTTACGGTGTAGATGGTGGCCGTTTCGGGATGGCCTGCCAGTTGCACCGTGAGGCGGTGTTTGCCCAGCCCTATATGGGTGAGGTCTGCTTCGTTGCCTTCAAGGACGGGTAGCCACGTTCCGTCATCGAGGCTGTACTGGTAGTAGCGGCCTGTTTGCCGGGCATAGTCAAGCAGTAAGGGGGTGAAACAGAGCTTCTTGCTGCCAAAGTTCCAGGTTAGGGTGACTTCTGGCTTGTTCATGAGGTTCAATAGCGTATTCATACCCTGTACGCGGTCGTCAATGCAGAGGTGGCATAGCATGATGTGGGCGGGGATGCTGTCGGCCAGGTGCTGTTGCTGCTCGGGGGTGATGTAGATGAGGCCCTTGCTGTTGGCCATCCAGATGGTGCCGTCGGCGGTGCGTTGCACTTCCTGCTTGTTGAAGCTGAGGCTGGGCAGGCCGTCAGCCTCGGTCAGCTGCACCATGTCGGTGGTGAAGGGCGTGGCATCCGGTTCTGGGGATTGGCGGAACAGAAACAGCCCCATGCTGCTGCCTACCAGATGGTCTTTGCCTAATGGTACAATGAAGTTGATGACCCCACAGGTCGATAGTGTGTCGGCTTCGAAGCTGCGCTGGTCAATGCGCGTCTTGTAGATTCGGCTGCCGGTGAATGCAATGATGTCGCCGTCGCAGGCGTGATTGAACGCAAGCGTGGGTTCGTTGTTGAAGTATTTCTCGGGAAATCCGCTGGCGACGACGAGGTCTTGTATGGGGTCATAGATGCACAGTCCCTGCATGGTGCCTATCCAGGCCTTGCCCTGCATGTCGAAGAAAATGGAGGGAATGTAGCTGTCGGGCAGTTTGGAATTGCGGTAGTTCAGGTTGCGAACGTAGTTCCAGTGGTTGTCGAAGAAAAAGAGTCCCAGATTGCTTGCGGCCATAAGGCGTTCCTGGTCTGGGGTAACGGCCATTTGGCTGAAATTGCCCAAGGCCAGTCCGTTGTCACCCTGAGGTGTGACGAGGGTCTGGCTTTCAGGATTATAGATACGCATACCACGCTCGTAGGTGGTCAGCACAAAGCGGTCGGCAAACCAGCAGATGTCGGTCACGATGTTGGCTCCCACCTCTTCGGGCGTGAAATAGCGCACCAAGTCTTTCCGTTCGTTGATGTGATAGAAGCCAAAACGTGTGCCGATGAGAATGTCGTCGCCGTGGATGCAGAAGGAACGCACTTGCAACTGGCTGCTGTCGAAGTCTTTATACCGATAGATGTGTACAAGCGGACGCACGCGGAAATTGTGCGCAAAACCTTCCAGAAAGAATCCGAACCAGCTGACATCCAGGAGGTCGTCGTGCCAGTAGGTGTAACTGCCGTCGGCAGGCAGCTCAATACCGCTTTGGGCATTGTGCTGCTTGCCGTATTCGGCCAAGACGCTCCCTGTGCGCGTGTCGATTTTGTAGGGTTCGTTGCTGCTGACGTAGAGGATGCCATTTGCATCGGCGTTGAGGTCGCGCACATAGCTGAATGATGAAACGTTGTATGGCTCAAGCTGCTGATTCCTTGTGCTGTACCGTAACAGGCCGTCGCCTGTTGTACCAATGAAAAGGTCATCGCCTATTAGGACAATTGAGGTGGCAAAGCCTGATTTTAAGTGTGGCTTCAAGCTGATGCGCTGCATTTGCCGCGTCTTGGTATCGAAGCAGACAATCTTCTTTTCGGCACACACCCACAGGTGGTGCTTGCCGTCACTACAGAGGTCTTTCACGGTGTTGCCCTGCGAGATGACATCCGCCTCCAAGGGAAACACGATGGCTTTCTGGTCGTCTTCACACAGATAGATTCCTGCACTGCTGCCGACAAACAGGCCGTTCTCTGTCAGGCACAGGCTGCTGGCATCTTTGATGGCTGGGCAGATGGGCAGGCAGGTCAGGACATTGAAGTTGGCCAGGAACAGCCCTTCGCTGGTGGCCGCTATGATGTTGCCGTCTGGCCTTTCCGCGATGTCGTTCACGGCTATGGCCTGTGGCTGTTTCCCCATCTGGAAGTTGATGACGTCCTTGCCGTTGTAGCACGACAGCCCCTGTTCGGTGCCAATCCATATTAGTCCTCGGCTGTCTTTCAGCAGTTTGTTCACGTTCTCGCCATTCAGGCCGTTGGTGTTTCGGATGTTGCAGACGGGGCAAGGAGATTGTGGGCGTGCGCGCCCTGTTGTCACGAAAAGGTGAAGCAACAGGAGCATGAAAGGGAAAAACGAGTGGCGGCTCATGGTGTGTGCTGTTTTTTGGGGGGGGCATATATGATACGATTGCATTTTGGCGACAAAGATACAAACATTCTTTTTTACCCGCAAATTTTCAGGCTGAAAGTTCAAAAGAATATTGCCGAACAAACTTCTTTTGAGTTCAACCAGCTGTAAAATAAGATGTTCAGTTTGTTTTCAGTTTGTCTAAATGAACTTGAACTTTCCCTTTGCAAATGATTTGGCTGTATATGGGTTAGCGTGTACCTTTGTGTTGAAAGTCTGAGAAATGTCCGTGCGACACTCGCTTCAGATAGAAAAAGTTTATAATAGATTTGGTTATTTGCTCGCAGTCGTTGGACTGTGAATTGGCAATGGGGGTGATGCCGTGAGGTATCACCCCTGTATTTGGTGTGCCTTTGTCGTCCGCTGGCAGAAGCCTATTGGATGTTGGTTGGTTCGCCATTTTTCCGCGAACACATACTAATTGAATGTCTATTCCTTTGCTATGCAGCTTGTTACGATTATTTCTGTTTGTCTGAATGGCCGCAAACGTATTTGTGCGGTGTTCTTTTGGGCGGTTTTGTGATTTCTGTCGTAACTTTGCACCGAAAAACTAATGAACTGTCAATTATGGAACGAATCAGATTCTATTTTCTGGTGAAGCGTTTAGGTTGCTTGTCGGCAATCTTGTCTTTCGGTTTGCAACTCAGGGCCGACATCGTGGAAGCCGTTGATGACTACTCCACGAATCGTGGGTTCAAGCACCCTGGTGGACTGCACACACAGGCCGACTTCGACCGCATCAAGCAACAATTGGCTGACGGGAACGAGAAAGTGACCGCAGCCTACAAGGTGCTAAAAGCTGCGGCCTATTCACAGTCGAGTTGTCAGACCTATCCTGCCGAGACCATTATCCGTGGCGGTTCTGGCGAAAACTACATCAATGCAGCACGCGGAGCCACCATTGCCTACCAGAATGCCCTGCGCTGGAAGATTGACGGTACAAAAGCCAATGCCGATGCTGCCGTCAGGGTCTTGATGGCCTGGTGTAACACCACGAAAGCCATCAGTGGCACCTCAGACCAGTGTCTGGCCAGGGGGCTGTATGGCTACGAGTTTGCACAGGCTGCCGAACTGATGCGCGACTATGAGGGGTGGAGCCGTGAGGACTTCCGGAAGTTCCAGCGATGGATGCTCGACGTGTGGTATCCAGGTTGCATCGGCTTCCTGCGCAACCGCAACGGCACGTGGGAAAATTCTGGCAAGTGGTGGCAGGCACCGGGTCACTACTGGAGCAACTGGGGACTGTGCAACGCGCTGGCAGTCATTTCCATCGGTGTGCTTTGCGACGATGTCTTCATCTATAACCAGGGCATGTCGTTCATCAAGTATGACCAGGTGGGCACGTTCAAAGACCCACGCACGGCTGACCCCATCTTGAATGACGGACTCACCGAGTTCTGGGGAAACCTGGTTGTCACCACCTCCGAGTCGGAGCTGGAGACAGGTGCCTATGGCAAGCTGGGGCAGACGAATGAGAGCGGGCGCGACACGGGCCATGCAGCAATGGCCTTGGGGCTGGCTATCGACATAGCCCATCAGGGCTGGAACCAGGGCGACGACCTCTTCTCCTATATGGATCACCGCATTGCCGCTGGCATAGAGTACGTTGCCGCCCAGACACAGAGCGTGGAGGGTCTGCCCTGGACCAACTACTCGTATGGCACCAATGGCATCTACTACACCGACAGCCGCTGCTGGACCATGACCGGCCCGGCGCTGGGTGCACAGATGCGCCCCTACTGGGGTACGGTGATTGGCCATTATGAAGGCGTGAAGGGTGTGAAGATGCCATTCTCCGAACTGGCCTACAACGAAATGGGCATTGACGCTGGCGGACAGGGCGGCACCAGTGGCGGCTACGACCACTTGGGCTATTCGGTGCTGATGAACACCCGCGACGAACAGCTGGCACCGGCAGACAAGACGCCTACCGAGATCTATCCCCAGATGACCTACAATGGCAAGACTGTGGCACACAACGAGCTGGGCGGACTGACGAACACCTACCAGACAACAGCCTTGGTGGGCCGTGCGCTGGCCAAAGGCACGGTGGTGACGTTGTCGCCATGCCTGCCGCAGGGGACCACTGATACAGGCCTGTGGCGATGGGAGAGTGGGGAGACGACACGCGAACTGACCATCACGGCCAATGCGTCGCACATCTACCGCGTTACCTATATCAACGAGAACGGTGTGGAGAGCCAGCAGTGTTTTGCCATTGCCGTGCTGGGCGATTGCCGTCCCACCCGGGTGACACAGAGCATCACCACCGACGGCGTCACTACGGACGGAGCCGATGCCGTGAAAGTGCTCTACGGCGCATCGGTCACCCTCGGCGTGGCCGACCTGGCTGGCTATGGCAGCTACAAGTGGAGCGGTGGGCAGACCACATCCTCGGTCACGCTTTCCAGCCTCAAAAAGACGACGGACGTGGAATGTCACGTCTTCAACCAGGGCGGTTACGAGACGGTCTGCACCTTCCACATCGAGGTGGCAGATGCCCGTCCCGACGTCATTCTTAACGGGATAACGCTGGAGGACACCACCACGCTGGTGGTGAGCGCGGGCGACAGTGTGGTGCTTGCCCCCACGGTGGCCACGGCGCGCCGGAATGGCACATGGCTGTGGGACAACGGTTCGACGGCCCCCACGCTGACCATCGCATCTGCCGACTCTTCCCAGATACACACCGTCAGCTACACGAAGGGCACCACGACCACTTCGTTCACATATTATATCTACGTGAAGGAGGCAAAAGACCGCTTGCTCGATGTCGGGAACTACTTCATCCGTCACCGCGTCACCGATACCTGTCTGACCAATGCCAACGGAACCGTTTGTTTCGCGAAGGAGAATGGCAAACGAAACCAGGTCTGGTTTCTGGAGCGCGGCAAGACGGCAGCCTACAACCTCTGCTCTCTGGCCGACTCCATGCAGCTGAAGCGCGACGGCACGATGTACACGCTGAGGATTCGTCCGCACCGCATCAGCCTGGCTGCCGGCACAAACTATTGCGCCTTCTATAATTCACAGAAGGAATATTGGTCTGTGTCGGACGACGGCCAGTTGGTGGTGGGCGAAAAGACGGTGCTGGACGATTACCCTTTTGAACTTGTTCCCGCCAGTGCCGCCGAGGGCGACCTGAACGCCGACGGCGTGGTGACGGTCGATGACATCAGGTTGCTGCTGAATGGCTATCTATCGGGCGAAGCCGCCGAGGGCTCCGACGTTAACGGGGATGCGCGTCAAGCCATATCTGATGGGACTTCGTTGATACAGATTTATCTGAAAGGGATGTAGCCCAAGCGCCAGATGGTTGTGGTTTTGTTCAGTTTCTATGGGTGCGAAATCGGGTGACAATGAACCAGAGAATAGACGATTTTTTTTGAAGAATGGCAAAAAATAGGCGAGAAAATGCTGCTTTTATGAACCTTTTATGAACCATTTATGAACCTTTTATGAACCTTTTTGGGGGCTAACTTGTTGATAATCTATCAAAATAGCCTAAAAATGAACCTTTACTGCAAAAAACTCTGTAGAAAAAGTATAAAGGTGGCGTGATGATGCACCGTCAGCGGCGTGGCCGTGCATCGTCGCAACCGTGGCGAAACATCGTCGTGACCGTGGCCGTGCATCGTCATGACCGTGGCGAAACATCGTCGCGACCGTGGCCGTGCATCGTCACGGCGGCAGCACAGGTGCGCTACTGGAGTGGCACAGGTGCGCTGCTGGAGTGGCACAGGTGTGCTACTGGAGTGGCACAGGTGTGCTACTGGAGTGGCACAGGTGTGCTGCTGATGCATGATAACTTGTCGGTATTATCTTTTTGTTATACATGTTGTTGCGGCGTTGGTGGTGCAGGTTTTTTGCCATTACGAAATATGCAGATTTTCTCCTGTGTGCCCGTGTCTGCGGTTCAGTTCCGACGGCGAAATGCCGTATTCCTCCTTGAAGTACTTGGCGAACTGCTTGGGGGAGAGGCCGATGCGGTAGGCCACCTGCGAGACGACCTCGCCGCTCTGCTCCAGCAGCTGACGGCCCCGCTTCACGCGGATGGTGCGCATGAAATGGATGGGCGAGAGGCCCGTGATGGCTACCAGCTTCTTATAGACGCTGCTGCGGCTCATGCCCATCTCGTCGCACAGCTGTTCCACGGAATATTCTGGCTCGCCGATGTGCTGCTCCACCAGGCTGATGGCGCGGCTGATGAGCTGTTCGTCCACGTTGCTGACCGTAATTTCCGAAGGCGATACATCCATCTTGCGGAAGCGTTCCTTGGCTTCCTGCGTCCAACGGAGCAGGCGGCTGATGCGGAGCAGCAGGATGTCCAGGTTGAAGGGTTTGGCGATGTAGTCGTCGGCTCCCTCGCTCAGGCCGCCAATCTGGTGCTCGTCGGCAGTCCGCGCCGTCAGCATGATGAAGGGGATGTGGGAGAAGTCCATGTCGGCTTTCACCTTGCGGCACAGCGCGTATCCGTCCATCACGGGCATCATCACGTCGCTGATGATGAGCCTCACGTCCGCACCCCCTTGCAGCACCTCCAGAGCCTCTTGTCCGTTGGCGGCTTCGAGCACCTGGTAACGGTCGGCCAGGCAGCTGTGGAGGAACGAGCGGAAGTCCGTGTTGTCCTCGACGATGAGGATGGGCAAGGCCCTTCCCTCGTCGCTGCGGGCATCCTCCCTGTGGGTAGGCTGGCTTCCGGCAGGTTCTTTCTCTCCGTCCAAGGAGAGGGCTGGGGTGGGCGTCTGGGCCAGGAGCGGCAGCCTGACGGTGAAGACCGTGCCCTGTGGCTGGTTGTCGCTCACGTGGACGGTGCCGCCGTGCATCACCACGTACTGCTTCACCATGTGCAGGCCGATGCCGCTGCCTATGTAGGTCGTCTCGCCGCTCTGGTGCTCCTGGTAGAAACGTTCAAACACGCGCTCCTTGTTCTTCACGCCGATGCCCGTGTCGGTCACCGCGAGGACGGCCCAGTCGCCCTCGCGCCGTGTGCTCACCGTCACCTTGCCGCCCGCCACGTTGTACTTGATAGCGTTGGAGACCAGGTTGAACAAGACGCGCCGCATCTTGGTCTGGTCCATATCCACGGGCAGCGCGTCGTTGGCCAGGTCAAGCTCCAGCGTCACGTCGCCCGGCAAGGCCGCACCGACGAACTGCCGTGCAGCCTCCTCCACAAACCCTCGCAGGCTGCTTGGTTGCAGGGAGGGGATGTCGAGCGATTCGTCCAGCTTGCGGAAGTCCAGCAGCTGCGTGATGTCCTCCATGAGCAGGCTGGCGTTGCGTCCCACCAGCTCCAGCTGGCTGCGCACCCCTTCGGGCAGTTCACCCTTGAGCATCCGCTCCACGGGTGTGATGATGAGCGAGAGCGGCGTGCGCAGGTCGTGGCTGATGTTGGTGAAGAAGCGCATCTTCGCCTCGTTCATTTCCTCGCGCTGCTGTGCCCGCAGTTCGCGACGCTGCTGCAGCAGCTTCTGCTTGCTCCGCCGGTGGAAGTAGAAGATGCCCAGCAGCACCAGTCCGACGGCGGCCAGGGCGTAGAGCGCGTAGGCTCCAGCCGACTGCCAGAAAGGCGGCGTTACCCTGATGGCCAGCGTCCCCACGGGGTTCTGGTACGTGGCATCCGTCTCTTCCACCTTCACTTGCAGCTGGTAGTGGCCAGGGGTCAGCTTGTTCAGCACCACCGTGCCACCTTCCATGCGGTTCCAGCGTTCCTGGTTGCCCAGTCGATAGACGTAGTGCTCGTGGGGCTGGTCCAGGTAGTTCACCGACGACACCTCGATGCCGATGTTCGTGTCGCTGTAGCTCAGCGTCAAGTCTGTTGTCAGCAGGATGTTCTTCTTCAGCAGCACCCGTCCGTCGTCGGTCTTGCTTCCGGCCTCGATGCGCTGTCCGCTGATGGTCAGTCCCGTGAAGCGTACCGGGCAGGTGTTGGCCCTCGTGCGCACCTTCTCGTTGGGCACGATGCGCACCACCGAGCCGATGCCGCCCACCAGGATGTCGCCGTTGCGCAGACAGGCAATGGCGTGCTGGTTGAAGGCCGGCTTCCCCAGGCCGTCGTATTCATAGTAGGAAATCAGGCGGTAGGTGCGTCCGGCTTTCGTCGTCTGCACCTTGGTCACACCGCCCATCGTGCTGACCCACACGTTGCCAAAGCGGTCTTCCGCCAGTCCCAGCACGTAGTTGTGCGACAGGCCATTCTCCGTGTTCAGCACCTTTATCTTCGCTCCGGGCCGCTTCAGGTCCTTCACGGCCAGGCCGTCGCGCATCCCTATCCACAGTTGCTGGCGGCTGTCCACCAGCAGGGCCTTGATGTGCTCGCGGCTCAGCTGGCGGAACTGTCCGCTGCCGATGTCGAACCTGTACAGGCCGTTGCTGGTGCCCACGAAGAGCACTTTTCCGCCCTGCACCTTCACGTCGGTCAGGCTGTTCGTGCTCAGTGCCGAGTTCTCCATCCTGTAGGCATCCACCTGTCCGTCGGGGTGCATACAGTAAAGGCCCTCGAAGCTGGTGGCAAACCAGAGGTTGCCCATGCCGTCCTCGCAGATGGCCGCCACGTAGTTCAGCCGATTGTCGGGGATGAGGTGCACCTGTCCTTCCTTCATGTAGTAGAGGCTGCCGCCATACGAGCCCCACCAGTGCCGTCCCTGCGAGTCGATGAAGCTGCACACCACCTGGTTGCTGCTGATGCTGCCGTCGGCGGCCCTGACGCGGTTCACCACGTCGCCGCCAGCCAGCTGGCCTATGCCCTGGCTGTCGAAGCCGAGCCAGAGCCGTCCGCTGCCGTCCTCCGTGATGCAGCTCACGTCCTCCTTGTCGGGCATGGGCAGCTGGCTGATGGCTGGCTGTGCCAGGTTGCAGAACACTACGCCCTGCTTGCTCATGCCTACCCACATCGTGGCCTGGGCATCGTCCTTGTAGAAGCAGGCCACGTGGTTGTCGGTCAGCGTGAACGAAGCGCCTCCGGGCCCGGGGCCGATGGCCGTCACCCGGCCTGTGCCGCCGTCCATCCAGAAGATGCCGTTGTTGTCGGTGCCAATCCACAGGTTGCCGTCCCCGTCGTCCATCACGTCGGTCATCATCTTGCCAGCCAGCAGCCCTTCGGCTGAATGGTCGTTCCAGGTCGCCGCATCCTCGTTCAGCCGGCACAGATGGCTCTCGTGCAGGTCGTAGTACCACAGCCGCCCGTTGGTGTCCATGTAGAGGCGGCTGCGCTCTGTGGCCGTCCTGCCCGTGGCCGCTCCGCGCAGGAGGTTGCCGCTGCGGGTGTTCACGCGCCAGATGCGCCCCATGCCGCCCTCCGCAGCCTCGCAGCACAGCAGACGTGCCTTGCCGTTGCGGCACATCAGGTCGCACAGCCTGACACCGCGTGGCAGCCGCAGCTTCGTCAGCGTGCGTCTGCTGAAGTCGTAATAATATAATGTCTGCCCCGACAGATACCACAGGTTGCGGTCTTTGTCCACGAACAGCCTTGCCGTCCCTCGTGGCGAGCCGCCCTCGCCGCCAGGCCTCACGCTGATGCCGTATTTCGTCAGCCGCTCCTGCAAACAGGTGTCGATGCAGTCGCTCTCGCGATGATAGGCATAGACGTAGCTGCTGCCCGTCACCCACACGTTGCTGTCAGCATCCTCCACCACCCTGTGCAGGGCATCGTTCCAATACCGTTGTCCCCCGATGTCGTACCGCTTGAAGCGGTAGCCATCATAGCGGTTCAGGCCGTTCAGCGTCACAAACCACATCATGCCGTAGCTGTCCTTCAGCACGGAGCGCACATGGTTGTCACTGATGCCTTGCGACATATTCAGGTTTCGGAACACCAGATGGGGCGGTTGGGCTACGCAGCATACGGCTCCCGTCACCATCGTTAGCAGCACACAAAACAAACGACGTTTCATTTCTTCTGTTTTTTTGTTGCAAAGATAGCTAAAAACTTCATCCCCCACGCATTAAAACAGACGATATGCTATCCCGTTCTGGTAAAAAGCGCCCCCAGATCGGTAAAATACCCAAATCGCCTCTTATCGAAACAGGGCGGACAAGGAGCGGTTGCCACAAAACCATTACTTTTGCAGCAGTTTTTTCCTGTTACATGAAACCAAGAGAATTGGTAAAGTAAAAAGTTGTTAGATATTTGTTAGGCGATAGGCATTAGTTTTTTAAGGTAAAAGGATTGTAAAATGGTGAATGGCCAAGTGGTAAGTAAATGGATAAATGCTAAATAAGCGAATAGTAAATGGTAAATAAACTCATGTATCTCCTATCACTGACAATGGCTTCGCTCCTGTCTCTCGGCTGCGGAAGCGACAGCCCCGACGGACTGGCAGAACCAACCCCCGTCAGCACTCCAGCACAGCCGGAGCAGACAAACAGCAAATACCAGCTCTGCAATGCCAACGCCACAAGCGAGACGCGGCAGGTGTGGAACGTGCTCACCAGCCTCTACGGCCAGAAAATCATCTCGGGCGTGGTGGCCAATGTGGATTGGAACATCAAGGAGGCCGAAAACGTGCAGAAATGGACGGGGAAGTATCCCGCCATCAATGTGTTCGACTTCATCAACATCCATGCCTCGAAAGATGTGAACAAGGACGGCTGGCTGGACTACAGCGACCTCTCGGCTGTGGAGGGCTGGTGGCAGCAGGGCGGACTCGTCGGCTGTATGTGGCACTGGAATGTCCGTGCCAACAACGGCAGCGACATGACCTGCTCGCCGGGCGAGAAGCCTGGCGAAACCAGTTTCGACGCCAGCAAGGTGGATGACACCAGCAGCGCGGAATATAAGCAGATGGTGCACGACATCGACCAGGTGGCCGGTTACCTGAAGACCATGCAGCAGAAGGGCATCCCCGTCATCTGGCGTCCACTGCACGAAGCCGCTGGCAACACCTACGACTTCGAGGGCGGCGGAGCGTGGTTTTGGTGGGGAGCCAAGGGGCCAGAGGTCTATAAGAAGCTGTGGCAGTTCATGTACAACCGCCTCGTGAACTACCACAAGCTGAACAACCTCATCTGGGTGTGGACCTCGCAGGTGGAAGACAACGTGTGGTATCCGGGCGACCAATATGTGGATGTCGTCGGGCGCGACAACTACTATGCCCTGCAATATCCATTGATGAAGGAGTACAAGAAGCTCTCCGAACTCTACCCCAACAAACTCATCACCCTGGCCGAATGTGGCAACGGCGACGAGGTGCAAATCTCGCCCCTCGGCAAGATCTGGAACGAAGGCAGCCGCTGGAGCTGGTACATGACGTGGTATGACTATAACTACAATGCTGGCAACAGCGACGACCACCAGTTTGCTGGTGAACAGTGGTGGCAGGAGGCGTTCAGCCACGACTACGTGGTGACACGTGAAGAGATGAAGAACCTTTTGAACAAGTAGAGCCATGAAAACGACTATCATAACCCTATTTCTGCTGCTGGCCCAGGTGCTGACTCTGGGTGCCAAGGAGCGCACCCTGCTGCTCGGGCCGAAGACCATCGGGGCTGGCTGGAAAGACAATATCGTGGTGAAAGCCGAACAGTTTCAGGGCGTGGCCGAAGGCGACATCATCACCCTCTACACCGCCGAAGCCAAGCGTACGGCGCAGGGAGCCTTCCAAGACCCGCAGAACTGGCAGGCTGTCGCCCCCCAGTATGCCTACTTCGACGTAAGCGGCCCTGTGCGCATGAAGGTGACAGCCGACATCCTTGCTGTCATCAGGCAGCGCGGCCTCTGCATCGGCGGACACGACTACAAGATTCTGCGCCTCACCCACATTCCTGCCGCAGAAATGGTGGAGACTTTCATCTACAGGGGGCCCAGCGTGAAGATGATGCCCGACTGGAGTGCCTATGCCAACCTGTCGAAGCGTATCTTCAAGAATGTGAAGGTGGGCGACGGCATTCGCTTCCACATCGCCAAAGTGGAAGATGGGGCGTGCATCAAACTGACCGACTTCACTTACAATACCATGGACCCTTCGGTGGATGGTGCTCCCGTGGGTGGCGACTCCTATACCTATTATATCAATGAACAGTCGCAGCTTATCAAGCTCACGCTGGCCGGAGCCGATGGTGTCAGTATGCGCGTGACGGGCAAGGGCTACACGCTGAAGCAAATCAGCGTCATCAGCTGCACTGCCGAAGAAGACACTGACTACAGCACGGCCCAAAGGGCGCCCAAGGAATACAAGCTGGGGCCTGGCGAACTCTTCCGTGGCGAAAAGGAGTTCCCCACGGACTGGAGCGGCAACCTGAGACTGACAGCACAGCCCTTCCAGGAATGTACCGAGAGCGACTGCATCGTGGTGAGCTACAAGCGGCTGCCAGCCGATGTGCTGGGTACAACCACGCCCCAGATTTCTTTCCGCGAGAACAAGGGAAAGTGGTACGACCTGACAGGGGCAAAGGAGCCCGTCTGGTATGAACTGACAGGCGACGACGTGGTCTATATGCTCGATGCCGTCAGCCTCGACAAACTGAAGACCACGGGGGTGGTCATCACTGGCGTGGGAGCCACCGTCACCAAGGTTTCATTGCTACACATAGAATAACTTAATACTTTGACGCTTATGAAAAAACTAACCTTTTTCCTCCTGCTGCTGGCATCCGCCGTGTGCGTTCATGCCCAGCAAACCATCCAGGGAACGGTCGTCGATGACTTGGGCGAGCCGCTCATGGGGGCCAGCATCAAGGTGCTTGGCACCCAGACGGGCGTGGCTGCCGACCTCAACGGACGCTTCACCCTGACCATGCCCGAAGGCAAACAAATGATTCAGGTGTCGATGATGGGCTTCAAGACCCAAGTGCTGAAAACCACAGGCAAGACGCTTCTCAACATCAAGATGGAAGAAGATGCCGCCATGCTGGAAGAAACCGTCGTCATCGGTTATGGCTCGATGAAGAAAAGCGACCTGACGGGTTCCGTGGCCCAAATCAAGGCCGAAGACCTGATGGCTGGTGGTACTACCGATGTGGCTCACGGTCTGCAAGGAAAGATTGCCGGTGTGCAAATCAACCAGAACGACGGTGCTCCCGGTGCTGGTGTCAGCATCACCGTGCGTGGTGCCAACTCGTTCTCGACGAGCACCCAGCCGCTCTACATCATCGACGGCGTGCCATACGGTACCGACCCCAACGGTATGCCATCGTCTAATGCCAACAGCGGCAATAACCAGAGCACATCGCCCCTCTCCATGATTAACCCCAACGACATTGAGAAGATTGAGGTGCTGAAGGATGCTTCCGCCACAGCCATCTACGGTTCGCGTGGTGCCAACGGTGTAGTCATCATCACCACCAAAAAGGGACAGAAGGGCGAAGGCAAGCCCAAAATCGAGTTCAACGCCAGTTGGAGTATGCAGAAGATTGGCAAACGCATCGATGTACTTTCGCCCTACACCTACGCACTCTATCAGAACGAAGCTGCTGCCAACAGCCGTTACTACGAAGGATCAACCACAGCCACCGACCCCTACCAGGGCAAATGGGAATATCCCTACACGGGCGGCGAATTTATTTATAGTCAAGGCAGTTATAAGCCTGCTCCTGAAGATTTCCTCAGTCCAGGCATCCGAACCGACCAGTACGGGAATGTGGACGAAGTGGCAGGTGCCAACTGGCAGGACGAAATCTTCCAGACCGGCTTCCAGCACGACTATTCTGTCAACGTCAGCGGTGGCGGCGACAAGGGCTGGTTCAGCTACGGCGGCAACTATAGCAAGCAGACGGGCATCATCAAAAACACGGGCAACGAGCGTTACGGCCTCAGCATGAACATTGGCCGCCACATCACCGACTGGCTCGAAATCGGCACCAGCCAGTTCTTCACACATACCACCACAGATTTTCAGCGCACCAACTCTGAAAACACGGGCATCATCCGCTCTGCCCTCATCTTCCCGCCCACATACGGCGTGCACGAATCGACTGAACAGCTGGACGAACTCAACTGGCTGGCTGCCAATCCGGCCAACTACGTGAACGGGGCCAAGGACCAGCTGAAGCAGATTAGCTGGTTCAGCAGTTCGTATCTCGAAGCCAAAATCATGCCGTGGCTGAAGTTCCGCCAGAACCTCGGACTGGGCTACAACGACGGACACCGTGGCACTTACTATGACATCCACACGCAGGAAGGCAAGTCGCCCTACAACGGCAAGGCAGGCAAGGCCAGCAACATCTGGAAGAGCCTCACGGCTGAAAGCATCCTCACGTTTGACAAGACCTTCAAGGAGATACACCACCTCAACGTGGTAGCTGGTATGACCTTCGAGAAAGGCGTGGGCGAAAGTATGTCCATGACGGCCACAAACTTCCCCAACGACTACACGCAGGACACCGATATGTCGCTGGCACTGGACCGTGCCACCATCACGTCGGGCGAGACCAAGCAGACGCTGGAGTCGTTCCTCGGGCGCATCAACTACACCCTGCTTGAGAAGTACCTCTTCACGGCCAGTGTCCGTTCCGACGGCAGCAGCAGCTTTGCCAAGAACAACAAGTGGGCAACCTTCCTGTCGGGGGCCTTTGCCTGGCGTGCCAGTGAAGAGGAGTTCATCCGCAGCCTCGACCTCTTCTCCAACCTGAAGTTCCGTCTCAGCTATGGTGAGACGGGCAATCAGGCCATCGGAGCCTACCGCACTTTGACCGTACTCAAGGCCAGCAACTATCCTTATAATGGTTCGCTGGAAAGCGGACTCTCCACCATCGACTGGCGCGGTCCCACCAATCCAGACCTGAAGTGGGAGACCACCCAGCAGTTCAATGCGGGCATCGACTTCGGCTTTATGAACAACCGTCTCACCTTTACCATTGATTACTACTACAAGAAGACGCGCGACCTTTTGCAGAACGTCACCATCCCCTCCAGCAGCGGTTACGGCCAGATGATGGTCAACAGCGGCAACATCACCAACGAGGGTCTGGAACTGACGATGAACTACGACGTGCTGCGCTCCACGCCCGTCAAGTGGAACTTCTCGGCCAACATGGCTTTCAACCACAACAAAATTGGCGGTCTGGAGGGCGATCAGTTTGCCACCAGTCTTTGGTCGGCTGCCGACCAGGCTTTCATCCAGCGCAATGGCTGCCCCATCGGTGCACTCTATGGCTATGTGGAGGACGGTTTCTACGACAACATTGCCGAAGTGCGCTCCTATCGGCCATACGCAGGATTGAGCGATGCCGAAGCACTGAAGATGGTTGGTGAAATCAAGTACCGTGACCTCAACGGCGATGGTGTCATCACGACCGACGACCGCACCATCATCGGCGATACGAACCCGAAGTTTACCTATGGCTTTACTTCCAACCTGTCGTGGAAGCAATGGAGCCTCAGCTTCATGCTGCAAGGCAGTCAGGGCAACGACATCCTGAACTATAACCTTTGGGACATCACCATGAGCAATATTGGCAATGTCACCCAGAAAGCCTACGACACACGCTGGAGGGCCGACAACCCGCAGGGTGCCGAATGGCCTAAGGCCACCGCTGGCTACACGCGCACATGGCTGCTGTCCGACCGCTATGTGGAGAATGGCAGTTACCTGAAGATGAAGTACATCACGCTGGCCTACAACTTCCTGAAGCCCCTCAAGTGGATAGAACAGATGAAACTATCGCTGACCTGCAACAACCTCTTCACCATCACGAACTACAGCTGGTACGACCCCGACGTGAACGCCGGCGGCACTAACATCGCCTGCCGTGGCGTCGATAGCTACTCATATCCCAGCTCGCGCACCTTCACCCTGGGACTGAACATAACCTTCTAAAAAAACAGACCCCTCCATCCAAACCAACAACCACCCATGAAAATAATGAAAAGAAATATCATCATCACGGCACTGGGCATACTCGGCCTAAGCAGCTGCAACAGCTGGATTGAGGAAGACCCCAGCAGCCTGGTAACAGACGAGCGCGTGGGCGACAGCGAAGCCGCCGCCAAGCAGTGGGTCACAGGCACCTACAGCAAGTGGATTTACGACATGTTCTGCTGGGGCTACTTCCCAAAAGTCCTCGAAATGGATGCCGACTACATCAGCGGCCCAGACTGGCTGTTCAAGTTCTTCGGCGCAGGCAGCTTCCAGGGCGAAAGCGACGTGACCGATGCCCTCTGGAAGGGGTGCTACGGACTGATTGCACGTGCCAACAACGCAGAACGCCACATTGCCGCCATGAGCAACCTGAGTCAGAGAGCCAAGAATAACGCCATCGGCGAAATGAAGTTCCAACGGGCCATGGCCTACTTCCTGCTGGTGCGGGCCTACGGCGAACTGCCCATCCAGCCCGAAGAAGAAACCAGTCAGCAGAGCCAGCCCCGCCAGCCCATTCAGGCCGTATATAACTACATCACGAGCAATCTGGAACAGGCCACATCGCTGCTCTACAAGAACACCGACAAGGCTTACGAGGCGGGCCACGTGTCAGCTGGCTCGGCTGCAGGGCTACTGGCCAAAGTCTATGCCACAATGGCCTCCGCAGCCATGCCCGTCGGCACCGAAGTGACCGTGCGCACCGGCCATGCCTACGATGGCAGCGGCAACGACAAGACCTACGCCCCACTGCAGAGCCATACCTTCCAGAAAACAGCCGTGGCTGGCTATGAAGGTATGGACGCACAGGCCCTCTATGCCAAGGCCGCCGACTGGGCACGCCGGCTGGTGGAGACGGAAGAGTTTGGCAACTACGAACTGCTTGCCTACGACAACCTGTGGAAGAAGGCACACGCCGCCGACAGCGAGTTTCTCTTCTCCATCGGCAGCGTGAGCGGCGATGCCACCTACAAGACCTCTGTGCACACGCAATACGAGGGCTACATGATTAGCACGGGCAGCGAGTTCATTCAGGAGGGCTGCTGGGTAGGCTGCACACGCCACTGGTACGACCTGTTCGACCACGATGACTACCGCATCACCAAGGGCGTGAAGCACCGCTGGCGCGTACACACCCAGGCCGAATCGAACACGGGCTTCTACTATCCCTACGACCGTGAATACACCATCCTGGCCACGGGCAAAGACCTCGTCACCGGCAGCTACGACTACACACCTTCGGGAATCTACGGCGACGGTGTAAGCTACTACTACTCCATGGACGCACAGTGTCTGGCCTTCACCACCAAATACACCGACGTGACCGACGATGCCATTGCCGATGCCGATGCCAACTGGCCCATGCTCCGTCTGGCCGATGTCTATCTCATCTATGCCGAGGCACTGAACGAGACGGGCAATGCGCAGGAGGCCGTGAACTACCTGAACAAGGTGCGCAACCGCAGCAACGCCAATGATGCTTCGCTCACAGGCAATGGTGCGCTCGACACACAGGCCAAGCGACGCAGTGCCATCATCGAGGAACGTGCCAAGGAATTGGCTTGCGAAGCTGACCGCCGCTGGGACCTCATCCGCTGGGGTATCTACCTCGATGCCATGAACGCGGTGGTCAGCGACGATGCGGGCATCAGCAAGACACGCATGGAGCGCAACCTGCTCTTCCCCATTCCAACGGCAGAAATCAACACGAACAAGTACATCAATAGCAACAATCCAGGATGGAACTAAAGAATATTATCTCCATAGCAGCATTGGCACTGACATTTAGTGCGTGCAGCAATGTCGTTGATTACGACGACGATTATACCCCAGCCGACCAGCTGGCCAACACAGGTGCGCCTGTCATTACCGCCGTGTATGATGTGGCAGACACAGCTCTGACCACGCCGCTGACCGAGGGTGAACTTGGACAGATGGTGCATATTGTGGGACAGAACCTCAACCACGTGCAGCGCATCACTTTCAACACGGTTGAGGCCGACATCAGTGCCGCCTATACCTTTGGCTCGGCAGCCAATGTGCTGATTCCCTCAAAGCTGTCGTTGAACCACGAGAACAAGATTGTCTATACCACAGACGTGGGCAGCACGTCCTTCGACTTCATCATCCCCTTCCCCGACCTCACTGTCACTGCGCTGGTTTGCGAATTTGTCAACGCTGGCGACTCTGTCACCATTCTTGGCAAGAACTTCGACCTCTACGACTTCGGCACCACCTCGAAGGTCTATGTGGGCAGCACCGAGGTGGGCGTAGGCAGCGTCACAGCCACCAGCATGAAGGCACTCATCCCTGCCGGCACAGCCGAGAACAGCACCGTGACCCTTGCGTGGAGCGATGTCAACGAACAGGCGCACACAGCCACACTCCCCTTCCGCCCGACAGTTCATCTGCTCTATCCCGACCTCACGCAAACGTCAACCAGCCTCAGCGGCAATGTCAGCGTGACCATCGAACAAGACGGCGACATCACGACCGGAGCTTCTGCCCTGGGCCGTCCCCACCTGCACTTCACGGGGTCGCTCGATGCCTGGTCGTGGAACACCTACGACATCAGCTGCAACATGATTGACGCGGGCGACCTCACCAACCTGGACGACTACGTGCTGAAGTTCGAGGTGCTCACCGCCCAGAGTTTCCCCCTCACCGAGAACAGCCCACTGCAATGGTGCTTCAACTGGGGCGACAGCTACACATGGAATCCCGGCAGCCTGAACACCTTCGGACAGTGGCAGACCATCACCCTGCCCCTTGCACCCATGGCAACAAACGGCATTTCAGCTAAGGACAGCTGGCAGACACTGCGCATCGTGTTCCAGCCCTCAGCCGCCTACTGTGCAGACTTCCGTATTGGCAACATCAGAATTGAGAGAAAATGAAGAAAGTTTGGTTAATAATAGAGTTGGTTATCTTGACGGCTGGCACCCTGGCCACAGCTGTGGCCCAGGCGCCTGCCAATGTGGAAGACCTCCGGGGTATGCTGCTCTCCCAAGGGGAGCGCGGCTACCTCGTGGGCCACCACGATGACCCGATGTATGGGCACGACTGGAAGTTTGAAGAAGGCAAGTCCGATGTGCTGGCCGTCACGGGCCACTACCCTGCCCTGATGACATTCGACCTCGGCCACATCGAACTGGGCGATGCCGCCAACCTCGACGGCGTGCCCTTCGACCGCATCCGTGAAGAAATCAAGAAGCAGTATGAGCGCGGCGGCATCGTCTCCCTCTCATGGCACGCCGACAATCCCGTCACGGGGAAATCCGCCTGGGACAACAGCGACTCCACCGTGGTGCGCCAGATTCTGAAGAACAAGGCCGTGCGCCGGAAGTTCACAGGCTGGCTCGACCGCCTGGCCGACTACCTGCTCACCATTCCCCAGCCCATCGTGTTCCGTCCCTGGCACGAGCACACGGGGTCGTGGTTCTGGTGGGGACAGCAGCTTTGCAGCAAGAAAGAATACCTCGACCTGTGGAAACTCACCGTGGGCCATCTGAAGAAACGCGGCGTGAGCAATCTCGTCTATGCCTACTCACCCGGCATTGAGCCGAAAAGCACAGCCGAATACTTAGAACGGTATCCGGGCGACAAGATTGTCACCCTCATCGGCGTGGATGCCTACCACTACAACGGGCTGGACGGCACACAGGAGTTTCAGCTCAACCTCGGTCGGATGCTCCGCATCATGCAGGAAGTATGCCGCACCCACCACGTGGCCATGGCCCTGACCGAGTGCGGCATGGAGTCTATCACCGACCCGCACTGGTTCACCCAGACCCTCGCGCCCGTCATCAGCAAGTACCCACTGGCCTACGTGCAGTTCTGGCGCAACGCCCACGACAACCCCACCCACTTCTATACCCCCTACCCTGGCCATACCAGCGCAGCGGACTTCCGCCAATTCTGTAGTTTCCCTAAAGCCATCATGGTAAAATGACCTCTTTTCAAGACAGACTGAACCAGCTCCGTGCCCGGCACGAAGCACTCATCACACGTGAGAATCAACCCGTGCTGCCCGGAAACGGCATCTACACACTCTACGAGCATCCCTGCATCACGGCAGAACACACGCCGCTGGAATGGCGCTACGACTTCAACCCCACGACCAATCCCTACTGCATGGAGCGCATCGGCATAAACGCCACGCTCAATGCCGGAGCCATCAAGCTGGACGGCAAATATCTGCTGGTCGTGCGCGTGGAGGGCGTGGACCGCAAGTCCTTCTTTGCCGTGGCCGAATCGCCCAATGGCGTGGACAACTTCCGATTCTGGCCACGCCCCGTCACCCTGCCCGAAGACGTGGTGCCAGCCACCAATGTCTATGATATGCGCCTCACCCAGCACGAAGACGGCTGGATCTACGGCATCTTCTGTGCCGAAAGGCACGACGACAACCAGCCCCACGACCTCAGTGCCGCCACGGCCACGGCCGGCATCTGCCGTACCCGCGACTTAAAGACATGGGAACGACTGCCCGACCTGAAGAGCCGCAGCCAGCAGCGCAACGTCTGCCTCCACCCCGAATTTGTGAATGGCAAGTACGCCCTCTACACCCGTCCGCAGGAAGGCTTCATCGACGCGGGCAGCCAGAGCGGCATCGGCTGGGCACTCATCGACGACATCACCCATGCCGAGGTGACGAACGAGCGCATCATCAACGCCCGCCACTACCACACCATCAACGAGGTGAAGAACGGCGAAGGCCCCGCTCCCATCAAGACGAGCAAGGGCTGGCTCCACCTGGCGCACGGGGTGAGGAACACTGCCGCCGGACTGCGCTATGTGTTATATATGTATATGACCACCCTCAATGACCCCACACTGGTCATCCACCAGCCCGCCGGCCACTTCATGGCCCCTCACGGCCCAGAGCGCGTGGGCGACGTGAGCAACGTGGTCTTCAGCAACGGCTGGATTGTGGATGACAACACTGCCGCCGAAGCCGACCGCCGCGTCATCATCTACTACGCCAGCAGCGACACACGCCTCCACGTGGCCACCACCACCGTGGGCCAACTGCTGGACTACTGCATCCATACGCCCGAAGACGGCTATGCCACCGGCGAAAGCGTCCGAACCATCAACCTGCTGATAGACCGCAATGAAACCTATTGTCAATAAAATCGGCTACGGACTGGGCGATATGTCCTCGTCCATGTTCTGGAAAATCTTCAGCTACTACCTGCCCATCTTCTACAGCGACGTGTTCGGCCTGAGCCTCGGCAGCACAGCCATGCTGATGCTGGTCACCCGTGTGTGGGACACCGTAAGCGACCCCATGATGGGCATCATAGCTGACCGCACCGAGACACGCTGGGGCAAGTACCGCCCCTACCTGCTCTGGTTTGCCCTGCCCTTCGCCGTCAGCGGCGTACTGCTCTTCACCACGCCCGACCTTAGCGAGACAGGCAAGCTCGTTTGGGCCTATGCCACCTACATCCTGATGATGACCGTCTATACTGGCATCAACGTGCCCTACGGCTCCATGCTCGGCGTGATGACCGACAACTCCGACGAGAAGACGGTCTTCTCCAGCTACCGTATGTTCTTTGCCTACGCCGGTTCGTTCATCGCCCTGTTCTCGTGGGAACCCCTCTGCAAGTTTTTCTCTGGCGAATCTGCCGATGTAGCCGTGCAGCAAGCCGGCTGGCAGCACGCCATGATGGTGGTGGGCCTGGTCTGCTTCCTGCTCTTCGTGGGCTGCTTCCTGTTGACCAGGGAGAAGGTGAAGCTGAGCGGTTCGGCCTCGCTACTGGGCGACTTCAAGTCGCTGCTGCACAACGGCCCCTGGTGGCTGCTCACCTGCGGAGCCGTCTGCACCAACCTGTTCTTCACCGTCCGTGGAGCCACCGTGGCCTACTACTTCAAGTACTACATCGGCGAAGGAGCCAGCATCGACCTGGGCCTCACCAGCTTCCTCTTCTTTGCAGGCCTGTTCCTGGCCGTGGGCGAGGTGTGCAACATGGTGGGCGTGGTCATTGCCGTGCCTTTCTCGCAGCGCATGGGCAAGAAGCCCACGTTCATCACGGTGGGCATCCTGCTGGCCGTACTCTCGGTACTGTTTTTCTACGTGCCGCTCACGGGTACAGGCTTCCTGCTCATGCTGCTTTTGCAGATACTCATCAGCGTCTGCACAGGCATTGTTAGTCCGCTCGTCTGGTCGATGTACGCCGATGTGGCCGACTACTCGCTGGCCAAGAACGGCACCGCCTCGACGGGCCTCATCTTCAGCAGCGGCTCCATGGCCCAGAAGTTCGGCGGAGCCATCGCCGGTTCGGCTGTGCTCTGGCTCTTTGATGCCTTCGGGCTGGTGCCCAACGCGGCTGAGCAGCCCGACAGTGCCATCCTTGGCATGAAGCTGGCCATGAGCTACATACCAGCCGCCATTGCCACCATCATGGTCATCATCATGGTGCTCTACCCCCTGAACCGCGAGCACATGCACCATATTGCCGAGAAAATACACAACATGGAGCATGAGGTCAAAGTAAAAATCCTAAAAAGCTCGTAAGGTTTATAGAGCCTATAGTTTCTATAGTTTCTATAGCCCCTATCTCCCATAGAACCCTAAAAAATCCTGCATTATGAAACTTAGATTCTTTATTCTCCACGCTTCACTCTACATACCTCTGCTGGTATCGGCGGCAAGCATCAGCATCACCACGCCGAACACCCAGCTGCTGATTGAAGCTACCGAAGGCAAAACGCCGCAGTTCATCTACTTCGGCTCACGCCTCTCGCAGGCCGACCAGCAGAGCCTCGACTCTGTGCCCGGCTTCCGCCAAAGCATCTATCCTGTCTATGGTCTGAACAGTCAGGGCGAAATGGCGTTGGCCGCCACTCATGCCGATGGCAGCTTGGCCACAAGCCTCGCCTTTCAGGGCAGCGACACGCGCACCGAGGGCGACACACGGCTCACCGTACTCCACCTGAAGGACACGCTCTATCCCTTCCATGTCGATGTATGCTACCGTGCCTACCAGACCGTCGATATGATAGAGACTTGGACAGAAATCCGCAACGACGAGAAGCAGACCGTCCACCTGACGCAGTACGCCTCGGCCTATCTGCCCGTGCGCCGTGGCAACGTGTGGACAAGCCATCTCTACGGCTCGTGGGCCAACGAGGCACAGGTCTGCGAGGAACCCTTGCAGCCTGGCATGACGGTCATCACCAACCGCGACGGCACACGCAACAGTCACACGGCCCATGCCGAGCTGATGCTCTCGCTCGACGGCCAGCCACAGGAGGCGACAGGGCGCGTCATCGGTGCAGCCCTCTGCTATAGCGGCAACTACCGGCTGCGCATCGACACCGACGACTCCGACTACCACCACCTGCTGATGGGCATCTGTGAGGAGAACGCCACCCGTCACCTGAAGCGGGGCGAGACTTTCAAGACCCCCGTCGTGGCACTCACTTACTCCACAGAGGGACTGGGCGGTGCCTCGCGCAACTTCCACAAGTGGGGACGTAAATACCGGCTGATGCACGGCGACCAGGAACGCCGCATCCTGCTCAACTCCTGGGAGGGTGTCTATTTCGACATCACCCAGCAGGGCATGGAGCAGATGATGACCGACATTGCCTCGATGGGCGGCGAACTGTTCGTGATGGACGACGGCTGGTTTGGCGGCAAATACCAGCGCAACACCGACAACGCGGCCCTGGGCGACTGGGTGGTCGATACGCGCAAGCTGCCCGGCGGCATAGGGGCACTCATCAAGAGTGCCACGGAACGCGGCATCAAGTTTGGCATTTGGATTGAGCCGGAAATGACCAACACCGTGAGCGAACTCTACGAGAAGCACCCCGACTGGGTGGTGAAGGCACCGGGCCGTCAGCCCGAAACGGGGCGCGGCGGCACGCAGCTGGTGCTCGACATGGCCAACCCCAAGGTGCAGGACTTCGTCTTTGGCGTGGTCGATGACCTGCTCACGGCGCACCCGGAGATTGCCTACATCAAGTGGGACAGCAACATGGGCATACAGAACCACGGCAGCCAGTACCTCCCGGCGACAGAACAGAGCCACGCCTACTTAGCCTACCATGAGGGCTTCATCAAGACCTGCCAGCGTATTCGCCAGAAGTACCCCGACGTGACGATACAGGCCTGTGCCAGCGGCGGCGCACGCGCCAACTGGGGCGTATTGCCCTACTTCGACGAGTTCTGGGTAAGCGACGACACCGATGCCCTTCAGCGCATCTATATGCAATGGGGTACCAGCTACTTCTTCCCGGCCATCGCCATGGCCAGCCACATCGCCTCGTCGCCCGGCCACCAGACCTTCCGCACCATTCCCCTGAAGTATCGCATCGATGTGGCCATGAGCGGACGGCTCGGCATGGAGATTCAGCCCAAGAACATGACGGACGAGGAGAAGGCACTGGCCAAGAAGGCCATCGCGGCTTACAAGCAGATCCGCCCCGTCGTGCAGTTCGGCGAACTCTACCGTCTGCACTCGCCTTTCAAGAAGGACGGTGTGGCCTCGCTCATGTACGTGAGTGAACAGAAAGACCAGGCCGTGTTCTACTGGTGGAAGACCGAGACGTTCTACAACCAGCACCTGCCTCGCATCCGCATGGCAGGGCTCCAGCCCGACCACCTCTACACGGTGCACGAACTGAACCGCATCGACAACCGCCCGCTGCAGTTTGAGGGCCAGGCCTTCACGGGCCGCTACCTGATGGAGCAGGGGCTGGAGATGCCCTACACCCACGATGTGGATTACCACAAGCTCAACGCCTGGGCCAGCCGCGTGCTCCTGTTGACAGCACAGTAGCCCCATTTCGGTAAATTTATGCGTCCAAAACGTTTTTTACCGAAATCGCCCAGTTTGGGAACAGGCAGGATGGAGCGTAAAAGCCCAGACTGCCCTACCTTTGCAGCGGAATGTTTCGGCAGAAATAACAAAAAATAAACAATTAACAACAAACAAAACAACAACAAACAAAACATTATGAGAAAAATTACACTTTTATTTATGCTGCTGTGCAGCGTGATTACAAAAGCAGCAACAGAAGAACTTTCAATAGAAGGCTTTAATTGCTGGGGTAACGGCGACGATCCTGTTACTTATCAATGTTCTAAATCAGGTTCAACAATCACGTTCAACCAAAACTGGGGAGGCGGCTCATGGTGGTTAACTGAAAAGGATGCCTCAAAATACCAGACAATTGAATTCAAATTTAATGCTCTTTCCAAGCCTGTTTATTTTCATGTAGAGTATGGTCATACATATATAAAGGACGAAAAAACTTGTTATTATTATACCGAAGCAACAGCTGAAGCAGGTGAAACAAGTATAAGCTTAACACTTAATACGGATTATAAAGACAAGGTTAGACAAGTGTCCATTAGATCTACTGACGATTATGAGGGTTGCTCTATAACTCTGGACAAGGTGTATTTCTACGGAGTTCCAGAATTTCCCACAGGTAGCTCAGCTCTGGCGTTGTCAGAAGACAATGGCAACTACTGGTTCTCTGAGTCGGAAATTTCGGCTTACTCTGGATCCACGGTTTCCATTGAGGGTACTCCTAGTGATGAAAAATTCTCTGGCTGGGATATGGGTATTATACACAATAACAAATGGAATGGTTCAGCATGGGACAAATCAACAACTATTGGTAGCTGGGGAACAACTACAACTACCGTTTCTATCGATGTAGCCACGTTAGAAGAATACGTTGCGGATGATGGTTATATCCACATGCAAGGGTGGAGTGGTACACTGAACAGCGCAACTGTTTATTACGACCAGGTTTCCATCACCATCGGTGCTGCTGGCTATGCCACCATGATGCTTCCCTTTGCGGCCAGCATTCCTGATGGAATGAAGGTTTACACAACCGAACTGAACGATGGAAAGAATGCTATTGTACTCACGGAGGCTAATGCCATCGAAGCCAATATACCATACATCGTAGGTGGCACAGCCAAAGATTACACATTCAAAGGTGTTTCTACTGCGACAGAATACAGTTATAGTGGTTCTGTTCTGACTGGCACTTATGAAAGTTCACTTGACATTACAGAGGGTGACTATATCCTGTACAATGGCGGAAGCGGTATTGGCTTTTACCCAGCTGGCAGCGGCGTGACCATTAGCCAGTGCCACGCCTATCTGCCAGCATCAGTGTTGGGCAGCAGCGGCGAGAGCAAGTTGCGCTTCGTCTTTGCTGACGACGCAACAGGCATTGCACAGACTGCCACCGAGAAGGCTACCGTCGTGGCTCGCTACACGCTGGGCGGCACTCGGATTTCTGCTCCGCAGTCGGGCATCAACATTGTGAAGATGTCTGACGGCACAGTGCGCAAGGTGATAGTAAAATAAGTATTCACTCATAAAAAAACACAGGACAATTATGAACAAGCAAGTATATATCCAGCCCGCAATCAACATCGCTACGATTGCACCACAACAACTCATCGCGGCCAGCCGCCTGGGCATCTACGATGACGAAGTAAACAATACATCAGGCTTGGCCAAGGGCCGCGACGGACAGGACGAGGACGCTGGCGCAAGCTGGGGCGATATGTGGTGATTTAAGTCTAAGGAATTTAGGAATTAAGGAACTTCAAGTGTGAGAATGTTCCTTAATTCCTAAATTCCTTAGACAACACTCCTTAAACAAATATTCCTTATACAAACACTTCTTATACACAAAAAATCCATAGACAACGAACAATAACCCTAAAAACCAAAGACCTATGAAGAAAATCTTTACGCTTTTGCTTGCTGTGGCAAGCTTTGTGGCCGCACAGGCTGAAACAAAGACCATCTGGGAGGGGGCTAACGCCATTGCCAACTGGGACAACGACGTGACGGCACTTTCGTGGGGTGGCTACGACTGGAGCACGGTGGAGGCCGGCACGACGCTGACCGTGAACCTCACCGAGAGCGAGACTTCCGACTACTGGCAGGTGTGCCTCGCCCTGGGCGACGGCTGGGTTGCCATCAACGACCAGACCAGCGTGAACCTGGAGGCTGGACAGACCAGCTTCAGTTATGACCTGACGGCTGACGACATCAGCGCATTGACCAGCAAGGGCGGCCTCATCGTGCGCGGCGCCTACATCACGGTGACCAGTATCACGCTGACCACAGCCGACGAGGAGCCGCAGGCCGAAAGCAAGACCATTTGGGAAGGCTCGAATGTCATTGCCAACTGGGACAACGACGTGACGGCACTTTCGTGGGGCGGTTACGACTGGAGCTCAGTGGAGGTCGGCGCATCCATCACCGTGAACCTCTCCGAGAGCGAGACTTCCGACTACTGGCAGGTGTGCCTCGCCCTGGGCGACGGCTGGGTTGCCATCAACGACCAGACCAGCGCGAACCTGGAGGCTGGACAGACCAGCTTCAGCTACGTGCTGACAGCTGCCGACATTGAGGCGCTCAGCACCAAGGGCGGCCTCATCGTGCGTGGTGCCTACATCACCGTGACCAGCATCGTGCTGAACAACGCCCAGGCCACAGCCACAGGCGTGAAGGGCATCAGCACCACCGTGCAGCCACAGGCCATCTACAACCTGAACGGCCAGCGTGTGGCACCAGGCACGAAGGGCATCCTGATTGTGGGCGGCAAGAAGATTCTGGTGAAGTGATATGCTGACACAACTGAAGGAAGAGGCACGCAATGTGCTTCAGACCAACATTCTCCCGTTCTGGATTGACAAGATGCAGGACGTGGAGAATGGTGGTTGCTATGGCCAGATGCTGGCTGACGGTACGGTGGTGAAGGAGGCAGACAAGGGCGGCATCCTGAATGCCCGCATCCTGTGGACGTTCTCGGCGGCCTACCGTGTGCTGAAGAAACAGGAGTACAAGGAGATGGCGGCACGTGCCTTTGAGTATATCAAGCGGCACTTCTGGGACTACGAACAGGGGGGTACCTACTGGAGCGTGGACTACAAGGGAGAACCGAAAGACACGAAGAAGCAGTTCTATGCCCAGGGCTTCATGCTCTACGGCCTAAGTGAATACTGCCGCGCCACGGGCGACAAGGAGGCGCTCGGCATGGCGCAGCAGCTGTTCAAGCTCATCGAGAAGCACGCCTGGGACGAACAGCACGGCGGCTACATCGAGGCATGCAGCCGAGACTGGAGCACGCTGGACGATGTGCGGCTGTCGGAGAAGGACAAGAACTATCCGAAGTCGCAGAACACCCATCTGCACATTCTGGAACCCTACACCAACCTGTTCCGTGTGTGGCCGCACCCGCAAGTGGAGTATGCCCTGCGGCGTGTGCTGGACGTGTTCCAGCAGCACATCATCAACCGCCAGACGCATCACTTGGATATGTTCTTCGACATGGACTGGCGGCGGATGCCAGAGCAGTGGGAGAGCTACGGCCACGACATCGAGTGCTCCTGGCTGATGGACGAGGCGGTGCACGTGCTGGGACATCGGCTACTCATCGAACAGGTGGAGCTTGATGTACGCACGCTGGCCTTGGCTTCACTGAAAGGATTGCAGCCCGACGGCTCGATGATTCACGAGGCGAACTTCACCACGGGCCACATCGACACCGACCGCCACTGGTGGGTACAGGCCGAGGCCGTGGTGGGACTGGTGAACTTCTACCAGCACTTCGGTTCGCAGGATGCGGGAGAAAAGGCTTTGCGCCTGTGGAAATACATCAAGGAGCACCTCATCGACAGGCAACTGGGCGAATGGCACTGGAGCTGCGATAAGGACGGCAACGTGAATATGCAGGAGGACCACGCCGGCTTCTGGAAATGTCCCTACCACAACGGACGGATGTGTCTGGAATTGATAGAAAGAATTAAGCATTAAGATGAAACCATACAAGTTCGAGCCGTACCTGAAGACGACCATTTGGGGCGGCTATCAGATTGCCCCGTTCAAGGGGATTTACACGGCTCAGCCGAATATCGGCGAGAGCTGGGAAATCAGCGGCGTGCCAGGCCATGAGAGTGTGGCTGTGGAGCGTGGACTGGTCGATGATGTTGATGTAGGCTTGAATCTGACGCAACTCATCGACAAGTATAAGGGTTTGCTCATCGGGCAGAAGGTGTACAAGAAATATGGCAACAAGTTCCCTTTGCTGGTGAAGTTCATCGACTCCCGTCAAGACCTTTCGGTGCAGGTGCATCCCGACGATTGTCTGGCCATGGAGCGGCACGGCTGCGCCGGCAAGACGGAGATGTGGTATGTCATCAAGAGCGACGTGGGCAGCAAGATATATGCCGGTCTGTCGAAGAGCATCACGCCCGAGGAGTACGAACAGCTGGCCACGGCGGAACCTGTGAACGGCCATTCGCCCATGCAGGACGTGATTGCCACGCACGAGGCGCATCAGGGCGACCTCTACTTCCTGCCCGCCGGACGGCTGCACGCCATCGGCGCCGGCAACTTCCTGGCAGAGATACAGCAGGCGAGCGACATTACCTATCGTGTGTATGACTTCGGACGGAAAGATGCGCATGGCAATCCGCGTGAGCTGCACATCGAACAGGCCAAGGAGGCCATCGACTATCAGGTGTGGCCCGAATACCGCACATCATACGACTCGACAAAACCCACCAGCCAACTCATCAACTGCCCCTACTTCAACGTGAACCGCGTGGTGGTGCAGGTAGCCAGCGAGATCGACTTCAAGGCGGATTCCTTCGTTGTGGTGGTCTGCCTGTGGGGCGAGGCCAACATCAATGGCATAAAAGTAAGGCAGGGCGAGACACTGCTCGTTCCTGCCTGCGAAAATGTGCTGTACATCTTTGGGAATGCCACGTTCCTGACAGCCACGATGTAGGGAGTTTAACTGAAGATTATCGTCTTGTTCTTATAGGTCAGCACCTTGCGCTCGACGTGCTTCTTGACGGCTCGGCTGAGGACAATCTTCTCCAGGTCCTTGCCTTTCAGCACAAGGCTGTCGGGCGTATCTTTATGGGTGATGCGCACCACGTCTTGCTCAATGATGGGGCCGGCATCCAGTTCGGCGGTGACGTAGTGGCTGGTGGCACCGATGATTTTCACGCCGCGCTCGTAGGCCTGGTGGTAGGGCTTGGCCCCGATGAAGGCGGGGAGGAAGGAGTGATGGATGTTGATGATACGGCTTGGGTAGGCTTCAATCATTTCGTCGCTGATGATTTGCATATAGCGTGCCAGTACGATGAAGTTGACCTTGAGGTCGCGCAGCATCTGCATCTCGGCCTGTTCCACCTCCTGTTTGTTCGACCAGTCCTTTTTGATGCTCCACACGTAGTAGGGGATGCCGAACTGGTCGGCCACGTAGCGGAGGTCTTCGTGGTTGCTGACGATGCAGGGTATTTCCACGTTCAGTTCACCTGCCTTGTAGCGTGCCAATAGGTCGTAGAGGCAGTGGGACATTTTGCTGACGAAGATGGCCATACGGGGCTTGACGTTTCCGAAGTAGAGGCGGAACTTCATGTCGTAGCGCTTACTGTAGAGCGTGTCGATGTATTCTTCCAGTTTCTCAGAGGGGATGAGGAAGTCTTTCAGGTCCCATTCCACACGCATAAAGAACATGTGATCTACCTCGTCAACATACTGGTCGAGATAGACTATGTTGCCGTTGTTGTCGGTGATGAACTTGGTGATTTCCGTGATGATGCCCAGACGATCGGGGCAGTGAAGTAAAAGTATTGCTGTAGAGTTCATCTTTTCATTTACAATTTACCATTTTGGCTGCAAAGGTAAGAATTATTTACCATTTACTGCACGATGATGTTGAAAAAAGTGACGAAAGGCGGTTGGAAGTGCCACGTTTCATCACTTCCAACCGCCCCAAAGGACGAAAAAAGTTATACACTTTTTCGGTTTTACGCTATTTGATATACACCTTCTTGCCTCCGACGATGTAAATTTGTCCGCTATGAGGCGTGGCAACGGGACGACCTTGCAAGTCAAACCATTTGCCATCTGACGATTTACTATCTACCACTTCGCTGATGCCGACAGGCACTTGGTATGTAACTCGCAGGATGCCCTGCGCCAGGTCGGTGGTGTCCCAGTAGAGACCGCGCCCGGCATCGATGACAGCGGACTCTAAGACGGGTGTGCCGCTGACGGTGGTGACATCCTGCCAGAGGACGATGCTGTCGCCCACGGCGATTTTGTCGGCAAAGGTGCTGGAGTAATGAATCTGGATAGTGCCGTTGATGGTCAGGCGGTTGATGTTCTTCAGATAGGTGCAACCAGTGGAGGAAGCAGTGGCAGCGCGAAATGCTCCAATCTGAAGGATGGCATTCTTGGCGATAGTGACGTTGGTGCCGCCGAAGTTGATGACACCCGAAGTGGCGGTGGCGGTGGAACCCACTTGCAGGGTGGCTCCTGTGCTGATAGTATAGGCGGAGTTGGTGAGACCCGTGTTGGCAGCGGTGAAGCCGGAGAGCGTGGCTCCCTTCTTCACTGTGAGTGTGCCCGTGCCGAGCGTGGCCTTGTTCGTGAAGTGCAGCTCGCCTGCCTCGACGGTGGTGGCACCGCTGTGGACGCTGGCGCCCGTGACGGTCATCTTGCAGGTGCCAACCTTGTTGAAGATACATTTGTTAGAACTGCCGCCGTCGCTGAAGATGCCGTCGAAGGTGAAGTCGCCGCCGGTCACCCAGCTGTTGCCCACGTTCCATGTGTTGTTGCCGCTCACGCCGTTGCCGTTCACCCAGTTGGCCACGGGCTGCAGCACCTCTCCCTTGCCTGTCAGTTTGCCGATGGCGAAAGCCTTTGCGGTGTTGCTCACCGAGGTACCCTCGGCAAGGTTGAGGGTGGCGTTGGGCATACCCGATGACATATCCAAGGGGAGGCACATATTCTTGGTGGTGTGCTTGATAGTGCCTTCAAATTTGCTCCAGTCGCCGGTGATGCGCACACGCTGCACGCCATTGCGTGGTATAATGGTGAGCGTGCCCTCGCCGGTGAGTTTGTTGGCGTAGGCAGTATAATAGGTGTAGGTGAGCTGCCATGTGCCGCTTTTGCCTGCTGGCACGTGGATGGCGTGCGAGGTGGCCTGTGCGTCATCGTAGAGCGTACCGCTCTGGAACTCCACCGTGGAGGCGGGGTTGCCGCTCTGTGCGGCCACGGAGCCGCCGTTGATGACCAGCGTCTTGAGCGAGTTTGAGGCCATGGTGTAGAGCACGCCGCTACCTTTCTTCGTCAGCACAGTGCCCGAGAGGGAGGCATTCATGCGGAAGTCGGAACTGCTGGTGATGACACCGCCCTCGTCGCCCACCATCTTCATGGGTGAGGCGGTCTCGACGGCTGCCGTGGCCTGCAGCACGGCGCCGTTCTTCATGGTGAAGAGGTCGGCCTTCTTGGTGATGCCGCCGAGGTTGCCCACGTCGCTGTACTGGTTGGCCAAGAGGCTCACCTTGGTGGTGCCGCCATTGAGGTGGTTGCCACCGGTGTAACTGTTGCTGCCGCTCATAGTGACGATGCCGGTGTTCTCCTTGTTGAACACGGCCTCGCCGCCGATGGCTCCTGTGCCCTTGAAGGTGTAGGCCTCAGTGGCATCCACGGTAATGGATGCCGGCAGCACGTTCTCGTTGATGGTGACGGTCTTCTGCGTGGCATTATCATCGAACACCACGTCATCGCCTGCCACAAACGAGGTCTGCTCGCCGCCGAGCAGCCAGTTGTCGGTCTCGCCGATGTCCCAAATGCCGCTCTCGCTACCCGTCCATGTGACGGTGGCGGGGTCGCGCATGTCGAAGATTTCGACGATGAGGCGGTTGTCCTCCACATAGAGTTTCTTCTTGGCCGTGGCTATGCCCTCAAGGATGAGGTCGTCCACCGAGCCTTCAATGTTGCCGATGTTGGCAATGACATACTTGCCGGGAGTCATCTTCGTCTGACCCTCGGCTACATGGCCCACGACCTCCACGACGGGCATCAGGTATTCGGGACCGCCCTGTGTCCAGGCTGTGCCCGTCTTGCGCTCGATGGTCAGCGTGGTGGCGTTGATGACATCGGCTGTCAGTCCGTCGGCATAGAGGTCAACGACCAAGCGCGAGCCGAAGCCGAGCGCGAGCGTTCCAGTGGTGATGGTGCCTTGCTTGTCGGTGCCGCCGGGGATGACCTTCGCCCCGTAGTCGGCCTTGATGCTCAAGAACTTGCCGCCGTCGCTCACGAGCGTGGTGTGGCGGTTGAGCCACAGGGGGCTCTGCTTCATCGTGCCGTCGAACTGCATCGTGCCGCCCCATACGTTGGTCTCGCCCGTATGGGTGAAGTCGGCCTTGGGCAGGATGAGCGTGCCGTCGCCCTGCTTCACAAGGCGGGCATCGCCGCTGATGCCGCCGCCCGTGGCCGTACAGGTATAGTAGGTGTAGTTGATCTTCGGACTCTTCGCCGTGCTCTCGCTGCCTGCCGTTCCCTGCACCCACGAGGGCACGTTGAACGTCAGCACCGAGGGCTGTGCGCCTGCCTCGATAGTCACGCTGAAGTCAGCATCGTCGTTAACCAGCACGTGCCCTTCGTCGTAGCCGCTGCCGATGGTGCCTCCATTGGAAATCAGTTCGCGTCCGGTGTTGGTCAGAGGCGGCGGTGCGATGGTGATGCCCTCCAACTGGCCGAGGAAGTAGCTCAGATGGGGCGGCTGGTTGTAGCCGCACATCTGCCACACCATGGCGTTGCGGTACTGGTGGTCGCTCCATAGCGTGGGGATGCGCCACGTGGTCGGCGTGGGCGTGGAGTAGATGCGTATGTTGTTGGCCTCGGTGCGCATGATGATTTCCTCGCGCCAGTCGCCGAGGATGTCGCCCTGGAAGCAGGGCGTGTTCTTCGAGCCGTTGTTGGTCAGGCCGCCCGTACAGGTGTAGATGGCATCCCACGAGCCGAACTTGGCGATGCCGTTGCCGGCGTATGACTCTCGGCAGAGGTCGCCGTCCCAGTAGATGCACATGCTGGTGTGTACGCCGTCGCCAGAGAGTCCGCTGATGCCCTCGTTCGTCACGGTGCTGATAAAACCCTCGGTGTTCGACACGCCGATGCAGCCGGGGTACGAGTTGGTGAAATTGCCGCACATGGCGCGACCGTCGTCGCGTCCACCCAGATGGTGGTGATACACCTTGCTGGTGGTGGCGTCGCGGTAGTTGTTGCCATAGTTGGGCGCATCCTCAAGGCAGGCATAGATTTCCAGTCCGGGACGATAGGGGTCGAAGTCGGAGCAGTGCTGCGCGTCGCCGTGGCCGAAGCCGGTGGTAGAGAGACCCTTGCCGTTGTCATCGATGACCATCGAGCCATAGACTATCTCGTCGCGCCCGTCCATATCCACGTCGGCAACGCCGAAGTTGTGGTAGCCCTGACCCTTCCACGGGCCTTCGGCGTTGCAGTTCCAGCGCCAGCGCACACTGAGTTGGTGTGTGGCGGGGTCCACGTCCAGGGCCACCATCTTGTGCCGCGTGTAGATGCCGCGTGCGAGGAAGATGCTCGGCTTATGGCCGTCGAGGTAGGGTGCACCGATGAAGTGCTTCGAGGCGCGGTGTGCCCAGTTCTTGTTGCCCCATGCGGCGGCGGGGTCGGTCTCGCCCGACTCAAGGAAAGGCAGCGGGAAGTCGATCTGCTGGTAGGGCTTGCCCGTCAGACCGTCCATATATAATAGGTACTCCTTCGAGCCGCCATAGCCGGCCACGATGAACCAGTTCACGCCGCCGCCATTAGTGTCGCGGATGTTGACGTTGGTGTTGCCCACGGTGTAGGTGGTGCCGTCGGCCATGTGTATCACCGCCCCGTCGGCCAGGCGCATCACGGCCTCAGCCCGTCCGTCCATGTCCCAGTCGTAGGCCATGAGGTTCTGCTCGTTGTTCTGGAAATCGCCCATGTTCGGGCCGCAGTTCACCCACCACAGCATCGTGCCGTCCTGCTTCAGGCACTCGAAGATGGTGTACTCGCCCGTCACCACGCCATCGACCGTAGGGCCCAGCTTCGGGTACGACTGCTCCACCTCGTCGACGTTGTCGAACTTCATCAGAATCTCCAGCTCGCCGTCGCCGTCCACGTCGGCACAGGTGGCGTCGTTGGGGCACAGGCGGCTCCTGATGGCGCGCTCCGCCGAGCCTTGCAGGCAGTGGGTCAGCTGTATCTCCTTGTAGCTCGAAGCCCACGGCGTGACAGCCCCGCAAGCCTCCTGCTCCACGCCGCCCACCACGGCCTTCACCGTGTAGCTGCTCGTCGCCGTGCCGCCGCTGTCCTTGTAGTTCGACACCGTGAGCGGCTCGGCGTTCACCTTCGTGCCGTCGCGATAGACGTTGAACTCCGTGTCGTAGTACTCCTCGCCGCAGAGCCGCCAGCTGAGGAACACGCCGCCCGACACCTTCATGGCCACCAGACTGCGGTCCACCCGGTCGGTGAAACGCTGCGCCGTGACCGTCGTGGCCACGAGCAGCGAGCAGAGAATCATTGCAATCTTCTTCATGTTAGTAAGGTTGTATTAAAATAAAAGAAGTAAATAATCCAATGTTTCAAAGGTTTATGCCAATGCTTGTATTATATAAAAAGTACACATAAAAAGCACTTTCTTTCTACCAGAGGTCTTCGAAGATGTCGCTATTCTCGGAACGGCTGCCACGCTCTTTGGCTCCACCCATAGTGATGCCGCTATCGCTGGTGTTGCCACCAAAGCCGAGGCCGTCGGCACCGCTGGTGCCTGTTATGCTGTTTTCAAGCATCATGGATGAAACAAAAACATCCGCAATTTGGATTTCTGGCTTTTCATAAATCTTTTTCATAATTTTGTCTTTTGCTTATTGTTCCTCCTCTCTCTGAAGAGGAGAAAGGGTTATTTATTTTACAAATACTTTCTTACCGTTTATAATGTATATGCCACGCGATGGATTCATTACACGCTGACCTGCAAGATTGTAATATGCTCCATCCTGCAAGGCTGGAGCAGCCTCTACGGACTGAATGGCAGTCGCCTCATCCTCGAGACGAAGCGCAAGTCTGTCTTTGGCCGAGGCCTCAGCCGGAAGCACAAAATAGGCGCGGTTGGCAGCACACGAAACGGTGCTGTTCACTTTGTAGAGGTTGGTGCCGCTGACCACGTAGGAGCCGTTGGGAACGGAACTGATTTCGCTGAATGTGCCCACCATGTAGGTAGTTGCCACAGGGTCGCTTACGGCCTCACCGCTCATGGTGAAGGTGGGGTTGGCTTTGGTGGCCTTGAAGAGATAGGGCGTGCCGGCTGTCAGAGGTGTGCTGCCGCTGAGGGCGGTGAAGGTCATCATGCCATCGGCAAAGCTTGTGGCGGAATAGACCGTTGCCCCGTCGGCCAGAGCTTGTTTGGGCAGGCAGATGGTGCCGAATTGCCCAGAGGCAATCTCGCGGGTGTAGATGTCGGCTGCATCGACCATTTCCATTTCAATATTGGTGATAGTCACGTCGCTGCCGCTCGTGGCGGGCGTGAGGCCGAAGATGGTGCCCCACGATGCGCCGCAGCCCTTGGGTGTCTTCAGATACCATTCGCCGAGGATGGTGGTGCGCATGTTCTCGGCAATGGCCGTGATGTCCCAGGTGAGAGTCTGCTTGCCGTCGGCTTCAGTTACGCTCGCTGGATAGATGGAACTGCTGTGGTTCGTACCATTAATCCACCAGAAGGCGTGCTTCGAGGTGGTGGTACTGAGGTTCGTGCCAGTAATCTTGATGCTCTTGAGGCTGCGGCGAAGAGGTATTCGTTCACGCCGTCGAACGAGAGGGCAGCGTTATTGTCGCCCGACACGCTCTTGATGGTGATGACATTGCCGCTCACGGAAATGTTCTCAGCCGTGGTACGGCCACTGATGGGGTGTGCCCAGTCGTCGGCGTTGAAGCTGTACGCTCCTGCCACCTCATAGTGTATGTCGCTAATGACCACATCGCTGCCGGCTGTGGCTGGTGTGAGGCCGAAGAGCGTGCCGTTGTTGCTGTTGGAGGCCGTCCATGCTCCGAGTGTGTTGCCACGGGTGGTGTTATCCACCTTTGTCAGCTCCCAGGTCAGAGTCACCTTGCCGTCGGCCTCGGTGGCTGTGGTTGCTGTTATATTGGTGTTCTTGTTGTAGCCGTTAAGATACCAAAGGGAATGATTGGCGGCGGTGGTGCTGAGGTTGGTGCCCGTGATGATGAGGCGCAGGGCATTGGTGGCGAAGCTGTATGTGCTGGTGCTTCCGTATTTCAGGCACACGTTCTTGCCGTCGTTGTTCTTGCCCGAGCCGCCCTTCCAGGTAATGGTGTTGTTGGTGGCATCCACGCTGATGTTGCTCTGCTCCACACGGTTGGCATCGCCCGTAAAGGCCCAGTCGAAAGCCGAGAAAGCGTAGGTGTCGTCGCTCTTGGCCAGTTCAAAATGGATGTCGCTGATGACCACGTCGGAGGTGTTGCTTGCTGCCGTAAGGCCAAAGAGGGTGCTGGTGCCCATGCCGCTGAGTGTCCAGTTGCCTAACGTGTTGACCCTGAAGGCATCCTTTGGGCAGGCGGTAAGGTTCCAAATGAGCGTCACCTTGCCGTCGGACTCGCTGACGGTGGCAGGGGAGTAACTGCCCCCGTTATTCTTGTTGTTGAGCCACCACAGCGAGTGTGCGGAGGCAGTTGTGCTGAGGTTAGTGCCCGTGATGACCAGTGCCACGGCACTTGTGCCCATGCTGACGCTGCTCGAAGTGCTGCCATCGTATTTTAGGCAGACGTTCTTGCCGTCATTGGGAGTCTTCAGTGCCGACGAGGCTACGGTCAGGGTGCCGTTGGTGTCGTCGGCGGTGATGGTGCCGTTGGTGCGACCGGTGTCGCCCGTGGTGTCCCAGTCCGAGGGCTTGAAGGTGTAGCCATCGGCCCTTACCTGGCTCATGCCCATGGCTCCGAGGAGCAGGGCAAGGGATAGAATTAGTTTCTTGTTCATCTTTATTTTATTATTTTATTGTAGAACTTGCTTGCTTCTGTTTCTTTTCAGACAGATGGAGTGGCCGTCCGATTCACGACCAATCCTCTGTCCTCGAAAAACCAAATTCTATTAACCTAACTAACCTGAAAAACGCTGCAAAATTACACGTAAAAATACATTTGGCACGTTCAAGTATCTTTCATTTATGTGCATTTTTTCATCAAAATGATTTTTTTGCCGACCAAGCAACCGCTTTTTGATTAATTTTTGTACTTTTGCAAGAAATTTGTACTGAACAATGCCCAAAATAGCCATCCTTTTATTCATCTGTGCCTTCCTGCCCCGATGCTGGGCCATAGGAACAGCCAAGCCTGTCTTGCCCAAGGTGGCACATTATACCACACGCAGCGGACTACCCAGCAATGTGGTGAATACTCTGATGCAGGATGCTGAAGGATATATCTGGATAGGAACCAGTGTAGGGTTATCACGTTTCGACGGTTATCGGTTTGTCAATTTCCATACAGAAGTAAATGGAAGGCCACAGCTGGAAAGCATTACTGGCCTGACAGAAGACACAGTCAACAGACGGCTGCTGATGCGTGGTAATGACTATCGCCCGCTGTGCTTTGACCTGCAAAGGCTACAGTTTGCAGCTGTTGACAACGTGGACATTCCCAGCGACATTGATGCGAGTGCCGAGCGGAGTTATCTGAAACGAGCCAGGCAAATCGGTGTGCAAAACAAAAACATGACAGGCCGCCACCACGACATCCGCAGTGTAAGGCTGGACGATGGCAAGGAAATTTACAGTACAACCGACAACGGCCTGTTTGTCTATGACCCGAAACGTGAGCAGATGGTTCACTACACGGCCACAGACGAGCATCCACTCATCCACTCAGACAACGTGAACAGCATCTTGAAAGATTGTTCGGGTAGTGTCTGGATAGCCACAAGCTATGCGGGAGTCTATCAACTGACATTCGATGAAGAAAATCTTCACCAGCACATCATCGATGCAGGTGTCCGCTCGTTTTCGCCCTGGTCATCCCACGAAATAGTCATATCGACAATGGACGGCAGCCTCTTCTGCTACAACCAGCTCACAGGAGAGCAAACGCTGATGAAAAAAATGCCTTGGCGCATCTACCGTACCCGTACCGATTCCAAGGGACGGCTTTGGATAGGGACACGGGGTGGCGGAGCATGGATGGGGAATGTGAACCTAAACGAACATGAAGGCCTTCGGGCAAAGAACATCTATGATATCGTCTTCGACAGGGATGACCAGCATACCGTCTGGATGGCTACACTCGACAACGGATTGGTCGAAGGGCACGAGAAAAAAGACGGCCATTTCACATTTACCTCCCACATAGCAGAAGAGAGGGCACACGAACTTGACTTCGACACCAAGGGTCGCCTCTGGATTGCTACAGAAAGCGGGGTATATATGAAAGACGGGCAAGGAATACACCTTATATATAACAAAGGCAAGACGGTCTGCATCGCCCACACTTCAGACGGAGCCGTATGGGCTGGCACCAGCGGACTGGGATTGCTGAAAATTGCAGAAAAACCGAATGGCAATGGCAAATGGGTTGTGACATCGACACAGGTTTCCGACGGACTGGCCAACAATAATGTCAAATCTATTGTCGCCAACCAAAGCGACATGATAGTGTGCGGAACAGACGAGGGGGTATCAATCATCAACCACAAAAAAGGCATTATCCGAAATTACTATTCGCCGATGGGTATGATGGCCGATGCCTATCATGAAAATGCAATCATAGCATGGCCTAACGGACATGTTTTCCTTGGAAACCAGAAAGGATTTGTGGAGCATACAATCCAAGACAACTCGACCCTAGCTGGAAGTGGGCTTCGGTCTGCAGCCATAACAGAAATCGTCATCAACGATGAGCCGAACTGCCAAGACCGCTTTACCAAGCTGGAGTTGCCTCACAATCAAAATAATCTGACCTTCTGCTTTTCGTCATTTGAATATGGGAAACTCTCATCTTCCATCTATAGCTACTATCTGGAAGGCACAGATAAAAACTGGCGCCCCCCGACCAAGGAACATACAGCTGTTTACAACAATTTGTCACCTGGCCACTACCGCTTTCATGTACGCTGGGGGCTTGATGGCTGCGAATGGGCAAAAGATACCACTTGCGACATCGTGATAACCCAGCCACTATGGTGGACTTGGTGGGCACGCCTACTCTACTTGCTCATTTTTGTCCTCCTGACATGGTACGAATGGCATCAATACCAAGAGCGGATCAACCTGCGCCGACAATTTGACCAACGACTTGCTGCTCTTTACGCCACAGAAGCAAAAAACAAATCAGCGGATAAAGACAGGAAAGACAAAGAGGAACCAAGTTGTGCAAACATAATAAACAACCAAACAGCCTCTCCCCAAAAGGACAAGACCGAAGCTGAGGGACTGAACAAAGAGTTCCTTGACAAACTCGACCGCATTATTCTTGACAACCTTACGATGGATACTCTTGACATTCCCTTTCTCTCTGCCCAAATGTGCATGAGCTATTCCACGTTCTATCGCAAGGTCAAAACCTGTACAGGCATGACCGCCAACGAATACGTGCGCAAGCATCGTTTAGCCAAGGCCATGCAACTGCTCCGTGACGGGAACAGCGTCACCGAGACATCCATCCGATGTGGCTTCAGCACCCCAAACTATTTCAGCCGCTGCTTCAAGGCCGAATACGGAATGACACCTTCGGAAATATGACCTCGCTCATGCGACACAGGTAAGAAAAATAGTAAATTGTGAGTGGTAAATTGTAAATATTTCTTATCTTTGCAGCCAAATTGTAAATGGTAAATGGTACATGAAATGATGGTTTTATATTGGACAATTATTACTGTTGTATTAGCAGAGTTTTTATATAACATCGTGCTGAATGCACTGAACCGCCGTGCCAGTCATCGCCCCATACCACGTCGGCTGGAGGGCGTATATGACAAAACTGCCTACAGAAAGCAGCAGGCTTACTCCCGGGAAAACTCGCGGATGGGGCTTTTCTCCACCTGCGTCGATACCGCTTTGCTGTTGGGATTGTTTGCTTTGGGCGGCTTCGCTTGGTTCGACTCGCTGGCCCGTAGTGTGAGCGGCAATCCCATTGTGACGGCGCTGATTTTCTTCGGACTGTTCTACGTTGTGGATTGGATGGTCGGTTTACCTTTTTCTATTTATAGCACGTTCCACATTGAAGAGAAGTATGGTTTCAACCGCACCACGCCTCGGCTGTTCGCTATGGATGCACTGAAGGGCATGGGGTTGTCCATTGTGCTTTACGGTTTGTTGATTGGTGTAGTGGTATGGATTTACGGGCTGATACCTCAGTACTTCTGGATTGTGGCATGGGGCGTGCTGTCGGTGATGATGCTCATTTTGCAATTCTTCTATAGTGATGTGATTGTGCCATTGTTCAACAAGCAGACTCCGCTGGCAGAGGGAGAACTGCGCACAGCCATCGAGCGTTTTGCCAGGAAAGTGGATTTCAAGCTGGACAACATCTACGTCATTGACGGCAGCAAACGGAGTTCCAAGGCAAATGCCTATTTCACAGGCTTTGGAGCCAAAAAGCGTGTGGTGCTGTACGACACGCTGACGGAACAGCTTACCACGGAGGAGATTGTCGCTGTGCTGGCACATGAAATAGGCCACTACAAGCATCATCACATCCTGAAAAGCATCGTGTGGGCACTGCTGCTGAATCTGGCCATGTTCTATCTGTTCAGCATCGTGATTGACAGCCGTGAGATTGCGGCTGCTGCGGGGTGTAGCGAACCGTCGTTCCACATCAACATGACGGTGTTCATGCTGCTGTTTACACCCATTCAGGTGCTTACATCCATGCTGGAGAATATCGTTTCACGCCGCAACGAATGGCAGGCTGATGAGTTTGCCCGTAAACATGGGGTTGGGGATGTACTGGGCAGTGCACTCCGTAAAATGTCGGCCAAGAGCTTGTCGAACCTCACGCCACACCCAGTCGTGGTGTTTACGCAGTATTCTCACCCCACTTTGCTGCAGAGGGTGGAACATTTGGAATAGACCTCCATCAGTCGCCGTGCTAGCACGGTAGGGTGGAAGGTCTGCATGGCATACTGGCGACTGCCAGTAATCATACGCGCTCTAAATTCTGTGTCTGTCAGAGCTTGGAGCATTTTGTCTGCAATATCTTCAGGGGAAGAGGGATCGGCAAGGAGGGAATAAGGACCAGCCGCTTCAGGCAGACTGCTGACATTGCTGCTGACCACAGGGCAACCGCTCAGCATGGCTTCAACGACGGGCAGGCCGAAGCCTTCGTAGAAAGAGGGATAGACAAACAGCTGGGCGTTGGCATAGAGCTGCTGCAATTCGTCGTGAGTAAGCCCGTCCAACCAGCGGAAACGTGACTGCAGGCCATGAGCGGCAATGTAGCTTTCCACTTCCCGCTTGTATTCATGCCCATTGCCAACAATAAACAGCGGCAAATCAATGTCTGGTGGCAGCAATTCCATAGCCTTCACAATGCCCAACAGGTTCTTGCGGGAATTGATGGAGCCGACATAGAGCATATAGGACAGACCCTCTCCGCCCCTTTGGGGCACCTCCCCCTCTATGGGGAGGTTTTCCATCCGGATGGTTCTCCCCTTAGAGGGGGAGATGTCCGAAGGACAGAGGGGGTCTTTATTATAATACCTCACATTCACTGGCTGATAGACCACATCAATCTTGCTTTCGTCAATATCGTAGAAACGGATGATGTCGCGCTTCGTACATTCGCTGATGGCGATGATGCGGTCGGCATGGCTGACGGCGTAACGCCATTTCTGGTCATAAATCTGCCGGTCTGCCCAGTGGTACATATCCGTAAAGGTACGGAAAGCCACGTCGTGAATGGTGACGACGGCAGGAATGTCTGTGCGGCGGATGCCCACAGGCAGTTCGTTGCTCAAGCCGTGAAACAGTTCAATGCCGTCGCGCTTCAGGTCGGCAGGCAGGCCAAACGTGCGCCACAGGCCGCCACGCAAAATGCCATGAGGCTGAACGGTGTGGCAGCCAGCCTTCTGTAGGTAAGGACTTGTCACATGGTTCAGCCTCAGCTTGGGTGTATAAAGAATGTATTGATTGTCGGGATATTCCGCCGTCAGAATGTCTATCGTCGTGCGGCTGTGGTTGCCAAGGCCCGTAAAGTTGTTGTAGAGACGTTTGGCGTCAAAACCTATCTTCATTTCTTTCCATACAGCACAGGATTCGTGCTGGGGTCGTTGTACATTTTCATCTGTTTATAGACCTTCATGTATTTGCGTCCAGCCTCAATGTCTGCCAGAAGCTGGTCGATGGCCGTGGAAAGGTCTCTCTGCTGCTCAAGCAGCACGGCAAGCTTTCCCTGACAAGTGGCAATATGCTCTGCCGAAGCGTCCTTTCGATTGACTTGCTCCTCCATGTGGTAGAGCTTCAGGGCAAGAATGCTGAGGCGGTCAACTGCCCAGGCGGGACTTTCCGTGTTGATTGTGGCATCGGTCAGCTGTTTCACCTCCCGATAGACAGTCAGGAAGTAAGCATCAATCATCTCCACAATGTCTGTGCGCTCCTGGTTGCTTTTGTCGATGCGGCGTTTCAGCTGCAACGCTTCCACGGGGTCAATTTGCGGGTCACGAATCAGGTCCTCCAAATGCCACTGAACGGTGTCGATCCACGATTTGATATAGAGATAATATTCGATGGTTCCCACCTCGTAGGGATTGTTGATGGGCTGGTCAACATCATCCGCAAGATGGTAGTCCTTGATGACTTGATTGAATATGGACATTGCCCTTTGTGTAAACGTCATATTTCTTTACTCCTTATTAAATATGTATTCAAAACATTTGTCTGCCGCACCGGCATTGCTGTTGATGTAGTCGCCAGCCTTCTTGCCTGCAGTCTTCAGCATGGCAGGCTCGGCAATCAACTTGTCCATGATGGCGGCAAAGCTCGCGGCATCGGCATATTCAAACGAGCCGCCACAGTGGAGCAGGTCCTGTGCTTCCTGGAATTTCTTGTTATTGGGACCAAACAGGACGGGGATGCCATAGACTGCCGCCTCGGGCACATTGTGAATGCCAACGCCAAAACCGCCGCCCACCAAGGCCACCTTACCATAGCGATAGATGGAAGAAAGTTTGCCAAAGCAGTTGACAATAAGCACATTTTCGTCTGTTGCCACCGCTTTTCCCTGTTCTATGTCTGTATAGAGAATCGCCTTCAGGCCGTTGGCCGTCAGCAACTTGTCGATACTCTTCAGGTGGACGGCGCTGATGACGTGTGGGGCAATGATGAGTTTCCAGTCCTTGTGCTGTGCAAGATAGGGTATGTAAATCTCCTCGTCGGGTCCCCACGAAGAACCTGCTATGAAGCAAGGGCTGTCGTCCACAAATTGTTCCACGATGGGCAGTGGGGAGGCAGCCTCCTTGATGGCAATTACACGGTCAAGACGCGTGTCGCCGACCACCGTCACGTTGGTGATTCCATGCTGAATGAGCAACTGCCTGCTCTCTTCGTTCTGCACAAAAAGGTGGTCGAACTTCTGCAGTGGCTTCTTCGTGCCCCACCAATGGAAGAAATGCTGATTGGGACGGAAAATGCTGCTCACGCTGTAGAGCTTCACACCATGACGATGTGCCGTGGATAAATAGTTCAGCCAGAACTCATATTTAATAAATATACCAATTTCAGGATGTGCCAGACGAAGGAACGCATGTTCAAAATCCGGTATGTCAAAAGGCAAATAGCACACCACGTCGGCACCGGAATAATTCTTCCGCACCTCGTAGCCTGAAGGGGAAAAGAATGTCAGCAGAATCTTGTACTCAGGATGCTCTTTGCGCAGACGTTCCATCAGCGGACGCCCCTGCTCAAATTCGCCCAGCGAGGCGGCATGAAACCATGCCACACGGTCGTCGGGCTTAATTTCCGCCTTCAAGATGCGAAAGGTGTCGGGAATGCCCTCCACCATCTTGCGTGCCTTCTTGGAGAAGACCGAAGCACAGAACACACAGATGGTGTAGATGTATAATCCGATGCTGTAAAATATTCTTACCACGTCCATTCTGCAGATTCGATTATCCGAGGGTTTCAATTGCAAACTTCATTCTTCTCATCACCTCATCCTTTCCGAGAAATGCACTCAACTCATACATGTCGGGGCCTTGGCCTGTGCCGACCAAAGCCACGCGCCAGGCATTCCAGGGTCTGATGCCTGTCTGCTCGGTCCAGGGATCAATCACAGCCTTCTGTCCTTCCACGCTGAAGTCCTCAATGCCTTCAATGACGGTAAGCATCTGCTGCATCTCGGCAGCGGTTTCATCTTTCCAGTTCTTACGGATAAACTTGTCTCCCTCTTTGTCAAACGCTGTCGGAGCCACAAAGAAGAACTTCGTGAGTGGCCAAAGGTCGCTGGCAAAACTGATGTTGCGCTTCTTCTTGTTGCCCAGACCATCCACATATTCAATCACTTTCAGCTTCATCATGCTGACCACGGCCTCTTCCTGTTCTGCCGTCGCGGTGATGCCAGCCTCGCGGAGTACCTTGTCAAATGCCGGTACCCAGTCGCTGTCGGGATGCTGAATCAGATACTGGTGGTTGAACCAAGCCGCTTTCACATAGTCGAACTTGGCACCGTTCTTCGAGCACTTGCTCAGGTCGAACAGCTTCACCATCTCGTCCAGCGACATCAGTTCCTGGTCGTTGCCCGGATTCCAGCCCAGCAGTGCCAAGAAGTTGATGACGGCTTCCGGCAGATAGCCCTTCTCGCGATAGCCACTGGAGACAGCCCCCGTCTTGGGGTCGTGCCATTCCAGGGGGAACACAGGGAAGCCCAGCTTGTCGCCGTCGCGCTTTGACAGCTTGCCGTTGCCTATGGGTTTCAGCAGCAAAGGCAGATGGGCAAACCGGGGCATCGTGTCGGCCCAGCCGAAAGCCTCATACAGAAGCACATGGAGCGGAGAACTGGGCAGCCACTCCTCGCCACGAATCACATGAGTTACCTCCATCAGGTGGTCGTCCACAATGTTTGCCAAATGATAGGTTGGCAGGTCATCAGCACTCTTGTACAGCACTTTGTCGTCGAGGATGCTGCTGTTGATAACTACCTCGCCACGGATGATGTCATCAACCACGACATCACGCCCTGGCTCTATCTTGAAACGAACCACGTAGGGCGTCCCCGCAGCCAGCAAGGCTTCCACTTCCTCTTTCGGCATCGTTAATGAGTTACGCATCATGCCACGAGTCTGGGCGTCATATTGGAAATTCTCTATCTCGCCTCGCTTGGCATCCAGTTCTTCCGGCGTATCAAAGGCAATGTATGCCTTGCCATTATCCAAAAGCACCTTCACATATTTGCGGTAAATGTCACGACGCTCACTCTGGCGATAAGGACCATGATCGCCACCGAAGCTGACACCTTCGTCAAACTGAATGCCGAGCCACTTGAACGACTCGATGATATATTCTTCTGCACCTGGCACAAAACGGGTGGAGTCGGTGTCCTCTATGCGAAAAATGAAATCGCCTCCATGCTGCTTGGCAAAGAGGTAATTGTAAAGCGCAGTACGAACACCGCCAATATGAAGTGGCCCTGTGGGGCTGGGGGCAAAACGCACCCTGACTTTTCTTTCTGTCATTGTATAATTCTATTTTTATGACTGCAAAGGTACGGATTTTTATTTTACTTTTAACGCTTTTGAATACACTTATTGATTTTTTTATGCAAAAACAATTGCTGTGTGACAGAATTTGTGTACTTTTGCGTGAAATTTTTGCGAACAAGCGTAAGAACACGCCAACGTAAGAACGTACCAACGCACAAACATACAAACTCAAAAACTCAAAACTATATGGAAAACATCGATTGGTCAAGTATCGGCTTTGGCTATCGCAAGACCGACTACAATGTACGCTGTTACTACCGTAACGGCCAGTGGGGCGAAATAGAAGTTTGCTCCGAAGAGACAATCCCCATGCACATGGCAGCCACTTGTCTGCATTACGGGCAGGAAGCCTTCGAGGGACTGAAAGCCTACCGCTGCCCTGACGGCAAAGTGCGCGTGTTCCGCAGCGACGAGAATGCAGCCCGTCTGCAATCCACCTGCCGTGGCATCCTCATGCCAGAACTCCCCACCGAGAAGTTCAACGAAATGGTTGACAAGGTGGTACGCCTCAACGAGCGATTCATCCCGCCATACGAGACGGGTGCCACCCTCTACATCCGTCCGCTCTTCATCGGCATCAGCGCACAAGTGGGCGTACACCCCGCTACCGAATACCTCTTTATGATATTCGTCACACCTGTAGGCCCATACTTCAAAGGTGGCTTCAGCTGCAATCCTTACGTCATCATCCGCGAGTTCGACCGCTCTGCTCCGCTCGGCACAGGTATCTATAAGGTTGGCGGCAATTATGCAGCCAGCCTCCGTGCCAACAAGATGGCTCACGACTTGGGCTATGCCTGTGAGTTCTACCTTGATGCCAAGGAAAAGAAATACATGGACGAATGTGGTGCAGCCAACTTCTTCGGCATCAAGAACAACACCTACGTCACGCCGAAGTCAACCTCCATCCTTCCCAGCATCACCAACAAATCCCTGATGCAGCTGGCCGAAGACCTTGGCATGAAGGTGGAACGCCGCCAAATTCCCGAAGAGGAACTGGACACCTTCGAAGAGGCAGGAGCTTGTGGCACCGCCGCTGTCATCTCGCCCATCAGCAAGATTGACGACCTCGACCTGAAGAAAAGCTACGTCATTGCAAAAGACGGCAAGCCAGGTCCTGTTTCCACCAAGCTCTACAACCTGCTTCGTGGCATCCAGTACGGTACCGAACCCGACATCCACGGCTGGACACGTGTGGTCATTGAATAAGACAATCTGAAGGCTTCACTTCAAATTCACTTGGTGATTTTCTTACATCAAGTTACATTTTAGGCTTAAACGGGTGACAACCACCCGTTTAAGCCTAAAAAAGTTACATTAAAGTTACATTAAAGTTACACTAAAGTGTCACTATTGTTGGGGCAGATACGCTTCGCGGAGTGCAATGCGGTAGCAGCTGCCCTTTGTTCGGCGGGAACGTTCATAGCCCATTTCCACCAGAATGCGTCCCACACGCATTTCTGCGTTGGTGCTGCCCGTGAAAGTAGGGAAGTGCTTGGTTAACTGATTCATAATCTCTTGGATGTACATCACACCTACATGCTGGCATTGTTCTGCTGGCAGGAAGAGCGTACTCACCATCGTCGTGAGGTTCACCACGCGCATGAACGCC
>R20__coassemble_135_pt1 | contig 56604 bp, 60 predicted proteins | sample R20__metabat2_low_PE_030 | metagenome-assembled genome bin R20 | reverse complement strand
TACTTCCAAGGTTACTTCCAAGGTTACTTCCAAGGTTACTTCCAAGGTTACTTCCCAGATTACTTCCTAGATTACTTCCTATATTACTTCCTATATTACCCTCAACATTGGAAGCTTTAGCATTTTGAGGAAGATGATATTTAGTACCTCTTCCATATCCTTCTGACTCCAAATAACCTTGAGCGCACATCTCCCTTAGAAGTATCGTTATATCTGCCTTGTGCAAGTTCAAAACATAGCGCAGGCGCTCATTTGTCACAGACCCTTCACTATAGGCAAGCGATAGTGTGGTGAGATAATTATGCTCCACACTGATGATCCCATTGCCGAACATCTTGACCAACCCTTTTTTGATATTATCATCAAGCAATGCCAACATTGGAAGATATAGGTTGACCGTATCCGGCCTAAACGTTGTCTCAATGTATGGCACACGCCAATTGGAATCGCTCCATCCCTTCAATATCTTATCCACACCGCTTCCGGCCTTCTCTGCCGCACCAAGCATCATAAACATCTTCTGCAAAGCCTTGTTCCTACAGACGCTCTGACCACCATTATAATATTGTGCTTTGGTGATAAGCAGAGTGCCAGGATTCGAAAATATAAACTCGTTCTTCACATGCTTCACTATCAGGCTGGCATTCACACTGAAATCAGCATGCACACAAAGGTTGATAAAAGCTTCACGAACAGCCACATGTGCAGTCGTCTCATCCTTACGGGTATTCCCGTCCAGTTGGAAGGGGACAGGCAGGAAATTCTGCAACCTTGGCAATACTCTCCTATAGTATTGGAACAAGTTTGCCTCCCACGTTCCGTCAGGATAAATCCTTGCCGACCAACGGCCATTCGGGTCATTATCCATCCATTCCTGATAGTCCGGGAAGAAATCCGGCGCACACGCATTATCCGTAATGGAGTCATACTTGCCAAACATCAGCAATCCAGCCAATGTAAAACCTTCTTCACCCGTCTCACGGTCTTTACGATAGCCACCCAACTTCTCCAATAGCTTCATATCGTCTAACCCTAACCACGGATGGTTAGGTCTCGCAACGGCAAATAATTGACGATACTGCTGTAATGACTCTTTGTCAAAATCATCCAAACTATAGTTCTGAAGGATCCTACTGTCTGCCGGAGTCGAGACATTGGCATCAGCAAACATACGCTGCACCTCCTTCTCCGTACATTTGTAATCACCTTCAAAGTTACGTTTGAATGTACCATTATATGGATTGGTAGTTCTGAAGACAGGACGCTGTTCTCTGGCTGCACAAGGAATATGGAAAAGCATGATATTATAACCATTGAACTTCACCACTTCCAGGTCATCGTTCTTCAACAGGTTACAACTCACCGTCGACTTGTTGTTTACATTATTCCAAAAATCCTTCCTGTACTTTTCAACCACCTCATCCGACAAGACATCAAGATATAGTTTGTCACCTTTCTCCTCTACTCCGAAGATGATAGTACCACCCTCTGTATTTGCAAAAGAAGAATAAGTATCCCAAAAACTGCCGGGGAAGCCGCCAGAGGCATGTTTAAACTCCAAATCCTCCGACTCCCTCTTTGTCAGCAAGTCATTCAAGAATTCCCTTATCTTATTCTGATCTCTAAACAATTGCATACATAAATAGTTTGTTTTCGTTATTGTTGAACAATCCACGCTTCATGCACAGTTGGCTGTCGCCAACAGAGCCTTCCGCTCCCCACAGAGACCGTCTCCCTGTCGGTCGCCCGTCTCCTTTTGCCTCCGCACTATTCGTACTGGTTTTTATGTCTATATTGTTCTGATAGCACAAGTAGTTCTTTGAACAACCCCAATCTTGGCTCCTGTAATTCCCCCGCATTCATCAACTTTCTTCCTCGTTTCATGAAATGCACCATCAATTTCTCTTCGTCATAGTATTTCGATGGATTTCTATGATTCGTCTCAATGAAATCCTTCACCTCATTATACCGAATCAACCATCTTTCGTCTTGAGTCATAGCGAAAGTATATCCTCCTCCCCCAGAAGCTCCCACTTCCCATTTTTACTTTCCATCAACACAGTACCCGACTCTTTGGCATACACCCTGTGCCATTGCCCTGCCGGTACGTTCACTGCCACAACTGGCCCGTTAGGGGTCAGTTCTATGCGTTCCGTGCAGATGCGCTCCAGTTCGTCGAAGAATTCTTCCACCAAGCAACCACGTAAACAAACAACTGTTTCAGAGGTAAATATATGCCTATGAATGGGCATTTCACTTCCGGGTTCAATAGCGTTGAGCATGCGCTGAGAATCATCATCTGCGCTGTTACGCAAGTCAAGCGGTGCCCATACGTCGTCCAACATCCGCCTGTCTTGAAACGTGAAACTTGAATCCTGTATCTCGCCAACGAGGTATTTACCGAGTCGGTTATACGAATCATAGAACTTCCTGAAACCGAACTCGTCAATCATCGCATTCAGCGCCTGCCAGTCAATCTCCTCCTTATGCTTGCGGCTGAACATCATCCAGTCCAGCACATGCCGCCACGTCAGGCCCTCGTGCAGGAAATGCGAGTAGGCATGCTCTATTAGGAACAAGGCCGATACCGTCACTGGTGGGCGATAGAGCCAAGTGTCATTAAACCTGTCTTCTCCTTTATAAGAAGCAGTCCACATCCGCGCTGACACGATGCTGAGGCTTGGGATAACACTCCGACACCACCATACCTTTCAAGACGTAGGTGCGGATGCCGTTGCTTGCGAAAAGGCTGGCCATCTCAACCGATGCTTTCTTTTGCAAGGCATAGCGTTCCTCTTCAAGCATCACCTTCCCCAGCCATTCCAGCTTTTTCTTGTAGGAAATGGTATCTGTGTTATCTATTTATCCTGAGCCTGTCGAAGAATCTGTGTGAGATTAAACAATAGCATTCTTGATGCAATCCACAATATACCTCACATCCTCATCCTTGACGTATGGTCCGGCAGGCAAGCACATGCCAATTTTAAACATGGCTTCGCTCACGCCGTTCAGATAAGCCGGAGCGTCTTTGTAGCAAGGCTGCTTGTGCATCGGCTTCCACAGCGGACGTGCTTCCACTCCAGCCTGATCCATCCAAACACGCAAAGCTTCAACATTGTCATTCGGCTGGCAATCCGTTGTAGCCGAATCCGCCACATGAATCACACCCGCTGCTCCGCCAACAGCTCCAGTCACGATGGTCTTGTAGGCGTTCTCCTGACCTTTGATACGGAGCGAGGGGTCTAAGGTTATGGTACATAACCAATAGTTACTGTCGAAGACAGGAACCTTATCTGTGTTATCCGTGCCATCTGTGTGACCTTTAGGCTGCGAGTGAACGGTTATTCCGGGCACTCCAGCCAACAGCTCCTCATACATCTTCTGCACATGCTTGTGATGGACTATATGCTCATTCACCACCGTCATCTGTCCACGACCAATACCAGCGCAAATATTGCTCATGCGATAATTGAACCCTATCTTCTCGTGCTGGTAGTAAGGGTAGCTCTCACGGTACTGGGTTGCATACATCATAATTTCACGCCACTGAGCATCAGCCCCCTCTAAATCTCCCCCTGAAGGGTGAGACTTGCTGGGCCCCTTCCCTTTAGGGGAGGGGTTGGGGGTGAGGCCATTGCAGATCAACGCACCGCCACCCGAAGTGGTAATCATCTTGTTGCCATTAAAGCTCAAAACGCCATATTTGCCAAAAGTACCCAACACCTGACCATTGTACCTCGAACCAAATCCTTCAGCTGCATCCTCAATCACAGGAATGTCGTACTTATTGGCAATCTCCATAATGCGGTCAATCTTGTAAGGCATACCATACAATGCCACCGGCACAATAGCCTTCGGGTACTTACCCGTTTTTGCCTTGCGGTCAATAATGGCTTTCTCCAAAAGCACAGGATCCATATTCCAAGTGTCCTTCTCGCTATCGATAAACACAGGAGTAGCCCCCAAGTAAGTAATAGGATGTGAGGAAGCACAGAATGTAAAGCTCTGCACCAGCACCTCATCCCCTGCCTTCACGCCACAGTTGATAAGCGCCAGGTGAACAGCTGATGTTCCAGAACTCAGTGCAACGACTCTCTTATTCAGAGAACCCTCATTCCGGGCTTGACCCGGAATCTCATTCACAAAGTCCTCCAAGTCCTTCTCAAACCCGTTCACATTCGGTCCCAGCGGCACCACCCAATTCGTGTCAAATGCTTCCTTAATGTACTTCTGTTCAAGACCAGCTTCGCTCATGTGAGCAAGGCAGAGGTATATACGTTTTCTTTCAGACATAATATGTTTGTTTAATTGATTATTTTCTTCTCTTTTTTAATAATTCTAAGACTGGAGCATCTTCTTTATGCTCCTCTGGAATAATTGGATTATCTCCTTGTAAAATTGCAGCGCAATCCTGGTCATCAACACCTATTTCCCATGCTTCACGGAAGACTATGTTTTTCACAGGAAGCAAAAACGGACATCTTTGTGCTGAGTCATTCAAAACCATCAGTTGGTTATCGTCAATATAAGCAGAAGTTAGTTTGCAAAAACCGTATTTTTCGTACAACGCCTTAACCAGGTCAATGTTTTCGTTTGTAACGGCTTTCATCATGTGTGTTCTTTCAGCCTGTATAATGAAACGTCCAACCTTTTGTGATCTTATTTCATTTATATCCTGTCCTACAACAACTTTATACCACGTTGGGTGTTGTTTGTCAACATGTAATATAAAGGCCAATCTTAATTTCAATTCTCCTTTCTCATGCAATTCGCGCCACTCGTCGAATATTCTCTTGCCTGCCACCATGTTTTTGAATAGCAAAATCAAGATTGGAGGCTCCGAGTAATCTTTTGCAAGGCTATAACCGCAACCAGCCCACAAAGCATCATTCCACAACGGATGATTAATGATTGACCTGATTGAAATACTAGCCTGCTCACCCCGATTTTCATCAAACGGCCTGGATAGGTCTTCTTCACCTTTGAAGGCATAGTAATCATCCGAAGAGCTCACCCATTTGTCAATCGTGTTCTTATAGTCATCCCCATACACAATTATAAAATCGTTCTGATAGGTCATCATAACCGACAACCTGTTCAGAATTTTCTCTTTAGCCTGCTTGTCATTAAACACGTCATCAAAATTTGACGTCATTGCATTACGATAAAACAACTGAGCAAGGAATAACGAACAGGCTTGCCAAGCCTCTTTATCATTTATTGTTTTTGGGTTGACCTTAAAGATATATTCATCTTTATGCGTTTCTGGAACTATCTCATTAACACCACCATCCACCTTTTGAACCAGGAAATGAATACGTTGTGTTGAGAACATAAAGTCTTTGAAAACAGCGGTAGCGAACAACGACTCAAGGAAGGCTATCAATAATTCAGCATATATTTGCAGCACACAATCGCTTTCAAAATCAACAACTATTTTGCATCCTTTAATAAGCGACTCCAAATGGGTGGTCTCAGCCGCAATGGTATTTGAAAACAAAAAGAAATCACTATCTACCTTGTTTTTCAAAGTATCCATCCAATGCTCATCATCCTTGATAATCTCAGCAAATTCCTTGCTGGTCAAATCAGCATAACCCAACCTATGAAGCAATACGTCTTTCGGGCCTTGCAACTGCATTCTTCCAAACACAGCAGGAAGTTTTCCATAATTGGGGTCACTCACTCCACCCAACAACAATCTTACAGCAAGCATTGCCTCATCCTCTCCCCTTTGTTTCCAAAAATCATCATTGTCGAAACTTGGATTAACCCTTGCAAGAACATCTTTCAACTCCAAAGGCATCAGGAAATCAAGAATACGCCCAGAGCGTAAACCTATTTCGCACAATTGCGACATCATGGTAAGCGACAAATGGTCTAAACTTCCATGCAGTTCAACCTCGTGCAAAATCATGGCCTCAGCCTTGATAAACATTACTTTGGCAGCATAGAGTAAATCCTGTCGTTTGTAGGCCATCCCAAGATAGCCACAAGCCCTCACATAATCACCTTTTGTGGATTCTTTGCCAAACAAATCAACACATTGCCCGAGATGACGTATGGCCTGCACGAAATCACCTTTTTCCAGATTTTGCAAACCACGTTTCATTTGCACATTGGCTGCCGTTATGTCTTGGTTGCGCTTCGAGAGAATATCAGAAAGCATATCAATCAAGCTTTCGTATGTCTCATTGTGTTCAATAATACTGCCAGCCTGCTCAATAATCTTACATAGCGACTCGAAGGGTATATCAACATGATTGGTTGCTTCCTGCAATATGGGGACCATTTCTCCCAACACCCGATTGATATCATCTTCTTCCCTGCTCCCATAAATCAGATCTTGCTCAAGCAAGCTGAACTTTAGGTAGAGATATGACGATTTAAGTTTAGAACCCTCAAGTCTTTTCAACAATTCATCCTGATAGTCATACTCTGCATTGATAGCTTCTTCGTCATCAAACAATTCCGATACCAACGCATTCGTCATCACATTGAAAAGAGTGATATACTTCTCAATGCGGTCAACATTTACTTCTTCATCCAACAGCGGCTTTAGTTTCAAGAGGTACTCATACGTACCCAAAGGATTCTCAAGCCAATAGAATTCTGTCCACCCCCGTTGGTACAAGATTTCGTATAATTGAGGAGTTGTACCGTATCGTTTACATGAATTTTCCGCCCTTGTAAACCGATTTCTAATAATACTTGGAGCCAGTTCCAACTCACGGCTTAAAATGGCTGATTCTAACAACAATTCAATGTATTCAGTATCCGTCCAATCACCTAGTTTTCTCTGAGTAATGGCTTCTTCACCCTCATCAAGTCTCCGTTGTCTTTTTAAATCGTTTGGACCGACTTCTACCGTTTCAATATATTGTTGACTCAAATTCAATTCCTTGACGGCAATATTCACACACTTGTCATCAAACACCCTGTCAACAAACCAATTTTGGCTGAATATCGTCACAGGAATACCATATTTCTCGCTTAATTCATCTTCATATTTTTTCTGTTTTTTTGATTCTATCAAACGGTTCGAGAAAAACAGTATTCTTGTAAAGCCTCGGTTCAATTTAACAATATTGTCAACATCATGTTTTACCTTCTCATCCCACTTTTCTTTGCAACTGATAGCAACAGCCCATTTTTCATTCCCCCTGCATCCACCATCAGCAACATACCATTTTTCTGCAATCTCATCGGCCACCGGATGTGTTTCCATGTCAGTTTTACCATCACCACCACCAGTTGGCCCCGTTTGAGGAATAAGATTGGGGGTAACAAAACGCAAAGCAAGACTTTTGGTCAGGTTCTCGAACAAATCTTGTTTCATATCATTCGACAACCTGTCCATCTGATATTGAAACAGTTCCTTTGTTAGTTCTGCTTTCTGAACGATTTTCGAATCAGAGAACTTCCAAGGTCTGTTTTGCCTATATAATTCAAAAATTGTCATAAGAGTTTTTTATTATTCTCCAAACAATTCCGGCTTTCCACTTTGGTTGTTAAAGAACGCGCATCCGCCTTTTTGCATCATTTCTTTTGTATCTTCATAGAATCTCGTCACAAGAATACTGGTTGTTTTCTCTTGATATTGGATACCCTTCAAAGCGGGATAGTTGTCCAGTTCAAAGTCGGAAACGCCCAGCGAGCCTATATTACCAGTCCGTTCTGTCAACAACTGATGTTCTTTAACAACCTGATATTCAATTGTAGTATCATCAAACTCTTTATTAAGCTCAGACATAATTCCCTGATAATCCTTATAAGTATCGAACATTGAATGCATAACCTTAGTATTAATGGTTACTTTTGATTTTACTTTAAAATCATCATCAATATTCAAGGTTAATCTCAACCATAAACCGGGATTTTGTTTCAAATACGGATACAGCAATTGTCTTGTAGTTTGGTAGAAAGGTAAATAATGCAAAGCCTCAACCACATAATATTGATACTTGATTGTGTCTTCTGTTACCTTTGACGCTATTCTATTGAACAATACCTCTACCAAATCATAAACCCATCTATCTGGTATTTCTCCGTTTTCCGTACTTTGTCTCATCATGCCACTGACAATTGCCAACATTTCTCTTGGTCTCTCTGTACTGGTGGCGTATTGTTTCAATACTTCTATTTCCTGTGGTTCCTGCTTTTCACCTTCACTTAAACTTCTATTTAAACAAAGATAAAATGCATGATTATCCTCCACATACCAATATGGATTGTTCACTTCGCCTATTCTTGAAAAACAGAACAAAGTGTTTTCGTCACTCGGCTCAAGTTGGCTTAAATCAATCGTATGAATGATGTCTGACGGCCTATTCTCGATAAGCAATTCAAAAACATTCATTATAGTCTCAGTTGGCAGATGCAGATTGTTGGATAGGCAGAACAATATGCCTTGTTTCTTCTGTTCAATCCATTGTTTTACGCTATCTACTAGACTATCATCTTGTATAGCTTTTTCAAATTCCTGTCGGCTTACATAACTATCGTCCAAATCGTTTTCAAACAACAGTTGCAAACCACCTGGGCAAACAAAAATGTTTGACACTCCGTCCTGTGTGTCGAATATTTCCCTTAACAATACTTCTGTGGCTTTGTTTTGAAGATTCAGTTTTTCCTTAACCTTGTAGCAATATGTGTCGTTCCAGTCATCCTTGTTTACATCCAAATAGGCCGTAGGCTCATTTTTCAGCATCATATAAGCCAACAAGTCGGTATGCTTCAGCAATTCCAACTTTGCGTAAAAGTCGAAATTGAAATATACCTTATTTCTCATCTCGGACTGTGCCAGATAATCTTTACCCAAAAGATTAAAATAGCGTTTTATCTCTCTGATTGTAGGGAGGTGACCGGTAAGGTCAATTGAAGCAAATGGCGAATCATTCTCATCTGTTATTCCATAGTCTTTAAAACGCTCCAAAGCCAATTTCTGTAACTGATCATTACCGATATTTGCCAACGAATGGCTCACATTGAATATCTTCGATAAATACCCTTCGCCATAATTTTTACCCAACAACTTAAGTGCCCGTTCCCTGTCGTATGCGACTATATAAATCAGTTTGGGGAAACTGGCAGTGGCACGAATCAGTCTCATCACGTCTAAGAAATCTTTCCGGCTTATCCTGTCAACATCGTCAACAAAGGCAACAACGGGCTTTTCCAGCGTCATCATCTCTGCTTTTGCGTCATCCAATAGTTGCGAAGTGCTTTTATCTTCACCTGTAAACAAACTTATGAAAGCATGGACACCCAGATTAAACCATCCAGTAATATTGCTCACTTTCATTGACCTGATGTATGCTTTCAGGCCATGAAGTTCGTCGTCGTTATCCTTTTCCAAACATTGCTTCAGATGATTCAAAAAATCAAGAGCAACGTCTTTTTGGCTTCTTTGCCATGGTGAATAATCAAAATGATCAATTCCTTTCTCGTCCATGCAGTCCTTCAAATAATTCATCAGGACAGTTTTGCCCGCACCCCAAGAACCGGTAATGGAAATTGCTATTGTGGTGCTGAAATCGTTAGATTCGTGAAAGATGTAATCACAAATAGCTTTTGCCTCATTCCTCCTTTCCAACGCATCAACTGGATTTGCATCATCACCCGTCAGTTTAGATTGCATAACAACCACATTTTCATTTGGTTCACCCCCATTATTATTCCTTTTCTTTTTACTCATCCAATTCATTATTAGCGGTTTTAAGTACCACAACGTCACCCATGCCATTAACACATCTGCGTATGCAAACTGATTACGAATACTAAACCTGGCAAAACTGTCTCTTTGGAATATGCAGGCATACACAAATATCACCACAAAAACCAGCGACCATGAATTTCTGCGCAAACTTGCATAGACCTCAATCGAATCTTTGTTTTGTTTCTTGAATATCAGGAACGAGACCGCCACGAATAAAATAAGAACAAAACAATCATTGGCGACACTGCTTTCGATGCTGAACAATCGATAGCCCACTTTATCAAGGAAATGGTCTAATCCCATTGCTGCAAAAAGCCATGTTACCGCTATGATTGCAAAATATAAACAGATTTTTCTAATTCTTTTCATAATTTCATCATGTTTTGGCTCAATTCCTGCAATCACATCATAGCTTCACTCATACTGGTTCTTCCTCTTATACAGTTCACTCAACGCAAGCAATTCCTTAAACATGTTCAACCGTGGCTCTGCCAACTCACTTGCGTTCATCAGTTTCCTGTTACGTTTCAAGAAATGAACCATGAGTTTCTCTTCGTCATAGTATTTGGATGGATTACGTTGATTTGTCTCAATGAAGGTCTTCACCTCATTGTACCGCGCCATCCATCTTTCGTCCTGTGTCATAACAACGTCTGTGTATTACATTGGATCCATCTTGCTCCAGCCAACTCTTGTTTTGATAGCACCATGTCTAACAGAGCTTCTATTCTGGCTCGTGGAATATACCTTTGTATTGTTCTTTTTCAACGCAAATACAGTACAAAGACTAAGATATGTCCCTTGCTTTTCGGTTGATATATAAGCCACTTTCGGATTAACGTGCTTTATAATTTGGGAGTCTAAATTGTGTTTACTGCCATGATGCGGAACTTTCATCCAGTCAACGCCCTTAAAAGATGACAATAAATCTTGAGGCACATGTTCGAAGGCATCCCTGCCAGCATCTCCAGTAAACAAGTATTTCTTGCCATCGTCTGTCTCAAGCATAAATACTATACTGCTTTGGTTGTGTGCCGACCCGTCGTCTTTGGCTTCATCAAGTGTCTTACTTAGTGAGTCTTTATCTGAAATATCCTTATCTTCACTATACTTATTCTCTTCAAGAGCTTCGTTATTCCAATTGAATTTCAATCTATTTCTGAATTTCGGTAATAAACTCTCATAGTAATCTTTGGTAGGACTAAGAATGGTGATTTTAGGGCTCTCGAGATAATCTTTGGCAAAAGCTTCTGTGCGTCTAACACCAACCTCATCTATCAAATCCAGCAAGTTCTTTGAGTCATCTTCCTTATAGTTATACACACATTTGAGCTTCTCATCTAATGATTTTTGTGTTCTGACGCCCTTTACATCATCTGGAACAAATTCATGTTGCGTGGGATCATTAACCAAGAAAGCATTAAAACAAAAGTCTTTCAATTTACCATCACGAATATCCTCAAGCATGTGTACATATCCACCTATATGGTCGTCGTCAGGATGGGATACCACTGCAAAGTCTATAACATAGCCAGTCCATCCGTTAATGGTCACCTTATCATAGTAAGCTCTAATATGTTGGATGATTTTCCCCGAATCCTCATAATTACCAGAGTCAACCATAATGATATGGCTAGTACCGTTGTCTTCCACATAGTGTATGAGGAAGGCATCCGCAGCCTTTACATCAAGCATTTCTACTTCATATTTCATATTCTTACTATTTTATTGCTAAATACGTGTCAAATAACTGTCTTGCATAATTTCTAGCACTATACTTATAAAAAACAAAGAATTCTACCAACCCCCAAATGACAATAAGAGCAAGAGCCCCAATAAACCATTTGTAGCAAATGCTCTTTATAAGGAAGTTCAGTATCATCAAAACTGCCGTTATTATGAAAGACCAGACCAAGCCCCCTAACAGGTTGCGGTTATATCCATAACGATAATTTGCCTGTGTATAAACAGCATCCCCCGATTCTCTTGCCTTATTTCTCATTGATCCAACAATGGCAGCAATATTCTTTCTGGCTGCCTTTTCGTCTTTCTGTTCATCCTCTTTGCTTGGCATAGTATAGTTGAAATCCTTTTTCACTTTGTTTCTTATGGCTCTCTTCATTTCATCAGAATAATCAGAAGACCACATCAAGAAATCAGTGGTAGGCATATGGGTTTCATCTTCCTTGAAAAGCGGGAACTGAAAAAGCAATTTAGATGTAGCTCTTACTCTTTCCCTTAGGAAATAGCCAAGTGCCAAAAACACAACAACTGGAATGGAAGCAGTAGCGGCCTTCCAAAAATCCTGCAATTCAGAGGTTGGTTCGTAGTAAAATATCATAGCCGAGGCCAAAATACATGGAATCAACATGGCAGTCCACGCAGAATAGAGATATGCATGGCGCGAATATGTGTCCATTCCTTCAAATAGCGTTTTCATTTCTGTTTTTTTATTATAGGTTTACTCTTTGCTAGTCTGCATTTTTCTAATCTTTTCATTTTACATCTTCCCTCTTACATCAGACATCTTATATCTGGAGTATCTCCTCCTCCCTCAGCGGCTCATACTTCCCGTCTTTGCTTTCCAGGATCACGCTGCCGCTCTCAAGGCATTCCAGCGAATGCCATCTTGCCTTTTCCACATTGATGCAACGCACATCTCCATTGGCATCCAACAAGACACTCTCGGTCTCTTTGCCAGCATCGTCATAAAAATGCCAACGTATTTTGCCACGAAGTAAAGTGACAGTCTCACTTGAAGCCATGTGCCTATGGATAGGCATAATAGTCCCCGGCTCCAAAGCATTCAGCATCCGCTGCGACAAATCTTCAGGACTATTACGTAAGTCCATCGCCTGCCTCAGTCTAGGATTCTCTTTTGCTTTAGCGCTCAATTCATCAAGTATCTTATTATCTATAACCATGTCACTTTATTGTTTATTTCCACCTTGGCCAGAATAAATATGAACAAAAATGCCACACCCCGTTGAAGAATCCTTTAACGCTCATATAGCAGTTCTTTTTTGCAAACATTCAGAACCACCTCAATGTCTGACAATGCGACAGTACCACCCCTCATCCTATATACGTACTCAGGCGTGACACACCCAAAGTTCATCGAGCAAGAACGCGCCTCGTTTTCAAGAAACTCTTTTATTTTTTCTACTAAACTTTCCATATTATTTCCATCTAAGCCAGATAATAAAGGTGAAGAATTGCCATAGACCTCTAAAGAACCCATTAAACGTCATGTTTATCAATCAAATATCAACTTCTCTCTTATTCAGTTGAAAACTCCCTAATTCGTTGTTCTTCACTTCGCTTGCAGACCAGTATCTGGCCGTTCTTTTCGCTGACGATGTAGCCGTCCAAGCCTTGAAGGACAACCTTACGAGCGTCTTCGGTATGTATCACGCAATTGGCGCACTCGTAGAGTCGAACTTTGCCAACAGCACCGTTGCCATTCTCGTCTTTCTGCAATTTGTCGTGCAGCGAAGCCCAGTTGCCGAGGTCGCTCCAGCCGAAGTCAGCTGGATGGGTGTAAACCAAACTGTCAGCTGCAGCGGGTTCCATTACGGCAAAGTCGATGGAAATCTTCTCGCACTGCGGGAACACACCAGCCACGTCGCCCGTGGCCATGATTTTGTCCATGTCAGCGGCAATCCCGGGCTTGTATTTCTTAATGCAATCCGAAATGGTCTTCAGATTCCACACGAAGATACCCGCGTTCCAGAGATAATTACCTGCTTTCACATACCGCAAAGCGGTCTCGTGGTCGGGCTTCTCCTTGAAGGCTTTCACGCCACACACTTCGCCCTCCACCGCTGCCGTAGCCTCCACGTAGCCGTAGCCCGTTTCTGGACGGGAAGGCTTTATGCCGATGGTAACAATCGCGTTGTTCTTGTCGGTGAACGCCAACGCATTGCCAATCACCCTCCTAAACTCCTCGGGATTCATCACCACGGCATCGGCAGGTGTCACCACTACGTTGGCCGTCGGATCTTCCTGACGAATGCTCCAGCAAGCCCAGGCAATACATGGGGCCGTGTTTCTTGCAGCCGGCTCAGCCAATATGTGCGAAACAGGGATGTCCGGCAACTGCTGCCGCACGATATCAACGTACTTCGCATTGGTCACAACCCAGAAGTTGCTCATCGGGGCGATGCCTTTGAAGCGGTCAACGGTCAGCTGAATCAGCGTCCGACCGCAGCCTAAAATATCAATAAACTGTTTCGGATATTCAGGGGTGCTGAGGGGCCAAAAGCGGCTGCCCACGCCACCTGCCATTATAACGACATGATTGTTCATTATTGTAAAGTTCAAAGGTTAGAGGTTAAGGGTTAAAGAATAACAAAACTCATATTTTTCATCAGGTTTAAGGCTATGGATGCAGTCGCGATCGGAAATATCGCCTTTGAATCCTGCGTTATCGGCAATGCCGCACCAAGGCTCGATGCAGACAAACGGACAGCCTGGCTTGTTTGGTGCCCACAATCCAAAAGCATCGGCTTGCGGACAGCTGACTGACAACACCCTCTTTCCTTGCTTGTCGAACAATGTGACTTTGGCCACCTGATGTGCCTCAATCAAAATAGCATCGTCGGCAAAGGTAGTGTTGGTCAATGCAAGAATGCCTTTGTCATTCAATAGCGTCTTAGGTTGACTATAACGGGCTCTCAAACCGTTTACAAGGGTACTAAACACCATTGGTGAAACAACGTTGTCGTTAGCATCATAGCACTGGATATAGCCATGAATCACATCTTTGGCATCATAATCGGGCAACAGGAAAGCCGGATGCGCTCCTATCTGAAAGTACATGTTTTCATCGCCACGGTTCGTCACCTGCCAGTTGCAGGTCAGGGTATTACCGTCAACCAGATACTTTACAGCCAACTCGTAGGCATAAGGATAGTTTTCGCGACCATTCTCCGTCAACACATACCTGCCGTTGCTTTCCACAAACTCAGTATCACGGGCAAAGCCGTGTTGCTTCATCGTGTATTCATGGCCATCGATGCGCAACTTGTCGTCAGAAAGCTTTCCAACAATCGGGAACAGTATCGGTGCACGACGGCCCCAAAACTCCGGGTCGCCTTGCCACAGGTACTCGCATCTGTTGTTAACGAGGCTTGTGAGTTCTGCTCCTTTATGTGAAACACTAATTTGCATTGTCTTCAAAATTGATTTCTATATGCTAAAAGATTCTCTCCATTAGCATCCATTTCTCATCGCTTCTTGCATCGGCTTTGCAGCCTTGGAATTGGCTCACGTATGCTTCCCATTCGGCTTGTCGGGGCAAAGTGGAGAGCCTTGCCATGTCGCGCGCAAAGTCGAAGTCATCAACGGTGTCCATAATCATAAACAGTGAGCGACCACGACGGTAAATCTGCATATCGAGGATGCCAACCTCACGCTGGCCTTCAATGATTTCCGGCCATACGTGGGCGTGAGCTTCCACATATTTGGCAATCATTTCCTCATCGTCAACCAATGTTAATGTTTGGCAATATCGTTTCATATCTTTCTGGCTCTAATTCCATAAATTGCAACCACTACAAAGCAAAGCAACGGCAGTGCATAACTCACGTTGACAGCAGGATGTCCCATGATGGTACCGCAGTCGATGATCATGCCTTGCAACGGAGGCATCATAGCACCGCCCACGATAGCCATGACCAAGAAGGATGCGCCTAAAGAAGCATCTTCAAGGCTTACTTTTTCCAAGGCTATACCGTAGATGGTGGGGAACATCAAACTCATGAACAGGCTGATACCGACTAAGCAATACAGGCCTGCTTTGCCCACAATCAGCACCGCACCTAATGAGCACAGGGCTGCGCAGATGCCGAAAATAGTCAACAGCCTTCGTCCGTCGGTGTATTTCATCAGCCAAGTCGAAAGGAATCGCCCGCACAGGAAGAGGCACATGGCCGCGATGTTGTAGTTCTGTGCTGTCGCCTTGCTGATACCTAAATTGTCAGCATATTGGATAATGAACGTCCAAACCATGATTTGTGCCGCCACATAGAACACTTGCGCCACCACGCCTTCTCGATACACGCGGTTCTTCCAGAGTCGTTTCATGGTTCCTTTTACGTTGGTCGTTGGCTGCTGACTATTGACCGTTGGCACTTTAATCAATGCAATGATGACCAACATCACCAGCACCACAATCCCTAACGCCACATAGGGATCTCGGATCACAGCTAAGTCATGCAGACGTATCTCCGCTTTCTCCGAATCACTCAGCAGCGGGAAAATGATGTTGCCAGCCGCATCGCGCTTGTCGCTCCACAAATTGGGCAGCACCACCATCGAAGCCACAGCCATACCCGCCAGCGAACCCATGGGATTGAAAGCCTGCGAAAGGTTCAACCGACGAGTGGCATTCTCCTTGGCTCCAAGCGACAAAATAAAAGGACTCGCTGTGGTTTCCAGAAAAGCCAAGCCGAACGTCAGGATGTAGAGCGAGAAGCAGAAGAAGGTGAAACTCTGCCGTGCCGCCGCTGGGATGAAAAGCAAGGCTCCCAAGGCATACAAAGCCAGTCCCAACAGAATCCCTTTCTTATAGTTGAACCTACGGATGAACAATGCCGCTGGCACCGCCATCGTGGCATAGCCACCGTAAAAAGCGAACTGAATGAGCGAAGCCTTGGCCGCTGGCAATTCCATCAGCGTCTGGAATGCCGCCACCATGGGGTTGGTGATGTCGTTGGCAAATCCCCACAGCGCAAACAGCGAGGTGATGGCAACAAACGGAACAAGGTATTTCTTTTCAACAAGCTTCATGGTCTTCTGATGGTTAATTGAATGGCTTCCTGGTGCTCTTTTGCAAATTGTTTTGCGTCACTCACCACACAGGCAAGGTATCCACCGCCTCCGGCTCCGGGCATCTTGTAGGCAAGCACCTTGTCTTTGCAGTTGTCAATATAGCTCTGCACACAACCTTGTATCATGGCTGGGAACATTGACACTTGCGCTTCGAAGGAGGCTTGATAGGCGGCGGCAAAGGCGAACAAGTCGCGAGCTAAAATAGCATTCCAGCAGTCATCCGCAGCCTTAGCCAGCGCCTGCACCTTGGCGAGGGTAATGTCTTTCCCCTCCACCACTGAGCAGCCGAGCTTACGAGGCTCCATGGGAATCATCACAAGATGGGCTTCGAGCCAGCTGAGGATTTCCTCGTCATAACAGGTTTCTATCTTCTCGGGCCAATACTTGTTGTTGTAGTAATGGCGACACAAACCAGGAACGCAAATGCCTATAGCGTCTTGTGCGCCGCTGATGATGCCGTCTGCACGTTCTGGACTGTTTTCATAGCAGAACATCAGTCGGGCCAAGGTCTCAGGCTCGATGTCAGGCAGACGCAAGGGCCAAATCTTCTTGATCATATTGCGGGTCGAGGTCGAAAGGCCACAACGCTCCCTCACCTCAAAGGTCGGCTCCAAACTGATAGTAATCGCCCATCCTGGAGCAAAACAGCTCACGTAAGGCTGGTCAATCCAAGTGCCTGCCAAATCCAATCGAGTCGGTATCTGGCAAAGCTGTTCCTTGATGGCTGTGCTGGAATGGGCTTCCAAGCCCTCATGGGGTGTACGCTCCAGCACGATGAATTCCATGCCCCGCTCCTTGCAGAACTGACGTTTCACATCAGATGCACCGTCACTGTTCACCACCAAGATGTCCGGCTTCAGCGCATCCACCGTCGGGATAAAGTCCATGATGCCGCTGCCCGCATTGATGAAGGCATCCTTCACATAGCGTATGCTCTTCACCATGAAGAGTCTGTCCTGCTCGTTATACAGCGTACGATGACCCTTGTAATGCTGTATCGTCTCATCCGAGCCAATCCCTACGTACAAGTCGCCATATTCTGCCGCCTGCCGGAAGAACTCCACATGACCGCTGTGCAACAGGTCATAACATCCGGAGACAAAGACCCTTCGGGGGCGTCCCTCATCGCGGGCTTGACCCGCGATCTGTTCCTTATTCCTGCGGGTCTCCCGCAATGTACTGTCCGTTATCATATGCGTCTTTTACTGCTTGGATAAACTCTGCATCAACTCCAATGTCTTCTGCCAAGTCTTTCCACTCTGGATTAAAGTCATTAATCAGTTTCTCCTTCCAGTCTCTGTGCCACTTCTTAAGTTGTTTTTCTCTGTGTATGCCTACGTCAAGGCGGTCATACACTTCATAGTAAACCAGCTTTTCGGTGTTGTACTTGTCAGAGAAGCCCTTGTTCAGGTGTAGCTTGTGTTCTGCCACCCTTCGTTGTAGGTCTCTCGTGACACCAGTATAGAGCGTGGTGTTGTTCTTGTTGGTTAATATGTATACGATTCCTTGTGGTCCCATAAGTAATAGAGATTGCGGGTCAAGCCCGCAATGAGGGTTAAGGGGTCAAGCCCGCAATGAGGGGGATTAAGAAAGCGATTCCTTATACCAATCGAACAGTTTCTGCACCCCGTCCTCAATCTCCACCTTGTGTGTCCAGCCCAGGCTATGCAGCTTCGAAACATCAATGAGCTTCCTCATCGTGCCATCCGGCTTGGAAGCGTCGAATTCCACCTTCCCGGAGAAGCCCACGGCTTTCACCACCAGCTCTGAAAGCTCACGGATGGTCAGTTCCTTGCCGGTACCCACATTGATATGGCAGTTACGAATTTCGCCCAAACTCGGGATATAGCCTCCACGACCTGTGCTGTGATTCCTGTCAACCACACCATCGGCAGTCACGCCAAAGTGTACCGAGGAGTATTTCTCAATGCCGATGATGTCCTTGAAGTCCACGTTCAGCAGCACGTGCACCGAGGCGTCGGCCATGTCCTCGCTCCACAGGAATTCGCGGAGCGGTTTGCCAGTACCCCACAGAGTCACTTTGTTGTCCTCAATGCCGTACCAGGCTAGTATTTTGCGAATCAAAGCCTCGTTGCTGTTGCCGTCAATCACGTAGCGCACCTGTTTACCGTTCTCTTTCAGGTTGGCTCCCACAGGACGAATCGCAAGGTCGCGACGAATCAGCGACCAGTCTCCGTCGTGAATAAGCTTGGCAAGATACACCTTACGCATCATAGCGGGCATCACGTGGCTGTTCTCAAGGTGGAAATTGTCGTTGGGGCCGTATAGGTTGGTAGGCATCACGGCAATGTAGTTGGTACCATACTGCAAGTTATAGCTTTCGCACATCTTTAGACCGGCAATCTTCGCAATAGCGTACTCTTCATTTGTGTATTCTAAAGGTGAAGTCAGCAGGCAGTCCTCTTTCATGGGTTGAGGAGCATTCTTAGGATAGATACAAGTACTTCCTAAGAACAACAGCTTTTTCACTCCATGTGCATATGCCTCGCTAATGACGTTGCACTGAATCTTCATGTTCATCATAATGAAGTCTGCCCTGTAGAGCATATTCGCCATAATGCCGCCAACAAAGGCCGCCGCCAGCACCACAGCATCAGGCTGTTCTTCATCAAAGAACTTCTTCACCGCATACTGGTCAGTCAGGTCAAGCTCCTTGTGCGAACGGCCAACAAGGTTGGTATAACCACGCGACTTCAGATTATTCCATATAGCCGAGCCGACCAACCCGTTGTGCCCCGCTACATATATTTTACTTTTCTTATCTAGCATGATAATTTTCTTTTATCAAGAATTTGAGAATTTTAGAATTTCCTTTTTTGAATTATTGAGAATCAGAGAATTGGTTTGCTTCGCAAACGGCTGCCGCTCCCATTCTCTAATTCTCTAATTCTTGACTAACCAATACTTGCCTTGTCGCGATAGTGCCACTCATTAGGATACCACTTGTATTCTAGGCTTGTTGTACCGAAATTCAGCAGAAGTCCTAACTTGTGATTGCTAATGTGCAGATAGTTGATAATCTGAGACTCAAATTCGCCTACTATCTCCGACACCGCTTTCAGCTCAACACCAATCTTGTTGTCTATAAGGAAATCGTAAAAGAAATCGTGTTCGAGTTTCACTCCATGGAAAACTAGTTCTATATGCTTTTCTCTCTCATACGGAATCTTGTTTTCTTTCAGAAGTACCTCAAAGGCATCCTGATATACCTTCTCCTTGAATCCGCACCCCATCTCATTATGAAGCTGTATTGCCAATCCAAGTAGTTTATTGCTCTCTTCTGGATAAATCAGTGCCATATAGATTTCTTTTTATAAAGAATTTACGAATTATTGTTTGCGTCCGGCAGGGCTTGCCGCAAGGCAAGCGAATTCTCTTATTCTTGTCAATTCAAAATTCTCTAATTCTCTAATTCTTGACAGATTATTTTACGATGCCTTTTTCGAGGTATTCAGCAAGGTTCGTTCTAACTTTCGCTGCGGCACCTTCTGCTGCGACCTTGGCGATGTCGTGTTCCACCATCAGTTTTACCAGCTGTTCAAACGAGGTCTTGGCAGGATTCCAGCCAAGTTTAGCTTTAGCCTTCGTCGGGTCTCCCCAGAGGTTGACAACATCGGTCGGACGGTAGAAGTCTTCGCTAACGGCCACAACGGTCTTGCCGATCAGCTTCTCGGGGCCTTTCACCACGATACCCTTTTCGTTGATTCCTTCGCCTTCGAATTTCAGTTCAATCCCTGCGTGTTTGAATGCCAGTTCCGTAAACTCGCGCACCGAGTGCTGCACGCCTGTAGCAATCACGAAGTCTTCCGGCTCCTTGTTCTGCAATATCAGCCACATGCACTCTACATAGTCTTTGGCATAGCCCCAGTCGCGCAGCGAGTCCATGTTGCCCAGGTAGAGGCAATCCTGCAGGCCCTGGCTGATGCGTGCCGCCGCCAGCGTGATCTTGCGGGTCACGAAGGTTTCGCCCCGGCGTTCGCTCTCGTGGTTGAACAGGATGCCCGAGCAGCAGAACATATTGTATGCCTCGCGGTACTCCTTCACAATCCAGAAGCCGTAGAGCTTGGCCACGGCATACGGGCTGTAGGGATGGAAAGGCGTGTTCTCGTTCTGGGGAACTTCCTCCACCTTACCGTACAGCTCCGAGGTCGAAGCCTGATAGATGCGGCAGGTCTTCTCCAGGTGGCAGGCGCGCACGGCTTCCAACACACGAAGTACGCCCGTCGCGTCCACGTCGGCCGTAAACTCAGGCGAGTCGAAGCTCACCTGTACATGGCTCTGTGCCGCCAGGTTGTAAATCTCGTCGGGCTTCACCTTGTCCACCACCTTCACTATCGACATCGAGTCGCCCAGGTCGGCATAGTGCAGGTGGAAACCCTTCTTGCCTTCCAGATGGGCGATGCGCTCGCGGAAGTCCACCGAGCTGCGGCGGATAATGCCGTGCACCTCGTAACCTTTTTCCAATAAGAACTCAGAGAGGTATGACCCGTCCTGTCCGGTCACACCCGTAATCAATGCTTTCTTTGCCATAAATGTAAAATGTATTATTTAGTTGTTATTGTTTGCATTTTGGAGATTCCGCATCAAGTGCGGAATGAGGACTCTGGTTCCCTCATTGCGGGCTTGACCCGCAATCTCATGAGATTCCGGCTCGGAGGCCGGAATGAGGCTAGTCTCTCTGTTGCCAGCGCCTTCGCAGCCCCTTCGCAAGCCTTTGGCAAGCCCAAAGGGGTTGCTTGGGTTTGCCAAGTCCTTGCCATATCGCTAAAAGGGGTTGCTTAGGGTTTGCCTGGGGTTTGCCTGTGTTATATCTGCATCATCCCCCTGGCACCTTCGTAGGAGCAACTTTTCGCCCCCACTTTCTGGGCTTCGTTCAATGCCGACTCTATCTCAGCCTTCGAGAAACCACCAATCCGACGGACTTCTTTGTCCTTATACAGCCCGTTGATCAATGCCGCAGCCGTCCAGTCGCCCGCACCGGCCGTGTCAACAACATTCCCGTTCAAAACTGGCTCCAGATGAGTCCACCCGGAATTGAGCCTGTAAATCAAACCATTGGCCCCTTGTGTCTGGATAAAAAGCTTATCCTTGTAGCCCTCAAACTGCTGAATGTCCTTGATGCGCTGTTCTGAGAACTTGACGATGTCCGCGACTTCCACACATTGGTTGAACCGCTTGACGTCGCCCCCTCTGCTGGATGGCTCAAAGAAAACAACGGAGCCTTTTGCCTTGAATGCGGCTGCCAGTTTCAGTATGGCAGGTGCCACACGGTCGAAGAAAAACACCTTGGGCACAAAGCCAATGTGACTGATCACCTCGTTGGCTTGTTTCAGCGTCAATGGCTTGAAGTCAAGATAAAACCGACCCACATTGTTCCTCGACTCGAACTTATGCGTCGGTATTCCGTCTTTGTTAATGAAGTTGCGCTGCACAATGACCGGGGTCTTGCCGTCGCTGGTCGAGACATAATCGGTGTGTACCTTGTGCTTATCCATATCAGCCAACACCCTCTTTCCGTCCTTTGTGCCGTCGAGCCGGGCTATGGGATAGGCCTCCCACCCCATGTGGGAGAGAATCATCATCACATTGCCACACGTGCCGCCCACATAATAAGACACAGGGATTCGTTCCCAGTCCCTAATCAAGACATCCAGACTTATCAGGCCTGCACCAACGCAAATATTTATATTAGTTTCAAGTTTCATGTTCCAACAGCTTAATAGCTTAGTTGCTTAATTGCTTAATAGTTTAGTCAATGGGTCAAGAGAAACTGTCTGGCCGAGCAGGCCACGATGCCTGAGTCGTGAATCAGCCCCACATTCGGGTCCATCGTCACCACATACTTGGGATAATTGTCCTTAATCAGCTTCAGGTTGCCGAACTCACGTTCGTAGGTCTCCTCGCCCGTCACCTGCAAAGCCACCTGCACGTATATCACCTCGTCGCCACGACGAGCCAAAAAGTCAATCTCCTTGCCGTTGAGTTGCCCCACATACACGTCATAGCCGCTGCGCCTGAGTTTCAGATATACGGCTCCTTCCAGCACCTTCTCTATATCCAGACTGCGCTTGTCGCGACACAGGTAATTCCTCAAGCCCAAATCCTCGAAATAGTATTTGTCCTGCTGCTCGAAGACGCTCTTGCCTTTGATGTCGTAGCGCTTCACACGGTCAATCATATACGTGTCGCACAGGGCATCCATATATTCGCCCACCGTGTTGGCACTCACCGCCATCTCACTGCCCTTGAGGTATTTAGCTATACTGTTAGCTGAGAACACCTTTCCGCTATTATCGGCCACAAAACGGGCCAGGTTGTCGAGCAGCGACACATTGCGCACATTCTTCCGTCGCACGATGTCCTTCACAAAGATGGTGTCGTAGATGCTGCCCAGATACTCCGTCCGGGTACGCTCATCCTCCAAAGGGATGCGGTATAGAAACGGCAGACCGCCCCAGCGCAGATACTGCGAGAAGGCGTTGTCCGAATCCTCCATGCCATAGAACGTCAGGAACTCCCGATAGTCCAGAGTGCTCACATGCACGCGGTGGTAGCGTCCGGCAAACGAATTGGCGATGTCGCTCGACAGCATGGCCGCGTTGCTGCCCGTAACCACCACATCCACACCATCCTGCTTCACCCAATAGCGCAAAGCCTTCTCAAACTCCGCCACCTCCTGCACCTCATCTATCAGCACATAGTTGCGCTGCCCCTCGCGCACCGAGGCCTTGATTCGCTCCGATAGTTCTCGGAACGTGGCGAGGTCAGCGTTCTCCGGGTCCTCCATGTCGATGTATATCACATGGCCGTCGGTTGCCAGTTCGGCAGCCAACAATTCCAGGATGCAGCTCTTGCCGGCACGACGGTGACCAGTCAGCACCACAGCCTCACCCTTGCCCATCAGGCTGCGAACCAATGCAGTATATCCGTTGCGGTTTATTCTCTCCATAGTTAGATTTTTTTGCAAAAATACAAAAACTTCTCAATATACAGCAAACTTTCTGATAATTTTAACAACACTCTACACGTAAGGCTCCCCATTTATCCACATCAAGAATGGCTCACTATGCTTATTGGCATCAATGATTTTGCGTTTGTCCGCAATGTCATATTTTGACGAGTTCACGTTATATACCTGAACTTCATCTTCATACTTCAAACCTATAAGCAATACACCAAGAGCCAACAGCTTGCTGGTCAACAATGCAAACCCGAAACAGATTTGGCCTTCAATCAGTTGCAGGGTGTCTTTATAATCCTGCATCAACTTTTCCAACCGGTTATACAACTCGAAGGGGTCGCGTTCCGGTGCATACAGCAGGTTCTGCGGCTCCACCTTCAAAGTGTCTGTCAGGAAATCATTATACTCCCACAGCAACTGGTCTGAACGACCGGGCTCCTTCGACGGGAACGGCAAAACAGGACAAACCTCTTTGGGATGGAATGTGTCGTACACCAGTTTCAGATGCTCCTTTTTGTCTTCACCCATCAGTGGCACAAAGATATTGATAGGATTGAACACCGACTCCATACCGTAGGAAGCCCTGAAATTGTATAGCGGGGTTATCGTCTCTTCGTTGTATTTCTTCTTTATCAACTTGTCTATCTCCACATTCTCTGAAACGGTGATGAAGAAATTGGTCTGGTCATACTGTGTCTTCTTATAGAGCAATTTGGCGATATTGTAATAATAAGCACACGGGATGGCACTGACATCCAATATGATATCGGTATAGGAGGTATAGGCAATCTGGTTCAATTGCCTGAGCATACTCTTGATGCGGTTGTCCCAAGTCAGCCTCGCATCAATTGTAATCGTCTGATAGGTTACACCCTTTTCATTCAGCAGCGCCTCAAACTCAGCCACATTCTGTTTATAGAACTCGTCACCGTCTGTTTCTTCCCTTGCCGGGAAGTCAACGGCCAGACAGTCCATCGACTGGTAGGCCACGTCCTCAAAGATCTTCTTCAAAGTGATGTTCATCCTTGGGTCAAAACCTTTCCCCATCACGAACAACAACTTAGCGTTTCTTTGTGCATAATAGCTCCTCCAAAAATCAGAGACTTCTTCCTGTTGAAAGAACATATAGGAATTCCACTTCATAGCTCACCCTTTCTTTATAGCCAGGATTTAATCTGATCAAGCTTCAGTTTTCGCCATCCCCCATAGTTCAGCGGGATGCCTGCATATACACACAAGGCTCGGTTAAGATAGAATACCGACCACAACTGCCCCTTCTTCCCCTGCACCTCATCAGGCTTTAACGTCAGCAGGTTGTAGGCCACACAGGTTCTCAACAAGTCTATTAACCGGGCGTTCTCTGGGTCTTTATGCCAAGGCACATCACTCTTCTGTCGTCGCGTACCGAAGTCGTCATTCACGGCAAAACCGCTGACCGTCCTGTACGAATAGCTATCTGTAAATGTCTGCTTCTTGCAGAAGTCAATCATCCTCAGCAGGAAAACCTTCATTTCATCGCCCCGCGGCATTTTCTCTATTCTGGCAAAATACTCAACCGCCTTATCCCTGATAACGTCATCCTGCTCTTTTGCCGTCAGCGAGTAATCCGTTGGACTCGTTATCTTTTTCGCTGTGATACGGCTGAACAGGGCCGATGAGAAATCAAGGAACTGCTCAACGTTTACGTTGGCCACGTTGATAAGCGTCTTTTCGCCATAATACTTGGGCAAGCCCAGTTCCGCAGGCAGGATTTCTTCCGTGGCCTTCAACGTATCCGACAACAAGGAGTTTAGTTCGTCCTGCTCATAAGGGAACAGACGCATCGTCTCAACCTCTTCCGTTTTGCGGTTCGCACACATCAAAAGTGCTCTGGCATAATAGGCCCGTTCCTTCAAATCAGTTATGGATTCCACAGCTTCAATAAGATTCTGGTATGACCTTATTTCAGGATCGGAAGTGAGTTTCTGCAAATATTTCTGGGCTCCCGCCCGATACTTTTGTTCCCACTCCCCTTCGTCGCTGTTGGCCAACAGCATCATCAGGTCGATGTCGGCCATGGCGTATGTCGACCGCCTGTTGGCAATCAACTTGACCATCCTCTCAAATTCGGTGGACTTGTCTTTATACTTGTTCAGTTCTATTACTTGGTAGTCACGCTCCTGCTTGTCCGTTTCAAGCAGTTCGTTTGAAACCAGGTTGTCCAGTCGCTCTGCTATCCAGAAGGTGACGTTCAACCGTGTTTCAACGCATACCTTTTCGAGCGTGCCGCGCTGACCCTTTGTCAACTTATGGGCATCGTCAAGCTGAAAAATGAACTCATCACAAAGACTGTGGCCGGGATACGAGAACCACTGAGCATTCATCAGTGGTAGCACAAACAGCGACGAGCAGGAGAAAACGCTGTTTCCCTCCCGCTCGAAGGAGTTGATGGCTTTATATATCTCTTTTTCTTTTTCAGAAGCCCAGTCCAGCAAGTCTTTGCAGCTGCATCTCGTTCTGGGAAAATCCAACTCTGCATCCAAAATATTGGCATCCTGAGGTGCGTAAGTTATCTTATACAAATCATCAGCCCCCGCTCCCGTCAGTTTCATCAACGTCTTAATCGTGGCTATGACAAAGCGTACATTGAGCAATGCCAGAAACAATGATGTCTGCTCTGCCTTGGAATACATTTCCTCATCATCAATCAGGGCATAGTCGCTCCGCGTCAGCAGATAGACTGCACTTCGCTTGATTCTGTTCTTGTCCTTTACCCCAAGTTTGTTCAATGCCTCAAACACATCCCTCGTTTCCTTGTTATGACTCACAATCTTTTTTAAGACCGTGGGGTGGAAAATACGCAATAGGGATGTCTTTCCAAATCCGGGAGGGCTTTGGATAAATGTTACGAAATGCCACAACTTGCCGTCATCGTTCTGCTTTTGCAGTTTCTTCATGGGTTCCGTTGAAAACAGCCTCAGAAACAGCTCGTCAGAATCGATATTCTCGGTTGTGCGCAGTGCAAAAGGATTAGAGGGACGCTCCATATCAATGTCTACTTATTCGTGGGAAAAGGCCTCTGAATTTACTTGTATCTTCCCATATCACGGGCATGGTGTTGTTGGGTGTGTTGTGCGAGAGTACCAACAGCAACCCACACTCATTGAAACCCCAGTAGGGTTCATCATGCTTGCCTTTTCGATAACTGTCGGTCAGAATGGCCGTCCAGTCATAGTACTTGTCTTTTTTCAGTACGTTCTTAAGTCCGGAATGGTTCTTTATAAGTTCAATTTCTTCTGACTTGATCAATTGCACGCAGTCCACGTTGAACTGAATCAGGTCGTTCATGCCGTTGTCCGAAAGATAATTGCCTACTTCACGGTTGATATTCTCGACAGCCTCTTCTGTGGCTACACAGAACAGGGCGTTGACCTTGATTTTATCCTTCACGAACAGGTCTGAAAGCTCAATGCTCGATTCATCACCCGATTTGCCGTCCGTGCTTGCCTCCTTAGGTTTCAAACCCTTTAGAACCTTAATGATTTTGCCTTTGAACTTACCCTCCTCCTTTCTGGCAAAGCTGGTTCCACTCGCAGTGAAATCATCCACAAGAAACAACGACTCAAACAGATTCCTGCTGGTTCCCTTGAGCAAGCTATCCTTCTGCAATTCATCATACATATCCTGCAATTTCTCCTGATTGGGATAATACATCGGGAGCACCTGCTCGTTGCTGAATCCAGCCGTTCGCCTGAGAATGTCTGTGTGGGAACCGTCGCTCAAGCCTACAACCAATGAGAGACGCTTCTGGATTTTGTATTCCTGTGAGGTTTCAATCTTGTTCAACTGGTATCTTGACAAACCTGCCCTGCTTGCAGCCAAGTCTCTGATGAACGGTTTTATCTTTGAGCTGTACATCAAGTCCACAAGATACTTGATTTGCTCAGACGAGATAAAGGTCAGGTGCTTGTTGAAAGCCGAATAGATGGTTTCCACATCTTCCTTGTCAAACTGTGACATCCATTGGGCAAAACTCGACATGAACCTGAAGCCAGGGTCAAACTGGCTATAAGAATCATATTTCGTTCTGGCCATGAAGGACAATTTCGGTAGCTCCTTGCTCAGGCGCTTATCGTCCCACTTCGTGACCTTCGCTAACAATGAAACTGCAAGATTGTCATTCATACGCTAAACTTACATTTGATAACACCGTCTTTTGCGGTGAGGCGGCTCAGATAGTATAGTGTGGCATCCAGTCCCTTCAGGCCCGAGGGAGCTATGTTCCAGCAACTCTCGGCATTCTTCGACACCCTGTCCACGCTGAGGGAGGCCGGGCTGGAAAGCAGTTCGTAGTCGTTGCCCTCCACGCTGCCGTAGTCACCGATGCACAGGGTTTTGGCGGCATCTTCGATGACACGGAGTTTGCTGACTTCATGATAGACCACTATATCCATGCTGTGGCTGCTGCGCCACACACGGATGCCTTTTAGCTGCTTGTCCCAGATGATTTCGCAACAGGTGTCGTATATGATTTCCGCATCCGACGCGGTTTTTACCTCTTCAATGGAAAGCTGCTGGTTGCGTTCCGACAGGTCATATTTGATGCAATCCTTTGGCAGACGCTTTTGCAACTCTTCACTCAACGCCTTCAGTTCACTGTCGAAAGGCTGGTTTTTCCACTCCTCCAGTAGCGCTTCCTCGCCCAGTGTCAGAAGACAGGCGCCATTGTAGTAGCCCACCTTGATTTGTGGCCAATATTTCTTGTCGAACGATGGCTTGAACGACTTGCTTATCGACTGGCCACGACCCGTGGCTATCACAATCTGTACTCCTTTTTCCAAGAGCGAAGTCAGCGCATCTTTTATCTCGTCACAAAGGCCATTGGTATAACGGCTTTTACGGTCGGAGGCCGAAAGTGTTCCGTCATAGTCGAAGGCTATGGTGGTGTATTTCCCCCTGTTCAGCTGCCGCACAAAACGCTGGCAGGCTTCGCTGTAATGCTGCCGTAAAGCGACATTCTCCATTCCCGCAGCACCCAGTTTGCGACGCACGGCCACATCCAGTGTCTTTTCCGTTGGCAGGATACGGCTGGTCAGTTTGTAGTAGTCCAGGTTATAGAGCGTCCGTCCGTATGAGGGCACTCCTGGTCTGCCCGGGTCAATGCCACGTGCCATGCCCAAATCGTTCACGAAACGGAATGCTTTCAGCAGCAGGTCGATGGATGCCGCTGCCGTTTCCAGCTCGGTTTCAAGATAGATGACCGGCACATCCTTGGGCAGACAACCTATTGTTTTGTAAGCCAACTCACGCTCAACGGGCGACACCAGAGCGATGATGCAGGAGTTCTTTCCACGTTTGGCAAACCAGTGATGACGGCCATGCCCGAAGTTGCGGTAGTCGCTGAGCAAGGCAGCACCCAATGCGGCCTCGGTCAGCTTGGACTCAATATCCCACGCCACGGGTTCGCCAGCCGCACCGTACATCACGATGAAGTTCTGGATGGTTGAGAGTTCAAGGTTCAAGGGTTCAAGGTTCAAGGGTTTGGAACTTTGAACTTTAAACTTTGAACCAACCGCAGCTTTGCAGAGCAAAGCGAAGGTGGCTACAAGTGAGTTGGTGGCCAAGAATCCGTCTTTCTCGCTGGGAATGTCCTCACACCACCGCTGCACCTTGGGGTACTGTTCCAGCAACACCTCGGTGGGGTTGTTCTTGCGGAGCGTCAGGCTCATCATGCCCGTCTCGTTATATTTCACGCCATACTTGATGGCATTCAGTATGTCCTTGTTCTTGCCACTGGCACTGAGGAAGAGCAATTTGCTGTTACGGATAATATCCTGCCCGGCATACATCAGCTGCAACGGGGTCATGGCTTCTGCCAACACGCCATTGCGACGCTGATAGAGCTGTGCCGCATAATGGCAGGCACTCAGCGAGCCTCCCGATCCGATGCACACCAGCGGGGTTTGTCTGTCCTCACCAAAAAGGAACTTCGAGAGACAAGTCACATCCTGCCCCTCTGCCCATTCGATGGTACTGGACAATTTCTCCAACTCACCTTTAAACGGTTTTCCCATAATCTGATACAGTTTCAAATCTTCAACTAAGCTACTAAGCTATTAAGCCAACTTTGAACTTTAAACTTTAAACTTTGAACTGACTTTAAACTTTAAACCTTAAACTTTAAACTGACTCCAAACTATCAACTCCCCATGCACAGCTTCCAGCACCTTCGCCGCCTCTTTCCATTTGGCTTCCGTGTAGAAGTCGGGGTTGCGGAAATACTTGTTGAACGAGGGTTTCGCTATCGGGAACTCCTCGTCGGTACGGCTTTGCACCTTGCACAATGCCTCAAACAACTTGTCGCTCATCGGCTTCATGTTCTTGAACAGCTTCAGTTCCGCTGCCTCACGGAGCAGATGCACGTAAGCTTCCATCTTGATTTTATCGTAGCCATCTTCCAACAGTTTCAACAATTCTTCCTGTGGTTCACGCAACTCAACGGCAATCTTTGGTGAGAACCAGCGGTCGAACAAACCATTCAGGTCTTCCAACGTCTTGCCCGTGGCCATGCAGGACAGCAGTCGGGCATTGTACTCTTTCACTTTTTTGAGTACACGGTCAATCCTTTGCTGGAAATCGTCGGAATGTCCTGCCGTACGTTCAAACCTGTTTTGCAGTGTTCCTTCCAACTGTCTGCCCATCGCCTCCATCAGCAGGAACAGGGTCTGGAGGTGTTCTTCCTCACCGTCGCTCAACGTCACGTCTTTCCGCACCAGAAAATCCACCACATTGTCCTCGTCGAGCATCGGGAAATGCCGACCGCAATGCAGGTCAACGAAGTACAGCACCTTCGAGAACAGCTCGTCGCTGGCCCTCGGATTTGCTTTGATGGGTATATGCTTGGCATCGGGATTAATCTCAGCCTCCTCAAAAAGGTTCCTCAAATCGTTGAGCATTTCGTGCTGCTCACTTTCCGACAGATCCAAGTCGGCCAATTCATCCTTACCCACTAAGGACTGTATCTGCTGTCGCAGATAGAGCAATTGACGGATGACCGACATGTTGCGCTTGGTGCGGCAAAAATAAAGGTAATCCTGAATTTCGGCCTGTATCGTTTCCTTCTGACCTGCTTTGTCGAGATAGGCTTTCAAGGCTTTACTTCGCAATGTCTTTGATGTTTTCAGCGGCAGCATGGCCAGATTGCTTAGGTTGGTTTTTAGCGAGTCGAGTGCCATCTCCAAATCTACAATGGATTCGTGGTAGGGTTTGCGGGCAATCTCCTTATAGGGGTGTTCCATCTTGGCCTTTGGGTCAAGTGTCACATTCCTGTCACACAGTTTCTCCATGAGTGTTCTCAATCGGATAGCCCTGCCTTCGCCCATTGCCGTGTCGTGCTCCAGCTGGAATTCCGGCTTGTTGAGCTTCTCCTTCCAGTTCTGGATTTTGCGCAACCATTCGTCGAAAGGGAAACTCACGTAAAAGCTGATGTCGAGGTTTCCCGACATCCGCTGATACTGCGTAGTCACCCCCTCCGCCACGTTCTGGGCATACATCACAAAGAGGAGTATGTCAGTATGACGGAACAGGTCGGCAAGGTTGGCTTGAGTCATCAGGAACTCAAGCACTTGCAAACGTGCGGTAATATGTTTTGTTTCTTCAGTCATTGCGATTATTGTAGTTCAAGGTTTAAAGTTCAATGGTCAAATTGGCGGGAACCGTCAGGTGATTGACGGGAAGATGAACTTGGATTATTGTATCTCGTTTGGTGATATTGTATCACCTTATATTATTAACTATTGATTATAAGTGCATTAAAAATACTTCAAAACAAGATGAAAGATGATTTTTAAGAGGGATCCTCTTGCCTTTTGTTTGCAAATCGAAATCAGTTCGCAGAGTGCTCTGCTCAAGTGTAGAGTGTAGAGTGTAGAGTGTAGAGTCAGTGGCAAGTGTAGCGTAACAAGTATGAAGTTCGTGGCCACACTGAAATACTTTCAACTCTCAACTTCAAAACTGTCTCTAAACTCTCAACTCTAAACTGACTTTAAACTTTAAACATTCAACTTTAAACTTTAAAAAAATGAACGACATTCAATTCACCCCGCACTTCAAGCTGAGCGAGTTCGTCAGCAGTGAGACGGCCACCAAGCAGGGCATCGAGAACAATCCCTCGCCCGAGGCTGTCGAGAACCTGCGTCTGCTCAGCATCCACACGCTCGAACCGCTTCGCGAGGCACTGGGCTTGCCCATCGTCATCACCAGCGGCTACCGCTGCAAGGCCTTGAACGACCTCATCGCCCACCACTCGCATCGCAGCCAGCACATGGAGGGTCGCGCAGCCGACTTCTTCATTGGAGTTCAAAGCTCAAAGGTCAAGGTTCAAGGTGCTTCGCAACGTGAACTTTTGATCGAAGCTTTCAGGACGATCATCACAAATCCTAAAATTAATTTTGATCAACTGATTATCTACCCCACGTTCATCCATGTGAGCTATGTGGGCTCCGGCAAGAATCGCCACAAAATCATGTCGGCCAACGGCCAAGGCACCTACCGCGCCCTAACCCGCGCTGCCGCCCTGAAGATAGTGTAAAGTGTATGGTGTAAAGTGTAAAGTAGTGGAAAGTGGATAGTAGAAAGTGTAAGGTGTATGGTGTAAAGTGTAAAGTAGTAGTAAGTTTTGAGGTCGACTCATGGAGGTTATCCACGAACAAAGGCATCATTAAACTTTCAACTTATGAACAACCTTAAACATTAAACCTTCAACTTTAAACTTTTACGCTTCCGACGGTAAGTAAGAATTGCGTAGTCCAGAGAGCAGACGCGCATCCTCTTTGACCAGCTCATCCATACTGAGACGTTCCTCAGTGGATATGTAGCCCAACTCTTCAGCAATCTCGAATTGAGAAGACACTTCCATCAGGGATCCAAAGGCGATTTCAATGAAATGCACCTTATCCTTTACGGAAAAACGGTTCACTCCCTCAGCAATGTTCGATGTAATGGACACAGAAGCTCTCCTGAGTTGGTCACACATAGCATAGCGTTCCTCGGAAGGGAACTTCTTAAGAAGCCTGTATGTGAACTTCACCACCTCCTTCGCTTTCTGATATGCTATCAACTTTCTATAACTGAACACTTCCATACTCTAAACTTTAAACTTTTAAACAGACTTTAAACTTTAAACCTTAAACTTTAAACTTTATAAAAAATGGCTCAAGTAAAACAAATCGGTCCTGGCCGTAAAACCAGCGGTACCATCGACGGTATCACCTACGTAACCCGCAACGGAAAAACCTACGTCCGTTCCACCCCCACCATGCCTGTCAGCGCCTACCGCACCCCTGCGGCCCGCAAGCGCCAGGCCATCTTCACCCTCATCCAGATGCACCTCAAGTTCCATCTGCGCACCATCCGTCAGACCGTCACCCCCAAGGGCAACGGCACTCCTACCAACCGCTACTACTCGCTCAACGCCAAGGCCCTCAACCGCGCCCTCGACGCACTGGCCGAGCGTTTCGTGGCAGGCGACGACGTGAGCATCACCGACGTGGAGGCCGCCATCGCAGCCTACGCTGCCGAGCATCCCACCTCCATCCGCATCGCCTCGCTCAGCGGCTACCAGGAGGTCTATCTCACCGGTGAGTGGCCTGCCACCATCACCCTCAATGCCAACGCTGGCGACAGCACCGTCATCATCATCGTGGCCGAGAATGGTAGCACCACCACCATCGAACCCAACGGCACCGCCACGGTTGTGAGTGGCACGGGTAACGAAAACCAGACACCGAACGGTGGTTCTTCGATGGGTGGCAACTCTGGAGGCTCTTCGACAAGCTCAGAGACCCCTACCGTGAACGCTCCTTCCATCTCAGGTACGACTCCGTTTGAGGAGACCACCGAGGTGACCATCAGCGGTCCTGCGGGTGCCTCGATCTACTACACGCTTGACGGCAGCACGCCTACCGCCTCCAGCACTCAGTACAGCGAGGCCCTGACCCTCTCTGACACCACCACCGTGAAGGCCATCGCCATCAAGGACGGTATCTCCAGCTCAGTCGCCACCCACACCTTCACCAAGGGCACCGGCAACGGTGGCGGCCTGCAAGGCGAAGACTAAGCGTCGCTACGCGACAGTGTATAGTGTAAAGTGTATAGTGTAAAGTCAGTTGTCAGTGTATAGTAGCAAGTTAGCTTCGCGGAAGCTCTCCGTCTGACAGTCATCTTTCAACTCAAAACTATAAACTCTCAACTGACTATAAACTCTAAACTCTAAACTGCGGCTCTGCCGCAAACTGACTTTAAACCTTAAACTTTAAACTTTAAACTTTAAAAATCATGAAAATCAAGTTAACTAAAGCCCAGATCGAAGAGATTCTGGCAAATCCTGAGAAAGCTCAGGAAGCCGGAATCAAGACCAACGACCCCTGGTGGGTTATCGTCCTCAAAGTGCTAGCCTACCTCATCGGCCTCATCCTTGCCGGTGCCGTAACAACCTCCTGCGCTGCGGCAGCAGCCGCATCGCTAGTGTAAAGTGTATTGTGTATAGTTTATAGTCAGTTGTTAGTGTAAAGTAGAAAGTGAAAAGAAACAACGCCAAAGGCGGCACTCACAACGCTAAACTTTCAACTGACTATAAACTTTAAACTATCAACTGCGGCTCTGCCGCAAACTGACTTTAAACTTTAAACCTTAAACTTTAAACTTTACAAAAATGCGAAGCATTAACTATATCCTCATCCATGAAGCACTTCCCGAAAACTCTCCTGGTGTGCCTCGTATTCGTCGTGACCGTGACCGCGGATACCACTACGTCGTCAACGTTGCAGGCGTCGTCCGCAATCCGCTCGACATCCACCAGCCCGGCACCTTTGCCGCAGTCATCCGCAACCTCAACCCCTTCGACCGAAGAGACTACAACGCCTTCTCCATCGGCATCCAATACAACGGTTCACTGGAAGAAGACCCAAAACAGCGCGAAGCGCTCGTCGAGCTGCTCGTCGACCTCCGCAGTCACTTCCCCGAAGCCAAGATCCTCGAAACTTCCGAGATTGACGGCAAGTCCATTCACCCCTCCGACGCCATGAACCAACTCAGGCTTCAACTCAGCGACCTCCCATGAAAGCCTCATTGCGGCCTTGACCCCTCATTCCGCACTCGATGCGGAATCTCCAAACGGAACCTCATCGAACAGATGAGGCTCCGTTTTTTTATTGTCTCAAAACCGTCAAGCCAAACCTTGCAGCAAACGCAACGACACTATTGGATAGTGCAGTCTGCGAGAAGTCAGCCACATCATAGCTCTCGGCAATTTTCGTTTGGATATACTTGCTTGAATAGTCCGAATGAACCATTGCCATGCCCAACAATTGAACAAAGTCATGGCCACGGCAGATACGGCCGTATTGCATATCGTTCAAGCCGTATCGGTTACGGATATACGACACCATTCTGTCCTTCAAATGCTCACCAGTCACTTGGTTATATCGCTCTCGCAGCACCTTCTTCCAGTGATTGACCGGCTTTTGAGGTCTCGCATTCAAATCCCATGCACATGCAATATGGAATCGCTTAAGGCTGGCTCTTTTATCACGAGCCACATGCCATATCCTGATTAGTCCCATATAACAGGCGATGGGTATCACTTGCGCCATCTTGCCCGGGAACGCCACATTCCAAGCAGCCAATGCCGTCTGTACAGATGCCGATTTCAGCATCATCATCTCAATGTCACGCTCGTCCGTATGGAAAAGATTAGGCGAAGGGCTTGTAAAACGACCTGGTACATAGTACAGATAGTCAGCATCACGTATTCCGACAATACGCTTAGTGTCCCCCGACTTCAAGATATTCTTTACGATACGCACCACCCTGTCGCAACCGCCTTTCCTTTTCTCGTCATACGAGGGTCTTACCGCCACCTTGTCGTTAAAGAAACGCTCATACACGCCACGGTCATAGTCACTCTCTGTTATAATCCAGAGAATGTCGCGCTTCATGGGAGTTTGCAGGGCAGAACGAATCTGTCCCTCCACGTCGCGAGTCTGGTCAATCGCGTTCCTCAATTCCTTCTGCATCGCGTGTCGTCTGTTTATACAAGTCAATGGTATAGCCCCAGCGGTAGTCGAATATCTGCGGAGAGTGGGTGGCCAGGATAAATTGGTACTGCCCAACCTCTGCTATTCGCTTCAGATTCTTCAGGTAGTCCATCTGCCAAGCCGGATGGTACGACAGTTCAGGCTCATCAATCAGTATCAATGAACCAGGCTCCGCCTTCATAATCAGCGTAATCAGCTGGATGACGAAATGCTGCTCACCCGACGACAGGTTCTCTGGGATAATGATATTGTCGTCACTCCTGAAATACAGCCCATGTTCCGTATCCAAAACCAGCTCCTTGTCCGAGAACTCCGACTTTACAATGATGTCATACAACAGGTTCAGCCGTTTGTACAGCACGTCGTATGTCAACACGCTGTCAACGGCAACCATCTGCATTAGCTTTAGATAGCGTTCGTCGCTTGCCGTCCCGTCATCCGTCAAATGGGTGGCCAAGCCAATTCTGTTATATGCAGCCAGTTTCTCCTCAGCACGTTTCGCCAGTTCCTCTTCGCCAAGCTCTTCGTAATTGACATCCGCAGGCTTATGACTCCTGATGGCATCCAACAGCTGCACATTATAAAGTGCCGTCAACTGAGCATCATATTGCGCCATCAAGTTCCGCAACATATTCACCTTGCTCGTCACGCCAAGTCTTTCAGCATTACGTGGCCAAAGGCGATCATCTTTGACATATTCAACGTTCATCGAAGAAAGATACACCGACAAACTCTTAGGAAAGACACTGGCATCCTCTCCCAATTCCTGGTTGTTGAAAGTGACACGCTCCAATTCTTCCCCATTATCTGCGGAATATACCACAATGGTCAATTGACAAACCACGGGAACATCATCGTCGCTACTTGACGAATCATCGTTTGGGTCACCCTCCACTTCGTATCTTTCCTGCTTAAGGTTCACCTTATAATCTTTCAGGTAGAAGGTAATCGTGTCGTATGGAATTTCCACCAGTGTCTTAGCATCTGCTTTAATGAACGCATACACCAAGTCGAGAATAGTGGATTTCCCATAACCATTGGGGCCCGTCAGGAAACATATATCCTTCCTCTGACCGCTACTCAACGGCAAATCGTAAGTATAGTGGCCGTAAAGTCCCGTTATCTCTATTCTGTTCAGCATATCTTCGTTGTTTCTAACCTTTATAAATCGCTTCAAGTGCCTCACGCTTTGCCTTATTCACCTTCAGCACACGACGCACGGGCACATTAACCTTCCCCTCCGCAGTCATGGCGACAATATACGAGGGGTAACTGTCACCCTTACTCCTGTTGTTGGCACAGTTCATGGCGCGAAGGTTCTGCGGATTGTCGTCACCTCCCAAGGCACGGGGGTAGATATGGTCCACCTCCCAACCATATTCATTGTCAGCCATCCCGAATTTGTCACGCACAATCCAGGCGCCACAAGGATCTTTGCGCACCATGCGGGCATCCACACCCTCAACGATTCGGGCTGTCTGCCATATCTTTTCTATGTCGTCACTTGTATATGCCATTTCCTAAATCTATTATTCCAGTCTGCAAAATTAACGTTTCTTCCCCTATTTTTATTGCAAACCAAACAATATTATTCTCTAATTCTCCAATTCTTGACCCTTTATACTGAGCCCGTCGAAGTATCATTCCGGGCTCGACCCGGAATCTCTATTCGTATTGATTCTTATGCTTATTCTGTTCACTCAATTCCAGCAACTCCTTAAACATTCCCAATCTCGGTTCTTCCAACTCCCCTGCATTCATCAGCTTTCTACCCCTCTTCAGGGAATGCACCATCAGTTTTTCCTCATCGTAGTATTTAGAAGGGTTACGATGATTCGTCTCAATGAAGTCCTTCACTTCATTGTATCGAGCCAGCCAGCGTTCTTCCTGCGTCATAGCGATAATATATCCTCCTCCCCCAGCGGTTCCCACTTCCCATTCTTTGATTCCATCAGTACAGTCCCCGATTCTTTGGCGTAAACCCTGTGCCATTGCCCTGCAGGGACGTTCACGGCAACGACTGGTCCGTTGGGGGTCAACTCTATGCGTTCTGTGCAAATTCGCTCTAATTCATCGAAGAACTCTTCCACCAAGCACCCACGCAAGCAAACCACAGTTTCAGATGTATGTTGATGCCGGTGAATGGGCATTTCACTTCCGGGCTCAATGGCGTTCAGCATACGCTGGCTTTCGTCATCGGGACTGTTGCGCAAATCGTAACTCTGCCGCAGACGCGGATTGGCTTTTGCTTGTTCCGTAAGTGAATCTAATAAAGCAGTATTGATAATCATAATTTTATGTCAATTGAGGATTTTTCATAAACAGGAAACCTTTCACCTGTATCCACAGGGCATGGGGCATCGATAAGGGCGAAAAGTAACGATACTTCCACCTCGCTCGGACAGTAGCTCTTGCCATGCCTATTTTGGCTTTCAGGCTATGCATGTTTTCCTGCAAATCCAGCTCACTCCATATATCTCTCAACATTAAACTGTCCCTATACTCTAAATTCTCAACACTCAACTCTTCGATTAGGTACAGCCCTAATCGGTTGTATGAATCATAGAACTTCCTGAAGCCGAACTCGTCAATCATGGCATCCAACGCTTGCCAGTCAATCTCCTCCTTATGCTTGCGGCTGAACATCATCCAATCCAGTACATGCCTCCACGTCAAACCCTCATGCAAGAAATGAGAATAAGCATGTTCTATCAGAAACAAAGCCGACACCATCACTGGCGGACGATACAACCAAGTATCCTCAAACCTGTCTTTTCCCCCATCGCTTCTCAGAATGCTTTGCAGCATTATTTCCAAGCGTTTCAGACAATCATTTCCCCTGAAGGGAACCATGAAGCGGTGGTTCTCGACCGTCAAGCCCGGCAGCGTGAAAGAACTATTCTTGTAGAAACCGCGTCCTACATTGTAGCCTGCATCCTCCATAAGCCGGTTGCCCTTCTCCCACACATCTTCACCACCTCTGTCGGATAGAAGAAAACAATCCACATCCGAGCTGACACGATGCTGTGGCTTGGGGTAGCACTCCGACACCACCATGCCCTTCAAAACGTATGTGCGGATGCCGTTGTTTGCGAAAAGGCTGGCCATCTCAATCGAGGCCTTCTTTTGCATGGCATACCGTTCCTCTTCGAGCATCACCTGCCCTATCCACTGCAACAACAACACCTTCGGTGGCCGCTGGTCATCGGGCAACTGCTGAATCCCGTCCAACACCACGCCCAGAAGCCCCTGCTTCGTAGCAAGAGCCTCCATCTCACTCCAGTCAACCGGCTCGCTTAGCGGCTCTGCACTATGTCCAATACCCAAGCGAACCAACCGCAGAAAAGCTCCGTGATTATCCGTGTAATCCGTGTTCATGTAATAATTACGAGTGATACGTGGACCAACTCTCAACTCTACACTCTCAACTCTACTCTTTAATTCGTCCCGTCAAATGGATACATCGTGGCAGTTGCCTCATTGTTGATATCAGCTCGTTTTATCACTTTCATAACTGTTATCCAAATTACACGGATGTCTGTCCATAACGTGCAGTGGTCAACATACCACACGTCAAGTTTAAACTTCTCCGTCCATGAAATGGCATTCCGACCATGGCACTGAGCCCAACCTGAAATGCCAGGTCTTACCTCATGTCGACGGGCTTGCTCAGGTGAATATAGAGGCAAGTATTGCGGAAGCAGCGGACGAGGACCTATCAAAGACATGTCACCTTTAAATACATTGATCAGCTGCGGTAGCTCGTCAATTGAAGTGCTACGCACAAACTTGCCCACCTTGGTCAAACGCTTTTCGTCTGGCAACAAATTGCCATTATCATCGCGTTCATCCGTCATAGTTTTGAACTTTATCACCTTGAATATCTTGGCATCCTTGCCTGGTCTATCCTGAGTAAAGAATGCCCCTGCGCCCTTATTGGCAAAGTGCAGGAAGATGGCAACAAGTATTAGGAACCAGCCGATGAGCAACAGGGCAATACCTGAAATCAATATGTCTAATACTCTTTTAAAAAACTTCTTATACATGGTTACTTTGATTTCATTATTCTTCCAATCAACCCAGTTAATACAGTTCCTGGGCCGCACTCCACAAACTCGGCCATACCATCGGCCAGCATGCGCTGCACGCTTTGTGTCCAACGGACGGGAGCAGTGAGTTGTTTCAGCAGGTTGTCCTTAATCTCTTTGGGATTAGTATGCGGCATAGCATCTACATTCTGATAAACTGGACAAATTGGTGTGCAGAGTGGAGCAGCCTCAATAGCCTTCGCTAATTCCACTCGTGCAATTTCCATCAAAGGAGAATGGAATGCGCCACCCACAGCCAAAGGCAATGCACGTTTTGCGCCTGCCTCTTTCAATCTGGCACAGGTTTCTTTCACTGCTTCCACATTGCCAGAAATAACAACCTGACCGGGACTATTGTAGTTGGCTGGGACTACCACACTGCCATCCTTGCTTACTTCAGCGCAAATCTTCTCAATCACATCATCAGCCATGCCAATTACAGCGGCCATCGTGGATGGTGCAGTCTCACAAGCCTTCTGCATAGCCATTGCACGGGCGTACACCAATCGCAATCCATCCTCAAATGATAATGCACCTGCAGCTGTCAAAGCAGAGAACTCTCCAAGAGAATGCCCTGCCACCATATCTGGCTTAAAGTCATCCAAGCAGAGGGCGGTAACTACGGAATGAAGAAAAACTGCGGGCTGAGTGACCTTGGTTTGTTTCAGGTCTTCGTCCGTACCGTTGAACATGATATCGGTGATGCGATAGCCCAGGATATCGTTGGCTTTATCGAAAAGTTCCATGGCTAGGGGGTTGCTTTCATAGAGGTCTTTGCCCATGCCTATAAACTGGGCACCCTGACCAGGAAATACGTATGCTTTTGCCATATAAGTTAATATTTATCTGGGGACTTCCCCTTTTATCATTAATTCCAAATCATAACCATCCAATTCAAAAGGGACACCATGACCAGGATAGACCATGTATCCATTCCCTTGTAGGTCTCTTAAAAAATCCATCGACTCATGTAGTTTTGCCACAGATCCAGTTGGTAGTTTGGTCACAGTTCGTAAATCTTTTATCAGCGTATCTCCAGTAAACAATAACTTCCCTAATGTAAAGCAAACACTTGCATCTGTATGACCAAGGATATTAAAGAAACAAAGCTCGGATCCAGCAAATGATAGCACATAGTTCAAAGATTCCAAGCTGACGGTTTCTGTGTTTATGACAAACCTTTCGTGGTTATCATAAAACACCGAGCAATTACGCTTATCGTTTTTGATACATTCGGCACAGAGGGCAGAGCAAACGATGGGTATCTGATACTTCTTAACCAATTCGTTCACACCCCAACAATGGTCGAAATGTTCATGCGTCAAAACGATATATTTCGGCACAAGACCCTCCTCTTCGAGAAAAGCAAAAAGCTCATCTGCGCATCTGCTTCCTGGGTCAACCACAATGCACTCATGCCCAACCAATTTGTCATACAACACAAAACAATTGGACGGAACAGGTTTATTGACAATGGTATGAATGCTTAGCATTTAAAGGAGTTATCGTATTAGTTAATCGTCAATCCGCCATCCACCACAAACTCCTGGCCAGTAATCCATCTTGACTTTTCTGACAGAAGAAAATCAATTGTATTGGAAACATCCTGGCTCTTGCCTTCTCCCAAGACATAGCGCGGATTGATTCCTTCCTCGGCATTAAACAAAAACTGTGTGGTTCTGGTCTTAATGGCACCTGGCATCACTGCGTTAACCCTGACCTTTGGAGCCAGCTCCACAGCCAATGACTTCATCAAGCCCAACATGGAGGCTTTCAATGAGGCATATACTGAGTAGCCTTTCACTCCCATCTTGGCATTTACGCTCGAAATCACCACTACACTTTCCAAAGCATCGCCATTGACTTTCTTGGAAGCAATGACTTGCATGATAGAGAAAATCGAGAACACCGCAATGTCGTAACTTAGTTTCAGAAAATTATAATCAATCATCCTTAGCGGTTTGACTGCAAAAATGCCTGCAGCAAACACAGCTTTGGAGACATTGATTCCCTGATCTTTTATGAATGATATTAATACTTCCTTGCTTTGCTCAACATTCGACAAGTCCAGTGCCAACACCTGATGTTGGCTCGGATTACGAAGGCTATTCCTTGCCTCCTCCAATGCTTCTTGTTTCAAATCGGTTAGCAGCAAGCAATGACCTGATTCTTCAAGTGTCTTGCAAATCTGAATACCAATATCGGATGTGGCACCTGTTATTAATGTATAGTTCATGTTATTCTCTTTTTTATCCTGTTATATTTACCGTTCTGCCGCCATCCACATATAATTGTTGACCGGTAATCCAACGTGCTTCATCCGACAACAGGAATTTCACTGCCTCGTAAATATCAGAAGTGGTTCCCAAACCTAATGGGTAGGTTTCCTCCATACGCTTAATCAACTCTTCGTCTTCAAATATATGCTCAGTTAAGGCAGTTCTGACCGCCCCTGGCAACACAGAATTCACTCGAATAGCAGGTGCCAATTCCATAGCCAACGACTTCATCAATGCATCAACAGCACCTTTAGAAGAACCATAAACGGAATGCGCTTTTGCGCCAAAGCCGCTGATGTTGCTTGAAATGTAAACAATGCTTTTCAGCGCATTCTTATTCAGTTTCTTGTTGACAAGCAATTTGGTAATCAATTCAGCAGAAAACACATTTGTATTGAAAGTCTGCTGCAGCAATTCCACATTGACCATCTTGATAGGATAGTTCTTCATCATACCCGCACAATGGACGTAGTAAATAACTGGTTCAGGTAATTCTTTTAGTAACCCAGACAGAGATTCCTCCAAGTCATCGATGTTGCTTAAATCGTATTGCCATATCAGATGCTGATCAGAATTATGGCATAATGAGATGGTCTCTTGCAGGCGTTCCAAATTCCTGCCATTGACAATAACCTTGTATTGTTCGGAGAAACGGATAGCCATTTCGCGCCCCATTCCTGATGAGGCACCCGTTATCAGTATAGTTTCCATAATTTTCTGTTTTTATTGTGCGGTAAATCCACCGTCCACATTCATCACAGCTCCTGTCATCCACTTGCTCATGTCGGAGAAGAGGAAGAGAATGGCGTTGGCAATGTCTTCCGGGTCACCCAAGCCCATCGGGTGCAAAGCATTAAGACGCTCGTCATAGCTCTCGTCCATCATGCCATCCACCTTCTTGGCCATAGGAGTTTTGATAAAGCCAGGTGCCACACAGTTTACACGGATGCCGCTACCAACCAGTTCCATGGCCAGCGATTTGGTAATGGCCACAATAGCGCCTTTACTCATAGCATAACCCACATTGGCAGCTGAGCCCACCAATCCATAAACTGACGAAATCAACACAAACGAGCCAGCTTCTCCGGCATACACTTGCTTGCTGGAGCAGACTTTGGCCAGTTCTATAGCTGCGTAAGTATTCAGTTTGTAGAGTTTTTCTGTCTTCTCTGAGTTTACCACTTTCAGAGGTGCGATATAAGGTAAGCCTGCACAATGAACAAAACCGTTCAATTTACCAAAGGTAGACACCTTCTCTTTCACTGCCGTCTTGATGGCATCGGCATCGGTAAGGTCAAGTACCAGGATGTCAGTCTCTCCCTGGCATTCACTTTTCACTTTCAACAGGCTTTCCTCGTTGATGTCAACAAGAAGCACTTTAGCACCCATCTCAGAGAGAAGCAGAGCCGTAGCCCTGCCTATCCCTGAGGCGGCACCCGTCACCATATAGTGACGATCCTTGATTTGAAGCAGATCTTTCATGATTACTTGTTAAGCACTGCTTCGCAGAATTCCTTAATTGAGTTGAAAGCCAGAACTTCCTTGTTCTTCATCGTCATGTTGTAGTCTGAGTCAAGCAAGGCGATTAGAGAAAGGCCTGCAAGGCTGTCCCACTCTTCATAGTCAGTAAATTTCTTGTTGATGTCAAGTTCATCCACTTCAAGGATGTCGGCTAATTTTTGAACTAATTCTTCCATTGTTTGATAATTTTATTGTTAATACTATTTGTGAATAATCAAATCACGTGTATTTTATCGTCACCGTCCTCATCAACCTCCACCAATTCTGAGATTTTGCATTGTGGAGTGATAACAAAAGATGACGTACCCCATGACAATCCTATGCCGAACCCACAGCATATAATATTTCTCTCACCCATAGAACATGCTTCTTTTAACCTTGTAACAATAGTCAAAGGTATCGAGGCTGACGATGTATTAGCAAAATCATGTAAACTATAAGGTACACGTTCGGGATTTAGCTTTAATTTCTTAACTATGGCATCATCCATTTTCTTGTTAGCCTGATGCAACACATAGTAATCATACTCCTCCAATGAGGTTTGGAAATGCTCGCAGAATTTTTTGAATGATTTAGGAACTGTGGTGATACCGAACGAGAACACGTCCATACCTTTCATACGACTCTGAACCCGATGCATCATTTTTCCATCCACATCCTCAACCTTGAATGAAACCTCGGATAATTGATTCCTTGCACCACCATCAGGTATGATAAGGGCATCGTAACCGCTACCGTCAGTCCCCATGTGGAACCGTATTGGAGCTGCACTTTCGTCATATTCCAATGCAGTGACCGTTCCTGCAAAACCAAAGAGCGGATCAAGAGGATGTTTGGCTCTGAACTTAGCATCACCTGCCATCAACAACACCTTCTTCATATTGCCAGATGATACAAGCGACACTGCATTGCAAAGGCCATACACCCAACCAGAACAGCCAAGGAGAATATCTTCAGCAAAACATTCTTTGGTTAAACCAAGTCTATCTTGTAGGATACCTGCAGTAGCAGGCTGCATATAGTCAGGCGACAACGAAGCAAAAACGATTGCCTCTATCTCCTTTTTATCCCAACCCATATCGGCTATCAAACGTTCTGCAGCCCAATAGCACAAATCGCCTGTCGTTAGAGTGTCAGAAATTCGTCTTTCGAATACGCCAACCGATTCAGAATAATCTTCTGCCGTGTATTTTGCTCCTTCAATGGAGTTCTCATCAATTTTAGCTATCCTTTGAGGTACGCCAGCAGATATCCCTGATATTTTTACATTCTTGAATTCTAAAAACGCCATACTCTAGTTTTTATACGTTTCAAATTACAATACACATCAAATGGTCACGCCTCCGTCAATGAACAAATCAATACCTGTAATCCAAGCAGCAGCATTACTTAGCAGATACACCGCACCGTATGCAACCTCTTCAGGTTTACCATATCGTTTTAACGGATATAGTTGCATATCTGATGCTATTTGTTCTTGTGAATAGCCACAGCCATCAACCATTGGAGTTTGTATCATGCCCGGACAAATGCAATTCACCCTGATTTTAGGTGCAAATTCCTTTGCGGCAAATTTCATAAAGGAATTAAGGGCCGCCTTCGCTGCACCGTAATCGCCATTGCCCGTTGCGAAAGCATTAATACCACCGATTGAAGCAATGGCAACCACTGATGAACCATCTTTCAATTTCTTGGATTTGTATAGTGAACGCATTAGCTCGAATGGGGCAAAGAAATTGGTCTCAAAGACTGGATTAATTTTGTCTCGTTTGTCAAACTTGATGGGTAAAAAGTTACCTGTTCTTCCCGAACACAAGACAACACCGTCAAGCTGAGGAACATGTTTCACTAGATTCTCCAATTCTTCTTGGTTGGTCAGTTCTGCTGTAATAATTGTGTGATTTAATTCTGGTGTTTCGAGTTTCGACTTTGTTTGTTCCAGCCTTTCATAATTACGGGCAGTGAGGATTACAGTGGCACCCATCTCTGCAGAAACAATTGCCGTTGCCTGGCCGATTCCTGATGAAGCCCCTGTAACAAGTATTGTCTTACCTTGTAATGAAAATGGATTATTCATAACATCTCCTTTCTTAATATATAATTACATCGGGACATACAATATTCTTCGTTTCAAAGTAAACAGTAGCCCATGACAAACCTGTACCAAAAGTACATGCTACTGTATGCATTTCACCCGCCTCATATTCTTTGCGGCATTGAGAACAAATGGTTAACGGAATCGATGCACTTGTAGTATTACCAAAGTCACGCAGACTTACAGGAACCTTTTCTGATTCAACTTTAAGCTTTTTTGAAATTTGTTGAATCATAAACTTGTTGGCCTGATGGAGTACTATTTTATCAACTGACTGCAGCTCCACATGCGCATAGTCGCATAGTTTTTTCACACTCTTGGGCGGTACAGTAATGCCAAATGAGAAAACATTCATGCCATCCATAATATCAGCATTCCCATTAACATCCAATTCACCACTCCGCAATCTCATCTCCTTTGAAAGACTTTCAACAGTCCAAGGATTCCGTTCTCCACCATTTTTGCGAACAATTGCCCATCCATCACTACTTCTAGTTCCCATGTGATAATACATTGGCGCTGCAGTTTCATCAAACTCCAAAGCTGTGGCAGTTCCGCAATCACCAAATAAAGGTTGGCTCTCTCGATCTGTAGCATAAGTCCATGCAGTAGTACTATCCCCAACGAGTAAAAGAACTCTCTTAAACATACCAGTTTGCATCATACAACCCATAGTAGACAAACCCATTACCCAACCCGGACAGCCATGAAAAAGATCGAGAACCACACAATCCTCGTTCAAACCAAGTTTTTCATGAACTACAAAACCAGTCGGCTGGTTTATGTAATCAGGTGTTTCCGTCACGAAACAAATCGCATTAATACTTTCTTTATCCCAATTAAGTTGATCAAGCAATTTTTCACAAGCCTTGAGACACAAGTCGCTGGCAACAATACCATCACTCACAACATGCCTTCGCTCTATGCCAGTGGACTTTATCACCTCTTCGGCCTCCCCTGGCTTGTAAATAGACAGGTTTACATTTTCTTCAACCTTGGGGGGTACGCATGAAGCCACCCCCCTGATTGAAACATTTTTTACAGTTAAAAATGCCATTACGCCTTTGCATTAACGGTGTTGAACAAATCTTCAATAGTCCTCGCATTACGGATGTCGTCACCCTTTATGGTGACATCGTATTCTTCATCCACCATAGCAATGACACTGAGTGCCACGAGGCTGTTCCAATCCTCGAGGGTTTTAAACTCGGTTTCTGGAGTGAGTAAGCTGGCATCCAGATCGTCAAACTGTTCTGCAAAATTGCTGATAAATTCTTTAATGTCCATTTTTCTAATTTTTATTGTTAATACTATTTGTTTTAAAATTCAATAATCTTATTAAAGTTCATGTCACCTATTTCCATCATGATGCTGCTCCAGGTGAGGCCTACACCAAAGCCAGCCATACAAAGCTTCATCTTGCCATTGACCAACTGGTCACCAAGATTGTAACTGATGCAGGTGGGCACGGTTACGCCACTGGCGTTGCCAAAGTTCTCCACAATATTGGCTGGCATCTTCTCATGAGGGATGCCAAGCTTGTCGGCCAATTTATGAAGCATAAACTTGTTGGGTTGATGGAACATATACCAATCCACTTCATTGCGGTCAACGCCGCTCTGCTCATAGAGATGCTCAATCATTGGCGGCACTTCACGCTGCACGAAGTTGAATACATCGTCACCCTGCATCACCAGATTATTCTTGCTACGGAAGTTGCCTGCAGCATCCTGTTCCATCACAGCTGTTTCGGGCGTGCTGGGCATACGGAAGCCTCCGGCTGGGATGTTGAGTACCATAGCCCCCGAGCCGTCCATTTTGATGTTGGCATAGATGGGGTTCTCGTCCCCGCATTTTTCTACAATGGTGATGGCAGCAGCATCACCTATCAAGGGTTTGCTATTGCGGTCTTGGTCCGACACCTTGGAGCTAAGTACATCAGCATTCATCAGCACTACCTTCTTCACGGCAGGCTGCTCCAAAAGCAGGAAAGCTTGTATCAATCCCAGTTCGAAACCAGCACAGCCCTGGTTGATGTCCATGCAGAGGCAATCCTGCTTCAAACCGAAGTGACCGTGAATGAGATTGCTGGTGGGAGGCATGTAGTAGTCAGCCGACTGTGACACAAACAGCAAAGCGTCGATGTCGTCCTTGTTAAGCAGATTGTTGTCAAAGAGGTACTGCAAACCGAATTTGCAGAAGTCTGACGAGCACTGGCCAAGGTCGGCAATGCGGTGCTCGTTGTAGCCCATGGCCAGTTTCAGCTTCATGCACTTGGCTGGCGAGAAGCTGTAGTTGGCCATCTCATCCTCAAACTTCACCACTTTCTTGGGTAGGATGGTGAGTATGCCGCTGATTCGTTTGTGTTTGAATGAGAAATCCATTATTTCGCTCCGTTTTTCTTCAACAATTGTTCAATGCTGTCCACTGTAGAAAAGTTTTCTGGCAGGATGTCCACACCATCAATTGATATGCCAAAAGTGGAGTCCAGGTCGTTAACCAAATTCACCATGTCGAACGAATCGAGCATGCCATCTTCTATGAAGTTCACACCTTCTTGCGTGAAGTCAAATTCAGGACGAAGTTCTGTCAAAATCTTGATAATCTGTTCTTTCATTGTTATTCTTTTTTTTAAATTTAACTATTAAATCTCATTACATAATCATACATATTTTCCTCTTGGAAACCATAATGCTCTTGTCTTTTTTTGGCATTTTCGTTTGTTCTGATTACCCACAAAAGTTGGCGAGCTGTATCATTCGCTTCAAAAAACAGTCTATGGAACAGCAATGAACCAATGTGGCGTTCCCGATAGTCTGGATGAACAAACCAATAGCGCCAATACAAAGTTGAGGCATTTTTCTCATAAATCATAAAACCAATCACCTTACCATCCTCAACATACACATGAATATGACCAAGGCGTGCATATTCTTTCAGCTCCTCAATATACGGTATCTGCTCGTTTTCTGCAACAAAAAAATGGTGCAGAATGTCATACACTTCCTCGGCTTGTTTTTCTGTGGCATTTTGTATTTTACCAAATGAGTCGTCGTAAGCAATCGGTATGGTTTTTCTGATCATTCTTACCAGTGAAGTTGACTCTTCAAAACCAGCTTTCCTAAATGCTTCTACTACAGGTTTACATTGCTCATTTCGACCAACAATGTCAAACATAAGGTGTTTGCCAGAAACAATTGTTTTGAGTTGTTCAACAGCTTCCATCACATCCTCTATGGATGTTCCGATATAGAAAACGTTACAAAAAGCATCTGACTGCCTAACTATCAAATAGCAGTTTGCATTTTTTAGATAAAACAAATCGCCATTACCAATCCAAACTCCATGTTTGAATTCATCTAAAAAGAAGTTTGTAACAAACCCTTTTCGTGTTGATCGCACTTCCGTAATAAAAGAGCGCAATTGATCTATTGAGGTTATCTTTTTCATTCTTCAACCAGTTTGCTATAATAAAGACGGTCAATCTTGCCGTTGGTGTTGCGCTTCAGTTCGGGCAAGTGGTGATACACCACAGGAATCATATACTTGGGCAGGGTATTGCCAATGGCCTTGCGGAAGTCGGCAGCGGTAAGCTCATTCTCAGCCTCGTAGTAGAGCGTAATTTCCTTGCGCTGGTGGTTATACACCACGCAACCGTTCTTCACCAGTTTAAGGGTGTTAATGATAACGTGCTCAATCTCGCCCAACTCGATACGGTAGCCCATGTGTTTGATGAGGCTGTCCTTGCGGCCTTTGAACACAATTTCGCCACGGTCGTTGATGAACACTAGGTCACCTGTACGATAGATGATTTCTGGATAGCTATGGTTCAAAGGATTTTGCACGAAGGCAGCGGCTGTCTTTTCGGGGTTGTTGTAATAACCCATAGCCAACGAAGTGCCACGGATGCAAAGCTCACCTTCCTTGTTGGCCTCGGTGACGTTCTGGTTGTTCTCGTCGAGAATCAGGATGTCGGTGTTGCGGAACGGTTTGCCTATCGGGATAGGCTCGTCGTCGGCAATCTCTCTTTCCACCGTGTAATACACGCAGTCGAGCGTAATCTCGATGGGGCCATAGAAGTTGGCGAAAGTTGTCTGCGGCAGGCTGTGGCGCCAGATGTTGAACTGCTTAGTGGGGAACACCTCGCCTGCGAACCAGCAGAGGCGCAATGTAGGCAGTGGCACCTGTTGCAATAAACCCATGTTGGCGATATTCACCATGATGGTCGGCACCCAAAAGATGTAGCTGACGTTGTGTTGCTGCATCAACTGAAGAATCTTCACTGGGAAGGCCGAATAGGTGTCAGGAATCACCACAATGCTGGCTCCCTTGCCCATCAAGAGGCACATCTCATAACTCCAGATGTCGAACACCACTGGAGAGAGAGAACCTATAATATCCCGCTCCGAGAAGCTATACTCATCAAATGTCTGCGCCATAAAGTCGATAAAGCTCTTATGGTTAAGCACCACACCCTTGGGGGTGCCAGTGGAGCCACTGGTGTTGATGATGCAGTAGGGGTCGGTATCGATAAGGTTGCTGATACGGCCGAGCAGTTCCTCTTGCGAAGGAGCAGCCTTTTCAGCAGCAATCTCCTCAACGTTGATCACCACCGTATTGTTGGCGACTGCAATAGGTTCGATGATGCTCTTGAAGCGACTGTTGGTGATGACCGCAGCGGGCTTTACCAATGCAAAGATATTGCCGAGACGCTCGGCAGGGTTCTTCACATCGAGGTTCATGTAAGCGTTGCCGCTGTAGGTAATGGCGAGGTCTGATTGCAAAGCCTCAACGCATTTGGGCATGAATACTGCCACTGGGCGGTTTTTTGTTTGAATGCTCTCAACAATCACACCCGCAGTGCGGCGAGCCAACACGTCAAGTTCGGCAAAGCTGACCTTTCGCTCACCATCGATGATGGCATTACGTTCCGGGAACCGTCTGACGGTCTCCACGAAATACTCTATAAGATTAATTTTCATACTATCTATTTTTATTTCTCAACAATAAACATCAAATCAAGAAGGTGTTTGTTGGCAAAGAATGCCAACAAACACCTTTCGTTGAATTAGAGCGACTCTACATATTCATAGAGTTCCTTCACTGTTTCAAACTTTCTCAGAGTAGCACCGGCCAACATCTGATCATACTCCTCGTCAATCATTGAAAGGATTGACAAAGCTGTCAAAGAACCCCACTCTTTCAGTTCTCTGTACTTCGTGTCGGCAGTGATTTCGCCAGCGGGAGTTTCGGTAAACTCGTCAGCAAATTTTTCTACAAATTCTTCTAATTTCATAATTTAAAATGTTTATTGTTAATAAATTAAGTTAGTTTTCCTCATATACTGGTTTAAACGGTAAGTATACAGGAATATCCCATATACTCTGCACATTGCGGTCAGGACACATACGTGCCACAATTTTTTGGAGGGTGTCGTCTGTTCCTACTTCATAAAAATCAGTAACTCCGTCTTTGGCCATATTGCGAGTCATGTCGGTCCACAGCACAGGATGAGTAATATGCTGAATCAGATTTTCCTTAATCTCGACAGGATTGGTGTGCGGTAGGGCATCCACACACTGATAGACCGGGACAGTGGGTGTATGGAACTCTGTTTTCTTGATTATTTCGCCAAGTTCCTCGCGGGCTTCATCCATATAAGGGGTATGGAAACTACCGCTGATGGGCAGCATCACCGCCTTTTTGGCGCCTTCAGCCATGAATGCCTTACAAGCCGCGCGTACACCTTTCTTGGCTCCTGAAATAACAACCTGGCCAGGGCCGTTGTAGTTGGCAAAATAGACAGGCTCACCCGTCTCTTCCCATATTTCTTTGATGCGTTTGGCAACATATTCGTCAGAGAGGCCAATGACGGCACCCATTGCCGTAGGCTGCTTGTCGCAAGCCTTCTGGCCAATGACAGCACGGTTCAGCACCAGATTCAAGCCATCTTCAAAAGCGATTGTGCCATTCACCACCAGGGCGGCAAATTCACCCAACGAATGACCGGCAACCACATCAGGCTTAATGTCCTTCTGGATGGTGGCCAATACCACCTCATAAATAAACACTGACGGTTGGGTATTGATGGTGGCCATCAACTCCTCTTCTTCGCCAAAGAACATCACATCGGAAATTCTTCTTCCAAAGTAGTCGTTGGCTTTTTCAAACAACTCACGGGCTTCCGGGAAATTGTCATAGAGTTCCTTTCCCATTCCCTTCTTCTGGCATCCTTGGCCAGGAAACATAAATGCTTTCATACGACTTACTGGTTAATCGGACGGTAAATCTTTGTTTTTGACAAGTCGCAAGCGATGCTACCCCAGCTGAGACCTACGCCGTAGGCAGCCAGGATAACCTTATGCCAAGTGGAGGTGTCAATACCCTCTGCACGATAAGGCCAATCAGTCAACACCATAGGCACAGTGGTTGGACCAGTATTGCCATAGTTCTGAATATCAAATGGGGCTCGTTCGGGATAAGCCAGTTTCAATTTGTGACGCATGAAATCAACGGTAATCTTCGTAGCCTGATGCAAACCGTAGAAATCGACTTCATCCTTATCCCAACCAACCAAGTCAAGTACAGTCTTTATGGTTTTCGGTCCAACTGACACAATAAAACTAAATACATCATCACCGTTCATCGAGGATTCATCACGTTTCCAGTCTTTTTCAAGATTTTCGGGCCAATGCCGGTAACCTTTTGTTGGTGTCAATACTGTCTTATAGTCATAACCATTAGTCTCAATATGGAAAGCCAGTGTGCTATCACCCTTAGAAACCAAAGTGGCTGAACCAGCATCACCGAACACCATCACGTCTGCTTTAGCATAAGGTGGAATCCCTTTTGTGTTCGTGTCACCAGCTAAAACAAGCACATTGTTGCAGGCTCCGGAACCAATCAAGTTAGCTGCCTGGAATATGCCATAAATATAACCGCTACACCCATAAGAAATGTCAAAGCAGACACAACTGTTAGACAACCCTAATCGCCCTTGCAGTACACACGATGTAGCCGGGTTGAAATAATCAAAAGTTTGTGACACAAAAACAAGCCCATCGATTGTTCTTCTATCAATATTCTCACTATTAAGAATAAGTTCTGCAGCACGAAAACACAAGTCAGATGTAGTTTCGTGATCTGCTGTTACATGCAATCGTTCAATACCTGATCCCTTAATTGTATTTTCCACTTCTTTCTCGCCAAAACGATCTTTCAATGTACTCATTTCCAATATCCCTTCTGGCAGGCAGGTTGCGATGCTTTTTATTTCAACGTCTTTAATAATACATTTCATAGCTTCATCTATTTCGTTATTAATATCAAATTTTAAATTATCGATTGTCCACCATCCACTATCATATTAGTGCCGGTAACCCATCTTGAGGCGTCCGACATCATATAGACTGCTGCGTATGCAATATCTTCAGTATGCCCGAAACCCAACGGGAAACGGGCTTCTTCTTTATCCAACTCCTCCTGAGTAACCGCCCAATCTTTTGCCTCCATGTCGGACTTTATAATACCAGGGCTAACACAATTTGCGCGAATCTTCCTACTGCCCTGTTCTATTGCCAACACCTGACAGAAGGAATTGATTGCTCCCTTGGTCGCAGAATAGAGCGCATTGCCAGCATAGGGCCGATAGGCTGCCACAGAAGAAATAAAGAGAATAGAACCACCTTCATTGATTTTTCTCTCCTTTAACAACAACTGCACCAAATCAATATTTGCGAAGGTGTTGGTCTTGAACATCTCCTCTGTATATTTGCGGCGGTTGTTCCGTATAGGGGTGGTTCTAAATATCGCTGCACACATCACTATGCCATCCAAATCTGGTAGCTGCTCAACTAAAGTAGGTATTTGCTCAGTCTCGGATAGATCGCATGATATCAACTGATGTCCTTCACCACTCATTTTTGCCAATGATTCTTTAAGTCGTTCCTCATTACGAGCTGTAGCAATCACTTTTGCACCCATCTCGGAGCACTTGACAGCAATTTGACGACCAATATTTGAGGACGCACCTGTAACAAGGATGGTCTTGCCGTCTAATGAAAACGGATTAATCATATTCTATAGTTTTTTTGCGGGATTGCCTTGGACAACAGTCCCTGGTTTGACATTACGAATAACAAAACTTAAAGCACCTACTTTAGCCCCTTCACCAATATGGACATTATGGTTTATTACAGAACTGGTGTGAACACAGACATCGTCTTCAAGTGTAACACCGGCTATTAATACCACATTACAATCGATGCGACAAAAATTGCCCACATGTACATCGTGACCGATGATGGCGTTGTCCTGAATCAAGCAAAAGTCACCAACCGTACATTCTGTTCCGATACCAGCGCGAGCCGAAATCATACAACCTCGACCAACTGTGGTACCTTCCGATATATTTGCAGTTGGGTGAATTAAAGTAATGAATTCACCACCCCTTGAAAGAATCTTGTTAATGCAATTTTTTTTTGCCTGCACATCGCCAATAGAATTGAAAAAAATGTCGTCTGGTTGTATTTCATAGTCGTCAACACTACCTAGCAGAGGAGGAAATTCTTCAAAGCCGACCATGGCATTTGGATTGTCATCAAGGAAGCCCTTGATGACATATTCTTTTTGATAACCATTGCACATTTTAGCAAATAATGAAACCTGCCTACCCATGCCTCCGGCACCTATTATTATTAAATTCTTCATATACTATAAATACTTAACTAACATTGAGTTTAAATATTATCACACAAAATAAAAGATTTAAATTTTAACAATCAAAGCCTTTTGCCATTCAACAAATTTCACTGCTTGTTCAATATTGATAAAAGGCTCCGAATTAATAAGTTTAGTCATTTTTTCAAAAGCGCCATGCTTTCCGAGATTGGTTTTGATGTAACGCACATAGCGATTCTTCATTGTGCCTGGTTCTTTATAATAGGCTTCGTATTCATCTTTGGTGGGCACACCACCTTTTTCAGGCAACAGGTCACCAATATGAAAGTAACACATGGCATAGTCGACCTTGGCCATTTTGCCTTTGACAAAGCCCAATGGGAAAAAACGGAAATAACCGCCGCCAGAATAGGCCAACTCCTTACCTATGAAGCGAGTGGTGCAGATGGGAAATTCCTTCAGGCGAATTCCGTTGTATTCAATCAAGCAAGGAGTTTTGGAGCCAAAACCAGGGAAGCCACCAAAGTCGCGAGCTGCGGGGTAAATAGAGGCATCTGTGGAGATACCATTCTCTGCCAATATCTCAAACATCCACTTGTTGTTCTCACCGATGGAGAAGGCTGGAGCGCGATAGCTCAACACCTTCTGCCCTATACACTGCTCCAATTCGGTGACAGCAGCATGGGTATCCTCACGGGCTTCGTCCTCGCTCATCTTGTTCATCCAAGTATGATGGTATGAGTGGCAACCTATCTCATGGCCACGGGATTGTATCAATTTCACCACCTGTGGGAAACCCTCGGCCATCAAGCCCGTGCAAAAGAATGTGGCTTTGATATCCCGCTGGTCAAGTGCATCAAGTATCTTTTCCATGTAGGCATCAAACTCCGCATATCGTTCTGGAGTACCCCAACCTCCAGCCTTGGCCAATGCCCATTCTTCGATATCAAATGTCAGTATGTTCATCTTACAATAAAGAAAACCGTTATGTGGTTTGTAATTTTTTTCAATTTTAATGTACTATTAAAAATTTTTAAAAAAAGATAGGCAGCAATTGCTTCTTTGGTTCTCGGATTTCATAATATGGTCTTTCGTTACTATTCGCCTTGTTATTATGTTTATCGGAAAACTCTTTTAAACAACCAAGGGGTAACACTCTCAAAAATAATGAACAATCTTGTTCTCAAATATGGTATAAGTATTTGTTTTTTTCCCTTTAACAAACCCTTAAATATTCTCCGACTTACATCGGCTGATGTCAAGCCAATATTCGCAGACTGAAAAATTCTCTTTTCTCCCCTGTCCTTTTTGTCACCAGAAACCCCAGAAGATTTAAATGTAGCAGGAATTACTTCAACCACAGATGAATTAACGTTACGTCTTAATGCTTTTGTATAACTCCAGAGCGCTGATTTGGAAGCGCAATAGAAACCTATTCTATTTCTACCTGATATTGCTGTTGTGGACAATATATTAACTATTATCTTGGGAGGTTTGCAACTATTTAATTGGGATATAAGTTCTACCGGTGTAAAGAAGTTCACTTTAAATATACTTTTAGATTTCGGTATATCCATATCTCCTAGCTTACTTGACATTGAGAACCCGGCATTGTTAATTAATATATCTATTTCTTTATTGCATATTTCTGACATTATCTCTTGAACAGCGTCATCGCGTGACAAATCCACACAAATTGGGGTAACCTTACATTCGTATTGACCTTCTATTTTATCTTTTACCTTTATCAATTCATTATTGCTTCTTGCGACAATGAACAACTCTTTTAATTGAGGTGCCAAGCGAAACGCAAGTTCCCTCCCCAGGCCTCTGGAAGCGCCTGTGACCAAAGCCGTGCGGCATTCGCTGAAATTAACACGTCCGATAGTTTTTCTTTTTTTTAATCGTATATCAATTATTGATGGGAATAAACGTTCTAAAAGGTGAAGGGCATAATAAATACCAGGCACACAAAATTCGTTTACACCTCCCTTTACCTTTTTCCCATACAGTTTCATAATCTTATTTGTTACGTCTTCTACATTTATACCCTGTTGGGACTTAAATACTTTAGAAACATTGTTCTTAATAGTTCTGGGATTAATAACATCTAATTGTATGTTTTTCTGTTCCAACTCACATGAAAACGACCTGCATAACGATGTTAAAGCCCATTTAGATGGTGAATATGCGAATAAATTATTGCCAGCAATGTGAGATGATGTTGATCCAATAATAACGACCCTTGAAAACTGTTCAATAATTCCTTGTTTATAAAGAATCATCAGAGGGATGATATTACCATATACATTTATCTCAAATACTCTCTTATAC